>Ga0247828_10000749_pt1 | contig 10633 bp, 11 predicted proteins | sample 12C_Control_Day3_FD_192425 | JGI IMG/M metagenome (GOLD analysis project Ga0247828, IMG submission 192425) | Soil microbial communities from agricultural site in Penn Yan, New York, United States - 12C_Control_Day3 | ecosystem: Environmental > Terrestrial > Soil > Agricultural land | place... | reverse complement strand
GTGGGTGGCGGAGGCGGACCCGGCACACAGGTCACGATGATTCCGCTGCCGCCGGCCGACCCACCGGTCCCGCCACCCACCGGCATTCCTGCCGGTTCGGTACAGGTGCTGGTGTTCTACCCCGGCGAGCGCTATCCCGCCGTGGCATGGGTGCAGCCGTCGCCGTCGAGCGGGCCGGTGCAGCCACCCGCCGAAGGCGGGGCACCGCAGCAGCCGGGCGCGGCACCCGGTTCGTGATGTAGCGGCAATGCCGGGGTGCCTATCACCCCGGCATTTTTTCCGGTGAGGAGCACGCCATGACCCCGACTACGTTTGCGCTTGAGTTGTATCGGGGCGACACGTACCGCTGGCAGTTCGCGCTGTGGACCGACGTCGCGCACACCGATCCGATTGACCTGACCGACGTGACGCCGAAGGCCGAGATTCGCGAGAAGCCGGCCGGCAGCAACATCACGCTGCTGGAATGCAGCGTCACTGCGCCGAATATCATCGACGTCGAATTGTCGTCAGTGGCGTGCGCTGCATTACCCGGCAAGGGCGCATGGGATTTGCAACTGACTTACCCGTCCGGCGATGTCGCGACGATCGTTGCCGGTGCGGTAACGGTGACGACGGACGTTACCGATAGCACTTCGACCTTGCGCAGACGCAGCGCGGTCAGCCAGTCGTGACGACCATCGAAGTCACCGAAACAGTACTCGAGGCCCACGTCAGCGGCATCGAGGTCACGCCGCCGCCGCGCGTGGTCACGCTGGAAAGCGAGCCGCCGCTGCCGGTGCAGTTCGATGTGGTCATGAGCGGCGGGGTGATTGTTCTCGACCTGACGTTCAACACTGGACTGCCGGGTCCACCCGGTCCGGCGCCGGCCGGCAGCGGTTACGCCAAGGTTATCGGCGGCGTGTTGCAGGAGCCGGCCGTGCTCGACCTGACGACGGTTCGCACCGCGCAGTTCACGCCGCTGGAACTCGGCAATCTCGGCGCCGCGAAAACGCTCGATTGGTCGCTCGCCGCGTTTCAGCACGGCACGCTCGATCAGTCGTGCGTCATCACCATCAATGCGTTTCCCGGGGTTGGCCGCTATCAACTGCACCTCGCGAACGTCGGCGGATTTGCGGTTACGTGGGCGGGCACCGCCTACAGTGCGGCGCGCTGGATCAATGCGTCGGCGCCGCCAGCGGTCAATACGGCGGTCGGCGGCGAGACGATCATTACGTTCTTTTGGGATGGCGTCAGCGCTTGCCAAGTGCTCGGCAAGGTCGGCGCGGCGTGACTGGACAAACGCGATGACCAACGAAGTCAAGCAAGTATTCGGCGCGTCGCCGACGACGGTCATCAGCTTGGCGGCAGCGCTGGCCAATGCGGCGTGGACCTACAGCGGGCTGTCGGGCTGCACAATGGTCACGCTGGACAACTCGACGCTGCTGTATCCGCGCGCACAGGCGGTGCTGGACGTACCCGATACGTTCTCTGCGGCGCCGACCGACAACTCGGTCATCGAGTTGTGGATGACGCCGCAGGACGTGGACGGCGCCAATGACGTGATCCCGCCGCCGGATTCTGCCGGAATAAAACAGGCGGAACAGGTCGGCGTGTTCCGCCTGACTGCGTTCGATGTGCAGCAGCGCACGCGCTGCCTCTTTTCGATGGAAGGCGTGAAGGCCGCGACGTTCGCGATCCTCAATCGTAGCGGCGTGTCTACGTCGTACTCGACCAACCCGCTGACGGTCAAGGTCACGCTGCTGTCGCAAGCCCCGACGTGACCGCGTTCAGTTTTTTTCGGCCGCCGCATGTTGTGCAGCCGAAGTCGTTTACGAAGGTCGCGCGGGAGTGGGCCGATGGCTTACTCGTCGCGCCACTGATGTCGGTCGCGTCACCGCTCAATCTCCCTAACATGGTCGGCGGAACGGCTCTGACTATTTCGGGCGCACCGACGCTCACGTCCACGCCTACGCCGCTTGGCATCGGCTATCAGTGTCACCCCGGTGGCGGATCGAGCGGGGCGACGAACGTAAGCTGGCTGTCGCAGCAAGATTTGAATGACATCGACTTTACGGCGCTGTGGGTCGGGCGTACTGATAACGTCAGCGGCAACGGGCAACTGATGGCGCGCGGCGATACCAACGGCGCGCAGGATTCGGTGCGGCTCGTTGCCGTGTCCGCTGGCACGGTCCGCTTCAGCTATATCGATTCCAGTCCGGCGGGGTTTGATCTGGACGTGTCCGAACCGACCGTGGCGGCCGGCTCGATGCAACGCTTCGCGATTACCAAGCGCGGCAACGTGCGCTCGCTGTATTCGTGGAACTCGAAAACGTTTGGCACGCAAACGAGCGGACTGGCGACGATGCGCGCCGGTGGGCTCGGGTGGCTGATCGGTGCAGCGGCGGGCCACGCGGCGACGGTTGCGATGTACGTCTGGACCCGAGCCTATTCGGCGGATATCTGCTGGAAACTGCTCGCGAACCCGTGGCAGGTGTGGGCGCCGAACGAGTATCCGATTGCGACTCCCGATACCTCGGTGCCACAGGTCGGCTATCCGATTGCCGATATCGCCACGAATAGCTGGACCAACGAGGCGGGCGGGCTGCCGTTGTATCCGTCGCTCGCCGATGGCGGGACCGGCGTCGCGGACGATGCGACGTTCGCGCAGTCGCCGCCCAATCCTACGACGCAGTACATGGAGGAGCTATTGACGTCGCTGCTAACGCCGGTGGCGGGCGCGCAGGGCATCAAGTATCGCTTGCGCGCGGTCGGACAGGCGACGCATTTCGTGGTCGACGTGCGGCAGGGCAGCACGTCGCTGCATGTGTTCACGCACGACCTAACTGTGGCGCAGGGCTGGCAGGAATTCACGCAGACGGTGACAGCGGTCACCAACTACGCCGATGCGCGCGTGCGTATCACCGCGTCGGCACCCTAGGAAAGACGCATGACTGGACAAGCAGGGATGGCCGGGTATCCGCCGACTGTGCTGATCAAGCCGATCGAGGTCAACCCGGAGCGCGCGAAGTACGAGAAGTTGTGGCAGCGCGAGGAGTATCGCCGCGTCGCACCCGGCGAGCATTGGGCGATGACCTTCCTCGCGCAAGCGCGCGTCGAGCCCGACGCCGACGTGGTGGACTTCGGGTGCGGTACCGGGCGCGGTGGACTGGTGCTCGCGTTGCTCGGCAAGATGCGCGTAACGTTGCTCGACTTCGTGCCGGGCTGTCTCGACGAGGAAGTCGCGCAGGCGTGCGAGACGCAGCCGACGCGCATCCGCTTCGTGCAGGCCGACCTGACCAAGACGCTGCCGGTTAGCGCCGCCTACGGCTACTGCTGCGATGTCATGGAGCATATTCCGACCGCCGACGTGCCGGCGGTGCTGCGCAACATCATCGCCAGTGCACAGCATTGCTTTTTCGCCATTAGCACCGTCGATGATGTGATGGGCGAGTTGATCGGCGAGACGCTGCACCTCACCGTCAAGCCGATGGCATGGTGGGTCGACCAGATTACCAAGATCGGCGCCGTCGTGCATTGGAGCGAGGAGAAGCCCGGCGCGTGCGCGATCTATTGCACCGCGTGGCGCGATGCGAGCGAGGTCGTCAAGATCGGCCATATCAACACCGATGTCGCAATCGTGGATGAGCAGATCGCCACCAACATTCGCGCCGGCTGGGCGCACGTTCAGCCGCACGATCGACAGGATCGCGAGGTTGTCGTGCTCGCCGGCGGGCCGTCGATGAACAGCCAACTCGACAAGATTCGCGAACTTCGCGCGGGCGGTGCGGCGCTCGTTACCTGCAACGGCGCCTACGGCTGGGCACTCGAGCACGGCTTGGAAGTCAGCGCGCAGATCGTGCTCGACGCGCGCGCGTTCAATTCCCGCTTCACCAAGCCGGTCATGCCGTTGACCAAGTATTTGATCGCTTCGCAGGTGCATCCCTCGACGTTGGAGGGGTTGCCGCGCGAGCGCACTTTGCTATGGCATACCGGATTGGTCGAGTCGACGGAGCGCTTGGTGCGCGAGGCGACGGGACACTTTTTCCCAATTCCGGGCGGCTCCACGATAGTATTGCGGTCCATAGCCCTGCTACGTATGCTCGGCTACTGGAGATTGCACTTCTTCGGTTTCGATTCGTGTGTCATGCCGGACGGCGCGCACCATGCGTACGCGCAGCCGGAAAACGACAACGAGGTGCTGATCCCCGTTACATGCGGAGGGCGCACCTTTGAATGCACGCCGTGGATGCTGTCGCAGGCGTCGGAATTTCGCGATGTCGTCAAGTTTCTCGGCGATGAAGTTGAATTGGCGGTGTACGGCGACGGACTGATCGCGAACATGATCGCCACCGGGGCAAGTCTATCTACGAAGGAGCAATGACAATGGCCGCGACAGCATTCCTGCTCTACAACAAGGCGAAGAAATACATCGGCAACGGCACGATCGTGCTCGGCACGACCGCGATGAAGATGAAGCTGACGACGTCGGCTTCGAATGCATCGACGTTCACCCTGTCGACGTTCGCCAGCATCACCGGCGAAATTTCCGCTCGCGGTGGTTACGTTGCCGGCGGGCGCGCACTCGCGGGGTTGCAATGGACGGTCGGTGCATCCGCAAAAAGTTTCAAGTTCGATGCGACCGACCTCATCTTCACCGCGTCGGGCTCGTCGCTTATCAATGTGAAATTCGCGGTCATCGGCACCAGTGGCGCCAAGGCGCTGTGCTGGTCGAAGCTGTCGACGGCAGCATTCACCGTGACGTCACCCAACACGCTGACCATCCAGTTCAACACGCTGGGCATTTTTGAAATGCACTAAGCAGTACCGCCTCACGGGAGCGTAGACCGTGCCTGTTCTCACGCTCCTTTGTAAAGACGCAGTACCGGCCGGTGCCACGCTGCATCGGTCGCTGCAAGACGGCGGCTCGATCACCGCCGCAACAACAACGACCGGGTGGAATCCCGGCACCAACGCTGTCGGGCAGTCATGCCTGATGGTCGGCGGCACCGAGGTCGCGCGGACTGCCGGAACGTGGGGCACGACGCTCCAACCGAGCGCCGCACCCTCGACCACGCTCGGCGATTGCTGGCGTACGGAGAATCCGTACACCGGCAATTTTGCCAGTGGCAACTGGGTATTCACCTTCGGCTTTCGCAGCGTCACCGCTGCGTACACCGGACGGTTCCGACTCGCCATCCGCATCTGGCGCTCGCCGAATCAGAATGGCTCGGGTGCGGTTGAGTTGACCAGTGGCCGCGTCGTCTCGGCGGCGACGGCGGCCAGCCTCACCACTACCACCGACACCACGCTGACCTGTACGTGGGCGCCGGGCGCAGGCGTCACGCTCGCCGGCCAGTATCTGTTCGTCAGCGTCGGTATCGAAGTCACGACGCTCGGTGGCGGTACTACGCAGGATGTGGACTTCCGGGTCGACTCGGCATCGAGCTATGGCCTCGTCACGCCGAACTTCACCGCCGGGCTCACGGTAGCGCCGGGCGTTGGCGCGATCGTCGCTACGGGCAATGCGCCGGTTGCATTGCGCGGCTCGATCGTGCGACCGGGCACAGGAGCGGCAGCGTTTAGCGGGCCAAGCGTAGCCGACTCCTTTGATCGCGCGAACGCGAGCCCTGCGGGCGGCAACTGGATCACGCTGCCGGGATTCGCCGCTGTCGCGGTTGCCAGCAATCAGTTGCGGGCAGCCGCCGCAGTTGGCGAGGCGGTTGCCTACTACAACACGAGCCTTCCCGCCGATCAGTATTGCCAGTTTCGGATTGTCACGAACAATCCGAACGCGCTGGGGGTCATGTGCCGCATCAATCCGGCGACCGGCGACGGCTATCTGCTGGCGATAATTTCATCTGCCTTGCAGTGGTACAAGCGCGTCGGGAACTCGTGGCTCAACATCACCACGAACATCACGCGCACCAATTCGGTTGGCGATGTTGTTCGGCTAGAAGTCCGTGGAACGACACTCACCGCTTTAGTTAACGGCGCAGTTGTCGGCTCAATTACCGACGGTTCAATCACTGCCACCGGATACGCCGGGGTCTATGACGACTACCAGACCGTCAATGGCGTTCTCGATGACTTTGAAGCAGGCGCGCTCGATGCGCTGATTCCCGCAGGTGTTCTAACCGCACTCGAGCAGCCGGGTGTCGGCGCCGCAGCAGTCACTGGCCTTGCGCCGAGTGTCACGGTCAGCGCCACGTCGACGCCGACGCGCTTCTATTTCTCGTCTTTCACTTCAGTCCCGGTAACGCCTGCGTATTCGGCGTGGGACCGCACGGCAGAGGCTACGCGCGGGCTCATGCTGCCGTGGCCGGATGACAGTGCATCGAGCGCGCTGTTAGCGGGCGGCACGACCAACATTGGCCCTGACGGCACGTTCCTGTTCCGGCAGTACGTGTCGGATCAGATGGCGGCCGGGATCGCGTTCTCGACCAGTGACACGATCAAGGCGCAGGTGGTGTGCGCCGAGTTGAGCGTCGGCAACAACATCAACCGCACGCCGGTTTGCGTCAAGGTCTACTCGCGCGACGGCTTGACTTTGCGCGCGACGCTCAAAGCACTCGGTCACTACGGTCCGACTACGAACGAGTGGCCGCTGTTCGCGAGTGCAATCAATAAGTCGGTCCTCGATAGCGACCCGCTCGACACGAATTACACGACGGTCGCGGGCGATCGGTTGGTGGTGGAGTTCGGCGGCCAAGTCGACGCCACCGGCGGCACCGCTGTCATCGGCGGGCAGTTCACCGGCGCGCGGGTCGCCGAAAGCGACCTCGGTGAAAACGAGAGCGACACCAATACCTCCTCGCGCGCGTGGTTTGAAATCAGTCGCAAGATTGTTTTCGAAAACACGCTGGTCCAGCAGGGCTCGATAGCAGTCGCCGGCCTTGCGCCGATTGCGACGGTTTCGGCGGCTCCGCTTGTCGTCACACCCGGCGTCGGCGCGATCGTCGCGACCGGCCTCGCGCCACCAACCGATCGCGTCGGGCAGGTGTCGTGGATTCAGTTCACCATCCCGGCGGCGGTCCCGAGTGCGCCGGGCACGGTCGCACCGGGCGTCGGTGCGGTTGTCGTCGCCGGACAACCGCCGGCACTGCTGCGCGGCAGCGTCATCGCCGCCGGGCTCGGGTCGGTCGTCGTCACTGGACTCGCGCCGGTTGTCGTTCAGACGCTACTCGAGCAACCCGGTGCTGGCGCGGTCGTTGTGGCCGGTCAGGCACCCACGCGCGTCGCTGGGGCCGTTGTGCAGCCTGCTACGGGCGCGGTCGCAGTGGTCGGGCTTGCACCGGTCGCGTTGCGCGGGGCAATCGCACAGCCGGGTGTCGGCGTCGTCACGGTGGCGGGCGCTGCACCGACGTCGCAAGTCGGTGTCGTCGCGCAACCGGGCGTTGGCTCGATTACGGTCGCTGGGCTTGCGCCGGTCGCTGTCGGCGGGACGGTCGCACAACCGGGTGTCGGCAGTGTTGTCGTTGCCGGTCAGGCGCCAGCGGTCGCGCAGGTGCTACTCGAGCAACCCGCGATCGGCGCGATCGTTGTCGCTGGGCTCGCACCAACGCTACAGGTCGGCGTTGTCGCGCAGCCGGGCGTCGGCAGCATCACGGTCGCTGGACAGGCGCCGGTTGCGCTGCGGGGTACGCTGGCGCAGCCGGGCGTCGGCTCGATCACGGTTGCTGGGCTCGCACCGACGCCGGTTCAGGCGCTACTCGAGCAGCCCGCCGCCGGCAGCGTGGTCGTTGCCGGGCTCGCACCCGTTGCGCTCCGCGGCACGATTGCCGCTGAGCCTGCGGGCGTTGTCGTCGTCTCCGGGCTTCCACCCACCGCAGTCGTCGGCGCGGTCGCTCAGCCGGGCGCGGGCGCCGTTGTAGTAGCGGGGCAGCAACCCACGGCGCTGCGCGGCGCTATCGCCGTTCCGGGGGCCGGCACGGTCGTTGTGGCCGGCCTTGCGCCGGGGGCGACGGCAGCGGCGGTCGTCGCGCCGGGGGTCGGTGCGGTCGCGCTCGCGGGGCTCGCACCCACGGCGCTCGTCGGGCGCGTCGCGCAGCCGGCGGCCGGGGCGGTCGTCGTTGCCGGGCTTGCGCCGGTCGCACTCACCGGCACAGTCGCGCAGCCGTCCGTCGGCTCGATTGTGGTCGCCGGGCTCGCACCGACTGCGCTCGGCGGCGTGGTGGCTACGCCCGCGTGCGGTGCCGTCGTCGTCGTCGGTCAGACGCCAGCACTCCTGCGCGGCTCAGTGGTCGCGGCCGGGCTCGGCAGCGTGGTCGTTGCGGGCTTGTCGCCGGTCGCGCTGCGCGGTGCGGTCGCTGTACCGGATACAGGCGCGGTCGTTCTCGCCGGCCTAGCACCCACTATCGCGGTCAGCGTGCTACGCACGGCCACGCCGGCGCAGGGCACGGTTACGCTCGCCGGGCTTGCGCCTACCGTTGCGGCGACGGGCCACGTCGTCGCGCAGCCGGGCGCTGGCGCGATCATCGCGGCCGGGCAGCAGCCGGCACCGATTCGCAGCGGCAATGCCGTAGCACAGCCGCCCTGCGGCGCGGTCGCGTTCGGCGGGCTCGCGCCGGCCGTTGCGCAAACTACGCACGTCGTCGCTCAGCCGGGCGCCGGTGTTGTCGTTGTCGCCGGCCTCGCGCCGGTTGCCGCACGAACTGCGCACGTCGTCACGGCACCCGGTACTGGCGCGATTGTGGTCGCGGGTCTTGCGCCTGCGCCTGCGCGCACCCAGCACGTTGCTGCACAGCCGCCCTGCGGTGCCGTTGCGGTGGCCGGGCTCGCGCCAGTGGTCGCGCAGACCGCGCATGTGGTCGCGCAGCCGGACGCGGGCGCGCTTGTACTGTCCGGCCTGTCACCGACTGCTGCACAGACCGCGCACGTCGTCACGGCGCCGGGCGCCGGCAGCATCGTGGTCGCGGGGCTCGCGCCGGTTGTCGCACGCACCCAGCACGTTGTCGCTACACCTGCGGCCGGTGCAGTGGCGGTTGCGGGGCAGCAGCCGGCGGTCGTTACCGGCGGGAATGTCGTTGCTCAGCCGGCGGCCGGTGCGATCGGGATTACCGGGCTGGCGCCAACCGTTACGCGCACGGCGCACGTTGTCGCCAAGCCGACTACTGGCGCGGTGCTGCTCACCGGCCTTGCGCCGAGTGTGCAGCGCTCGGCGAACGTTGTCGTCATCCCGGGCGCGGGTGTGGTGCTGATCACCGGGCAGTCGCCAGCAGCGCAGAGAAGCAGCAATATACTGGTGCAACCGCCGGCCGGTGTGGTCGCGGTTGTCGGCCGTGCGAGTACGCCGATCATCGCCAGTGGTGGTGCAGCGGCCAATGATCCACTGTTCTTCGGTGCGGCGATGTGAACCAATGGAGGCTGGATGAGTGCACTGACTGGAAGGCAGTTGGGAACGTTGCTCGGCAAAGCGCTTGGACTCGATATGCACATGGTCACGCGCGTGACGATCGATTGCCGAATAAACGCGCCAGCAATGGTACTGATCGAGCGCTTGGTGCCGGGCACCGTGGCCGATGACATCCACCACGCATTACGACGTTATGAGCTGAAGGAGCAGGATCATGCCAAGCAAGACACCCAAGCAACGCAAGCTGATGCAGGCCGCCGCGCATAACCCGAAGTTCGCCAAGCGGGTCGGTGTTCCGGTTGCAGTGGCCAAGGATTTCGTCGCCGCCGATACGCGCAAGCGCAAGGGCAAGTCATGATCGATGGCCCATGCAGCGAAGGACTGCGCGCGCAACTCGAGGCGGCGCCAGTGTCGCGCGTGCAGTGGGTCAGGGTGGCCACGCTGCACGCCAACGACTACAACCCGAACAACGTGGCGCCCGCCGAGTTGGAGTTGCTGATCGTGTCCATCGTGGAGGACGGCTTCACACAACCTATCGTGTGCCTGCCGGACCGTACGATTGTCGATGGCTACCATCGCTTCCTAGTGGCCACCGACCCACGCATCCATGCGCGCTATGAGGGCATGGTGCCGATCGTCATTGTCGACGTGGACCCGGTGCACCGCCGCATGAGCACCATCCGCCACAACCGTGCGCGTGGCGTGCACGGTGTGGTGCCGATGGCCGACATCGTGCGCGCCATGCTGGCCGAAGGCGTGACCAAGCAGGAACTGATGCGCGGGCTCGGCATGGAGGACGAGGAGGTCGCCCGGCTGGCCGACCGGGCGGGCATGCCCCAGCGCATGCAGGCGCGTGGGGCCACGGCGTTCGGGCGCGAGTGGGTACCCAGCCGTGACGCATAACCGGGTGCAGTCGTCGGTGTTCGCCGGCCGTCAACCACGGGCAGAGCAGGAACGCTTGCAGCGCTACGAGCGCGAGCGGCGCAACACCGCCAATCGGCGCCTGTACCACACGCCAGAGTGGCGCGCGCTGCGCGCGCTGCACCTGCGGGAGCATCCGCTGTGCTCGGATGTGTCGGGCTGTCGGCGCCGGGCGACCGTGGTCGACCACGCCATCCCGCATCGCGGCGACAACGCGCGATTCTTCGATCCGGCCAACCTGCGCTCGCTGTGCAAGCCCCACCATGACCGCAAGACGGCGCGCTTCGACGGCGGTTTCGGTCGCGCACCGCTGCACGCGCCAGACGCGGATGAAAATAACGAATCCGGCTTCGGTTTGCTCTGATGAATCAAGGACTTGCG
>Ga0247828_10000748_pt1 | contig 10645 bp, 11 predicted proteins | sample 12C_Control_Day3_FD_192425 | JGI IMG/M metagenome (GOLD analysis project Ga0247828, IMG submission 192425) | Soil microbial communities from agricultural site in Penn Yan, New York, United States - 12C_Control_Day3 | ecosystem: Environmental > Terrestrial > Soil > Agricultural land | place... | reverse complement strand
TAGACGCGGAAACCCTATCTTCTCCAGCGCCGTCTCGTAGGCGTGAAAGTTATTACTGATCTGATAGTAACGTCCAACCCCAACACCAATGCGCGCAGCCAGGTATTCCTGAAGCACTGAAAAGTGCACCGCATTAGCCCCGTACGCGCCCCAGATAGCGTCGTTGCTCCGGCAGCACACGGTAATGTCAAGCACCTGCTGAGTTTCGCGCGTCAGCGCCGATGCGATCTCGGTCCTAACACGAGGCAGCACGCAAAGGTTGCATGGGACATCATTTTTAGCAGCGCCCAGGTCAGCAACCGGGTCCCACATCTGAAGCACCACCCGTCGATCATCGGGATTAGCCATCAACATCTGACATACGGTCTGAAGCTGATCCGGCAGGTTTGGACAGCCCCCACCCTCTAGATCAAAGTGGTTTCGCCAGCGGAAGCCGTAAGCACCGTGCTGGATACCACCCTCTTCCGCAAACCGCGAGGAAAAGTCCTTAACGAATAGGTCTAGCCAGGTAGCATCGTTCCTCCCGGCAAGCATCCAGAGCGACTCCATCAAATGGAAGAACGGATTGGCGTCGCGTTTGACATTAAAGAGCACACGCTGGCGCGGGTTACGGTACACCGTTGTGACCGGTGTCGGTGCGACAATAACTTTGCCTGCGCGTGAGTCCTGCGACTCGCCGTGCTGTCTAAGGTAGGACAGCCCAGCGACGTAGGCCTCGTTGACGCTATCAGCCTCGATGGTTCGCAAGTTGACCCCTCCGCATTGCCAGGTAGGCGTAGATCAGCTCGTTCTCGTTCTCGGAGAGCTTGTTCATGAGCTTGTACACCGTCTTGAGCGTATCGACCACAATAGGATGAGCATACTTATTGCCTAGCTGCTCCTCGTTAAGGCCGAACTCGTGCATATCAAGCAGGTCGCAGATCTTCACCCGGATCTTATCCGTAGGCAAGAGCTCGGTGACCGGAGCGCCCATCTTCTTCAGGGCTTCCGCCTCCATATCGTCCAGCATCTTCTTGAGCTCCGGGTTGTTCTGCTTAACCGGAAACGGATTGTCCCCAATAGCAATCTCGCCCGCGTCATGCCAGATGATATAGGTCGTCACCTCAACCGACGGCGGTCCCCAGATTTGGAACCAGATCCTTAGCAACTGCCATGAATGTTCTCCAATAGACTGATGCCGCAAGTGGGGCCAACAGTGATATCGGTAGACCTCACCCGCCAGACGGCTGTCGTAAATAATTTGGGCGCGTTCCATTAATACCTCGTTTCTGGCGCGTACTGACTGCGGGGACGGCCCTCGCCTAACTTGACCCTTTGGTATTTGTCAAATTCGCAAAGGCAATTCTGCACGTCCATAGCCGTTATATCGTCATAATCCGGCCCGAGCTCATCTATGATCTCTTGCCGGAGCTTCACCAGAAGCTCACAGAACTCATACTCGGTCGGGCGCTGTTTCAGCGAGCGCTTCATCAAACGATTAAACCCACGGATGCTACCTGGTCCTAGCGGTGCCCATGAGGCGTTATCGGTGGCTCCCTTGAGAACGGAGGTCCAAGTCCAATCGTCAACGATCTGACCGGACATGAAGCTGCCCCAACCATAAAAGCCATTCACGACCGCGTGCGTGTTCGCCCGGCTACGGGAGAGTAACGCTGACAGCAGGTCAACCATTCCGATCTTGAAGCTCTCACCCGTAACCTTCTCAGCCACGTACTGCCCCTTGGGCATATGGGTAACGGTGTCCGCCCGCACCATATACGCACCGGTCCATGCCTTATCAGTGCGGGCGATAGCATCGATGAGTTTGCCAATCTTACGCCAGTTGATCTTCTCAGCTGGGTAGAGACCGGCGTCCAGGATCAACTGAATCGTAGGAGGCCAATTCACCCAGCGACATAAGCCGGAGAAGGCCAGGAAGTTGGGGAGGCCTGCCTCGACGTGAGCAACCGTAAGAACGTGCTCGCGTAGCCAACGGCTGACCCGATCATCCCGACGCCGTAGGTTGGTGAAGCGGTAGGTTTGCAGGATCGGGTCGTCGGTCCACGGAGCAGGGAGTCCAGCCTCCTTCTTAAGCCTGATGCTCTCCCGCTCGACAGCCCAAGCAACCAGCGGATTGCGCAGGTGAACTATCATAGCGAGAACTTACCCGCACATGGACACTCCGGTCTGCACTTGACCGGGCGGATCCGGTCATCGTAAACAACCTGCTCGATCTTCTTGCGCAAGATCTCAGCGCCACCTTCCCGCAGCCGATCAGCCACGTAATGCAGGTCAGCCGTCACAGCGCGTAACGGACGACGTAGGTTATAGAACATCGTGGCGTAACACTTAACGCCCTGCCCCAACACCGGATCGCCGTCGATAGCGGAGAATTTCCAGCTGTTAGCTTCCACCAGCTTCCGTAGCACCATCGGATCGCCGGTCATAGTTATGTGGCACTCATAGTACTGCTTCACTCCGCCTCCTTAAGGAGTGTGAGTACGACCAGGATGCCCTGCTTAGGTGGAACGTCAACCACCCGAAGCTTACCCTCCGCCCGTATCTTCTCCCGACTGTTGGTGACCTGCTTAAACTTACTCTCGGTGTTGTGAGGGTCCAGCACACGCTCGTCCCCCCGCGCTGCGCGACGAGTGCGCACGTTGCCCAAGCAGTCCTCTATGGGCAGCGCCATGAACGCCATCACAGCTTCCTGTCCCCACTTCTCCATCAGCCGTCCAACGCGACCGTAAGAGGAGCTCACCAGCGCGCCTTCAAAGATCACGTGACCCTTTGCGGCGTAGCGCTCGATCAGCTCGAGGATGATATCGTAAGGCTGGATAGCGTCACACCCACCACACTTGTTAGTGTATGGCCCAAGCACGTACACAGGCTTGGGGACACCCGGTAGCTTCAACTCGTAGGCTTCCGGCTTACGGATGCCTAGCTGTCCACGGATGGGCTTGGCCTTACCCTTCTCAAGCAGGCCTAGGATGGTGTGGGACTTACCGGAGCCATGAGTGCCCCGCAGGTTGATGATCACGGATCTTCTCTCTCCAACGGCAACGTTATACACGCCAGTCCACCACCCATCTTATGCACCTCAGTCATCGGTGTCTCGTACACCGTGAGTCCCTCGCGCGTATAGATGTCGCGCGTTTGAGGGCAACCAGTTGGCATAATGATCGTGTTCTCCGCCAGCGTCACGATGTTCATAGCGTAACCCTCGACGATCTCCACCGTCTCTGGCAGGCTCAACACATCGCGCATCCCAAGGTCATCGTCAGAGAGCTGGAACCGAGACAATAGACGGTCGGGACCAACGATGTGCTTATGACCAAGCAGGTGCTGTGGGATATGGGAGTCAATCGCCGCGATCTCCTTAACGTGAATACTGTGTCTATCGGCAGCGCGTCGCAGCAGTTCCACTGCCTCAGGAGCGGTGCGGTTCCCCGTTGCCACCACCATCTGATCCGGACTGGTGATCAGCACGTCAGCAGCTTCGAACGGGTACTGGGAGTACACTGGTTTGAACTGTAGATTAGACAAGAACCTTGCCAACTCATCCTGTTCGCCGGAGCGCACTTCCAATTTGGGGTTGGCTAGCAGCGCGGCGTCCGGGAACAAGAACGCGAGGTCACGTAGGAATATCTGGTTTGGATACTGGTCGTAGAAAAAGCGCGTCACCTTGACACCCAACCAGGTCAGCAGACCGGCGTAGGCATTCATCTCCTCCTGCACTTTCCGCGCGTCCGGGATAGCGACAAAGGAGGCCTGCCCCGGATGCGTTAGATGATCAAAAGCATCCAGTGCGGGGATGGCTAGAGCCACCCACTTAAGTTTGCCGTATTCGCTCACGACCATGTGTTAGGATCCATGCTGTAGCCCAACTGACTCATCACGCCTTGGGTACGCTTCCGCTCCGCTAGCTGCAGCATCATGCGCTCACGCTTGTACCAGCGGAACCGGGAGGGGTTATCCGTAGCCATCACCGTACCACTCCATTGCACGTCATCCATCGGAGTCAACCCCATATGCGCAAACACTCCGTTAAGCACCGAAAGCCGACTCGCTGGGTTGGCCAAATCCTCGCATTTCACACGGTAAGGTTTAACGCTGCTTTCCAGGATCGCAGTGTGCGCAGACTCCCACTGGTTAACACATACCTCTGCTAGATGAACGTTCTTCGTGAAGGACGGCCAGTTAGGCGGCAAGTCAAACTTCCACCAATCAAACCCGTAAGGGTACCGGTCGCTGTACCCCTCTATATTCAACCGCTGCGTGAGGTCGAGGCCGGTCAAGGTGAGGTTATGAGAGAAGAAGCCAAAGTTACACTCCCACCCATCCATCAGCCCGTTCACCGTCTGGGCGAACCCTCGCGTCAGGTGGACGTAGTCGATCTTGGCTTCGGGATAGAGTTGCTCAAACAGCCCTATGCGGTAGGCATCCGATGGTGTCTTAAAGAGGAGGACGTGATCCCGCAGGTGGTCCACCGTGATTGGCGTGCGGGCCGTAGCCTGAACAAACGGTGGTTCCTCGATCTTGAACTGCTGCTGCCACGGAGAACGATGTGGTAACGCACCGTCGTACAACCCTACCCACTCATCCGGAAGGAGGGTGAGGAGTAAAGGCTTGTGCGTTTCCTCCTTGATACTAACCGCGCGGTCAATCGCGTCCTTACTCACTTCGCGGAGAACCTGCAACGGGAAGCGCCGGTACCACGCATTAACCAGCGTGTCACGCGCGTTCTCGTTCACGTCGTTCACCGTGAGGTCCTGCCAAATATAGTTGGCCACCATGTCCTCTTTGCGAAGAGCCTGGAGCGCGTCAGAGGGGGAGGTGAATGGGAAGCCATTGAAGGTGAGCAAGTAGTAGGGCTCTTCCTCGCCCGTCAGGGTCGCGACTGCAGGGTGCTGCGCCAGCAAGTTCTTAAAGTAAGAGGAGCCGGAGCGGGAGGACGTCAAGATCACCACCACGTGGCGAACCAGGTTACGGTGCTCCACCTCGGGAGGTAGGGTTAGCCGCCGCACGTGAGCGATGGTATCTAAGTATTTAGAAAAGGACACAGCCTCGGGTCTCCAATATGGTCTTATGGTCGGCTACCTCACCATACCGCTGGTAATGAGTGAGCGCGTAGTCAGTGCGTCCTGTCCACCCGTTGTGCTCACCTAAGTAGCGGCTCTCGAACACGGCGCTACGTGCTGCCCAAACTGCGTCTAACCCTTTCTCTGGACGGCCGAGTGCCTTAAGAGCACTGGCAGTCTTCCGGAGACGCTCTTGATCACGGTCGATGTCACGCCCGACGTAGTAGCGCCCTTTGAAGAGCGATTGGAAGTCACAGAGTTGGCTCTCAAGCATCGCGTAGTCATAGTGCCCAGTGGGGAGGTACGGGATGCTGGTCCGGAGCTGTTTACTAGCCTCCACGAATAGCTGATCGGTGAGCTTGTCAAGTTCCTCAACGGTAGGATCCTCCAAGTTGAATAGAATCTTCAACCCAGCACGCGGGCCGGAGCTGCCGTCGTTCATCAAGTTGCAGGGTAGCACCGGGATATTGTTTACCTTCTGGTAGAGCTCGCTAGTGGTAAACACGGACCAGCGTCCATTCCCCCATGACTTGCCAACGTTCTCCTGCAGCGTAGCCCAATCAGCCCTAGCGTCCCCGGTGAAGCCAGACGTTAGGTAGTCCCGCTGAGAGCCGTGCTCGTGGGCAAGGCGGACGTAGCTATCAAGGTGGGTTAGAACCTTCCCGCCGCGTAGGTTTCGGCGCTGCACGCCCACAGGGAGCCGTGCAAGCCACTCCGGAAAGGGGCGACCGCACGGTGGGCCCTCCTCGAAGGCGACCTGAAAGCTGCCCACGTTGTAGTAGGCCATATAAAGGGTCGAGTGCCAGAGCGCCTCCTCCGGGTCCATCCCCTTTTGGAGCTCGATAAGCATCGGGTGGAAAGGGTCATAATCAAGGCTGTCGTATTGACGCTGAGAGAAATGGAGAAAGTCATTAAACAATCGCTGATCAAGCAATACCCATACTCCCAGTTACGAAATGGCCCCGAACGCAAAACCGGACGGGGCCACTTCCCGGCGAGGAAGCTAGACAAACCTAGCCGATTTTGATCGCACCCCTCTGCACACTGCGGTTCAGATGCTTCGGCGGCACGTTCAAGTCCGTAGCCTGCTTCACCGTCATACCGGTCTTATACTTGGCAAAGTTCGCGGCACCCTTAGTGCCTTCCCGCCAAGGGCAGTCCTTGATGATGGTGATCTTTGCGTCAGGGGCAAAGTTGCTCCGCCGTCCGCGAGCCGGTGGCGCTGCTTCCTTCTTGCCGGAGGCAGGCGACTTGGCCTTGGCGGTCGGTGCTTTCTTTGCGGTTGGGGTGGCTTTTTTGGTCGGCGCTTTGGTGTCAGTAGAAGCGGAGGTCGTCATGTCAGTATCCTTTTCATTGCTTTTGGGGTCGGGAGCTCGGGGCGGCTCGAAGCCAAACTCCACCTCACTCATGGCCGGTATTTTAACCCCATTCGCGATGGCCGCCAAAGCCTTATTTACCCATTCTGTCGTCACCCTGGACAAAATAGGCCAGCCGTTCCCCAGGCAAATAAGTGCTTTCCTGGACAAAGCTTGTGTAGCAGCAGCAAGGCTTTCCCATTCCTCCACGGAGGCCTTATTTGCCGCCCGGACCAGCCGTTCGAAGTATGCCTCAAACGGCTCCGTCTTGCCCTGCTCAAATTTAAGCAGGCGGCGGAGGTCTTTCGTCGCGGCGTCAAATGCCAGGGCAAGTCGCTCGTAGCACTCCGCCACGGTCTCACTTGCCCTTGGCTTAAGCCCCAAACGACGTAGCTCAACCTGCGCCGTCGGCGCGGTTTGCATCATCGCTTCCTCAAGCTCGTCGTCTTGCTCGTCTTCTTCCTCGTAGTTCATGATGAGAGTTCCCTGTTTTTATTTGCCCCAATTCACGTGCCGACAAAGTAGGCGGTCAAACCCCCCGTTATACCGCTTGCGGTCAGCACGCTTATCAGACGGTTACAGTAGTCTTCTGATGTCTCCCGCACGCCGTCCACGCGCAGGTAGTTAAGCTCACGCGCCGGAGTGTCCGGTGCGAGCAGTTCAACCAGCTTCCGTAGCCCTGCTGGGGTGTACCCAACTTGAGCCAGGAGCCGTCCAAAGTAGTCATCCGTGGTCTCACGGATATTCAGCCGCCCCACCTTTTTATAGACGTATCCGGCGACCTCCACGCCATCCTTAGTGATCACGTCAATCAGCGCCTTGATCTCCTGTGGCGCGTTAGTCAACATCGTGCGAACAGTTGCCTCCTCGTGCTGTGCTGGTAAGATAGCCTCCATCACTCCGTCGTGGTCCGGACCAAAGGCCTGAGAACAAGCCGTCTCTTTCAGACGGGATCTTTTCAGAGCTAGCGTCGTTATATGGTTGTGAAATGCGGTCTTAACCAACGCCATCACGTGACGACGCTGATCCTTCCCCGGATGGTTCAGGCTATGCAGCCCTTTATACCGGGCGCGGCATTTATAGTAGCACAGCATCCCGTCAGAGATAAGATCTTCAAGCTCGTAGTAGCTGGCTACGCGCCAGTGATTCTTTCGGGCGGTGTTTACAATCCACCCCTTCATACCCGCGTCCATGTACGGATCAGTCATGCCCCACTCCTAGTTTAGAAGCCCCCAAGCGTACAGTACTACGTCAACATCTGCGCGAACAAAGACGCCGCCTGCGTAGCCTTCAACTCTCCTGGGTCCCCGATCCCCATCGGGAGACGCAGCGGTCGGCACTTACGGCCAAGCCGTTGAGAAAGTCTGAAGCTCTGTAGGGATGCGTCTTCGTCTAGCAGAAGATATACGTGCTCGAACCGGTCACTCAACTCCTCAAGAAGGAAGGACTGCGAGTCGCTCACGTTTAACCCGAATAGACAAGTGCCCCATATTCCTAGGGCACGGCCAAATAAGGAGACGCGTATAGCGTCGAACGCACCCTCACATACAACGAGGGCGCGAGTGTCCTTAAGACGCGATAGCACGTGCAAGCCCAAAAGGGTATCACCCGGTGCCGCGATGGCGCTATCTACGTGCAGCGCCTTGTAGCGCGGGTTGGTATCCGGGACGATGGTGCGCCCCACCCAACTCACCAGCCGCTGATCCTCATTGTATAGCGGGATGATGATGCGGTACTGGAAGTCGCCGCGCGTGCAGTAGTGAAGGTCATAGATGGATGCCGCCCACCAAACGTCTTCGAACGCGTACCCACGGTTCTGTAGGTACTCCACAAAGGGTTTGGCCAGACCAGCGTTAGCGGTCAGCGGTTTGAATTCAGTTGGGAGTTCTAGCTTGGTAGGACGCTCCACCTTCGCTACCTGCTCCCCGGTGAGCATCGAGCTCAGTTGGTCAGCGAAGGAGTTATCCTGCGGTGTCACCACCGTGCCCCCAGCTAGTTCCTGAGCACGCTCGTGTGAGCAGCGTAGTAAGGCCTGGATCAGTCGGGCGCGAGACTTGCCACGGTGCGTAGCGTTACGCCAGCAGCCCCAGCCTTTGCCGGAGAGGGAGATGCCTAAATGTTCAGAGGGGTCAGCTGGGCCGCAGAACGGGCACTTAACATTGATCGCACCGCGAGCAACGTTCGGCCCTTGCGTGACGTAATCGATGCTATGTCGTGAGAGGAACCGCTTCCAGTCAAACGCCAAAGGGAAACCCCCAGATATATTTACTATGCCCCGCAGCTATTTACGCTGATGAGCCGTCGTGCGCAAGCCCTAATGCGGCCTGGACTAAGTCTTAACCCAGCGACCGTTGCTAATCAGTTACGTCTAGGAGCTTGCTTGGATCCTTGAGCAGCGCGTTGAATAGATCTTCCCCTTCACGGTGGAACGCCAGGATCTTCTTGTCCATCGTGCCAGACACCACCAGATCGTATTGGAAGACCTTGCGGGTCTGACCTTGACGACGTATGCGGCGCTCCGCCTGCTCCCGGTCAATCACCGAGACCGGAGACTCATAGAAGAAGCAGTAGTTCGCTACCTGGAGTCCATCTAAGGAGTAGGCTCCCACCCGGTTGTTGATCACGGCTACCGTGCAGTCATCCTCCTCCGTGAACCGGCGGAGCTCAGAGCGTGAGTCTTTCGTTCCAGACCACAGCCAGATGGGCTTAAGCCCCAGAGCCTTCACCTTCTCAGCAATCTTGCGCCCAGACCAGGTAAACTCGTAGAACACCACAGCCTTGCGGCGGTCGGGTAGGGACTCAATCAGCTCCAGCAACCGTTCGAGCTTCGGGTTGTCAGCGAACTCTATCTCAGCCCTATCCCCGGTCTCGTCGTCCTTGAATCCCATAAAGCCGGAGGACAGCTGTCGCATCCGCACGAAGGCGTTCTTCATTTCACGGAGGTTGCCCTTCGCCTGGATGACCTGGTCCTTGACCCGCTTGTAGTAGGCCTCCGCCTCCTCCGGCAGGTGAACCTCCTCCACCAGCACCTGATGCTTAGGCAGGTCGATGCACTCCTCCGCTGAGTAGGTTATCGACCGGTGCTGAAGCAACCGAGAGAGCTCCGGCCGCATGGACTGATTAAACGTGTACTCGGGGAAGCCGCTCCATCGGTTCTCCTTCTCGTGAAAGAACGCCGCGCGAAACAGCCCAAGGGTCTCACCAAGGGTCGCGCCACGGTCAACGAGGTATTGCTGCGCCCATAGCAACGTGGGGTCACGTCCGAACGGTCTGCCGGCCAGTGCGTAGCAGATGTTAACCTTGCTGCGGATCCGCCCGCATAGCTTGTGCGTAAGGGACGTATGGTGTCCCGCCTTGGTGGACTCATCCATCACCAGCGCGCCAACGTCTTTAGTGAAGCGGCGTATCAGCGTCGGGTCGAGCTGGAACTTGCCTTTCGTCTTCCCACCCACCCGCTTACTGCACATCGCTACAGCGCCTGGGTAGGTAACAAAGATCAAGCCATCACCGCAGGCGTTCAGTTGCTTCCACTTCTCCTCAGAAGACCCTTCCAAGGTGGTGTACGGGATTTTGATCTCGAAGTGCTTTACCTGGTTCTCCCACGTCGGGAACGCCTTGTCGGAGGTGACAAACACCAGCGCTCGTTTGATCACATCGGTATCGTACCAAAACTGCAAAAGCTCCAGCGTAATTAGCGTTTTACCTGAGCCCATATCCAGCCAGAACGCGAACTGGGGGTAAGCGATGCCTAAGAGGATGCTAGCCTTCTGGTGGAGCCGAAGCGCTGGGTAGAGACGCGGCGCTGGAGTCAGCTCCTTTAATGCCGTATCGAGCTGCTTGTGGTTTAGCTTCTTCACCCAGAGGTGATCGTCGAGCTTTCGCCCTAGATATTTGTCAATCGCCCCGCTCGGAATCATCTTCTTGATCCACGTCCTCGCCCGTCACCTGCTTCAACCGTTCCCAGTAAACGTTCTGCATCAGGGCTGAGTCCAGTACATACTGGCCGGTGGCATAGCTTTGCGCTAGCAGGACAGTTGTTCCCCGCTCTGCGTTACGCGCGTAGTCCACGTAGAGGCGAGCCGTGCGCGTCCGGTGCTCCTGCTCCGTTTGACTGTAGGTCAGGACAGTGTCCGCCGTGTTCACCTTGCTAATGTCCTCAGAGACCATGCGCCCCTTCACCCGCGATGCCCCCAAGCTCGAGCGGTTGGATTGGCTCGGTGTGATCAGGGC
>Ga0247828_10000747_pt1 | contig 10648 bp, 8 predicted proteins | sample 12C_Control_Day3_FD_192425 | JGI IMG/M metagenome (GOLD analysis project Ga0247828, IMG submission 192425) | Soil microbial communities from agricultural site in Penn Yan, New York, United States - 12C_Control_Day3 | ecosystem: Environmental > Terrestrial > Soil > Agricultural land | place: USA... | reverse complement strand
ATGCTGTTGACGCCAAGCCGCTATTCGTAACCGTCGGGCATAATCCCGCGCGGGCGTTTGGCATGGACGCAGCGGAGCGCGCCCGCGCGCTGGCGATCAAGGCAGGCGCGGAACCTGCTGGCGGCGCCCAGCCGGGCCGGACGACAATCTATGCGGACCTTAACTGGACCTGGGATCCCGAATGGCTGGTCACCCTCGTTCAGACGCCCGGCGCGGTGCTGACAAAAGACGGCCACCCTGTCTTGGCGCACCTTCCGGCCGACGGCGATCCTGCCCCGGTTATTTCGGCGATGCTCGCGGGCGGCCCGTACGAAGGTCGAATGCTCGATCGGCTGGACGCCGACACGGCGGAACTCAGCTATCGAAAGCTCAGGAAGCGGGATCGCCCGTTCGTCATGCAGCTCAACCCAGCCAACGTCGAGGCGGCCGAGCGCGCTGCTTATGATGCCAGCTACAAGGGCGTCACCGATATCCTGACACTATATTTATGGCGTCGCCTCGCCTTCCACCTCACGCGATACGCGGCCCAGGCCGGAATGACGCCCAACATGGTAACGGGCATCGGCGCCGTACTCTGCGTTGCCGCCTTTTTCCTGTTCTGGAACGCCTGGTACTGGACCGGAGTGCTGGCCGGCTTCGGCTTCATGGTGCTCGATACGGTCGACGGAAAGCTGGCGCGCTGCACCGGCCAATCGTCGAAATGGGGCAATATCTTCGATCATGGAGTGGACCTCGTCCACCCGCCCTTCTGGTGGTGGGCATGGGCGGAAGGGCTGAAGCTCTATGGCCGGCCCTTCGAGCCGGTCTATGAGATGCTGATCATCGGAGCGATCGTCCTCGGCTATGTCGCCCAGCGGGTCATCGAAGGCCTCTTCATGCGCCGCTACGGCATGCACATCCATGTCTGGCAGCGGGTCGACAGCCAATTCCGACTGATCACGGCGCGGCGCAATCCCAATATGGTGATCCTTGTGTTCTGCCTCCTGCTGGGCCTGCCCGACCTCGGCATCGAGCTTGTGGCGCTGTGGACCATCCTGTCCCTGATCTTTCACGCCGTCCGGCTGGCCCAGGCCAATGCGCGGGCCGACCGCGGCCGGCCAATCGTAAGCTGGTTGGGATGAAGGGCTGGACAGCCATCGTTCTGGCCGGGTCGAGGCCAGGGCGCGATACCTTTGCCGAGCAACATGGGACTGATCTCAAGGCGCTGATCCCGGTTGGCGGAATTCCGATGGTCGCGCGGCCCGTAAATTCTCTCCTTCTTTCGCCGCAAATTCTCGCCGTGAGCGTCCTGGCCCAACAGCCGGAGAGAATCGAAAAGGCACTTCCAAAAAATAGCCGGCTTAAGGTCGCGGCGTCCGGCGCCACCATTGCATCGACGCTGGAAGCCGTCCTGGCGAACCCCGCGACCCATTTCCCGCTGCTGGTCACGACGGCCGATCACGCACTGCTGTCAACGGCGATGATCGCCGATTTCTGCATCAAGGCCGAGGGTGCGGATCTTGCGATCGGGCTGGTCGAAAAGCGCCCTCTGATGTCGCGGTTGCCCGGCACGAAGCGGACCTGGCTTGGATTTCGGGGCGGATCCTATTCGGGCGCAAACCTGTTTGCCTTCGGCGGACCTGACGCGGCCAAGGCGGTTGCTCTGTGGCGATCGGTCGAACAGGACCGCAAGAAGGGTTGGCGAATGATCGCGTCCCTGGGACCCGCGCTCTTTGCCGGTGCCGTCTTAAGGCTTCGAACGTTGGACCAGACCTTGGCGTCAATTGGAAAACGACTGGAGCTTGATATCCGAAAGGTCGAACTTTCAGATCCGCTGGCCGCGGTCGACGTCGACAAGCCCGCGGACCATGCGTTGGTCAGCGCCATCCTTGAGGGACGCGCGTGAAGGACCTCGCCATTTACGACATGGACCGGACGGTCACCCGGCGCGCCACCTACACGCCGTTCCTTCTGCACTGCGCCGTTCGGCGGGCCCCGTGGCGACTTCTGCTTTTGCCGTTCGTGATTGCGTCAATGGCCGCCTACGTCCTGAAACTGATCGATCGCGGCAAGCTGAAGGAAATCAACCATCGGCTGCTGCTGGGCCATAATAGACACCCGAGCGAGCTGAAGCCGCTGGTCGAAAGCTTTGCCGAAAGGATGTTGTCGTCCAACATCCGTCCCGGGGCCCGAAAGGCGATTGCGAGCGACAAGGCGGAAGGCAGGCGTGTGGTGATGGCGACCGCCAGCTACCGCTTCTATTCGCGCGAGATCGCCGATCGGCTCGGCTTCGACGACTGCATCGGGACCAATTCGATCCTCGGTCTCGATGAACGGGTCCACGCCAAGATCGACGGCGAGAATTGCTATGGGCCGGCTAAGCTACGGATGATTCAGGCCTGGCTCGCTTCAAGCGGAATGGAGCGGGGCCATGTCCGCTTCTATTCGGACCATGCAAGCGACAAGCCGGCCTTCGAATGGGCCGACGAGCCCGTCGCGGTGAACCCACATGACCGGCTGGCGCGATTGGCCACCGAACGGGGATGGCGCTGCGAGGACTGGGGCTAAGGCCGGTCTACCCTATCGGCGATTCTAGTCTTTGCCAGTTTCCAATCCGCAACTGCAATCAGCATCAGGATTGCCGCGAACGCGAGAAGACCGCCTATTTTGGAAACTAGCAGCGCAATTGCGACTAGCGGCAGAAGGACCAGCATATTGACCTTGGCCAGCGCTAGGGTCGCGCCGCATCCCTGGCACTTAAATGGATCGGCACGCCGCTTGATCGTACGGGAAAATGGTATGGGCGTCCGACACGACGGACACTCTCCACGGGCCTCACGAGCCATGCTGACTGCCCCTAGACCGCCTTTAACGCATTCTCGAAGTCGGCGATCAGATCCTCGGCTTTTTCGACGCCGATCGAGATTCTGACCAGATTGTCGCTAATGCCAAGTGCGGTCTTGCGCTCCTCCGGGACCGACAGGTGGGTCATCGCCGCCGGCGCCGAGGCGAGCGTTTCCGTGCCGCCGAGGCTGACCGCGAGCTTTGCGATCTTTAGGGCATCAAGGAACGCGAACGCCTCACGCTCGCCACCCTTCAGGTAAAGCGAGAAGGTCGATCCGGCGCCGGTGCAATGACGCTTGTAGATGTCCTCCTGTCGCGAACCCGGTTCGAGAAAGCCGAGGTAGCCGACTTTTTCGACTTTGGGATGATTGCGCAGGAACTCACAAACCTTTTCCGCGCTCTCGCCCGCACGGGTCATGCGCAACTCGAGCGTTTCGAGGCTGCGCATCAGCATCCATGCGGTGTTGGGATCGCATATGCCACCCATCGGGTTGCGGATCAGGCGGACCTTGTCGAGCACCTTCTTGGCTCCGACCAATGCGCCGGCGACAAGATCACTGTGCCCGCCGACATATTTGGTGAGGCTGTAGACCGACACGTCTGCGCCCTGGTTGAGTGGCTTCGCCCACAGCGGACCAAGGAAGGTATTATCGATAGCGATCGGTGGAAGCTCTCCGCTGAACGCCGCGGCGCGGGCCGCGTGGACCGCTTCGACATCGACCAGCGCGTTGGTAGGATTGGCCGGGCTTTCGAGATAGATGAGCGCGACCTTGCCGCCCTTTTCGGCAGCCATCGCCGCGGCCTTGGCCATCACCTCGTCCAGCTCCTCGCGCGTGGCGCCAGCGGGGAAGTCGACATAAGCGACGCCGAAACGGGCCATGATCTTATCGATGACGGATTCGCTGGCCGCATAGAGCGGGCCCGAATGGACGATCACGTCATTCTGGTTCGCGAGCGTGAGGACCAGCGTGGTGATAGCGGTCATGCCGCTGGAAAAGGACAGCGCGCCTTCCGCATCTTCCCACACCGCAAGGCGGTCTTCGAGGATTTCCTGGTTGGGACCGTTGAAACGCGAATAGACGAGGCCCTCGGCACGGCCGGTGCCGTCGCTCTTGCCGGTGATGCCCTCGAAGAAGCGCTTTCCGTCAGCTGCCGTATCGAACACGAACGTGGAGGTCAGGAAGATCGGCGGCTTTAGTGAACCTTCGCTCAGGGCGGGATCGAAGCCATAGCCCATCATCAGGGTCGACGGATCAAGCTTATGATCGCCGATATGGGTTTCGACGTCCTTGGGGCGGCGGCTCTCGGTCACTGATTTATCTCCTTGGGAGGCGCCTTAGCCCTTGGTGCAAGGACGCGCTAGCGGGCTAGCCCAATCAAACTCAGCTGCCTGCCATAAGTCGGTTCGATGCGGTGGGTCGCCCGCCGATAGCTGTAGTAACGGTCCTCAAGCCTGTAGGTGTCGAGGCCGGTCGCCTCGATACGCCGAATGCCTGCGGCCGCGAGGCGTGCAACGACATAGGCTTCAAGGTCGAAATGCGGATGGCCGCTGGGCCCTTCACCAAGAAACCGCTCATTTTCCGGGTCGTCGGCAAGCAGCCGCTCGGCGAATTCATGATCGACTTCGTAACTGGCCCTGCCAATGCAGGGCCCAACCGCCGCCGCAATCCGTTCGATCCTGGCGCCGAGCGAGATCATCGCCGCAATGGCCTGGTCGGTCACCCCTGACGTCGCTCCCCGCCAGCCAGCATGAGCTGCCCCGACAATGCCCGCTTCGACGTCCGCCAGAAGTACCGGCGCGCAGTCGGCGGTGACGATGCCGAGCAGCAGGCCTTTCCGGTCGGTAACCAGCGCGTCGGCTTTCGGCCGCTCGCCGTTCGGCACTGCGCCGGTGACGATAACCACCGTCGGCGAGTGAATCTGGTAGACGCTGGCGAGGGGAGCGCCCGGCAGGATTGCGTCGGCCGCCAGCCTGCGGTTCGTTTCGACAGCGACAGGATCATCGTCGCTACCCAGGCCGCAATTGAGCCCGGCAACAGCGCCCTTGGAAACTCCGCCCGTCCGTCCGAAGAATCCGTGCGGCACGCCGTCCAACAAGTCCGAACGAACGATGTCGATGCTCACAGCTTGAGTCTCATGACGATGTCCTCGTCGGCATGGCTGCCGACCATGAAGGCATAGGTGCCCTCGGGCTCGAAATCATATTTCTCGTAGAAGGCCCGAGCCCGATGATTTTCGGTGAATACCGACAGGTAGAGGAAATCCGCACCAGAACCGCGGGCGCGCTCGATTGCCCATCGGATGAGCTCGTGGGCGATGCCCTGCCCCTTCATTTCCTCGATGACATAAAGCTGGCGGAGCTCTGCGGCTTCCCCGCGCGGCTCGAAGGGAAGGTGCGGCGGCCCGAGCTTCACATAGCCCACCAATCGTCCGTCCCGCTCGGCGATACGAACGTCGAACGCCGGGTCGCCGAGTTCCTTCGCCCAATTTGCGGTGGAATGGTTCTGCAGGAAGATTTCCAGGTCATCGGGCTGGTAAAGGTGCCCGAACGTGTCAGTGAACGTCTGGGCGCCCAGCTCGGCAAGCGCGGCCGCGTCGTCGTGCGTCGCCCGGCGGTAGGCGACCGTCATGATTCCAGCCCCGCTACGTCCGGCCATGACGGCGCACGAATCGCCATCACCTTGAAAAGTCGCCCCATTTCACCCTCGTCACACAGACGCCGCCGAGCGGCGGATATGCTTTCCGTATCCTGAGGATTCTTTGCCGCCAAGGCCATTGCGCGCGCGGCGATGCCAAGCGTTTCGAGCCACGTCCCCTGGCTGACGATCCGGCTTGCGGTCGCACCAGCCCGACGCGCCGCGTCGGCTAGCGATGCGAAATCGACATGCGCCGTCAGGTCCTGCTCGCCGGGATGATCGAGAACGTAGGAGTAGCGGTGGCCCCGCACTGCCTGGAGCGTGTCGCCCGTCTCATCCTCCGAATAACCGTAGTCGATGATGATCGCCGCTCCGCCGCAAGCTGCGAGCCGCTTTGATAGCAATTCAATGGCTTCAATCCTGGCCGGGGATCGCTCGACGATGGGACCGTCACGATCGAACGCGAATCCGCCGGCGGCAAGAATGACATGGCGTTCCCGGTCATCGACGAACTGCCGTACAGGCAAGGCGTCGAGGAATTCGTTAGCGGCCAGCAGCAGCGGAGACTTGGGCAAGGTCCCCGGCTCGTCATGAAAAATGGCCTCTGGAAGTAGTTTTGCTTGAGCTTCACGCAGTGCCGGGCTGGACTCGACCAGGTGCACTTCCCCGTCAAATCCGGCGCGACGCAAGACCCGAAGTGCGTCGTTGGCCAAGGTGCCGCGGCCCGGGCCCAGCTCCGCATAAACGGCGTCCGCCGGCTTTCCCGCTCTTATCCAGACATCGGCCAGTGCTGCACCGACCAGTTCGCCGAACATCTGGTGGATTTCCGGCGCCGTCACAAAGTCGCCGCTTGAGCCGAGCGGGTCCCGGGTCGCGTAATAATAGTCGTTGCAGGCCTCCATAAAGGCCTCGACGGAAAGTGGTCCTTCATTGCGGATGCGCTCGGCAAGCGCACGCGCCAGCGGTGTTTCAGGCAACGCTTGCAGAGCCGGCGATGGGTTCCACCCGCTCACGTCGCTTCTTGGCCGTCGCCATCAGGTACAGCCCGCCAACGATCATCGGCACGGTCAGCCATTGCCCCATGTGCAGGCCGGTCGCATTGGCGAATTCGACCAGCTGGGAATCGGGCTCGCGAATATATTCGATCCCGAAGCGGAAGATTCCGTAGAAGAAGATGAAAGCGCCGACCAGTTTGCCCGGTTCGTAGCGCGACTGGGTGCGCCAGAACATGATCCAGAGAATAACGAACAGGACGAGGCCCTCGAGGCCGGCTTCATAGAGCTGGCTTGGATGGCGCGCAGGGCCCAGCGCCGCTCCATAGGGCGTGGATTCAACGAAGCGGACTGCCCAGGGAACGTCGGCCGGAGCGCCCCAGAGCTCCTGGTTCACGAAATTGGCGATCCTTCCGAAGAACAGGCCGAACGGTACGCAGCACGCCACATAGTCGTGGACACGAAGCCACTGCAGCTTCTCCTTCCACGACAGATAGATGATGCCGAGCGATGTTCCGATGACCCCGCCATGGAAGCTCATGCCGCCGTCCCACAGCTTCAGGATCTCGAGCGGACGATCGAGATAATAAGGCAGATTGTAGAAGAGCACGTAGCCAAGCCGGCCGCCCAGGATGATCCCGAGCGCCGCGTAGAAGACGAGATCATCGGCGTGGCGGCGAGCCATTGGCGCCCCGGGCTGCTTCAGCAATCTGAGAAGATACCAATAGCCGATGAAGATTCCGGCGAGGTAAGCGAGGCTGTACCAGCGAAGCTGGAAGAAGCCGAGGTCGAGTGCGATCGGGGAAAGACCAAGGTCGGGAAATGCAATCGCAGTTGAATTGGCGGCCATCGCTGCAATCGAACTCATACTGGGCTTCCCCTTGTTGAAGCTGCCTAATAGGGTGGCCCCAACAAAAGTCCAAGGAGTGACGAATGGCTCTGACTGACCTTGACCGGAAATATGACGCGGTAATGGCCGCAGTCACCGGACCGGGCGGCCGGGTCATCCTCGACAAGGACGAGGCAGGCCGGACGATCGTCGCCAACTTCCCAGCGACGCTGCCCTTGTTCTTCAAGACATTCTGCTCGCTTTATGCCGATGTCGACGCCGTCATCGCCGGTGAGGAGCGGCTCACATTCGGCCAGCTCGACACGCTATCCGACCAGATGGCGCGCGGCCTCATCAAGCGGGGCATGGCCAAGGGCGATCGCGTCGGCATCGCCATGCGCAATTGCCCGGCGTGGATCCTGTCCTACATGGCCGTCGTCAAGGCAGGCGGCGTTGCGACGCTTCTCAACGGCTGGTGGCAGCCGGAAGAGCTGGAACATGCGCTGCAGCTTACCGAACCAAATCTGGTTCTGGCGGACGCGCCTAGGGCACAGCGGATTGCCGCCACCTGCGCAACCTGCTCGGTCGATGCGATCGCGATCGACAAGCGAACTCCGGAAGCATTTCTCGAGCTTCTGGCGGCCGGCGCCTCGGACGTAACCCTGCCGGAGGTTGCACCGGAGGATGAAGCGACCATCCTCTTCACCTCCGGGTCGACGGGAGAGGCCAAGGGCGCCGTATCGACGCATCGAGCGGTTACGACGGGCGTATACGCTTATTCGACGGCTCTGATGACCCTGCGCGGAATTCTGGAATCCGAGGGGCGCCCGCCGCCGAATCCGCTCAAGACCCTGGTCGTCGTTCCGCTGTTCCACGTGACCGGTGAAGTGCCAGTCATGCTGAACAGTTTCGTCATCAACCGAGGCATGGTGCTGATGCCCAAATGGGACGCGGGTGAAGCGCTTCGACTGATCGAGAGGGAACGGATCACCTATTTCGTCGGAGTTCCGACCATGAGCCTTGAGCTCATGAATCATCCCGACCGCGGCAATTACGACCTCAGCACGCTTACCGACATCGCTGGCGGCGGGGCACCCCGCCCGGTCGCCCATGTGGAGCGGCTTCGCAACGCCTTCCCCGCTGCCCAGCCGGCGCTCGGTTACGGCCTTACCGAAACCAATGCTGTGGGATGCGGCAACTTCTGGGGGAATTATGCGGCCAAGCCGGCGTCCACGGGCCGGGCGCAAGCGCCGTTTGTAGAAATTGCCATTGTCGGTGATGGAGATCGCCACTTGCCGCCCAACGAGCGGGGTGAAATCGCCATTCGCTCGGCGGCCAATATCAACGGCTATTGGCGCAATCCGGAGGCAACGGCGGCCGCATTCACGCCCGACGGATATATCAAGACCGGCGACATCGGTTACCTCGACGAAGACGGCTATTTGTTCATCGTCGACCGCAAGAAAGACATCATCATTCGCGGCGGTGAGAATATCTCCGCAGCTGAGGTCGAAGCGGCACTCTATGGCAGCGAGGGGATTGCCGAGGCCGCCGTCTTCGGCGCGGCCGATGAACGACTGGGCGAAGTTCCGATCGCTATCCTCCACCGCCGCGAAGGCAGCAGCATCACCGAGGAAGAGCTTCGGACCTTCCTCGCGTCACGGCTTTCGGCGTTCAAGATACCTGAGCGCATGATCTTTTCGGACCAGCCGCTACCACGGCTTGGTACGGGCAAGATCGACCGGGTCATGCTGAAACAGCAATATGCTGGCTAGCCGGTGAAGCTGGCAGAAGTCTCCCGCCGGAACCTGCTGATCGGAGGCGGCGCGGGCGTCGGGCTGGTCGTCGCCTTCCTCGCTTGGCCCAGGCGCGACACAAGTCCGCTGCGGCCGGGAAGGAACGAACCCGTTTTCGGATCCTTCCTCCGCATTGCAACGGATGGTCGCGTTACAGTTGCCGTTCCGCAAGTTGAGACCGGCCAGGGCATCTGGACCGGGCTAGCGCAGATTGCAGCCGACGAATTGGGCGCGGCCTGGGAGAATATGGCGGTCGAGCCGGCACCGCGCGGATCGGCATATCTCAACAAGCTGATCGGCGGCCAACTCAAGGTTGAGACCCGCGTCACGGCGGGCTCCACATCGATCAGGGCATTTGAGCAGCCGCTCCGCGAAGCAGCGGCAACTGCCCGCGCCTTACTGTGCGACGCGGCTGCCGACCGTTGGGGCGTCAGTGCAAGCGAGTGCGATACGGACGGCGGATTTGTCATGCATGAAGGAAAGCGCCTGGGGCTTGGCGAAGTCGCCGCCGAGGCTGCGAGCCGTCGCCCACCCGACAAGCCCGCCCTTCGGCCAATCGAAGCTCGTAAGCTTGCTGGACAAGCGCTGCCGCGCCTCGACCTTCCGGCCAAATCCGACGGAAGCTTTCGCTTTGCGTCCGACGTCCGCCTGCCACGAATGATCTTTGCCTCGGTCAGAATGGCCCCGCCAGGAGGCCGGCTAGTAAGCTTCTCCCGCGACAATGGCCGGCGGCAACAGGGGCTGATCGACTTGCTGGTGCGGGAACGATGGCTTGGTGCACTCGGCCAGACCTGGTGGGCGGCCGATCGCGCACTTGTCCGCGCAGCGCCGCGGTTCAGCGGCACGGATTCCGGCGATTTAGCTGGACAACTTACCGAACAGATGGATGACGGCGAGATCGATCGACTGTTCGAGCGCGGCGATTATAGCGAAGCAACCAAGGGCTCCACGCCGCTCGCCGCAACCTATTATTCCGCCCCGACAGCGCATCATTCGCTGGAAGCGCCTTCGGCCGTGGCCCGCTTCACCAACGGCCGGCTGGAAGTCTGGGCAGCAACCCAGATCCCGGACCTTGCCCGAGCCGCCGCGGCCAATGCCGCAGGGATTCCAGAAAGCAACGTCGAGCTATATCCAATGCCGGTCGGGAACGGCTCCGGTGGTGCCTTCGGGCTGGAAGCCATCATGATCGCCGTGGAGATGGCCCGGCAAAGCGGGCGGCCGGTCAGCCTTTCCTTTCCTCCCGCAACTGCGCAGAACCACGACGCGGTTCGCATGCCGATGCTAATGCGCATGACTGCCCTTCCCGCGGTCGACGGGCGGATTGCGGCATGGGGCATGAGGGTGGCCGGTTCATCGGGTTTGGACGCTTCGATTTACCGGGCCGAGGGTGGCGAGCCAGTGGGGCTTAGCGCGTTAGGCGCCGCCCCGCCGTATGATTTTCCGGATTTCCGGATCGATGGCATATCGGCCCGCCTGCCGATCCGCACCGGCTATATGCGCGGCGGCGACGAAGCGATGCTGACCTTCGCCACCGAAAGCTTTGTCGATGAACTTGCGCGCGCACTGCATACC
>Ga0247828_10000745_pt1 | contig 10653 bp, 8 predicted proteins | sample 12C_Control_Day3_FD_192425 | JGI IMG/M metagenome (GOLD analysis project Ga0247828, IMG submission 192425) | Soil microbial communities from agricultural site in Penn Yan, New York, United States - 12C_Control_Day3 | ecosystem: Environmental > Terrestrial > Soil > Agricultural land | place: USA... | reverse complement strand
GACGGAGGAAGGGCGGCCCCTGGCCGGGCGGGACGGGGCCCGGCCGGCGGTGCGGCGGCCCCGGCGCTCGGCCGCGGCCTTGGTGGTGGTCGCGATCACCGGGGCCCGCACCGACCAGACCTCGTGCCTGGCCACGTTCAGCAGCATGCCGGTGGCGGCCAGCAGCACCAGCATGCTCGACCCGCCGAAGGAGACCAGCGGCAGCGGCACCCCGGTGATCGGCAGCACGCCCACCACCGCGCCGATGTTGACCAGCGCCTGGACCACGATCCAGACGGTCACCCCGGCGGCCAGGTAGCGGCCGAACGGGTCGGGGGCGCGCTGGGCGACCCGGACGCCGGCGTAGGCGAAGGCGACGAACAGCAGCAGGATGGAGAGGGTGCCGAGCAGGCCGAGCTCCTCGCCGATGATGGCGAAGATGAAGTCGGTGTGGGCGTTGGGCACATAGGACCACTTCTGCCGCCCGGCCCCCAGCCCGACCCCGAGCAGCCCCCCGGAGCCGAGCGCGATGCGGCCCTGGATGAACTGGTAGCCGCCGTTCTGGGGGTCGGCGGCGGGGTCCATGAACGACAGGAACCGGGTCCGGCGGTAGTCGGCGCTCATGATCAGGCCCATGCCGGCGGCCAGGCCGAGCGACCCGATCCCGCCCAGCAGCAGCAGCGGGGCCCCGGCCACGAACAGCATGCCGAAGGCGATGGCGCACAGCAGCAGGGTGGTGCCGAGGTCGGGCTCCAGCATCACCAGGGCGGCCAGCAGCATGGCCAGGGGCAGCACCGGCACCAGCAGGTGGCGGACGTCGCCGAGCAGCCGGGCCTTGCGGGTGAGCACGTCGGCCGAGAACAGCAGCAGGGCCAGCTTGGCGAACTCGGCCGGCTGGACGGTGACGGCGCCGCCGAGCGAGATCCAGCGGGTCGACCCGTAGGCCGACACCGCGCCCGGGTGGACGAGCACGTACACCAGGCCGGCGGTGGCCGCGATCAGCAGGGGCGTGCCCAGCCGGCGCCACAGGCGGTAGTCGATGCGGCTGACCACCAGCATGACCACGGCCCCGCCGGCCACCCACAGGAGCTGGCGCTTGAAGTAGGCATAGGAGTCGCCCTGCTTGGCCAGGGCGGCCACCGAGGAGGCGGACAGCACCATGACCAGCCCGATGATCAGCAGCGAGCAGGCCGCGGCGAGCAGCAGCCAGTAGGTGGAGCCGGCGCCCAGCAGCGGCCTGGCCGCCGCCCGGGCCCGCCCGGCGTCACCGGCCGCCATGGCCACCACCCCTCCGATCCTCCGGGGGCCCAGGCTTGAGGCCCCCGGACCCCCCGCGATGGCGTTCGGCGAGGCGGGCGACGGCGGCCTCGAAGGCCGCCCCCCGCTGGGCGTAGTCGGCGAACTGGTCCTGGCTGGCGCAGGCCGGGGCGAGCAGCACGGTGTCGCCCTCGTCGGCCAGGCCGAAGCCAACGGTGACCGCCTCCCCGACCGAGGCCGCCCGCACCACCGGCCCCGGATAGCCGGCCCGCCCCAGGGCGTCCATCAGCTCCTCGGCCGCCTCCCCGACCAGGACCACGCCGACCAGCCGGCTGGCCGCCTCCGCGACCAGGTCGTCGAAGTCCAGGCCCTTGTTGCGCCCGCCGGCCACCCAGACGACCCGCGGGAAGGCGGCCAGGGCGCGGGCGGCGGCGTGCGGGTTGGTCGCCTTGGAATCGTTGACGAAGGCGACCCCACGGATCTCGCCGACGGCGGCCAGCCGGTGCGGCCCGGCCCGGAAGGCGGCCACCGCCCTGGCCATCCCGGCCGGGTGGGCCCCGAGGGCCATGGCGACCCCGGAGGCGGCGATCGCGTTGGCCAGGTTGTGGCGTCCCGGGAGGCGCAGGGCGGCCGCCCGCCACAGGCCGCCCTCGTGGCCGGGCACCCGGGAGAAGGCGACGCCGGCCTCGAGGCCGAGCCCGCCGGGGGCGGCCCGGCCGGTGGTGAACGGCACCGGGGTTCCCGGGGCCTCGGCGGCGTTGGCGGCCACCACCGGGTCGTCGGCGCCGTAGACCGACCAGTCGTCCGGGCCCTGGTTGGCCCAGACCTTCGCCTTGGCCTCGGCGTAGGCGGCCATGTCCGGGTGCCAGTCCAGGTGGTCGGCGGCGAAGTTGAGCCACGCCCCGGCCTCCAGGTGGAGGGTCCAGGCGAAGCGGAGCTGGAAGCTGGACAGCTCGACCACCACCGCCTCGGGCGGGTGGCGGTCGAGCACGGCGTCGACCAGGGGCAGCCCGACGTTCCCGGCGGCCACGGCGTGGCTGCCCGAGGCGGTCAGCATGGCCGCGGCCAGCTCGGTGGTGGTGGTCTTGCCGTTGGTGCCGGTCACCCCGACCAGCGGCATGGTCGCGACCCTGGCCGCCAGCTCGACCTCGCTCCAGACCGGGATCCCGGCGGCCAGGGCGGCCTGGATGAGCGGGTGGGCCTCGGGCAGGCCGGGGGCGACGACCAGCAGGGCGCGGCCCTCCAGCAGCCCGGGCCCGGCCGGGCCGAGGTGGGTCTTGACCCCGAGGGCGGCCAGCTCGCCCACGTCCAGGTCGGGGGCGTCGTCGCAGGCGATGACGTCGGCCCCGGCGTCGGCCAGGTGCCGGGCGGCGGCCCGTCCGGAGCGGCCGAGCCCGGCGACCAGCAGCGGCAGCCCGGCGAACCACTCGGGCCGGCAGCGCGCCGGCCAGGTGTCGGGGGGGCCGTGGCTACCCACCGGTGCCTCCCGCGGCCAGGAACTCGGCGTAGAACAGCCCCAGCCCGAAGGCGACGGCCAGCCCGGCCAGGATCCAGAAGCGCACGATCACCGTGAACTCGGGCCATTCGGAGAGCTCGAAGTGGAGGTGGATGGGGGCCATCTTGAACACCCGCCGCTCGAACAGGCGGAAGGAGGCCACCTGGAGGATCACCGACAGGGTCTCGACCACGTACAGCCCGCCCAGCACGGCCAGCAGGAGCTGGGTGTTGGTGAACAGGGCCAGGGCGGCCAGGGTGCCGCCGAGGGCCAGGGAGCCGGTGTCGCCCATGAAGATGCGGGCCGGGGGCGCGTTCCACCACAGGAACCCGGCGGTGGAGCCCATCATGGCCGCGGCCACGATGGCCAGGTCCTGGGGCGACTCGCCGGCCGGGAAGACATAGCAGCCGGCGGTGGCGGCCGGGGTCCCGCACAGGTGGCGGAACTGCCAGAACCCGATCACCACGTAGGCGCTGACCACCAGCACCGTCGACCCCGAGGCGAGCCCGTCCATGCCGTCGGTCAGGTTGACGCCGTTGGAGGTGGCCGACACCAGCAGGAACACCCAGACCAGGAACAGGATCAGGTTCAGCTCGGTGCCGCTCAGGGGGCGGATGAAGGAGATCCCCCGGAAGGCGTCGGCCCAGTACCAGGCGCCGACCCCGAGCACGATCGCGGCCAGGCCCTGGCCGACGAACTTGGCCGTCTTGGTCAGGCCGAGGCTGCGCTGGTTGCGGATCTTCAGGTAGTCGTCGACGGCGCCGACGGCGCCGAGGAGCACCATGGTGACCACCACCAGCACCCCCGAGGCGCTGAAGGGGACCCGGCCGCGGCTGAACAGGTGGACGACCAGGTAGCCGACCACGGCGCCGAGGATGATCACCGTCCCGCCCATGGTCGGGGTGCCGCGCTTGGTCTGGTGGGCGTCGGGCAGGTCGACCTGGATGAGCTGGCCGAGCCCGCGCCGCCGGAAGGTCCGGATGGCCAGGGGGGTCCCCACCAGCCCGAGGGCCAGGGCGATGGCGGCCGCGATCAGGATGCCGACCACTAGGTGGTGGCCCTGGGCTGGAGGAGGGCGTCGGCCACGCGGTCAAGGGCGACGACCCGGCTGGCCTTGACCAGGACCACGTCGGAGGGGCCGAGGACGGGGGTGAGCAGGGCCAGGGCGGCGTCGGGGTCGGCGACCGCCTCGGCCTCCTCGGGCCACATGCCCTCCATCCGGGCGGCGTTGACCATCACCCGGCCCTGCTCCCCCACCCCGACCAGCCGGTCGATGCCCAGGCGGGTGGCCAGCCGGCCGACGCGGTCGTGGGCGCCGGCCGCCTCCGGGCCCAGCTCGGCCATCTCGCCGAGCACGGCGACGGTGCGCCCGCCCCGGCGGCCGAGGGCGGCCAGGGTCTTGAGGGCGGCCGCCATCGACGACGGGTTGGCGTTGTAGGCGTCGTTGACCACCGTCAGGCCGTCGGGCCGGCGGCGGACCTGCATCCGCATGGGCGACAGGCGGGCCGCGGCCAGCCCGGCGGCGGCGTCGGCCGGCCCGACCCCGAGGACGTGGGCGGCCGCGGCCGCGGCCAGGGCGCAGCCGACCAGGTGCTCGCCGGGGGCGGGCAGGGTGGCCGGGGCGGTCCCGTCCGGGGTGTGGAGCAGGAACCGGGCCCGGCCCTCGCCGTCCAGCTCGACCCCTTCGGCGCGCACCTCGGCGCCCGCGCCCAGCCCGAACAGGACCACCCGGGCCATGGTGCGGTCGGCCATGGCCGCCACCTTTGGGTCGTCGGCGTTGAGCACGGCCGTGCCGTCGGGCGGGAGGGCCTCGACCAGCTCGCCCTTGGCCTTGGCGATCGCCTCCCGGGAGCCGAACATGCCCAGGTGGGACTCGCCGACGTTGAGGACCACGCCCACCGTGGGCCGGGCCAGGCGGGCCAGGGCGGCGATGTGGCCGGGGCCGCGGGCGCCCATCTCGACCACCACCGCCTGGGTGCCGGGCTCGATCCGGGCCAGGGTCAGGGGCAGGCCGACCTCGTTGTTGTACGACGCCGGGTTGGCCACGGTCTCCAGGCGGGTGGCCAGGACGGCGGCGAGCAGGTCCTTGGTGGTGGTCTTGCCGTTGGACCCGGTGACCGCGACCACGGTGGCCGCCGAGCGGTCCCGCACGGCCGTGCCCAGGGCGGCCAGGGCGGCCAGGGGGTCGGCGACCTCGACCCGGGGCCCGGCGAAGACGGTGCCCTCCTGGGCCAGGGTGGCGGCCGCGCCGGCCCGGGCGGCGGCGTCGGCGAACAGGCTGCCGTCGGTGCGGCTGCCCGGCAGGGCCACGAACAGGTCCCCGTCGGCGACCTGGCGCGAGTCGACCTGGACCCCGGTGACGACCGCGTCCGGGTCGGCCTCGGCCAGCCGCCCGCCGGTCACCTCGGCGACCTCCTTGAGCGTGAACGGGATCACCGGGCGACTCCCATGAGCGCGCGCAGCTCCTCGGCGGCGACCACGCGGTCGTCGAAGGGGACCTTGCGGCCGCCGGCGAACTCCTGGCCCTGCTCGTGGCCCTTGCCGGCGACCAGGACGGCGTCGCCCGGCCCGGCCATGGCCAGGGCGGCCCGGATGGCGGCCCGCCGGTCGACCTCGACCAGGAACCCGCCCGGCCCGGCGCCGCGGGCGACGCCCTCGGCCACCTGGCCGACGATCGCCTCCGGGTCCTCGGAGCGGGGGTTGTCGGAGGTGACCACGGCCACGTCGGCCAGCCGCCCGGCGATCTCGCCCATCAGCGGCCGCTTGGCCCGGTCGCGGTCGCCGCCACAGCCGAAGACCACGATCACCCGGCCGCCGGTGACCGCCCGGGCCGCCCGGAGCAGGTTGTCGAGGGAGTCGGGGGTGTGGGCGTAGTCGACCAGCACGGTGAACGGCTGGCCGGCGTCGACCCGCTCGAAGCGGCCGGGCACCCCGTCCAGGGCCTCGAGCCCGGCCACGGCGGTGCCCAGGTCGATGCCGGCGGCGTCGGCCGCGGCCAGGGCGCCCAGGGCGTTGGCCACGTTGAAGAACCCGGCCAGCCGCAGCCGGACGGTCCGCGACCCGCCGGGCGACCGGACCCGGAAGCTGGTGCCCTCCAGGGAGGCGGCGACGTCGCTGGCCCGCCAGTCGGCGTCGGCGGCGGTGCCGGTGGTGACGGTGGCCACCTCGGCCGTCCCGGCGAGCCGGCGCCCGTAGGGGTCGTCGACGTTGACCACCCCGAGGGGGGTGAACTCCGGCGTGAACAGCCGCCGCTTGGCCCGGTAGTAGTCGTCCAGGTCGGTGTGGAAGTCGAGGTGGTCCTGGGTCAGGTTGGTGAACACGGCCGCCTTGAAGCGGGTGCCGTCGACCCGGTGCAGGGCCAGGCCGTGGCTGGACACCTCCATCGCCGCCGCCTGCACGCCCGCGTCGGCCATCTCGGCCAGCAGCCGCTGGAGGTCTGGGGCCTCGGGGGTGGTGTGGACGGCCGGCCTGCGGGCGTCGCCGACCCGCACCTCGACGGTGCCCAGCAGCCCCGGGACCAGGCCGGCGGCCCGGAAGATCGCCTCCAGCATGAAGGTGGTGGTGGTCTTGCCGTTGGTGCCGGTCACCCCGACCAGGTCGAAGCGGCGCGAGGGATGGTCGAAGAACGCCGCCGCCAGCGGGGCCAGCACCTCCCGGACCCCGCCGACCAGCAGCTGGGGGGCCTCCAGGTCGAGGGGCCGCTGCACGCACAGGGCGGCCGCGCCGGCGTCGAGGGCCTTGCCGGCCAGGTCGTGGCCGTCGAACCGGGCCCCGGGGACGCAGCAGAACAGGGCGCCGGGCACCACCGTGCGGGTGTCGAGGACGACGTCGGTGACCATGGTCCCTGCGCCGCCGCGGACCTCGCCCCGGACGGCCGGGGCGAGGCTGGCGAGCGGGACGCGCCGGGACGTCAAGGTCATGACCTTCGAGGCCCGCGTCGTCGGCTCGGACCGCCGGCGGCGGGTACGCCGGCGCCCGCTAGCGACCGCCATTCCCTGGCATCGGTGGCGGCCCGCGAAAGCCTAGCATCAGCGCACCGCCTTGGCCGGTAGGGTCGGGACCACCCCGAGGCGGCGCAGGGCGGCGCCGGTGACCTCCCGGAACACCGGGGCCGCCACCGACCCGCCGTAGTAGCCGCGGGTCGGCTCGTCGATCACCACCGCGACCACCACCGCCGGCTTCTCGGCCGGGGCGAAGCCGATGAAGCTGCCGACGTAGGCGCCCGGACGGTAGCCGCCCCGCCGGGTGTCGGGCTTGCGGGCGGTGCCGGTCTTGCCGGCCACCCGCCACTCCTCCATGGCCGCCTGGGTGCCGGTACCGCCCTCCTTGACCACGCCCTCGAGGATCCTCGACATGGCCTTGGCGGTGCGGACCGACAGGACCCGCCGCCCCGGCCGCCGGTCGGCCTTGGCGACCCGGCCGCGGGCGTCGACGGTGCCCCGCAGCAGGGTCGGGGCCCGCAGCACCCCCTGGTTGGCCACGGTGGCGTAGACGCTGGCCATCTGGAGCACGGTCACGGCCACGCCCTGGCCGATGGCGTTGGTGCCGAGGTCGGTGCAGTACCAGCTCTGGGCCGGACGGAGGATCCCGGGCGCCTCCCCCGGCAGGTCGACGCCGCTGCGGCGCCCGTAGCCGAAGTCGACCTCGGCCTTGTAGAGCCGGTCGCGGCCCAGGTCCCTGGCCGCCATGATCGTGCCGACGTTGGAGGACCTGGCCACGATGTTGGCGAAGGTCATCAGCTCCGGCGCGTGGGAGTGGGAGTCGCGGAAGGTCTTCTCCGGGCACAGCGGGATGTTGTCGGGGACGATGGTCTCGGTCTTGGGGGTGACGACGCCGTGCTGGAGGGCGGCGGCGGCGGTGATCGTCTTGTTGGTCGAGCCCGGCTCGAACACGTCGGCGATGGCCCGGTTCTTGCGCGCCTCGGGCTTGCTGGCGGCGATCCGGTTGGGGTCGAAGGTCGGCATGTTGGCCAGGGCCAGGACCTCGCCGCTGCGGGGGCTCATCACCACCACCGAGCCGGCCCTGGCCTTGTGCTCGCGGACGGCCCGGTACAGGGCCTGCTCGGTGACGTACTGGAGGTGCTGGTCGATGGTGAGGACCAGGTCGGTGCCGGGCTCGGCCGGCTCGAGGGAGCGCCGGCCCTGGGGGATGGCGCGTCCCTGCGGGTCCCGCTCGAGCTGGATCTTGCCCGGGTGGCCGCGCAGGAGCCCGTCGTACTGCTGCTCGATGCCGGCCTGGCCGTGGCCTTCGATGTCGACGAAGCCGAGGACCTGGGCGGCGACCGTGCCCGACGGGTAGCGCCGGGCCACGTCGGCCACGACGAAGATCCCGGGCAGGTTCAGCCGCTGGACGACGTCCCCCCTGAGCTTGGGGATCCGCCGGGCCAGGTAGACGAAGCGGCCCTTGGAGGCCAGGCGCTGGGCCAGGGTCGCCTTCTTGACGCCGAGGGCCTTGGCCAGGCGGGCGGCGGTGCGCGGCTTGTCCCTGACCAGGCGGGGGTCGGCCCAGACGGCCCGCGCCGGCACCGACAGGGCCAGGTCGTCGAGGTTGCGGTCGAAGATGCGGCCGCGGGTGGCCGGCAGGTCGATCACGGTGAGGCGCTGGCGGGCCGCGGCCTGGTCGAGGGAGCCGGCGTCGAACACCTGGAGGACGACCAGCCGCCCGGAGATGGCCAGGAAGGCCAGCACGCTCAGGATCAGCAGGGCCAGCAGTCGCCGTCGGCTGTTGACCCGGCGCCGGCGCCGCCGCGGCGGTGGCCGGCGCCGGGGCGGCGGACGTCGTGCCGGCGCCCGCTTCCTGCCGCTCCCCTTTGCCTGCGGCACTGTTCTTCCCCCCTGGATCCGGTGGGCCTAGGGTTCGGCCAGGTAGCGCTTGAGCGGGAACGGGTCGCCGGCCGTCCAGCCGGACTGGTCGTCGCCTCGGGCGAGGCCGGCCCCGGGGGCGGCGGGGGAAGTCGCCGCCCCCGGGGTGGCCACATCGGTGCCGCGCGAGCCGGGCCAGGCGACCACCCGGGGCCGGCCGGCGGGGGCCAGGCGGGCGGCCCTGGCGGCCTTGGCGATGCGCGCGGGCGCCTTGAGCCGGTCGACGTCGGCCTGCAGGTCGGTCCAGCGGGTCTCGGCCAGGCGGTTCTGGCGCTGCAGCTCGCTGATCTGGAACGACTGCTGGTTGACGCTGACGTTCAGGGCGACCAGGCCGAACACCCCGGCCACGATCGCGGCGATGGTGAGCAGCAGGAACGGGAGCCGCGGGACCCGGCTGACGGGGACGACCGCCCGCAGCCTGGGCAGCTGCAGGTGGGGGCGCGGCGCCTGGCGCGGGGCCCTGGCGTGACCGGTGGCTGCGTTCATGGGTGCCCCCCTCGGGCCTCGGTGCCGTGCGGAAGCTTCTCGGCCGCGCGCAGCTTGGCGCTCTCGGCCCGTGGGTTGGCCACCACCTCGGCCGTCCCTGGCCGTTCCGGCCGGCGGGTGAGGACGGCCACCCTGGCCGGCTCGGCCGCCGGCGGCTCGACCGGGAGGCGGTGGGGCGCCTCCACGGGCCGGCCGGCGGCGTCGGCCAGGGCCTGCTTGACGATGCGGTCCTCGAGGGAGTGGTAGGCCAGCACGACCAGCCGCCCTCCGGGGGCGAGCAGGTCGATCGCCTGCGGCAGCGAGGCCCGGAGCGCGTCGAGCTCCCGGTTGACCTCGATGCGCAGGGCCTGGAAGGCCCGGCGGGCCGGGTGGGGACCGGTCCGCCGGGCGGCTGCGGGCACCGCCGCCTTGACCAGCTCGGCCAGCTGGCCGGTGGTGGCGATGGGGGCACGGCGGCGTGCCTCGTCGAGGGTGCGGGCGATGCGGCCCGCGAAGCGCTCCTCGCCGTACTCGCGCAGGATGCGGGCGAGGTCGGCCCGGGGGTAGGTGGCCAGCACCTCGGCCGCGGTGATCCCGGTGGTGGGGTCCATGCGCATGTCCAGGGGGGCGTCGGCGCGGTAGCTGAAGCCGCGGTCGCCCTCGTCGAGCTGGAGGGAGGAGACGCCCAGGTCGTAGAGGATGCCGTCGACCGCCTCGAGGCCGAGGCGGTCGGCCACCGCGCCCAGGTCCTCGAAGGAGGCGGGCACGGCCTGGAGGCGGTCCCCCGCCCAGGCGAGGCGGTCGCGGGCCAGGGCCAGCGCGGCCGGGTCGCGGTCCAGTCCGACGACCCGGCCGTCGGGGGCGCTGGCCTCCAGCAGCCGCTGGCTGTGGCCGCCCAGGCCGAGGGTGGCGTCGACGTAGGTCCCGCCGGGACGGGGCCGGAGCAGCTCGACGACCCGGTCGACCATGACCGGGACGTGGGCTGGCAGCGTCAACACCATCAGATCCCCAGCTCGGCGAGGTGGGCGGCGTTGGTCTCGTCGGCGTAGGCGGCCTCGGCGACGGCCCGGTAGCGCTCCCACTCGGCCTTGTCCCAGATCTCGACCCGGCGGATCTGGCCGAGCATGACCACGTCCTTGGCCAGGCCGGCGTACTCGCGCAGGGCCTGGGGGATGACCACCCGGCCCTGGGAGTCGGCGGTCTCGGAGCTGGCCCCGGCCACGAACATGCGGGCGAAGTCCCGGGTCGGCCGGGCGGTCAGGGGCTGGCTGTGGAGCTTGGCCGCGAAGGCCTCGAACTCGGCCTGGGGGAACACGTACAGGCAGCGTTCCTTGCCGACGCCCTTGGTGATCACCATGTCCTGCCCCAGCTCGTCCCGGAATTTGCGCGGGAGGATCACCCGGCCCTTGGGATCCAGGGAGTGGTCGTAGGTGCCGATGAACAGCGCCGCTCCCCTCCCCCGTGCCCTCCACTTGGCGCCACTTTACTCCACCAGGTACCCACCGTCAATGCATATGCAGCCACAGAGAGAGGCCATTGACCAGGGAAAATAGGGAATTGGGGCGGGAAAGGGGTGCAGAACGGAAGCGGTGGTCT
>Ga0247828_10000743_pt1 | contig 10679 bp, 6 predicted proteins | sample 12C_Control_Day3_FD_192425 | JGI IMG/M metagenome (GOLD analysis project Ga0247828, IMG submission 192425) | Soil microbial communities from agricultural site in Penn Yan, New York, United States - 12C_Control_Day3 | ecosystem: Environmental > Terrestrial > Soil > Agricultural land | place: USA... | reverse complement strand
CAGCAGAGCACCCCATTCGGCGCCTTCCTCGACCCAGTGGCAGACAAACTGATGGTCGCCGTGGCCCTGGTGCTGCTGGTGCAAGTGCACGCCAACTTCTGGCTGACCCTGCCGGCAGCGGTGATCATTGGCCGCGAAATCGTCGTTTCGGCCCTGCGCGAGTGGATGGCTGAACTGGGGGCGAGGGCACACGTCGCGGTGTCCAACCTGGGCAAATGGAAGACCGCCGCACAAATGCTGGCGCTGGTGATCCTGCTGGCCAACCCACCGGTGCTGACCTTCTGGGTGGTGCTTGGCTATGGCCTGCTACTGGTTGCGGCCGGCCTGACCCTGGTGTCGATGATGCACTACCTGATCGCCGCCTGGCCGCACCTGCGCGAAGGTTCCGAGCAGAAATAAAGTTTTTTTGAATCAAGGGGTTGACGTTGTTTGCTAGATCGCTAGAATAGCGACCTATCACGACGCGGGAATAGCTCAGTTGGTAGAGCACGACCTTGCCAAGGTCGGGGTCGCGAGTTCGAGTCTCGTTTCCCGCTCCAAATTCGATCCTCAGTGCGTCGCTGGGATCACAAGAAAGAGGCCTTATGGCCTCTTTTTTTGTGCCTGGAATTTGGCTCGCGCCTAAGCAGATGGGGCACGGCCAGGCTTGATCCTTTTCCTCTACTCATCCAGTAACCATCCGCTATCGCCCTCGACGATAATCCCACCGTGATCGCTGCGATCACCTTGGCGCGCGACGCATTGGCCGTCTATTTGATACTGCGCGGTGCCACTGACAATCAGCGCTCCGCAACTGGTGCGATCTCCCACTCGAGCGACGGCTTTACCATTGAACCGATAGTTCGCACTGCCAGTCTCCACCACGCCTGGGCCATGTATCGGGCAATCATGGCGATGGCCCACCAGGGCAACGGGTTTCATAGATTCGCTCCTGCAGAGGGTGCCGTACGCGATTCAATGTCGATATCGGTTGGCCATTGAACTTTCGGGGCGATGCAGTGAATAGGGCTCAACTGCGAATCATCGTTCCAGTCTCGGGGAGGGTGGACGAACTCGGGCAGGGCCTGTGGGCCTTGTTGCATGAACAGCTGGGCAAGTGCCCAATATTGCTTTCCTTGTTCGATATCGTGGGTGAAAAACAGGCGGTCGATTACCTCTTCGGTTCCGGGCTTGATCACCGAAATCACGACGTTTTCGATTAGGCCGCCATTGCCCATTGGTGCGTATACGCTGCAGGCTTCGGCGACCAGGTCATCCCAGTCGTAGACAACCGGGCGTACACCCCAGCGTTGGCGGCTGAATAGGTGGAGTCGGTCAAAGTGGTATTGGTAGAAATAGACTTTGCGGCGTAGTCGGTTGAAACGGATAGGTTCGTCGCGGGGGAGTTCAATATCCATGCGTATGGTGGGGATGACTAGCCAGTACATTCCAGTTATGAATAACGATCCAGCGATCATCATTGCAGGGCCAATCTCTTCTCTGGCTGTCAGTGCCAGATATAGAAAAAACAGTGCGGCGGCGCTGTTTATTACGACGCAAATTCCGCCGCCGAAAATATTTACACCTCTAAGCCTTATTGTAGAGCGTGGTAATTCTAAGTAGGTGTTGCAAAAATGGTTTGGTGGTGTCTTAAGTTTTGCCGTGAGATAACATGGCTGTGGCGTGTCATTAGGCTTGTTTAGATCGTATTTCCAGCCTGGTGCACGACGCGGCAGGGGTGGTGATTGAGTTTTCATTCGAGCTCACTCTTAGAATGTTGCCTAACATTAAAAACCATGTGTTGATTCCCAGGTTCATGCAGATTTGCAAATGACACCGGACCGCATAGGCTTTAGCCCGAGAGCGGTGCGGTACGTGATTCGAGGTCGATCGCGTCGGGCCATCTAACTTTAGGGGCAATGCGCCGGATAAAGCTTAATTGCGCATCATCGTTCCAGTCTCGGGGCGGATGGACAAAATCGGGCAGGGCGTGGGGACCTTGTTGCATGAACAGCTGAACAAGGGCCCAGTATTGCTTTCCTCGCTCGATATCGTGGGTGAAAAACAGGCGGTCGATTACCGCTTCGGTGCCGGGCTTGATGACCGAAATCATGACGCTTTCGATTAGACCGCCATTACCCATCGGTGCGTATACGCTGCAGGCTTCGGCGATCAGGTCATCCCAGTCGTAGACAACCGGGCGTACACCCCAGCGTTGGCGGCTGAATAGGTGGAGTCGGTCAAAGTGGTATTGGTAGAAATAGACTTTGCGCCGTAGTCGGTTGAAGCGGATGGGTTCGTCGCGGGGGAGTTCTATGTCCATACGGATGGTCGGGATGACTAGCCAATATAAAACAATAGAGAAGCCAACTGTGAAAACTATGAGGCTCACGCCCGCCTCCCATTGGTGTGTCAGCGTCTCATAGAGGAACTGCAAGAGCCACACGGTATAGCTCGCAGTCAGTATTGTACCCACGAGGCTGCCAAGTCCTCGTATTCTTAACGATGACCTGGGGAGTTCGAGATTGATGTTGTTGATTTGGTTTGGTGCGGGATATAGGTGTCTTAAGCTTAGGTTTAGCTCAGGCGGCTCATTAGGTTTGCTTAAGTCGTATTTCCAGCCTAGCGAACGGCGCGGCATGTTTGGCGCGTGGGTTTTCATTCGACGTCTCTCTTAAGAAATGGTGTGGACTAGGTGTGTGATTCAATAAGAGCACGGCGCGCTGCGTGATTCGAAGTCTATCTCTTCTGGCCATCTAACTTTAGGGGCAATGCAGTGGATCGGGCTCAACTGCGAATCATCGTTCCAATCTCGGGGTGGGTGGACGAACTCGGGCAGGGCCTGGGGGCCTTGTTGCATAAACAACTGAGCAAGTGCCCAGTACTGCTTTCCTTGCTCGATATCGTGGGTGAAGAAGAGCCGGTCGATTACCTCTTCGGTGCCGGGTTTGATGACCGAAATCACGACGTTTTCGATTAGACCGCCATTACCCATCGGTGCGTATACGCTGCAGGCTTCGGCGACCAGGTCATCCCAGTCGTAGACGACCGGGCGTACACCCCAGCGTTGGCGGCTGAATAGGTGGAATCGGTCAAAGTGGTATTGGTAGAAATAGACTTTGCGCCGTGGCCGGTTGAAGCGGATAGGTTCGTCGCGGGGGAATTCTATGTCCATGCGGATGGTGGGAATAATCAGCCAGGACATAAGGGTCGCAAATCCAAAGCAGGCAAGAATGAGGTGGGTTCCAATCTGAAGGTTTTGTGCCAGCAGTAAATATATAATGAATAACAGCCAGATTACATTGATTGCAAGCATCAGTGTGCCGCCGATTATTCCAATTCCTCTGACGTTGAGGGAGCTTCTGGGTAGCTCAAGAAACGCTTCGTTAATATGGTTGGGCGAGGGTTGCAAGTAGCTTAAATCTGGATGCGGCTCTGGGATTTCATGCGGTTTTGGTAAGTCATACTTCCAGCCTAGCGCACGGCGCGGTAGAGATTTCTGTTCTCTATTCACTTGTTCTTCTGCTCTTGAATGATTTCGGCGTATGCATCTACAGCGCTTCTGTCCGGCCAATAGGTGACAGACAATGTTGCCGCTAAGATGTTGTGCTTGCCGATATCGGGATTCAATTCGATGCTTCCACTGATCTCTTCATGGTAAAAGTGGTCGCTTGTATGGGGGCGAGTTTGGTGTCTGGATTTATTCACCACGATGTTGTCTTTTTTGTAGTCAGGAAATTTTGGAAGTCGGGAGGCTTGTAGTGAAACCTGTCTCAAGGCTGTCGTGGAATGCGGTAAGGGGAGGAATTCGCCGTTTATAATAGTCTCGCCGCCCGTGTAGTTGGGTGAGTGACCATCTCCATGACGGTGCACAGTTAGCGTCCAGTGATAGGCGGATTTAGTCTCGTCAAAACCAGGGAGGATGATTCTGAATTTGATGTGCTGTAGCGTAGCTAAACTCGCCAGGCCTCCGATTTTCGAGCTGACTGTTGGATCTGCGTTGCGCGTCTCGAATCCGATTTGGGTGATGAGACCTAGTGTGGCGGCGTTGAGTTCGGCAAGGGCAATGTCCGCGTGCTCAGGTCTATTCCAATGAATGGCGGGTGTCTCATCGGCTTTACCGAAGTAGCATCGTCGAGCCCACCGCTCTAATGAGCTAGACTCATTATGTTCAGCCCATTTAGCTAAGCTATAGGCGGTTAGCGTCAACACTATCGCGATGCCCAATGGGCCAAGCAGTGCGGGACTTAGGACGGCAGTCATCGAGAAGTAAGCGCCGAAAGCGAATGTATATTTCGCGATCGAATAAGCACTAGATGCGTGCTTATCTCCCGCTGTAGATGTGCGCCTTGCGGCCAAGTGTGCTTGGGTTGCGTCATAAACTCCCGCTGCCGCACCAATTATCGAGCCAACTCTTACCAATGAATGGCCCACCGCTACCCCCGAGCTTGCACCTGACGCCCCGGCCGCTGCTAACGCCGCGCTTTTCTGAACCTGCAAAGCGCTCTGCCGGACAATCAACCCGACCGCTTCAACGCTCCCCCCGAGTATCGCCAAGCTGGAGCCCTGCAATGCCAGCCAGGCTTCCATGGACTTATCGCCAATTTCGGCCTCGGCCTTTTGCATGTTCTTTTCCAGGCTGTCACTGAGCAGGTACAGCCCGCCCATGGCCAGCAGCAACTCCCAGCTTCCCGCGACCCCGCGCAGCCCTGTGAAACTGGTGCCAAGCAACTGCGCCGCTTGCCGCGAGGTCACTCGCAGGCCTTGCAGCGCCTGGCGCGCATTCGGCTCCAGGGTGCCCACGGCGACGCTCAGATCGAGCATCGTCACCTGCGCTGCCCGGTTCAATTCCTCAAGGCTGGCGCGTGTGCCATTGACCAGCGTGTCGCGCACTTGCTCTGCCGTTCCTTGGACCCAGACGCTGACGACAATCACGCTGTGCGCCAGCTTCGGATCGAGTACCGCCAGGCTCAGCAGCCCGTTCTGGATGATCGGCCGAACTTTGCGCAGGCTGGACTGCGACTGCTGCTGCAACTCCTCGAGGCTCACGTGCATGCGCTCGCGGGCCTGGGCCATCGCGGCATTGGCGGTGCGCTGCATCTGCCGCAAGTGGGCACTTTGCAGGGCGTAGTACTCGCTGAGCTTCATCTGCACCTGCAACTCGACCAGCTGTACGCCGTTGTACAACCACTGGCTGGCACAGTTCAGGCGCATCACCGCACGCTGAACCCCGGGGCCTGCCAGCGGGTGCAGGCGTTGGCTGGCCGCGTTGAGTGCGCCTTGCGTGTCGCTGATCGCTTGTTGCAGCGAAGTGCGCAGGCGCAAGCCGGCATCGTCGCTGGCAATGACCTTGCTCAGCGCCGCATAGAGCTTGTCGCTGTCGTTCCACTCGGTGGGATCGGTGATGGAGAAGCTTGGCAGCAAGGCCGCCAGCAACGACTGATCACGCAGGAGCAAGGCGCGATAGGGCGGGCTGTGCGGGTCTTGCAGCCACTTCAGCCAGAGCGCTGCGCTGCTGCCCGCAGCCGGCTGCGCCTCGCGGTTGGCGGTTGGCGGTTGGCGCTTCGCTGATGCCGCCGGCCAGGCACAGCGCCATGGTCTTGCAGTAGGCGATGCCAGACTCGCGATCATTGCCGTCATAATCGTATTGCTCGATGCGCTTGAACGTCGGGCTGGCGCACAGCGACGCGTAGAACCTGGCATTGAGGTCAATGTAATGTTGGTACTGCGCCTCCTGGCGGTCGTACTCGGCTTGGAAGGCGGCGCGCATCGGTTCGTGATAGCGCTGCTCGAGCCGCTCGTCGCTGTTCTGCGCCGTGTAATCGACTATTCGCTGGCGCTCCACCGCAGGGTCGACGAACAGCGGTGGGCCATCGCCGGTCTGCGCGTCGAACGCTGGCGTCTGTTGCTCGGCCCACTGTCGGTGCATGGCGCGGATGCTCAACAGCAGTTGCGAGGTTTGCAGTTGATAAGCCCGCAGCGGCTCTTCACGCCATCGCTGCCGGGTGGTGATCCAGTTCAGCCGCGCATGGTTGAACTCCTGCACCATGCCAACCGTGTCATCGAGGTCCAGGGCGAGCACACCGTGCTCCAACTGGTGCTTGGCGATGGCGTTGAGCACATAGCCGCGCAGCGCAGTCTGGCGCAGGAAGCGGCTGTGAAAGCCATGCACGCTGTCGAAGTCGCCGGGCAGTTGTTCGGCGTATTCGAAGACCTGGCGATCGACTTTGAGGGCGTCCGGGGTCATCGCCAGGCCCAGTTCGCCAGGGGCATTGCGCACCTGGGCCAGGTCCAGCACCTGAAAGCGCTCGGGCGGGGCCTTGCCATCGCGGTAGGCATTGAGCACGCTCGGCGGCCAGGCATCGCTGGAGAAGGCAATCCAGGCGCTGCTGTAGGTCTTGCTGTCGAGGGTGAGGAAGGCAGACGGGATGTCGTGGTCTTTGCCCACGCACCGTTTGGGCAGCGGCCGTGGCGGTGCCGGTGGGGGTTCGAGCGGGTTGAAGCGGCGCAAGTGAGCGTGTTCGGTGACCTCGAAGGCCTGCCAGACCTTGCGGTCGAGCAGCACATACAGGTAGCCCATGCGCAAGGTTCGCAGGCCCAGGCGGGTTTCCACGGGTTTGCCGTCAACCACGGGCGCGTTGTAGGCGGGACGGGTGTCGGGCACCAGCGCCCGGCGCAGGGGCAGGATTGGCAGGCCTTGGCGTTCGCAGGCCAGGCACTGGTCGGGGGGCATCGCCGACTCGGCGATGGCGTGGGCGATGTGCCGGCTGATGGTCATGAGTGCACCTCGGCTGCTGGCAAAGTGGTTGTCACGTGTTTCCAGTTCGCATTGGTGTATTGAGCGAACTGCTGCTCAAGCGATCGCTGCCCCTGCGCAGCGCTGTCGATCATGGCGCGCACGCTAGGGTGGTTAGGTAGCGCCGGGTGCAGACATAGCTGGTGCACCACCAGGTTGAGAATGTCGTCGACTGCGCTCAAGCCGAGCGCTCGCGCGTGACGGATATGTTCGGCCGCCTGCGTGGCCGCAAAGCGGGTGATGGGCGTGAGTTGTTGCGCCAATGGACCTGTACGCAATGCTCGCCAGCTAGCCAGCACTGCCTCGATCAACGCCGTTTCTTCCTGGCCATCGCCAGCGTTAGCGGGAATCGGCCGGCGGGGCTGAGCTTCGCCGGTTACCCGAGCAGGAGCGCCGTCGCTGGTTAGAAACAGCCAATGCTTGATTGGCCACCAGTGGCCCTGGTCCGCTTGAGCGAAGGCTCCGGCGTACAGCTCAAACCGCACCGGTTCGAACAGCGGGTAAAAACCTACTGCGCCGGCACTGTTCTGCATTTGCCCCATGGACGACAGATAACCGGCAGTCGCAGGGGCGGGTGCGCTGCTAAATAGCCACGCGCATACCTGGCGTTTACGGCGCCGCAGATCCCTTATCGCGGCGCTTGCTGTCTGCTCAAGCAAGCGCTGGCAAAGGCTGTTACCGGGGGATGCCAGGCAGGCCAGGATCGGCAAAGTTTCAGGAGAGTGGGCGAGGTCTGCACGCCAAACCCGGGTCAACGCACTTTCGCCCAATGCCTGGCGCAAACTGCCCAAAAGCGTCTGATCACTGGTAGCGGCTATCGCCAACGGGTCTAGGAGTACGTAGCAGTACAGCTGGGGATCGTGATGTTTGCCGACGTACTCGATCAAGGCCTGGGTGCTCATTAGGCGTTTTCCTCGCACCGGCTGCCTTCGTCAGCAAGCAACTCCACGATCACGCTGTTACCGGCACCGGTGGTACTGGCTTGGGTCGGACCCTTGAACGTGAGCGTCAGGCCATCGAGGGTGATGCCGTGTTGATCCAGAATGATGCTGCCGCCGGGGCTTTTGAACTCGATCCGCTCATTTACCTGTAGTTGGTAGACAGTGGTCTGATGATTGACACCCTGACCGACGCTCACGGTCTGCCGGCCGTTGACGACCAGCTCGTTATCGCCGCCAACTGTTTGGTAGTGATTGGCATGGGTTGACTCGCGGCGCTCGTTACCCACCTGCTCGAGCAGATCCTGGCCAATGCTCACTTGGCATGTTCGACCTATGCTGTGGCTATGATCGCGACCCGTTTGCTGTCGTAGGTCGTTACCCACTGCGGTTTGCTCATCGTTACCCACGCGCTCGACACGGTTGCGGCCGATGCAGCTTGTTTCGTCATTACCTACGTGGTTGTTCAGATCCCTCTGCGCATGAATGAACACCTCCTCATGCCCCAGCTCATCCTCGAAACGCAGTTCGTTGAAACCTTGGCCCTTGTGGGTCTGGCTTTTGATGGTCATGCGCGTCTTGTGCTTGGGCAGCTCGTACGGCGGTAGCTGGTTGGCGCAGTAGGTGCGGCCGGTGATCAGCGGCTGGTCGGGGTCGGCGTTGACGTAGTGGATGATCACTTCCTGGCCGATCCGTGGGATGGCCATCGCGCCCCAGCTACCGCCGGCCCAGCCTTGCGAGACGCGCACCCAGCACGAGCTGAACTCATTTTCCTGGCTGTCGCGGTCCCAGGGGAAGCTGACCTTGACCCGGCCCCATTCATCGCAATAGATCTGCTCGTTGGCCGGGCCGACCACGGTGGCCATGTGCGGGCCGTCGATATGCGGCTTGGGCAGCAGGGCGGGTTTCCACTCGATGCGCCCGGGAATCAGCGTCGCCTGTTGCAGGTAGCGGGTGCCCTGGTCGGCGCCCACCGCCTCTTGCTGCAGGCTGGTGAACTGGCAGCCCTCGTGGTGCACGCCGATCACCCGCCAGTGGGCGTTGAGGTCTTCGCGCGGGTGGTCGATCAGGTTGAAACTCAAGCCCGGTTGCAGGCGCACATCGTCGCCTTCGACCTGGGCGATGCGCGCATCGTGGCGCAGGGCGGTGAGGCGGTTGTGGGTGAACGGCTTGCCGACCACATCCCGCTTGTAGCGTCCGGGATAGTCGAAGCGCTCGTAGGCCGGGGACTGGTGCTGCAGGTCGCTGGCCGTGGCGGCATGCTCCTGGCGGTAGGCGGGGTGCTTGAAGCTGTAGTCACGCTGCACCTGGCGGGCGCTGCGCACCTGTTCGCTGTAGCGAAAGCGGTGCAGGGCAGGTTTGGCCTGATCGCCGCCGCCGTTGGGCTGGTAGAGCACGGCGATGGGGTCGGCGTCGGGCGTTTCGACGTCATCGACGAAGCCTTCATCGTCGTCTTCGGCCTTGATCACGCTGCGGCTGATCAGGCCCATCTCCAGCGTGCGGTCGGTGATGATCAGTTGATGGCCGGTGGCGCTGTGCTCGAAGCTGTAGATAAAGCCTTCTTCGGCGGCCAGGCGGGACAGGAAGTCGAGGTCGGTTTCACCGGCCTGGACACAGAATTCGCGAACCTGATGGTCGAAACAGGCCACCAGGCTGACATTGCTCAGCCGCTGGGCCTGGAACATCAGCTCAAGGATTTGCGGCACGGTCTTTTGCTGGAAGATCCGCCAGTTCGAACGCAGGCTGGCGCGGGCCAGCTGTGGTTCGACCAGCGCCTGGTAGCGGGTGCGAGAGAAGCCGCTGTCACCCTGGCTGAAGCTGCTGACCAGGCCGTGCACGTAGCGCACCGGGCGTGGGCCGTGCCAAATGGTGAACAGCACAGGCTGGTCGAGCAGCTGGGCAAAGTCGACGTCGGCGTCTGCGCTGACCAGCTCCAGGTTGAGCTTGAACGGGGTGCTCAAGGCTTCATCGAGGGTGAACGAGACCACCTCGAATACGGCGTCGCCGACCAAGGGTTGCAAGCTGTAACGAAGATTGGATTGGCGGGGCATGAGAAGTCCTTGTCTGCTGGGAAGCGGCCATCCATTTGGCAGATTCGCGGGTTGTGCGCTAACAGCCACGCAGGGAAATGGGCTGCCTCGGGCTCAAGCCCCGACACTAACGAAGAAGCATTTCTCAGTGATATTTTTGCCTTCCCAAAAGGGTGTAGGAAGTTTCTCTATTTCATCTGGAGGGACAGGAATGGACGCATCGCGGGCACCGTATCGGAGCAATCTATCGCCCTGCGATTGTGCGCCAAGGCGCAGGTGCTCGATGCCAGAGCATCTGCGCAAACAGTTTCACAATCGTTCACCTGCGTAGTTGGCCCGCAACCTGCTATATCCAGCCATCGAATTTGATCGAGTGGTCAGGCTGGTAAAGCATCTTCGCTGCTACCCCCGACCCTCATAAACGGCCATAGCGCCACGGATTTGCAGGGGCCGCAGGATGTTGCAGGCGGAACAACCAGAGAAAATCGAACAGGACGCGGGTTGGAGCGCCCACCTGCAGTTGCGCTTCGTCGAGCGCGATGGGGTGACCCGCCTTGGTGCGCGCAAGCATTTTGGACCTCTTTTGGTGCAGCGCCCGTTCTACCCAGAAGGTGCACCGTGCCATGTGTACATCCTGCATCCGCCCGGGGGCATCGTCGCGGGTGACCGCCTGGAGCTGGACATCCAGCTCGAACCTGGCAGTCATGCACTGCTCACCATGCCGGGGGCCAGCAAGTTCTATCGCAGCATCGGGCCCACCGCGCGGATTACGCAGCACTTTCACCTGGCGGCGGGCAGCACCTTGGAGTGGCTGCCACAAGACAGCATCTTCTTCTCCGGCGCCAGGGCCAGCCTCGATAGCCGCTTTACCCTTGAACCCGGTGCCCGGCTGCTGGCCTGGGAGACCCTGTGCCTGGGCCGGCCGGTGATGAACGA
>Ga0247828_10000742_pt1 | contig 10686 bp, 9 predicted proteins | sample 12C_Control_Day3_FD_192425 | JGI IMG/M metagenome (GOLD analysis project Ga0247828, IMG submission 192425) | Soil microbial communities from agricultural site in Penn Yan, New York, United States - 12C_Control_Day3 | ecosystem: Environmental > Terrestrial > Soil > Agricultural land | place: USA... | reverse complement strand
CGATGAAGCCCGCCGTTGGACCGAAGCCGCGTTCGATATAGGCCTGAAGGCCTTCACCGTCCGCGGTCACCAGTCGGGCAAGGGCGAAGGCGATGCAGAGGGCGCCCAGGCCGCTGACAAGCCATCCGGCGATCGCATTGGGGCCAAGCGGAGCAAGCGCGACCGGAAGCATGAAAATCCCGGAGCCGATAATGCCGCCGACCACCAGCGCGGCGGTCATCCAGGGCCCGAGCAACTGTGGTGCGCCACGTTCCGGCATCGTTCGCTCCCCCCGGGACTTGGCAATAACCGGCGGTCGGCCTAGTCCGCGCCGCGAACGCTACAGCAACAGGGATTTTCATGCGCGCATTTCTTTTCCCGGGGCAGGGCAGCCAGTCGGTCGGCATGGGAAAGGCGCTGGCCGAAGCAAGCGCCGCCGCTCGTGCGGTGTTCGGCGAAGTCGACGAAGCGCTCGGCCAGCACCTGTTCCGGCTGATGACCGACGGCCCGGAAGACAAGCTCAAGCTGACCGAGAATGCACAGCCGGCGATCATGGCAAATGCACTGGCGGTCTTTCACGTTTTGACGAACGAGGGCGGCGTTGATCTCGAGAGGGCAGCGCATTACGTGGCCGGGCATAGCCTTGGCGAATATTCGGCGCTCGCCGCGGCAGGTTCGTTCTATCTGGCGACGACTGCGAAACTGCTCAAGCTTCGCGGACAGGCGATGCAGCGCGCGGTGCCTGTCGGCGAGGGGGCGATGGCCGCGTTGCTCGGCGCAGATCTTGATCTTGCACAGCGCATCGCGGCGACCGCTGCCGAAGGCGAAGTCTGCGAAGTAGCCAACGACAACGATCCTTCGCAGGTCGTCATTTCCGGCCACAAGGGCGCGATCGACCGCGCGATTGAGTTGGCAAAGGAAATGGGGGCAAAACGCGCAGTTGCTCTGCCGGTCAGCGCGCCCTTTCATTGCTCGCTAATGCAGCCGGCCGCGGACGCCATGGGCGAAGCGCTTGGACAGGTGACGCTCGCCCCCCCGGTAGTGCCGCTGTATGCAAACGTTACTGCTGCACCGACCGCCAATCCGGACGTCATCCGGGTTCAGCTGGTTCAGCAGGTCACCGGAATGGTGCGCTGGCGCGAAAGCGTCGCCAACATGGCAGCGGAAGGCGTCACTGAATTCGTCGAGCTTGGCGGCAAGGTGCTTGGGCCGATGGTCAAGCGCATCGCGCCGGACGCCAAGGTGACCAGCGTCGTCACCATCGAAGATATCGAAGCCATCGCCAAGGAGCTTGCATGATGTTCGATCTGACCGGAAAAACGGCCCTTGTGACGGGCGCTAGCGGCGGTCTCGGATCGGCAATCGTCAAGGCGCTCATCGACCAGGGTGCGACGGTGGCGGTTTCCGGGTCGAACGAAGCCAAGCTCCGGGAGTTCGCCGACGGTTTCGGGGGCAAGGCCATTCCGCTGGTCTGCAACTTGTCCGAGGCGGCCTCGGTGGATCAACTTGTGCCTCAGGCTGTGGAAGCTCTGGGCGGGAAGGTTGATATCCTGGTGAACAATGCGGGCATCACTCGCGACAACCTAGCGATGCGGATGAAAGACGAAGAATTTCAAGAGGTTATCACGGTAAATCTTGAGGCTGCTTTCCGGCTTATGCGCGCCGCGATGAAGCCGATGATGAAGGCGCGGAGCGGACGGATCATCAACATCACGTCCGTGGTCGGCATAACCGGCAACCCGGGCCAGGCGAACTATGTCGCGTCGAAAGCAGGTTTGATCGGCATGTCCAAAAGCTTCGCGCAGGAAGTAGCCAGCCGCGGAATCACGGTGAACTGCGTAGCGCCGGGCTTCATGACCTCCGCGATGACCGACGCGCTCAATGACGCACAGCGTGAGGTCATTTTCGGCAAGATTCCGTCAGGTGCGATGGGAAGCGGCGCGGATATCGGCGCGGCGGTAGTCTATCTGGCTTCCGACGAGGCCGGCTACGTTACCGGGCAGACGCTTCACGTGAACGGCGGAATGGCCATGCCGTAAGGCCTGTCGGCGCGGGCACCCAGTGAATCGCCCGCTTCGACCATGCCAAGGCCAGCGCGGCGATTGCGCACCCGGCAATGACATCGACCAGATAATGGCCCCCGTCGACTGGTGTCGCCACGATCGTCGAGGCAGCGAGCAGTATTCCCGGCCAGCGGACCCAGGCAACCCGGGTCGCCCAGAATCCCCACAGGGAAACGACCGAAAGCCCGGCGTGGTAGCTCGGGAAGGTGATGATCCCCTCCATCTTGCCGAGCTCCAGCACCTTCGCGGTGCCATCCCGAAGCGCGTTGAAATCGCGCATGTGGACGTCGCCGGCGAAAGGGTCGACGTGGAGGAAATCGCGCGCCGACAGGCCGAGATGGATGTAGTTGCTGACAGCCGGGAAGAAGGAGGAGAGGACGACCGTCAACGTACCGGCGACGATTGCCGCCAGCATGACGACGCGAAGCTCAGCGAGATTGTTGTTGAAACCCAGCACCAACACCAGCGCGATGACTTGCGGGATAAGGGAAGCATAAGCGACCTTCAGCCAAGCGACCGCCACCGCGCTCTGGTCGAACCACCGGACGTAGCCCAGCCAATCGAAGCCGATTGCGCGATCCCATTGCGCCAGGCGCGAATCCCACAAATCACCGCCGTTACGCGCAAGCAGGTAGGAGAGAACGATCCCTAGCGCAGTGAACAAGATGACCTGGCTCAGCGCCACGCACATCACCGCGAAATTCTCCCTGGGCCGGACGCTCCGATAGAAGAGGGCGGCACTCCACAGCGCCCCGCACGCAAGGGCAAGCGTCGCCAGGCTCTTCACTTCGATGGGGAGCGGTGAGAACGATTGGCACGCCGCCACCGCAAGGGCGAGGAGGGTGAGCACCATCGAAGCGGCGAAATCCCCACCGGCCGCGATTTGTCGATTGTGTTCAGCGTTCGTCACGTCGGGGCAGGCAAATAGGGCGTCATGGTTAAGATTGTGCCAATCGCTCGCTCGAAAAATCGCCTCAGTGCAAACCCTTGTCGCTCAAAAAGCGCCACCTATATCGCCGCCAGAAGTTCAAGATATTTCGGATGCGTTGCGACGCGTCCGGGGGCACGCAAGAAGAGGAATTGTTATGGCCAAAGTGATCGGTATCGATCTTGGGACCACCAATAGCTGTGTCGCCGTGATGGAAGGCGGCAAGCCCAAGGTCATCGAGAACAGTGAGGGCGCCCGCACGACCCCGTCGGTGGTGGCCTTTACCAAGGACGGTGAGCGGCTGATCGGCCAGCCTGCCAAGCGCCAGGCTGTGACCAACCCCGACAATACCATTTTCGCGGTGAAGCGCCTGATCGGACGCCGCTTCGAAGACCCGATCACCAAGAAGGACACCGAGCTGGTGCCCTACAAGATCGTCAAGGGCGCCAATGGTGACGCTTGGGTCCAGGCAGGCGGCAAGGATTACTCGCCTTCGCAGATCAGCGCCTTCATTCTTCAGAAGATGAAGGAGACTGCCGAGGCCTATCTCGGCGAGACCGTCACCCAGGCGGTGATTACCGTCCCGGCTTACTTCAACGATGCGCAGCGCCAGGCGACCAAGGACGCCGGCCAGATCGCCGGCCTTGAAGTGCTGCGCATCATCAACGAGCCCACCGCTGCGGCGCTGTCCTACGGCCTCGAGAAGAACGACGGCAAAACGATCGCGGTTTATGACCTTGGCGGCGGCACGTTCGACATCTCGATCCTCGAAATCGGCGATGGCGTGTTCGAGGTGAAGTCGACCAACGGTGACACCTTCCTCGGCGGTGAAGACTTCGACGCCAAAATCGTGGAGTATTTGGCCGACAAGTTCAAAGCGAAGGAAGGCATCGACCTTCGCACCGACCGTCTCGCCCTCCAGCGCCTCAAGGAAGCCGCGGAAAAGGCAAAAATCGAACTGTCGAGCGCGCAGACGACGGAGATCAACCAGCCGTTCATCACTGCCCGCATGGAAGGCGGAGCGACGACCCCGCTCCATCTCGTCGAGACCATCAGCCGCGCAGACCTCGAAAAGCTGGTCGCGGATCTCATCAACCGCACGCTCGATCCGTGCAAAAAAGCCATGAAAGACGCCGGGATCGAAGCGAGCGCGATCGACGACGTCGTGCTGGTTGGCGGCATGACCCGAATGCCGCGCGTCCGTGAGGTGGTGAAGGAGTTTTTCGGCAAGGAACCGCACGTCGGCGTCAATCCCGACGAGGTGGTTGCAATGGGCGCCGCCATCCAGGCGGGCGTGCTTCAGGGCGACGTCAAGGACGTGCTGCTTCTAGATGTCACTCCGCTGAGCCTGGGCATCGAGACGCTCGGCGGCGTGTTCACGCGCATGATCGACCGCAACACGACCATTCCGACGAAGAAAAGCCAGACCTTCTCGACTGCGGACGACAACCAGAATGCGGTTACCATCCGGGTCTTCCAGGGCGAGCGTGAGATGGCTGCTGACAACAAGATCCTCGGCCAATTCGACCTGGTCGGAATCCCGCCTGCGCCCCGCGGCGTGCCCCAGATTGAGGTCACGTTCGACATCGACGCCAACGGCATCGTCAACGTCAGTGCCAAGGACAAGGGCACCGGCAAGGAGCAGCAGATCCGGATCCAGGCGTCGGGCGGCCTTTCCGATTCCGACATCGAGAACATGGTCAAGGAAGCCGAGCAGTTCGCCGAAGACGACAAGAAGCGCCGCGCCGGTGCGGAAGCCAAGAACCAGGCGGAAAGCCTCGTCCACTCGACCGAAAAGCAGCTGGCCGAACATGGCGACAAGGTTTCGGCTGAAGTGAAGTCCGAGATCGAAGGTGCGATTGCCGAGGTCAAGACGGCGCTCGAAGGCGACGATCCCGACGCGATCACCGAAAAGACCAACGCGCTTGCGCAAGTTGCCATGAAGCTTGGTCAGGCGATGTACGAAGCGCAGCAGGCCGAGACTGCGGCGCCGCAGGGCGAAGCATCTGCCGAAGCGGAGGCGAAGCCGGCCGACGAGGATGTCGTCGATGCCGAATTCTCTGAGGTCGACGAAGAGAATAAAGGATGATCATGGCCGCAAGGGCGCCGGTTAGAAATCAACCGGCGCCCTTCGCCGTGGGTGGGGTCGTCTAGTGGTTCGCGAAGATTTCTATCAATTGCTCGGCGTGTCGCGGGACGCCGACGGGGCGGCGATCAAGTCCGCCTATCGCCGGCTGGCGATGGAGTGCCATCCGGACCGGACGGGCGGGTGCAAGGACAATGAAGCCAAGTTCAAGGCCATCAGCGAGGCTTATGACTGCCTGAAGGACCCGCAAAAGCGCGCGGCCTATGATCGCTTCGGCCACGCGGCTTTCCAGAACGGCGGCAATGGGAACGATCCGTTCGGGTCGGCCGGGTTCGAGGGATTCTCCGACATCTTCTCGTCCATTTTCGGCGAGTTCATGGATCCGCGCGGACAACGCCAGAACGTCGCTCGCGGCGCGGACCTGCGCTACGACCTGCAACTGACGTTGGAAGAGGCGTTCGCCGGCGTCGAAAAGGAAATCCAGATTGAGGCGCTCGCGCGTTGCGAGTCCTGCGACGGAAGCGGCTCGAAGGGCGAGGCCCGGGCCGCCCGCTGCCAGGGCTGCGGCGGCGCCGGAAAGGTCCGTGCCCAGCAGGGCTTCTTCGTCGTCGAGCGCACGTGCCCGAACTGTCTCGGGGCGGGCGAGGTCGTGGCCGATCCGTGCGGCGAATGCCATGGCGAAGGCCGTTCCCTAAAGAAACGGAAAATCAGCGTCGATATTCCGGCCGGCGTCGATGAAGGGACGCGGATCCGGGTGGCCAGCGAAGGCGAAAGCGGAATGCGCGGCGCGGCAAGCGGGGACCTCTATCTGTTCGTGCATATGAAGCGGCATCCGATCTTCCAGCGCGACGGGACCAACCTGGTCGCCGAATGCCCGGTCAGTTTCACGACAGCCGCTCTCGGTGGCACGGTCACCTTGCCAGGAATCGATGGAAATACGATCGACGTCGCAATCCCGGCCGGCACGCAGTCGGGCGAGATGCTCCGCCAGCGTGGGTCTGGAATGAGCGTGCTACGCGGCCGCGGCCGCGGCGACTTGGTCGCACGGATTCTGGTCGAGACGCCGACCAAGCTGTCGAAAGCGCAAAAAGCGCTGCTCAAGCAGTTTCAGGAAAGCGAGACCGGCGAGGAGTGCCCGGCCGCCAAGGGTTTCTTCTCTCGCGTCCGGGAAATGCTCGGCTAGGCGAACACCCGCGCGAAGATCTGGTCGATGCGCTTCATGTGATAATCCAGGTCGAACAATGCCTCGAGTTCAGGCTCCGACAGTCTTTCGGTGACGTTCGGGTCTGCCTTCAACAAGTCGAGCAATTGCAGCGCGCCGTCGGATTCCCAAACCTTCATGGCGTTGCGCTGGACCAGCGAATAGCTCTCCTCGCGGCTGAGGCCGGCCTGAGTCAGGGCCAGCAGCACGCGCTGCGAATGGATGAGGCCACCCATGCGGTCCATGTTGCGCCGCATGCGCTCAGGATAGACCAGAAGCTTGTCAATCACCCCCGTGAGCCGGGCGAGTGCAAAGTCGAGAGTGATGCAGGCGTCCGGGCCAATGAAGCGTTCAACCGATGAGTGGGAAATATCCCGCTCATGCCACAGCGCGACATTCTCCATCGCCGGGACGACGGCGGAGCGGACGACACGGGCAAGGCCAGTGAGATTCTCGGTCAGCACCGGGTTGCGCTTATGCGGCATCGCGCTGCTGCCCTTCTGGCCGGGCGCGAAATATTCCTCAGCCTCGAGGACTTCGGTGCGCTGAAGGTGGCGGACTTCGACCGCGAGCCGCTCGATCGAAGAGGCGATGACCCCAAGCGTGGCGAAGAACATGGCGTGCCGGTCGCGCGGAATGACTTGGGTCGAGGTCGGCTCGGGCTTGAGGCCGAGCTCTTTGGCGACATGCTCCTCGACCGCCGGATCGATGTTGGCGAAGGTGCCGACGGCGCCCGAAATGGCGCAGGTGGCGATGTCTTCGCGCGCGGCGGCGAGGCGGGCGCGGTTGCGGTCGAATTCGGCGTAGGCCTGGGCGAGTTTCAGCCCGAACGTAACCGGCTCGGCGTGGATGCCGTGGCTGCGGCCAATGGTCGGGGTCAGCTTGTGCTCAAAAGCGCGCCGCTTGAGCACGTCCAGCAGAGCGTCCAGGTCATCGAGCAGCAGGTCGGCCGACTGCTTCAACTGCACGGCAAGGCTGGTGTCGAGCACGTCGCTGCTGGTCATTCCCTGATGAAGCCAGCGCCGTTCCGGTCCCAGCTTTTCCCCTGCCCAGGTGAGGAAGGCGATCACGTCGTGCCTGGTCACCGCCTCGATCGCGTCGATGGCGGGAACGTCAATCTCTCCCAGCGCATCTGCGTCATAGGCTTTGCGGATGGTGGCTGCATCGTCAGCCGGGATCATCCCGATCTGGCCCATTGCTTCGGCTGCGAAGACCTCGATCGCCCACCAGATCCGGTAGCGGTTTTCACTCGACCAGATGGCGGTCATTGCGGGGCGGGAGTAGCGTGGGACCATGGGCAGCGCGGCTAGCAGGGGCAGCAGCAAGTCGCAATTCCCGGACTGGCGTTGCGCCGGCAAATCGCCCTAGGGACAAGAGCCATGAGCAACCTCACGCCATTTCACCTCGCCTTTCCCGTCGATGACCTGGATGCGGCACGCCAATTTTACGGTGAAGTTCTCGGCTGCCCCGAAGGGCGGAGCAGCGACCGCTGGATCGACTTCGACCTGTTTGGCCACCAGATTGTCGCGCACCTTTCGGACCAGCCCCGTCCCGCGAAGACCGGCAATCCGGTAGACGGCCATGACGTGCCGGTGCCGCATTTCGGAGTGGTCCTGCCACCAGCGCTGTGGAACGTCCTTGCCGAGCGAGCGAAGTCGGCCGGAGTTGATTTCGTGATCGAGCCGTACACTCGGTTCGCCGGTGAACCTGGCGAGCAATCGACGATGTTCTTCCTCGATCCCGCGGGCAACGCGCTGGAGTTCAAGGCCTTCGCCGATGTCGGCCAGCTATTCGCGCGTTAGATCAAGCCCATCGCCTTCATGCTGGAACGCCCCTGGGCGCCGACGATGACATGGTCGTGAACGGCAATCTTCATGTGTCGGCCCGCCTCGATCACGTCGCGAGTCAGGCGCATGTCAGCCTGGCTCGGCGTCGGGTCGCCCCGACGGGTGGTTGTGGACGATGATGATTGCCGTTGCGCCAAGCGCGATGGCGCGGGCGATGACCTCCCGGACGTGGACGGAGGCTTCGTCGACGCATCCGGTCCACATCGCCTCATTCGCGATCAGCATGCTCCTGGCGTTGAGAAACAGGACGCGGCCCTGCTCGATCGCCTGTGGGCCCATCGCCGCTTGCAGATAGTCGCCGAGCGCGTCCCAGATCGACAGGACAGGGCGGCCCTCGACGCGAGTTTCGTGCAATCGCAGCGCACTTGCTTCCGCAATTTTGAGTGTGCCGATGATGCCGTCGCTCAGGCCCGCGCGGCGAAGCGTGTCGGCATCCGCGGAGAGCAGGCGGCCGATTCCGCCGAAGCGGGCAATCAAGGCCTTGGCTTTCGCCTTCGTGTCACGGCGGGGGATCGCAAGCGCGAGTAGATATTCGATAAGCTCATGATTGAGAAGTGCCCCGCCGCCCCCTTCAAAAAGGCGCTTGCGCAGGCGGACTCGGTGCCCTGACGCATCACTCGGAGGTTTCTCTATGCCGGCGACGCTAGGGGGACAGGTTGCGCTGTGCAACGGTGCAACCGTATCGGCGACGGAACGGCGGGGAAGGGAACGGGTTTAGCTTTCGATGGTATTCCGGCGCGACCAGTCAGGGGAGGGTGAAGTTGCGCCCGATGCGGCACCGGTAACGGTGGTACGCCGTCGTTCGCGGTTGCGCTTCGTATCGACCCTGCTCCTAGCCGGACTACTGGTTCTCCTTGTCGTCGCCTGGCTGGCCCGAGGTCCAATCGCTGAGCGGTTCATTGAGGGAGAGCTGGAGCGGCGCGGCGTTCGCGCGACCTATACGATCGAACGGATTGGTCTTCACAACCAGGTCATTCGCGATGTGACCATCGGCGATCCGAACAAGCCCGACCTGACGGCCCGGTACGCACGAATCCAGATGCGATTCAAATGGGACGGAAGCATCGCAATCTATCGCATCGTCGCGCGCGGCGTGCGGCTGCGCGGAAGGCTGCTGGATAGCGGACGAGTCACTTGGGGCGAAGTCGACAAGCTGCTTCCGCCCCCGAGCGGCGAGCCATTCCGGCTGCCTGATGTCTCTCTGGACATTGCGGATTCGATGCTGGCCCTCGCTACGCCTTACGGCAACCTCGGGTTCGCGGTCGCTGGCTCTGGCAATCTGACGGGCGGATTCAAAGGCCGACTCGCAGCAGCTTCGGGTCCTCTGGCGATGGGCGCATGCGCGCTGCAGGGCATGCGTGCGTCGGTCGCGCTTGCGGTCGTCGCCCGCCGGCCTCAGGTGCGCGGCCCGGTCACGGCCGACAGTCTCAATTGTCCGAAAAGCCGGATGGCGCTGGTTGAGCCGCGGCTCCACCTGGACAGCAGCTTCAGCGAAGGCTTCGATTCGTTTGACGGCAAGGGACGCCTGGTCGTCCAATCCCTCACGGCCGGCGACAACGGCCTTGCCAACCTATCCGGCGTACTAGGGTTCAAGGGCAGCGTGGATGATGCGTCGGGCGGCTTCGACCTCTCCGCGCAGCGCGCGCGTCTCGCGGCCATCGTTGCCGACCGCACCCGGCTCAAAGGCCGCTACCGCTTGTGGCCGGCGCGCGGCAACTTGAGTGTGAGCGCGAATTATGACGCCAATAGCGCCGCCTTAGCCGCGCCGCTCGTCGCCCGGCTTCGCGGGCCCTTCGACGGCGCGAAGGGAACACCGCTCGCTCCAGTTGCGCAGGCAATCGCTGCCGCGATCCAGCGTACGGCTTCCGGTTTCGACGCCAAAGGCAATCTGACGATGGTCAATCTGCCCGGAGGCGGGGCGGCGCGAATCAATTCGGCCGATGTTCGCGGACTGAACGGTGCCCGCGTTCTTGTCGCGGGCGGCAAGGGCGTCACTTACTATTGGCCCGATGGCAAGCTGCGCATCGACAGCCGCATCGCCACGGGTGGCGGCGGCTTGCCGCGCGCCGACATCGCCATCCGCCAGCCGGCTATGGGCGGCCCTCTGAGCGGAACGGCGCTGATGCAGCCTTATGCGGCTGGCGGTGCGCGGCTCGCGCTTTCGGAAGTCCGGTTCGAAGGTCAGCGCGACGGTACGACGGAGATTGAAACAGTGGCGATCCTCGATGGCCCATTCTCCGGCGGTCGGGTTACGGGCCTCAGAATCCCGATCGAGGGCCGGTTCGGCGGGCTCGGGGGCGGCTTCCTGCTCGGGCGCGGCTGCATTGATGCTCGCTTCAATTCCCTCACGGCCGGTGCGCTCCGCCTCGGTGCGACGCGGATCCCGGTCTGTCCGACACGCGGCGCAATTCTTGCCAAACGCGGAAGCGAACCCGTGCAGGTCGGAGCATCGACCCGCAACCTGCGGCTGGCAGGCACATTGGGGCGCTCGCCATTCGCGCTGACCGCGGCGCAGGCCCTCCTGACCGCGACCGATCGATTTACCGCCACGGAGCTGACGATGCGCATGGGCAAGAGCGACG
>Ga0247828_10000739_pt1 | contig 10710 bp, 7 predicted proteins | sample 12C_Control_Day3_FD_192425 | JGI IMG/M metagenome (GOLD analysis project Ga0247828, IMG submission 192425) | Soil microbial communities from agricultural site in Penn Yan, New York, United States - 12C_Control_Day3 | ecosystem: Environmental > Terrestrial > Soil > Agricultural land | place: USA... | reverse complement strand
CCCGCGCGTCGAACGTATTCACCTGCGCGGCGGTCCGGTCGCCCGCGGCGGCCTTCGCTGGTCGGACCGGCGCGACGATTTCCGCACCGAGATCCTCGGCCTGATGAAGGCGCAGCTGGTCAAGAACGCAGTCATCGTGCCGACGGGCGCCAAGGGCGGCTTCTATCCCAAGCAACTGCCCAACCCGGCCGTCGACCGTGAAGCGTGGCTTGCAGAAGGCACGGAAAGCTACCGCATCTTCATCCGCTCGCTGCTGTCGATCACCGACAACATCGTCGACGACAAGGTCACCCACCCGGCTCGGGTCGTTCGCCACGATGCCGACGATCCTTATTTCGTCGTTGCCGCTGACAAGGGTACGGCGACGTTCTCCGACGTGGCCAACGCCCTTGCGATCGAGCGCGGATTCTGGCTTGGCGATGCCTTCGCATCCGGCGGGTCGAACGGTTACGACCACAAGGCGATGGGGATCACCGCCAAGGGTGCGTGGATTTCCGTCCAGCGGCACTTCCTGGAAATGGGCGTGGACGTCCAGACGGAACCGGTGAGCGTCGTCGGTTGCGGCGACATGTCCGGCGACGTGTTCGGCAACGGCATGCTGCTCAGCCAGGCGATCAAGCTGGTCGCGGCATTCGATCATCGCCACATCTTTATCGATCCCGAGCCGAATCCAGCGACAAGCTGGGCGGAGCGCCAGCGGATGTTTGAGCTGCCCCGGTCAAGCTGGGACGATTACGACCGCTCGCTGATGTCAAAGGGCGGAATGGTCATCCCGCGTAGCCAAAAGTCGATCAAGCTCACGCGAGAGGCGGCCGAAGCGCTTGGGCTGGCCGAGACGGATACGGACCCGACGGCGCTCATCAGCGCGATCCTGAAGAGCCCGGTCGATCTCGTCTGGTTCGGCGGTATCGGCACCTACATCAAGGCGACGACGCAAACCGACGCACAGGTTGGCGATCCCGCGAACGACGGGCTTCGAGTCGATGCGACCGAGGTTCGCGCCAAGGTCATCGGCGAAGGCGCGAACCTGGCAATCACCCAGGCCGCGCGCATCGAGTTCGCGCAAGGCGGCGGTCGCATCAATACCGACTTCATCGACAATTCGGCCGGCGTCGATTGTTCGGACAATGAGGTCAACATCAAGATCCCGCTCAACCGCGAGATGCGCGAGGGCCGCCTTGTGGAAGGCAAACGCAACAAGCTTCTGGCGGCGATGACCGACGAGGTCAGCGAACTCGTGCTCGAGGACAACCGCCTGCAGAGTCTGGCACTTTCGATCGCGGAAGCCGGCGGCTCAAACGCCCTGCCCGAGCATGTCCGGACGATCGAACTGCTGGAAACCAGCGGCCGCCTCGACCGCCGCGTCGAGGGCCTGGGCGGAAGCGACGTCCTGCTTCGCCGTTCGGCGGAAAATCGCGGTCTTTCGCGTCCCGAGCTGGCTGTCGTCCTTTCCATGTCGAAGCTTTCGCTTCAGGACGCGATCGAACGGCTCAAGCTTGCCGACGACCCGTTACTGGAGCCGCAGCTTTTCGCGGCCTTCCCGAAGCCGATGGTTAAGGCGCATGCCGACGCCATTCGCAAGCATCGCCTGCGCCACGAAATCCTGGCGACCAAGGTCGCGAACAGGATCGTCAACCGGCTCGGCCCGAGCATCCCGCTAAGCTTGACCGAAGAAGAGGGCGTTTCGCTTGGTCAGGTCGCGATCGCATTCCTTGCCGCCGAGCATTTGCTTGGCCTTGGCAAGCTGTGGTCGTCGATCGAGCAGGCCGAAGTCTCAGAATCCGTTCGCATCGAGCTGTTCCAGGTCGCCGCGAAATCGGTTCGCAGCCATGTCTCCGACCTCCTGCGGTCGACCGGCGGCGAGACGACGGTCAGCGACCTGGTCGATCTCGTCACGCCTTCCGTCAAGCAAGTCTCGGCCGCTGCGACCAAGCTGATCCTCACTGAGATCAGGAACGAGGCCGAAGTGCGCCGCGCAGCCCTGACCGGCATGGGAGTCGACGAAAAGATCGTCAACGGCCTGGTCCGGCTGTTCGAGCTGGACGGTGTGTTCGGGGTCGCGGCCCTTTCGGCGGAGCGCACACTCGATCCGCTCGCCGTCACGAAAGCGTATACGCAACTGGGCGATGCGCTCGGACTCGACTGGGCGCAGCAGGAAGTGCGCCGCTTCTCGCCGATCGACCAATGGGAACGACTGCTGGTAGCGGGCCTTGAGCGCGATTTCGAGCAGTTGCGGATCGACTTCCTCGCCCGGTCGCGCGATCCTGATCCGACCGTCGCGGTGGGCAAGTGGATCGAGCGGCACAAGGCGCGGATCGAGCAGTTCCGGCTGATGGTGAACGCAGCACGAAGCTCCGGCGCGGCCACGGCGCCGATGCTTGCCCAAATCGCCAACCAGGCACGGATCTTACTTGGCCGCTGACGTTCGCGCGATCGTCCTCGTTCCCGCGCCCGATTACGGCGAAGCGTGGGACTGGGCCTATGATGTCGAGGCGGCCGTATTGGAAAGAGGCGGCATCGCTGTCGAGGCGCGGCCCTGGACCGAAGCCGGCGACATCGACGAAGCCGATCTCGTGCTACCGCTGGTGGCGTGGGGTTATCACGACGATCCTCAACGTTGGCACGCCTTGATCGACAGGCTCGAGTCGGAAGGTGCCCATGTGCTCAACCCGGTACCGGTGCTGCGCTGGAACAGCGACAAGGTCTATCTCGAAGAGCTGGGCGCAAAAGGCGTGCCGACCATCCAATCGCATCTGGTCGAGGCTATGGATGAAGCAGCACTGGCCGAGGCTCGCGCAAAGTGGGGCGACGACATCGTCATCAAGCCGCCGGTCTCGGCGTCGGCGACAGGCACGCATCGCCTCCACCCAAATGACCCCTTGCCCGCCGATGCAGTTGGCAAGCCGATCATCGTGCAGCCGTTCCTCCGCTCGGTGACAGACGAGGGCGAATATTCCCTGATGCTGTTCGACGGTGTGTTCAGCCATGCCGTGGTCAAGCGCCCCAAAGCGGGTGACTATCGCGTCCAGCCCCACCTCGGCGGGCGCGAAGAGCCCTGCCAGGCTCCCGATGGTGCAATCGAAATCGCCAAGGCCGCACTTGCAGCAGCGCCGGGCGATCCGGCCTATGCGCGGGTCGACCTCGTCCGCGGCAATGATGGTGCGCTGAAGATAATGGAACTGGAGTTGATCGAGCCATCGCTATGGCTGCAGCACGCGCCCGACAAGGGCGAGTCATTCGCCGCCGCTATCCGCCGTCGCGCGAATCCATAACCACTGGCGAAGCGCCGACGTAAGGTTGGGTGGAATTTCACCATCCATCCGCTCGACGTCCACCTCCGCGACGAGCGCGTTCAACGGAATGCCCCGTTCCGCCGCTGCGATTTCCAGGGCGCTCCAGAACATCGGTTCGAGACTAATCGACGTCTCGTGACCGGCAATGGTCATGGAGCGTTTTGTCGGCCGTCCGTAATCCATTAATACATATGCTGGCCGCCATTGATCGATAGCGTCGAGCCGGTGATGAAGCCGGCATTGTCATCGACCAGGAAGGCAACCCCGCGCGCGATTTCTTCCGCTTTGCCCAGCCGCCGCACTGGGATCTTGGCGACGATCTTCCCGAGCACATCTTCGGGGACCGCGGCCACCATGTCCGTGTCGATATAGCCCGGGGCGATGGCGTTGACGGTGACGTTGCTGCGGGCGCCCTCTTGCGCCAGCGCCTTGGTGAATCCGTGGATACCCGATTTCGCTGCGGCGTAATTGACTTGGCCGTACTGCCCGGCCTGGCCGTTGATCGAGCCAATGTTGACGATCCGTCCGAAGCCGCGCTCGCTCATTCCGTCGAAGACCGCCTTGGCCATGTTGAAGCAGCCGCCGAGATTGGTGTCGATGACGTCTTGCCACTGCTGATGAGTCTGCCGCTTCATCGTGGAGTCGCGCGTGATGCCGGCATTGTTGACCAGGACATCCACCGGGCCGAGCTCAGCTTCGACTTTCTGCACGCCATCCTGGCAGGCGTCGTAATCCGACACGTCCCATTTGAAGGCGGGAATGCCAGTGCGCTCGGTGAATTCGCGGGCGCGCTCCTCATTTCCGGCGTAATTGGCCGCAACGTTCATGCCCATGTCCTTTAGCGCGACGCTAATCGCTTCGCCGATTCCCCGCGTCCCCCCGGTTACGATTGCCACTCGCGCCATGACTTTCTCCTGCTTCGTAACTCCGGTTAGGACGATGGCCACCATCCGGCAAGTTCACGCCTGATCAGCGCTTCCAGCATCGCCATTCCGGCGTGCCGATCATTGAGGCAATCGAGGCGCGCGAAATGTGTGCCGCCCGCGGCAAGGAAGTCTTCGCGTCCCCGAATCCCGATCTCTTCGACCGTTTCGAGGCAGTCCGCCGAAAAGCCGGGCGCTGCGACCGCGACCTTCTTCACGCCGTTCGCCGGATAGGCCTTGAGAGTCGCGTCGGTTGCCGGCCCCAGCCATTTCGCCCTGCCGAAGCGCGACTGGAAGGCAACGTCGACCGGAACGTCCAGCTCGCCAGCAAGAAGCCGAGCGGTCTTCTGGCAATGACAATGATAAGGATCGCCAAGAGCTAACGTCCGCTCCGGCATGCCATGAAAGCTCAAGAGAAGTCGCACGGGCGTGAAATCCAGCGCTGCGAGCTGGTTGCTGAGATCGGCAGCGAGCCCATCCACGTAGAGCGGATCGTCATAATAGGGCGGCAACGTCCGGATTGCCGGCTGACGTCGAAGCCCGGCCAGATGGGCGAAGGCGAAGTCGTTCGCGGTTGCCGTCGTCGCCGCGCAATATTGCGGATAGAGTGGCGCGAGCAGAATGCGCGTGGCACCCGCCGTCATCAGCCGGTCGATGGCGTGATCGATCGCCGGGTTGCCGTAGCGCATCGCCCAGTCGACAAGCACGCCCTCACCGATCAGTTCCTGAAGGCGCCGCGCTTGACGGGCGGTAATCGCCGCCAGGGGGGAGCCTTCCTCGGTCCACACCTGCTTATAGGCGTGCGAGCTTTTCTTCGGCCGGGTGGTGAGGATGATTCCGCGAAGGATCGGCTGCCAGAGGATCGGGGGAATTTCGACCACCCGGCGGTCGGAAAGGAATTGCCTCAGGTAGCGGCGAACCGCCCCCGGTTCCGGAGAATCGGGGGTTCCGAGATTGATGAGCAGGACGGCGACCTTCGACTCCGGGATCGCGGGATGGTTGGACGGCGGCTGCATCAGGCGGCCATGAGATCGAACGGCAGGTTGCGCAAGCGACGACCGGTCGACGCGGCCAGCGCATTGGCGACGGCCGGGGCTAGGACGAGGGGACCCAGGCCGCTCACGCCACCGGGCACGGCGTTGCCGTCCGCGACGTCCACGACGATCTCGGGGACTGCCAGTGCATTGCTTATTCCCGCGGAACGCAAACCGCGCGCGATGGGCATTCCGGCGATGAACTCCGGCGCTTTGGCAGTCGCCAGGGACAGCGCATGCAAGAGCCCGCCCTCGACCTGCTGCCGGACCAGCGAGGGGTTGATTGCCCGGCCGCAGTCCACCGCTGCGACGAGTTTTTCGACCGCAACACGCTGATCCGCGCCAACCCCGGCCGTCGCGACGAGTGCGATGTGCGATCCGAAGGCGCTGGCGCAGGCGAGGCCCATTCGGCTCCCCGTCGCGCCGCCATCCCATCCCGCGAGACTGGTCGCTTTGACCAAGGTCTGCGCTAGGCGCGGATTGCCGTTGAGCAAGGCCATGCGGAAGGCGAGCGGTTCCGAACTCAGATTGCGCGCGAGCTCGTCGATGAAGCACTCGTTCGCGAAGGCCGTCAGGGCCTCGTTGCCCCCGCGCATGTAGCCGCAACGGATCGGGAGCTTTGCCTCGACCTGCTCGATCCGGAGCGCAGGGATAGCATAGGGCGGCGTGGCCCCTGCCAGCGTCAATCCGCTGGACTGATGCTCTTTTTCAGATGCGCGCTCGAGACCCGGAGCAGCGACGAACTTGGCGCTCCATGCTGCAATGCTGCCGGATGTTGACGGCATTGCCGCCATCCTCGCAATCAAGGGGGGACGCGGCCGATCATGGTTGATCGAGGCGAGTGCCGACAGGGTGAGTTGCACCGGCCGTCCCAACCGTTTGGCGAGGATGACCGCAATGGGAATGGCGTCGGCTTCCACAGCCCGACCGCCGCCATCGCCAATCGGCATCGGATAGAGAATGGTCGAACGCGGGTCGACTGCTCCGGCCTTGGCGGCAGCGGCGAGAGCATGATCGTAGGCCTGCACTGGCGCCCAGACCTCCAGTCGCCCGCCTGCAAACCGCGCCGTCGCGGTTAGCGGCTCGAGGCCATCGTGGAGCGCGGGCGCAATGCGGTAGGTCGCGCCAAGCGGTCGGGCGTTGCCCGCCGCTGCATCGAAATCGCCGCGTTCCAGGATCGTCGTAACGGCTCCGCTCTTCAGCGCCCCATCAAGCGCACCTTCAATGGCCTTCCGGTCTGCTGAATCGGGCCCGGAAAAACGAGGCGCAGCCGCTTTCAAAGCCTCCTGCGCGGCCCACCCGGTCTCGCCGATTGCAGCAATCCAGCCGCTGTCCGTCACGACCTCGCGAACGCCTGGCCGGGACAGCGCCGCGGAGCGGTCGAAACCGGTCAGAGCGCCGCCAAGAGGGGCGATCTGCGCCGCCGCGAACAGCAAACCGGGGACGCGGACGTCGCCCGAGAAACGCATCGACCCATCGCTCTTGGAAGGAAGGTCGACGCGAGGAAGCGCTTGGCCAATAAGCCCGGTCGTCAGCTTTCCGGCCGGCACGCCAGGGGGCAGGCCGGCGGCATCCTCGGCAAGTTCTGCGAAAGCAAAGCTTCGGCCACCGTTCCGAACAAAACCGCCGCCGACGGAGCAGTCCGCCGGGTCGACGCCCCAGCGATCGGCCGCCACCCGGACCAGCATCCCCCGCGCCGCCTCGCCGGCCAATCGGATCGGGCCTTCAAATGCCCGGATGCTCGTCGATCCGGCCGTCATGCGAATGCCGAATATACTGTTCCGGTAATCCAACGCGGCCGGCGCAGGCTCGACCGCGACCTGTTCCCAAGCGGCGCCAAGCGCGTCGGCGGCAACTTGCGCGAGGCCGGTCCAGATACCCTGCCCGACTTCGGACTGGGGGATCGCGACCGTCACTGCTCCGTTCTTGCCGATCTTCAAAAAAGCGCCGAACAATTGCTCACCCTTGGCAGCAGCGAGCGGACTAACCGTATCACGGGGCCAAAGTGAGAAGCCGACGATGAGACCGACGCCGGCCCCACCCGCGACAAGGAGAGAACGGCGATCGAGGCGCATCAGTGCGCGAACTTTTCCCTGAGTTCGACGCGGTCGATCTTGCCGGTGCCAAGGCGCGGCAGCGGCTCCGTCGAGAAGAAAATCTGCGCGGGGATCTTGAATGCGGCGAGGCGCGGCGAAAGGAACTCGCGCAACTCCGTCTCGTCAATGTCGCTGCCCTCGCGACGATGAAGCACAGCGATCGGGACTTCACCGAGCCGCTCGTCGGGCGCACCGAACACGGCCGCTTCGGCAATGCCTTCGCAGGCGTAAATGGCGGCCTCGACTTCTGCTGCGCTGATATTCTCGCCGCCGCGGATGATGATGTCCTTCTTGCGGTCGACGATGAACAGATAACCGTCCTCGTCGAGATAGCCGATATCGCCCGTACGCAGGTAATGATCGGCAGTGAACGCGGCGGCCGTCGCTTCCGGATTTTCCCAATAGCATTTGATGTTCGCGGCCGAGCGGATCGCGATTTCACCGCGCTCGCCCTGCGGCAGGTGCCTGTCGCCTTCTCCTAGGATAGCGATCTCGACATATGGCGGCTGAGCGCGACCGGTCGAGGCCGGCTTGGCGGCATAATTGCCCCAGAAGTTGGAGCAGCCGACGGCATTGGTCTCCGTAAGGCCATACCCGAGCGCGGGCTGGGCATTCGGGAATTCCTTCTTCAGCCGCTCGACGTGGCTGACCGGCCTGGGCGCTCCGCCCGCCGTCACGTCGGTCAGAGACGAAAGATCGTAGCGAGAGCGGTCGGGATGATTCATCAACTCGAGGCTCATCGTCGGCACACCGACGAAATACGTAAGCTTCTCCTTCTCGATCAGCCTCAGCGCCTCGCGCGCATCCCATTTCGGCATCAGCACCATCGTCCGGGCAACGACGAAGCTGTTGAGCATCACCGGAACTTCACCCGTCACATGAAAAAGGGGAACGCTGAGCAGGGTCCGCGGAGCCGGCGGAGGCGTGCCTCGACCGATAAGAATTTCCTTCAAGACCATCAGGCCGGTGGAATATGCATAGATGCCCGTGGTGACCGCACGATGCGTGGACAGCGCGCCCTTCGACTCCCCGGTCGATCCGGAGGTGAACAGGATCGTCGCATCGTCGTCCGGAGCGACATCGGGCAACGACGCTTCCAGGTCTGCGCCGTCCATCAAGGACGCAATCGCCTGCGCAATCGGCTGTTCGATCGGCATCGTCACAACGTCCCACGAACCGGAATCGGCGATGCGTTTGGCGCGCGGCGCATCGGCGAGGATCAGCTTGGGCTTCGTTAGTTCCAGCGCATGCTGAAGCTCGTCCTTTTCCCACCAGCCGTTGAGCAGGACCGCAATACCGCCAGCCTTGAGGATCGCCATGTAACCGACGATCCACGACGGGCAGTTGCGCATGGCGATCCCGATACGGTCGCCCTTTGCAATTCCGCGCGATGCTAGAGCATGCGCGAGCCGGTCGGAAACCTGGTCGAGGTCAGCGAAGGTCAGACGCTCCTCGCCGGCGACGACCGCTTCGACCGCGCCGTTCAATGCACAGAAGGTCTTGAAAAACAAAGGCAACGTGCCGGGGAAGTTGGCAACATAGGCCCGGCCGATTTCGTCCTGCTCGATAACCAGCCGCCCGCCCGGGGCCGTGATTTCGGCCAAGGTTTCGTCGAACTTCCGGTCGAGCTCGGATGGCATCCGTCCCTCTTCAGCTTTGCCTTTGACCCGGCCCACCCTATGAGGCGGTCAATCAAGAGGGAAGCCCATGAGTTTGCTTGAAACGACGATCGCTGCAGTCGCCGCCTCGAACCACATCGCTTTCCCGGATCTGGGATTGGATCCGATCATCGTGCAGCTCGGTCCGTTCGCACTGCGCTGGTACTCGATGGCCTACGTCGCCGGCATCCTGATCGGCTATTGGTACCTGCTCAAGCTGATCGCCCAGCCGGGGTCGCCGATGGCGCGCCGCCACGCTGATGACCTCGTGTTCTACGCTGCCTTGGGCATCATGATCGGCGGCCGCCTGGGCTACGTACTGTTCTACAACCCCGGCTATTATCTGGAGAACCCGCTGGCCATCGTGAAGCTGTGGGATGGCGGAATGAGCTTCCACGGCGGCGTGATCGGGACCTCGCTCGGCATCATGTACCTTGCCTGGCGGCAAAAGCTGAACTGGCTGAGGCTTCATGACTATGTCGCCTGCTGCGTGCCCTTCGGACTCTTCTTCGGGCGGCTCGCGAATTTCATAAACCAGGAACTGTGGGGCGCGCGTACCGACGTCGCCTGGGCAATCCGCTTCCAGGAGGCGGGACCTTTCGGAACCGTGCTCGGACCGCCCCGCCACCCGAGCCAGCTCTATGAGGCGGCGCTGGAGGGCCTCGTCCTGTTCGCCATTCTTGCCGTGATGTTTTGGAAGACAAAATCGCGATATGAACCCGGCAAGCTGGTCGGCGCCTTCCTCTTCTTCTACGGAATCTTCCGCTTCGGCGTGGAGTTCATCCGTGAGCCGGACCAGCAGCTCGCCGCGTTCGCCGCCGCAACTGGCCTTCACATGGGGCAGTGGTTGACGATTCCGATGATCCTTGGCGGGCTCTACCTGATGGTCACCGCCAAGGGCCGGCGTGAGCGGGTCGAGCCGATCGCCGGAAGCGAGAGCGTCGCCTGACGGTGAGTCCGCTGGAATCGGCGCTGATCGAGCGCATCAAGGCGGAAGGGCCGCTTAGCGTCGAGGCCTATATGGCGGCCTGCAACGCCTATTATTACGCGACCCGCGACCCGCTGGGCACGCGCGGCGACTTCACCACCGCACCCGAAATCTCGCAAATGTACGGCGAGCTCATCGGCGCCGCGCTAGCCGATTGCTGGAACCGCGCCGGGCGTCCGGAAGGCGTTCGCTATGCCGAGCTTGGGCCTGGGCGCGGAACGCTGGCGAGCGATGCCTTGCGGGTGATGCGCGCTGCGGGATTCGAACCGGCCAGCGTCGAGTTTGTCGAGACCAGTCCGGTGCTTCGCGCGGCGCAGGCGGAAACCGTTCCGGGCGCGGCCTTTCACGACGACATCGTCGGCCTTGCGGCGGGCGACGGGCCTCTGCTGGTCGTCGCGTCGGAGTTCTTCGACGCCCTGCCGGTCCAGCAATGGGTCGATGGCGTCGAGCGGCATGTGGAATGGATCGGCGGGCATTTCGCCTTCGACCGCGATGGCGAAATCATCGAGCGGAGCCCGGCGCGCAGGGAGGCGGTGACTGCCTTGGCGCGAGTCCTCGTTGAGAAAGGTGGCTGCGCAATCGTCGTTGATTACGGATATGCCGAGGGAACCGGGGAGTCGCTGCAGGCGGTCGGCGGGCACAAATTTGCGTCCCCGCTCGAGCAGCCGGGCGAGCAGGACCTCACTGCGCATGTTGATTTTGCGGCGCTGGCGACGGG
>Ga0247828_10000735_pt1 | contig 10749 bp, 11 predicted proteins | sample 12C_Control_Day3_FD_192425 | JGI IMG/M metagenome (GOLD analysis project Ga0247828, IMG submission 192425) | Soil microbial communities from agricultural site in Penn Yan, New York, United States - 12C_Control_Day3 | ecosystem: Environmental > Terrestrial > Soil > Agricultural land | place... | reverse complement strand
CGCGGGATACGCATTACGCGAAGAGGAAAACAGGCGCGCGGCAGGAGGTTGGGGAGACCGCGTGCAGGCATGGGAACGGATCAGGTCGCGGATTGCTCCCGAATCTGCGGCGAACCGTTTTCACTGTGGGTTGGGAATCCTTTGCTGAGAGGGCGGGAAATCCACAGCTTTCACGGGCGACGGGGTGACGCGAGGCCCGGTGGCGCGCTAACGCTTGGGCCATGGATACCTCCGACCTTTCGATCATCGACGAGCCGTTCGAAAGCGCGCTCGCCGACCGCTATCTCGTCTATGCGCTCTCGACGATTACGGCGCGAAGCCTTCCTGACGTCCGCGACGGGCTGAAGCCGGTCCACCGCCGCCTGCTGTGGGCGATGCGCGCGCTCAAGCTCGACCCGGCGAGCGGCTACAAGAAATCGGCACGCGTGGTCGGCGACGTCATCGGCAAATTCCATCCGCATGGCGACCAGTCGGTCTATGACGCGATGGTCCGCCTCGCGCAGGATTTCGCGCTTCGCTATCCGCTTGTCGACGGGCAGGGCAATTTCGGCAACATCGACGGCGATAGCGCGGCGGCCTACCGCTACACAGAGGCGCGGCTGACGCCGATCGCTGCCCAGTTGATGGCTGGACTCGACGAGGGGACGGTCGAATACCGGCCGACCTACAATGGCGAGGACGAGGAGCCGGAGGTGTTCCCCGGCATGTTCCCCAACCTTCTCGCCAACGGCGCGAGCGGGATTGCAGTCGGAATGGCGACCAGCATACCGCCGCACAATGTCGGTGAGTTGGCGGCCGCCGCGGCGGCGCTGATCGACGATCGCCGGATCGAGGACCGCGACCTGCTGGCGTTCGTGAAGGGCCCGGATTTCCCGACCGGCGGCGTGCTGGTCGACGACGAGGAGACGATCGGCCGCGCCTATGTCAGCGGGCGTGGGTCTTTCCGCCTGCGCGCCAGAATGGAGAAAGTCACGGAGAAGGGCGGCGGCTGGCACCTCGTCGTCAGCGAGATCCCCTATGGCGTGCAGAAGGGCAAGCTGATCGAGCAGATCGCGACGCTGATCGCGGACAAGAAGCTGCCCATTCTGGTCGATGTGCGCGATGAGAGCGCTGATGACGTTCGTATCGTGCTAGAGCCGCGCTCGCGAACCGTCGATCCCGCGTTGCTCGAGGAGAGCCTCTACCGCTTGAGCGAGCTGGAAGTGCGCTTTCCCCTCAACCTCAACGTTCTCGACCGCGAGCGGACCCCGGGCGTGATGAGCCTCAAGGAAGCGCTGCTCGCATGGCTCGACTTCCAGTTCGAGGTGCTGGTCAATCGCTCGCTCCATCGCATCGGCAAGATCGACGACCGGTTGGAGCTGGTCGAGGGGTTCATAAAGGCATTCCTGAACCTCGACCGGGTGATCGAGATCATCCGTACCGAGGACGAGCCCAAAGCGGTGATGATCGAAGAATTCACGCTCACCGACCGCCAGGCCGAGGCGATCCTCAACATGCGCCTGAGGAGCTTGCGGCGGCTTGAAGAGATGGAGCTCAACAAGGAGCAGGCGGCACTGGTGAAGGAGCGCGAGGGCCTGCAAAAGCTGGTGGAAACGCCGCGCCTGCAGAAATCGCGAATGAAGAAGGATTTGGAGGCCATGGCCGCCAAGTTCGGCGACGTTCGCAAGACCCTGATCAGGCCGGAAGCTGCCGCCGCGCGGGCCGAGATCGACTGGAGCCAGATCATCGAGAAGGAGCCTATCACGGTCATCCTTTCGCAGCGCGGCTGGATCCGGGCGATGAAGGGCCACGTCGCTTTTTCGGAAGCCGAAAGCCTGAAATTCCGCGAAGGCGATGCGCTGGAATCGATGTTCCACGCCCAGACCACCGACAAGCTGCTGCTCGTCGCCGAAGGCGGTCGCGCCTATACATTGGCAGGCGACAAATTGCCTGGAGGGCGCGGCTTCGGCGAGCCAGTACGGCTGCTGATCGATCTGCCGGCGGAGGTCGGAATTGCCGCGCTGATGAAGATCAAGGGCGACACGCGCCTGCTGTTGGCGTCGACCGACGGCAAGGGCTTCGTAGCGCGCGGCGAGGCAGTCATCGCCGAAACCCGCAAGGGCAAGCAAGTGATGAACCTTCGCTCAGGCGCGAAGGTCGCGGCAGTACGCGAGGTCGGCGCCAATGACGACATCGTCGCGGTGGTCGGCGAGAACCGCAAGATGCTGGTGTTCCCGATTTCCGAGCTTCCGGAAATGGCCCGAGGGCAGGGCGTTACGCTGCAGCGTTACCGCGATGGAAACCTGGCGGATGTGGCGACGCTGGTGTTTGCAGAAGGCCTTTCCTGGCCCCTTGGCGGCGAGAGCAGGAGAGTTCGAACGGAAAGCGACCTCGGACCGTGGCGGGCAGCGCGCGGCGCGGCCGGGCGGATGGCGCCGTTGGGATTTCCACGGAGCAACCGTTTCGAGTCCGTGCCGGAAGAACAAAAGCCAAGCGATTAAACTGGGTTAGTCCCTACGCGAAACGCCCTGTTAACTCGCCTAGTTTAACAGGGTGGCCATGCAGGCTGCCGAACAACGGACCGAAGATCGCGCCCCTGCGCGCCCCAAACCTGCACGAGCGCTCCATTCGGCGAATGTTGCACCCGACACGGTCAGTCTGCTGGACGCACTCCCGATTGCCGCTGGAGTTTTCGGCTTGAAGGGCGACAAGCTCTGGGTTCACGCTCTGAACGAGCGCTTCCTCGAGGTTGCCGGCTGCGGAGGCTCGCCTCACGAATTCCTGCCGACTTTCCGGCATCATTCGGGAAGTGGCGGTGGCGAATTCGTCCGAGCTTACCTCAAGGACCCAGGGAACAGCCCCGACCAGAGTGACTATAGCGACGGCGAGGGGCTAGCGAAGCGGTACTTCACAGTAAAACTTGCGCCGCTGGAGGCCGGCCCAGACGGAAGCCCGCGGTGCTTGCTGAGCCTTGTCGACCGGACCATCGAGATTCAGGCGGAGACCGCGCTTCGCGCGGAAATGCTGCGCGACAGCCTGACCGGTTTGCCCAACCGCCTTGCGTTTACCGAGATGATCGGGGAGGCCGGTGCAGCGCCGCGCGGTCCGATCGGCCGTGACGGGAAAATCCGCCCCGAAGGCCATGCGGTGCTCGTCGTCGACATGCTGCGCTTTTCGCGAATCAACGAGTCGATGGGCAGCCTGTTCGGCGACGAACTGCTCATCACGTTTGCCCGGCGGCTGGTTTCCGCCTTGCGTGCAGGGGACCGGCTGGCTCGAACCGGGGGCAACGAGTTCGGGGTCATCGTCACACTTCGCCACGGCATCGATGATGCATTGAAAGCTGCTGCCCGCATCCAGGAAGTACTCGCCTCGCCGTTCAAGCTTGCCGACCTGGAGATCAAGGTCGAGTGCGCTATCGGTGCGGCGATGATGCATGAGGATCCCGACTCCGAAGAGCTATTCCGCAACGCGCAATTTGCTGTGAAGCAGGCCAAGGCGCTCGGTTGCCCCCAACTCTACAAGCCGGAAGAAGCAAGTCTTGCGCGCCGCCGTTTCTCGATAGAGACGGAACTTCGCCGGGCCCTCGAGAATGACGAACTCAAGCTTTTTTACCAACCGTTAGTCGATCTCGCGTCGGGCAAGGTGGCGGGCTTTGAATCGCTGGCTCGCTGGACCCACCCTGATCGCGGCGAGATCAGCCCGACCGAGTTCATCCCGGTGGCGGAAGAAAGCGGCCTCATCCTCCATCTCGGGCGCTGGGCGATGGACCGCGCTGCACAGACACTCGCCGGGTGGGATGCGCAGGAAGGTAAAATCCTGCCCATCCATCTTGGGGTGAACCTCAGCGCCATCCAGGTTGCGCGAGACGATATTGCCGCGATGGTTTCGGACGCGCTCAAATCGTCCGGTCTAACCGGCGATCGCCTGACCCTCGAACTAACCGAAAGCTCGATCGTCCAAGATCCGCAGCGCGCGCAACGCGTGTTCGAAGCGTTGAAGGCGTTGAACGCGACGGTGGCGATGGACGATTTCGGAACCGGCTATTCCAGTCTCGCCTACCTCCAACGCTTACCGATCGACGTACTCAAGATTGACCGCAGCTTCGTAACCGGCATGATGCGCGACGCGGACAGCGTTGCAATCGTCCGCGCGATACTGAGCCTCGCCGACGCGCTGGGCATGTCCACGACCGCCGAGGGAATCGAATCCGTGGAGCTTGCGACGCTGCTCGCGGCGCTCGGTTGCGTCTCGGGCCAGGGCTATTATTTCGCCAGGCCGCTGGAGGCTGACAAGGCGCTGGAGTTTTTCAAGCGCCGCAACGCCGCCTAGCTCCGGCATGGTCCAACAGGTGCAGCAGCAGCGGTCGCTCAGGAATTGTCGAAACATAGGTTAGGAAGAACTCGCAACTTGCGTTAAGAATCCGTCATGCACGAACCAAGGCCAATCAAGCGCGCGACACGCGTCGACACCAACGCGCCCGGCGTCTTGATCGACAGCGAAGGCGTTGAGACGCCGGTCGTGGTCTCAGACCTTTCTGCCGGGGGATGCAGGATCGTTACCAAGGCCATGCCGATAATCGGGGAATTTGTTCGCCTGCGCGTTGGCCGCATTGCCGACTATCCGGCGCAAGTCCGTTGGGCCCTGGGCGACGAAGCCGGACTTGAATTCACGGGACCCTCCGACCCGGTGGAAATTTGACCGTTCAGGTGCCCGGCAGGCGGTCTTTGCCTGATAGGGCTGCCGCTTTTTCTGCAGCGAGCATTGCGGCAACCTCCCGCCGCCGCTGAACGACGTCGCTGAAAGCGGCCGCGAGAATGCCGGTGGGCATGGCGATCAGACCGATGCCCGCTATCGCCACAAGGCCCGACAGGATCTTTCCTTGAATGGTTACAGGGTAGGCATCGCCATACCCGACCGTAGTGAGCGTAATGATGCACCACCACATGGATCGGGGGATCGAGCCGAACTTATCTGGTTGGGCATCGGCTTCGGCCCAATACATAAGGGTGCTGGCCACGAGCAGCACGAAACTCGCAATCGCTACGGTCAGAAGGAGCTCGTGACGCCGCTCATGGACGGCTTCGCCGAGGTCCTGCAGTGCGTGGCTCATCCGCCCGAGCTTGGCTAGTCGCAGGATTCGCAGGATCCGGAAGAAGCGGAGCAGCACGCTGCCCCCTCCCGGCCCGAGCGACGCAAGCGTTGGGACGATCGCCAGGAAATCGATGATCGCGGCGACACTGAATGCGTAGCGTAGGCGGGGGAAGCGATATTTAGCCCAGTGCGGGTTATCCGGCGCAATCCACAGGCGGAGCAAATATTCGATCGAAAAGATCGCACCGAACAGGAGCTCGGCGGATCGGAAGAAGACTTCATTTCCCCCCGCGATCGCCTGTTCCGTCTCAAGGATCGCCAATGCGGACGCGACGCAGATGCAAAGAACCAGGGCTTTATTGGTAAAGCTGAGCCCGAGCCCGCCGCGTGCCTGCGGCTCGAGTTCCTCGTAAACGCGCCGCCGTAACGCCAACGCCATGTTTCAGCCCCCTTTGGCCGACGCCACCTGATCGGCGACGATATTCTCCCACTTTTCGCCCCCGGGAAAGCCCTCCATCACCCAGGCGCGTTCGATCGCTTTCAGGGTACGAGCAACGAGCGGACCCTCCGTCACGCCAAGCTTGATCAGCTGCCCGCCGGATATGGGCAGCCGCGGAACCTCCCAGGCGGCAAGCGCGCGGGCATCGTCACTTTGCGCCGCGAGAAGCATTCGATCGATCGCCGCTTCCTGGCCGACCCAGTAAGCCAGCGAGTGGGGATTCTCTCCCAGATCCGTGTCGGCGGCTGAAACCAGGCGCTTGCGCGCCTTGTTCGAAAGCTTGAGCCGGGCCGCCACATCCGCAGCAGTAGCTGTGTCCCGGGGCAAGAGAGCGGACAGCCTCCGAAGCGGGTCGGGCCCGATCGCGGCGTCACGTTCTGAATCAACAAGCCTAGCGAGTGATTCAGCGCTGGCGATTTCCGGAAGCACCGGCTTCAATATTCCGCGCTCGATCATCAGCGCGACGGTCGGCGTCGGGTCTTCGATTCCGAGAATCTTAGTCAACTCGCCGGCGATCCGTTCGCGCGAGAGCGCCATGAGGTCGTTCGCGCGGGCGGTGCATGCGGCGAGGCCCGCCGCGTCCGGCTCTCCGGAACCGAAGCGCGCGTGGAAGCGGAAGAAGCGGAGAATCCGCAAATGGTCCTCGGCAATGCGGGTCAACGGATCGCCGATGAACCGGACTCGCCGCGCCTTGAGGTCCTCCAGCCCGCCGAAATAGTCGCTGATCGCGCCAGTCTCCGGGTCGGCATAGAGGGCGTTGATGGTGAAATCGCGCCGGGCGGCATCGGATGGCCAGTCGTCCGAGAAGGCAACGGTCGCCCGCCGGCCATCCGTCGAGACGTCGCATCGAAGGGTCGTGATTTCGACCGGCTGCCCGTCCGCCACGGCGGTGACGGTGCCATGGGCGATCCCGGTCGGGACGGCCTTGATGCGCGCTTTTTCGAGGCGCTTGACGACATCGTCGGGCAGAAAGCTGGTCGCCAGATCAATGTCGGAGATCGGGAGGCCAAGCAGGTCGTCCCGGACGGCGCCGCCGACGTAACGGACGTGCCCCGCTGCGGAGTCGAGCGCCGCAAGAATGCGGGCGATCCCGCGGCGTTTCCGCCAGGCCTCGGCGTCGAGCTTCACGCCGACCCCAATCGGCGCGCAAGGTTGACGATCATGGCTGCGGTAGCGCCCCAGATCCGGCGGCCATGCCAGTCGATCTGCCAATAGTGCCGCGTCGCTCCCTGATATTCGGCGCTCATGCGGCGGTGGTTGGCGGGATCGAGCAGGAAGGACAAGGGGGCTTCGAACAGGTCGGCAACTTCGTCCTCGTGCGGGGCCAGCTCCAACCCCGGCGCGATGACCCCCACCACCGGGACAACGCGGTAGCCGGTAATCGTCTGGTAGGTGTCGGCAGTCCCCATAACCCTGACCGCCGAAGGATCGAGCGCGATCTCCTCCCGGGCTTCTCGGAGTGCGGCGGCGACATGATCCTCGCCGGGGTCGAGCCGGCCGCCGGGGAAGGCGATTTGCCCCGCATGAGCCCGCAAATGCTCGCGGCGAACCGTCAGGATCACCCCGGGCTCGGATCGCTCGGTCACAGCGACGAGGACCGCAGCGTCGTGGCGCGGATCGTCCTGACCCTCCAGGTCGCCACTCTGCAGGCCAGCCGGCTCCGGCCGCCCAAGGGCCTCGGATAACTGTTCGAGAAGTGTCACTCGTCGAGGTCGAAGAACATGCCGCCACTCCATATACCGGGCGGATCATGTTCCTCGGCCAAAGCGATAGCGGCGAGTTCGTAGAATACGGACCGGACGATCAGGGCTTCAAGTCCATGCCGGACCATTATCCGAGGGCTGGGGCCATGTTCGCCGACAGTTATGGTGAGCGGATTCTTAGGTCCGAGGATCACGGCGTCGCCGCTGTCCAGTTCGAACGCGATTTGCCGTTTTTCGCCATCGCCCTCGCTTGTCATGGCGATTGCGCGAAATGCGGTGACCTCGACCTCGATCGACAATTTCTCGACGGGCGTCACCAGGACATGGCTGCCGTCTGGCTCTCGCCGAAGCACTGTTGAAAAGAGCCGCACCATCTCGGGCCGGGGGATCGGCGAGCCCATGTGAAACCAGGTGCCGTCTGCGGCGATCCGCATTTCACTGTTCCCGCAATGCTCCGGGTTCCATTTATCGACGGGCGGCAGGCTCTTGCCGTCGATCGCCTTGGCAAGTTCGCCGAGCGAGCGGCCAGCGACATGGATTGGGGGGCGGCTCTCGGGCATGGCTAGGCTCTTGTCATCCGCCGCCGCCCGGCGCAATCCGCGCGGCCATGAAGCGGACCGCAATCGTCACCGGCGCAGGCAAGCGCATTGGCAAGGTCATTGCCGAGGCGCTGGTTGCCGAGGGCTGGACGGTCGTCGCTCATGTGAGGCAGGAAGAGGACGCTGTTCCCGACGGTACGATCAAGGCCGTCGCCGAGCTCGGGTCTCCCGAATGCGCTGAGCGGATTTTCGCGACGGCGAAGGCTTGTCCGCCCCCAACCCTGTTGGTCAACAATGCCGCTCGCTTCGCCGAGGACAATATTGGTAACTTCTCGCCTCTGGAATTTTCGGCGCATATGGCGTCCAACGTCCAGGCGCCCGTGCTGTTGACCGAGGCTTTCGCGGCCGCTGGCGGGCAGGGTGACAGGTTAGTCGTGAATCTGCTCGATTCGAAGCTTGCCGCACCCAATCCCGATTATTTTAGCTACACCCTGTCCAAGATGGCCTTGGCCGGTTTCACCGATCTCGCCGCGCGGGCATATGCCGGCGAGAGGGTGCGCGTGAACGGAATCGCCCCGGCCCTGATGCTGCGATCGCCCGGCCAGAGCGACGAGAATTTCCGCTCCATGCACCGGCACAACCCGCTGGGCCGGGGAGTAGAACCCGACGACGTCCTCGACGCGCTGCGTTACCTCATCCACGCACAGGCGGTCACCGGACAAATCCTCACCATTGACGGCGGGCAGCGCTTCTGGGCGCTTCCCCGCGACGTCCAGTATATGGAGTGCTGAATTGAGCGCCAAGGAAACCTTGCAAGGGCTCATCCCGGATTCGCTCGCAGTCCGATCAAGCAAGATCGTCCTCGATTCCCTGGAGGTCATGACCGATATCGGTTTCCACGACTTCGAAATCGGAACGCCGCAGCGCTTATTGGTCACCGTAGAGCTGTGGTTGAGCGAGCTTCAGCCTCCGGCTGACGACCAACCCGACGAGGCCTGGGATTACGATTTTCTGCGGCGGGAAGTGCTTAGACTGGCGAGCGAGCGGCGATACAATCTCCAGGAAACCCTGGCGCGCCGAATTTACGACCGTGTCGCGGGCATGCATGGGGTGAGGGCGCTTCGGGTCGTCACGGCCAAGCCGGACATCTATCCCGATGCGCGCGGAGTTGGAGTCGAGATCGCGTCCTTCCCGGGAACGACCTCCCTATTAACTGACAGGTCATGACGATTCGGGAACAAAGTCGTTGCACCACCATTTTGGGTTCATTAGAGAGGCGCGTCGTTCAGTCGATGATATAGTGATACATCGCCTGCTTCGGTCTACCCCGACGCGTTGTTGCGTCACACGGAATTTTCCGTGGTTTTATACCACGGGCCAGAAGGAGAGCTGCGGGTAAATGTCATACGCCCAACGCAGGCAAATGAGTTCGAATCGGACGGCGGCTATCGTCATCGTCGGGCTTATTCACTTGGTTCTCGGTTACGCCATCGTCACTGGGCTGGCTTACAACGTCGTCAAGGAGAAGCTTGAAGACTTGAAGACGTTCGACGTTGAGGAAGAGCCGCCGCCCCCCGAAGAGCCGCCGCCCCCGCCGGAAGACACGCCGTTGCCGCCGCCGCCGCAAGTCAGCGCGCCGCCGCCGCTCGTCCGGCTCGATACTACGCCGCCGAATATCTCGACGACTCCGGTTATCCAGCCGCCGATGCCGCCGACCCCGGTGGTTACGCCGCCTGCGCCGCCAGCTCCCCCGCCGGCGCCGCGTATCACGCAGCCGAAGTCCGTCGTCGGCAGCCTCCAAGGGCTTATCCGCAACGACGATTATCCGCCAAATGCGATTGAGAATGACGAGCAAGGAACGGTTTCGGTCGTGCTCACTATCGGCACCAGCGGCCGTGTCTCCGATTGCTCGGTGTCTGGCTCTAGCGGTTCGCGAACTCTGGATTCGACCACGTGCCGGATCTTGAAGTCGCGAGCGAAGTTCACGCCGGCCCAAGATTCAAATGGAAACCCGACGACGGGCACTTTCCGCCAGTCGATCAAGTGGGTTCTCCAATAACCGTTTAGTTTCAAAGCAATACACACAAGGAAAGTCGAAAATATGGCAACTCCAGCAGCTGCGGCTCCTGCCGGTCAAGAATTCGGGCTTCTGAACGCCCTTCAGGAAGGCGGCATCATTTCATGGGCCACCTTCATCATCCTGATCTCCATGTCGATCTTCAGCTTCTACATCCTCTTCACGAAGCTGATGCAGCAGCAGAAGATCATCAACCAGGGCAAGAAGGTCCGCGCCAGCTTCTGGAATTCGGCCAACCTTCGCGAAGCGTCGACGAAGCTCGACCAGCGCAGCGCGTACCGCGCTATCGTTGACGACGCCCTGCTCGCTCAGGAGCAGCACAGCCGGCTAACCGACCCCGTCGACCAACATGAGTGGGTTGCCGGTGGTCTCGCCCGTTCGCAGGGTGCTATCGGAGCGCGTCTCGGCGAAGGCCTGGCGTTCCTGGCGACCGTCGGTTCGACCGCGCCGTTCATCGGACTTTTCGGTACCGTCGTCGGCATCTATCGCGCGCTGATCAAGATCGGTGCGACCGGTGATGCCTCGATCACCACCGTTGCCGGCCCGGTCGGCGAGGCGTTGATCATGACCGCGCTTGGCCTCATCGTGGCCGTCCCGGCCGTGCTTGCCTACAACTGGCTGATCCGCCGTAACAAGACGATCATGGAAGACCTTGGCGCGTTCACGAACGACGTCCACGGTTACCTGGCGTCGAACGGTTCGGTGAAGCCCTCGATGGCAACCACCACGCCGAAGGCGCAGACCAAGACCGCTGCCGCGCCGACCCAGCGCGGAAGCGAGCCGCTGCGCACCGGGATGACGTCGACCGGCGCCCAGTCGGAGCGCACCAACTAAGCTTCGTTTCGGCCGGCGCGGAGC
>Ga0247828_10000733_pt1 | contig 10767 bp, 8 predicted proteins | sample 12C_Control_Day3_FD_192425 | JGI IMG/M metagenome (GOLD analysis project Ga0247828, IMG submission 192425) | Soil microbial communities from agricultural site in Penn Yan, New York, United States - 12C_Control_Day3 | ecosystem: Environmental > Terrestrial > Soil > Agricultural land | place: USA... | reverse complement strand
TCCTGGCCCTGACCGTGCTGGCCTGGCGGGGCGGGGCCTGGCTGGAGCGGCGCTGGGTCGGGACGATGCTCGGCGTCCACATCGCCGACCCCTACCGCCCGCGGCCGGAAGGGTCGCTGTGGCGGCGGGCCCGGGTGGTGGCCGCCGACCCCGCCACCTGGAAGGACCTGGCCTACCTGATCGTGCTGTTCCCGCTGGGCCTGGTCTGGTTCGTGGTCACCACCACCCTGTGGAGCCTCGCCCTCGGCATGCTGACGGCGCCGCTGTGGTACTGGATCCCGGCCGATGGGGGGATGGCGCTGTTCAACGACGGCGTCCGCTCCACCCTCGTGATCGACACCCTGCCCGAGGCGCTCCTGGCCTGTGTCGCCGGCGCCGTGCTGTGCGTGGTCGCCGCCTGGGCGGTCAGGGGCATGGCGCTCGCCCACGGCGCGGTCGCCGCGGCCCTGCTCGGCCCCAGCCAGAACCAGCTCCAGGCCAGGGTCGAGGCCCTCCAGGCCAGCCGCGACCGGGCCGTCGACTCGGCCGAGGCCGAGCGCCGGCGGATCGAGCGCGACCTGCACGACGGCGCCCAGCAGCGGCTGGTCGCCCTGGCCATGGACCTGGGCATGGCCAGGGCCAAGCTGGAGACCGACCCGGCGGCCGGCGCCGCCCTGGTCGGCGAGGCCCACGAGGAGGCCAAGCGGGCCCTGGCCGAGCTGCGCGACCTGGCCCGCGGCATCCACCCGGCCGTGCTGGCCGACCGGGGCCTGGACGCGGCCATCTCCGCCCTGGCCGCCCGTTCGCCGGTCCCGGTCGACGTCGACGTCGCCACCGGGCGCCTGCCCGGGCCGGTCGAGTCGACCGCCTACTTCGTGGTCGCCGAGGCCCTCACCAACGCGGCCAAGCACGCCCGGGCGGCTGAGATCGGCGTCCGCATCACCCGCCACCGCGACCTGCTCATCGTCGAGGTCATCGACGACGGCGTCGGCGAGGCCGACCCGGCCAGGGGCACCGGCCTGCGCGGCCTGGCCGACCGGGTGGCCGCCGTCGACGGCCGCCTGGCCATCACCAGCCCGCCCGGCGGCCCCACGGTGATCAGGGCGGAGCTGCCGTGCGGGTCGTGATCGCCCCGAGAACCCCTCGGTGATCAAGGTGGAGGTCTCATGCGCGTCGTGATCGCCGAGGACTCGGTGCTGCTCCGCGAGGGCCTGGCCCGGCTGCTGGCCGACGGCGGGGTCGAGGTCGTCGCCCAGGTCGGCGACGGCCCCGGCCTGGTCGCGGCCGTCGACGCCTACCGGCCCGACCTGGCCGTGGTCGACGTGCGCATGCCCCCCAGCCACACCGACGAGGGGCTGCGGGCCGCCCTGGAGGTCCGCGAGCGCGCCCCCGGCACCGCCATCCTGGTCCTGTCCCAGTACGTCGAGGAGCGGTATGCCAGCGACCTGCTCGCCGGTGGCGCCGAGGGCGTCGGCTACCTGCTCAAGGACCGGGTCGCCGACGTCGGCGAGTTCCTGGCCGCCGTCCGCCGGGTCGGCGACGGCGGCGCCGCCATCGACCCCGAGGTCGTCGCCCAGCTCCTCGGCCGCCGCCGCCGCGCCGACCCCCTGGCCTCCCTGACCCCCCGCGAGCTCGACGTCCTCTCCCTGATGGCCGAGGGCCGCAGCAACGCCGCCATCGCCGACCGCCTGGTCGTCACCGACGGCGCGGTCGAGAAGCACATCTCCAGCATCTTCACCAAGCTCGGCCTCCCCGCCGCCCCCTCCGACCACCGCCGGGTCCTGGCCGTCCTCACCTACCTCCGGGCTTGAGCCGGCGGGGCCGGGCGGGCTACCATGCCCGACGACGAGCGACCTTTAAGGGCCGGTCCCGTGAGGCCGGGAAGGGAGCCAGAGCGATGCTGTGCTGTGCCACGCCTCCATCCCCGACGGGCTGGAGGCGTTCTTGATGTCCGGGCCGGCGCCGGTGCTGGACGCCGCCGACGTGCACCGGGCCCTGGTCCGGATCGCCCACGAGATCGTCGAGCGCAACAAGGGCGCCAGCGAGCTGGTGGTGGTCGGCATCCACACCCGAGGGGTCCCGCTGGCCAGGCGGCTGGCCGGCAAGCTGGGGGAGATCGAGGGCCGGCCGGTCCCGGCCGGCGCCCTTGACGTGGCCATGTACCGCGACGACATCGGCATGCGGCCGCCCCAGGCCACCCACGACACCGAGCTGCCGTTCGACCTTGCCGGCAAGGTCGTGGTCCTGGTCGACGACGTGCTCTACACCGGCCGGACGGTGCGGGCGGCCCTCGACGCCCTGACCGACTTCGGCCGACCGCGGGCCATCCAGCTGGCCGTGCTGGTCGACCGCGGCCACCGCGAGCTGCCCCTGCGGGCCGACTATGTCGGCAAGAACCTGCCCACCGCCCCCGACCAGGCGGTCCGGGTCCAGCTGTCCGAGACCGACGGCGCCGACGGCGTGGTCATCGAGGACGCGACCAGGAAGGCGGTGGCGTCCTAGATGCAGAAGCACCTGCTGTCGGCGGCCGACCTGACGGCCGGCGACATCACCCGGGTCCTGGACACCGCCGCCCACCTGGCCAAGGTCACCGACCGGGCGATCAAGAAGGTCCCGACCCTGCGCGGCCGGACCGTCTGCAACCTGTTCTTCGAGGACTCGACCCGCACCCGGATCTCCTTCGAGCTGGCCGCCAAGCGCCTCTCGGCCGACGTGATCAACTTCTCCGCCAAGGGCTCCAGCGTCTCCAAGGGCGAGAGCCTCAAGGACACCGCCATCACCCTGGAGGCGATGGGGGTGGACGCCATCGTGATCCGCCACGGCGCCTCGGGGGCGCCCTGGCGGCTGGCCGAGTGGGTCGAGGCGGTGGTGGTCAACGCCGGCGACGGCACCCACGAGCACCCCACCCAGGCCCTGCTCGACCTGTACACCATGCGCCAGCGCTTCCCCGGCTTCGACGGCCTCAAGGTGGCCATCGTCGGCGACGTCCTCCACTCCCGGGTGGCCCGCTCCAACGTGCTCGCCCTCACCACCATGGGGGCCGAGGTGACCCTGGTCGCCCCGCCGACCCTGCTCCCGGCCCGGGTCGACACCTGGGGGACGGCCGTCTCCTACGACCTGGACGCGGTCCTGCCCAAGCAGGACGTGGTGATGATGCTCCGGGTCCAGCTGGAGCGGCAGCGGGCCGGGTTCTTCCCGTCGCTGCGCGAGTACGCGCGGCTGTACGGGCTGGACGGCCGCCGCCTGGACGCCATGGCCGACCACGCCATCGTCATGCACCCGGGGCCGATGAACCGCGGGGTCGAGATCGCCGCCGAGGTGGCCGACTCCCTGGAGCGCTCGGTCATCGCCGACCAGGTGGCCAACGGCATCAGCGTCCGCATGGCCCTCCTCTATCTCCTGCTCGGGGGCCCGGAGGTGACGGCATGAAGCTGCTCTTGAAGGGCGGGCGGCTGGTCGACCCGGCGACCCGCCACGACGGCACCGCCGACGTGCTGGTCGACGACGGCCGGGTCACCGAGGTCGGGACGGGCCTGGACGCGGCCGGGGCCGAGGTCGTCGACTGCGACGGGCTGGTCGTCTGCCCTGGCCTGGTCGACCTGCACGTGCACCTGCGCGAGCCGGGGCGCGAGGACGCCGAGACCATCGAGACCGGGTCGCGGGCGGCCGCCCTTGGCGGCTACACCGCCATCTGCCCCATGCCCAACACCGACCCGGTGGCCGACAACGCCGGGGTGGTCGAGATGGTCGCCGCCCGCGGCCGCGAGATCGGCCTGGTCGACGTGTTCCCGGTCGGGGCGGTGACTCTCGGCCAGCGGGGGAGCGAGCTGGCCGAGCTGGGGGCCATGGCCCGCTCGGCCGCCAGGGTCGACTGCTTCTCCGACGACGGCCGCCCCATCCGCGAGGCCCGGCTGCTCCGCCTGGCCCTCGAGTACGCGCGCGCCTTCGACGCGGTGATCGCCGACCACGCCGAGGACGCCTCGCTGACCGACGGCGCCCAGATGCACGAGGGCGAGGTGTCGGCCATGCTCGGGCTGGCCGGCTGGCCGGCCGCCGCCGAGGAGATGGTGGTCGCCCGCGACCTGCTGCTGGCCGAGCTGACCGGCGGCCGGCTGCACCTGTGCCACGTCTCCACCGCCGGCGCGGTCGAGCTGGTCAGGGCGGCCAGGGCCCGCGGGGTGCGGGTCACCGCCGAGGCCGCCCCCCACCACTTCACCCTGACCGACGAGGTCGCCCGCTCCTATGACCCGGTGTTCAAGGTCAACCCGCCGCTGCGCGAGAAGGCCGACGTCGAGGCGGTCCGCCAGGGACTGGCCGACGGCACCATCGACGCCATCGCCACCGACCACGCCCCCCACGCCCGCGAGGACAAGGAGGTCGAGTGGGCCACGGCCCCGCCGGGCATGCTCGGGCTGGAGACCTCCCTGGCCGTGACCCTCACCGAGCTGGTCGAGCCCGGCTACCTGGACCTGGCCGCCGCGGTCGAACGGCTCACCGCCGGGCCGGCCCGCTGCCGCCGGCTGGACGGCCACGGCGGCCCGGTGGCGCCGGGCGCGCCGGCCAACCTGGCCGCCTTCGACCCCGCCGCCGCCTGGACCGTCGACCGGGCCCAGCTGGCCAGCCGGGCCCGCAACACCCCCTTCCACGGCCGCCAGCTCCGCGGACGGGTCGTCCACACCCTGCTCCGCGGCGCCTTCACCGTCCGCGACGGGCGGGCCCAGCGGTGACCGGAGGGGTGGGCGCCCGTGGCTGACTGGCTCCTCGGCGCGGCCGCCGTGCTGGCGGTGGCCGCGTTGGCCGCCCTGCTGGTCCTGTCGGCGGTCCGGCGCACGGTGGCCCGCCAGGAGGCGGGGCTGCCCCCGCCACCGGGCTGCCCGCCGGCCGGAGCGCCGCTGCTCGCCGACCAGGCCCGCTACCTCGGCACCACCTTCGCCCCCTCCAGCGTGCGCCGCTTCAACGGCTACGGCCTGCTCGGCCGGCGCCTGGTCGGCCTCGCCCTGGACGAGGGCGGGCTGCGGGTCGACCGCGACGGCGACCCCTGGTGCATCCCCGCCGCCGACCTCCGCGGGGTCGAGGTCACCTCCCACCACGCCGGCAAGGAGGTCTACGCCGACAAGGTGCTGGTGGTCGACTGGCAGCTCGGCCCGGCCGTGCTGCGCTCCGGGTTCGTCCTCCAGGAGGCGACCGCCCCCGGCTGGGCGGCGCGGCTCCGGCCACTGGTGCCGCGGTGACCGGCCAGCACGAGGCGCTGCTGGTGCTGGAGGACGGCACCGTCTTTGGGGGGGAGGCGTTCACCGCCCGGCCGGCCACCGTCGCCGGGGAGGTGGTGTTCAACACCGCCATGGGTGGCTACCAGGAGGTCCTGACCGACCCGTCGTACGCCGGCCAGCTCGTCTGCATGGCCGCGCCCGAGGTCGGCAACTACGGCACCGCCCCGGCCGACGCCGAGTCCGACCGGGTACAGGTGGCCGCGTTCCTGGTCAGGCAGGCGGCCCGGCGGCCCTCGAGCTGGCGGGCCGAGCGGAGCCTGGCCGAGGAGCTGGAGGCGGCCGGGGTGCCCGGGGTCGAAGGGCTCGACACCCGCCGGCTGGTCCGGCACCTGCGCCAGCGCGGGGCCATGCGGGGCGCCCTGTCGACCGACGTCGACGACCCGGCGGAACTGCGCCGGGTCGCCCTGGCCGCCCCCGACCCCAACGGCCTGGCCATGGTCGACCGGGTGACCAGGGCCGCGCCGGTCGAGCTGCCCGCCGACGGCGCCGAGCGGCACCGGGTGGTGCTCTACGACTTCGGGGCCAAGGCCAACATCGCCCGGCGGCTGCGCCGGGGAGGGGCCAGGGTGCTGGTGGTGCCGGCGGCCACCCCGGCCGCCGAGGCGCTGGCCTGGCGGCCCGACGGGGTGATGCTGTCCAACGGCCCCGGCGACCCGGCGACCGTCGGCCACGGCGTCCTGGCGACCCGCGAGCTGCTCGGCCGGGTGCCGCTGTTCGGCATCTGCCTTGGCCACCAGCTCCTCGGCCAGGCCGTGGGTGGCCGCACGGTGCGGCTCCGGTTCGGCCACCGGGGCGTCAACCAGCCGGTGGTCGAGCTGGCCACCGGCCGCGTCGCCGTCACCAGCCACAACCACGGGTTCGCGGTCGACGGCGACAGTCTGCCCGCGGGGGTGGCCGTCACCCATACCAACGCCAACGACGGCGTCGTCGAGGGCCTGGAGTGCCTGGACGCGCCCGCCTTCTCGGTCCAGTACCACCCCGAGGCCGCCCCCGGCCCCCATGACGCCTACCCGTTGTTCGAGCGGTTCGCCGACCTCATGCAAGGAGCGCGACATGACTGAGCAGCGCACCTTCCGGGCCCTGGGCGGCGTCGACCAGGGCGCCCTGCCACCGGCGGGGGAGGTGGCCGACGCCCTGCGGGCCGAGTTCGAGCGGGTCTTCACCCTCAAGGCCAGTCTCCGCGGCGAGGCCGAGGCCGGCGTCTCGCCCACCGGGCGGCGCACCACCGCCCAGGACGAGGCCAAGCTGCGCACCCTGGTGGCCAGCGTCGAAGGGGCCAGCCGCTTCGCCATCCGCCTGCGGCTGCTCTACCCCGCCCAGGTCCGGGCCCTGTGGGCCGAGGCCATGGCCAACGGCCTCTACGACGGCTGGGACGCCGGCCAGTCGGCCTACGACCGGTTGACCCCCCAACCAGATCCCGACGGTGAGGCCTAGTGCCCCTCCGGGAGGACCTGCGCTCGATCCTGGTCGTCGGGTCGGGGCCGATCGTGATCGGGCAGGCCGCCGAGTTCGACTACTCGGGCACCCAGGCCTGCCGGGCCCTGCGCGGGCTGGGACTGCGGGTGGTGCTGGTCAACTCCAACCCGGCGACCATCATGACCGACCCGGAGGTGGCCGACGCCACCTACCTGGAGCCGCTCACCCCCGGCCCGGTCGCGGCCGTGCTCGAGGCCGAGCGGCCCGACGCCCTGCTGCCCACCCTGGGCGGGCAGACGGCGCTCAACCTGGCCGTGGCCCTGCACGAGAACGGCACCCTGGAGCGGCTCGGGGTCGAGCTCATCGGGGCGACGGTCGACGCGGTCCGCCGGGCCGAGTCGCGGGTCGAGTTCACCGAGACCTGCCGGGCCGCCGGGCTCGACCTGCCCCGCGGGGTCGAGGTCGGGTCGGTCGCCGACGGCCTGGCCGCGGCCACCGACCTCGGCCTGCCGGTGGTCATCCGGCCCTCGTTCACCCTCGGCGGCTGGGGCGGCGGCATCGCCCGGAGCGGCGAGGAGTTGCGACGGCTGCTGGCCGAGGGCCTCACCGCCAGCCCGGTCGGCCGGGTCCTGATCGAGGAGTCGGTGCTCGGCTGGAAGGAGTACGAGCTCGAGGTGATGCGCGACCGGGCCGACAACGCCGTGGTCGTCTGCTCGATCGAGAACGTCGACCCGATGGGCGTCCACACCGGCGACTCGGTCACCGTCGCCCCCCAGATGACCCTGTCGGACCGCGAGTACCAGGACATGCGCGACGACGCCCTGACGGTGCTGCGGGCCGTCGGGGTCGAGACCGGCGGGGCCAACGTCCAGTTCGCGGTCGACCCGCGCAGCGGCCGCCGGGTCGTGATCGAGATGAACCCGCGGGTGTCGCGCTCCTCGGCGCTGGCCTCCAAGGCCACCGGGTTCCCGATCGCCAAGGTGGCCGCCCAGCTGGCCGTCGGCTTCACCCTGGACGAGATCCGCAACGAGGTCACCGGCAGGACCGCCGCCGCCTTCGAGCCGACCCTCGACTACGTGGTCGTCAAGATCCCCCGGTTCAACTTCGAGAAGTTCCCCGGCGCCGACCACGAGCTGACCACCCGGATGAAGTCGGTGGGGGAGGTCATGGCCATCGGCCGTACCTTCGCCGAGGCGCTGCAGAAGGCCTGCCGGTCGCTGGAGACCGGCCGCGACGGCCTCGGCGACCCGACCGGCGACCCGGCGCCCGGCAGCCCCGGCGCCGCCCCCGAGGCCCTGCTGGCCGCCTGCGCCCGGCCGACCGCCGACCGGCTGGAGGCGGTCGAGCGGGCCCTGCGGCTCGGCCGCACGGTCGAGGAGGTGGCCGCCGCCTCGGACATCGACCCCTGGTTCGTGGACGGGATCGCCCGCGTCGTCGAGGTCGGGGCCGAGGTCGCCTCCGCCGCCTCCATCGACGACCTGGGCAGGAGCCTGCTCTGGCGGGCCAAGCGCCACGGCTTCTCCGACCCCCAGCTGGCCGCCGCGGTCGGCGCCACCGAGGGTGAGGTCCGGACCCGGCGCCGAGCCCTCGGGGTCGAGCCCGTCTACCGCTCGGTCGACACCTGCGCCGGCGAGTTCGAGGCCTCCACCCCCTACCACTACTCGACCTACGAGGAGGAGACCGAGGTCCCGGCCACCGGCCGGCGCCGGGTGGTGGTGCTGGGGTCGGGCCCCAACCGGATCGGCCAGGGGGTCGAGTTCGACACGGCCTGCGTCCACGCCGTCCAGGCGCTACGCGAGGCCGGCTACGAGACGGTGATGGTCAACTGCAACCCCGAGACCGTCTCCACCGACTACGACATCGCCGACCGCCTCTATGTCGAGCCGCTGACCTGCGAGGACGTCCTGGAGGTGTGCCGCGCCGAGGCGGCAGGGGGCGACCTTGTCGGGGTGATCGTGACCATGGGCGGCCAGACCCCGCTGCAGCTCGCCCCGGGACTGGCCGCGGCCGGGGTGCCGCTGCTCGGCACCCCGCCCGACGCCATCGACCTGGCCGAGGACCGGGGCCGGTTCGGGACCGTCCTGGAGCAGTGCGGCCTCGACGCCCCGCCGTGGGGCCAGGCGGCCACCGTCGACCAGGCCCTGGCCGTGGCCGAACGGGTCGGCTACCCGGTCCTGGTCCGCCCCTCCTACGTCCTCGGCGGCCGCTCCATGGAGGTCTGCTACGACGCCGACGCCCTGGCCCGGTCCGGCGCCCTGGCCCGGATCGGCCAGGCGTCCACCGGAGGGCCCGCCGCGGCCCCCCCGAACCCCCCGGGAAACCGTCCCGTCCTGGTCGACCGGTTCCTGGAGGACGCGGTCGAGGTCGACGTCGACGCCCTCTGCGACGCCGGAGGCCAGGTGCTGGTCTGCGGGGTGATGGAGCACATCGAGGAGGCCGGGATCCACTCCGGCGACTCGGCCTGCGTGCTCCCGCCCATCACCCTCGGGGCCGACCAGGTCGCGGCCGTCGAGGAGGCCACCGCCCGGCTCGGACGGGCCCTCGGGGTGGTCGGGATCCTCAACGTCCAGTTCGCGTTCAAGGGCCAGCGGCTGTACGTGCTGGAGGCCAACCCGCGGGCCAGCAGGTCGGTGCCGTTCGTGGAGAAGGTCACCGGCCTGCCCGTGGCCAGGGCGGCGGCGTTGCTGATGACCGGCTCGACCCTGGCCGGCCTGGCCCTCGAGGCGATCGAGCCGGCCCACATCGGGGTCAAGGAGGCGGTGCTGCCGTTCGCCCGGTTCCCGGGGGCCGATTCGCTGCTCGGCCCCGAGATGCGCTCCACCGGCGAGGTGCTGGGGATCGACGCCCGCTTCGGGGCCGCCTTCGCCAAGAGCCAGGAGGCCGCCTACGGGGCCCTGCCGGCCAAGGGGGTGGCCTTCCTGTCGGTCCGCAACGCCGACAAGCGGGCCATCGTGCTGCCGGCCAAGCGCCTCGCCGACATCGGCTTCACCCTGGTCGCGACCACCGGCACGGCCGGGGTCCTGCGCCGCAACGGGATGGACGCCGAGATCGTCCGCAAGGGCCACGAGGGGCCCGACAACGTGGTCGACAGGATCCGGGCCGGGGAGATCGACCTGGTCGTCAACACCCCGGCCGGCCCGGGGGCCCGCGAGGACGGCTACGACATCCGGATCGCCGCCGTCGCCGCCGACATCCCCTGCATCACCACCCTCTCCGGCCTCACCGCCGTCGTCCAGGGCATCGAGGCCCGCCTGGCCGGCGACCTGACCGTCCGCCCCCTCCAGGCCTGGCACGACGGCCCGGCCGGCGGGCGGTCCGGTCCGTTCCCGACCGGCGGGGCCAGGCCATGACCCCCGTCCGGGAGCTGTGCGAGGTCCTGGAACGGCGCCGGGTCGGGGCCTACCACGCCCTCACCCTGGTCGCGCCGGGGATCGCCGAGGGCGCCAGGCCCGGGCAGTTCGTCCACCTGCTGGCCGGCCAGGACCGCTCGTTCCCGCTGCGGCGGCCGTTCTCGATCCACCGGGTCGAGCGGCCGGGGGCGGCCCTCGGCACCGTGGAGGTCGTCTTCGACGTCGTCGGGGCCGGGACCCTGGCCCTGTCCAGGCTCCGCCCCCACGACGTGGTCGACGCGCTCGGGCCCCTGGGCCGGCCCTTCGACCCGCCGCCGGAGCCGGCCGGCTGCCTGCTGGTCGGCGGCGGCTACGGCACCGCTCCGCTGTTCTTCCTGGCCACCGAGCTGCGGGTGCGGCGCTGCCAGGTCGACTTCGTGATCGGGGCGGCCACCTCGAGCCGCCTGCTCGACGCGATGGAGGCCAAGCGGCTCGGCCACAGCCTGACCGTTGCCACCGACGATGGGTCCGCGGGGCGGCTCGGGCTGGTCACCGACCCCGTGGGTGACCTGCTGGCCCGCACCGGGGCGGCCAGGGTCTACGCGTGCGGCCCCATGCCCATGCTGGCCGCGGTCAGCCGGGTCGCCGCCGCCGCCGGCGTGCCCTGCCAGGTCGCGGTCGAGGAGCAGATGGCCTGCGGCACCGGCATCTGCTTCTCCTGCGTGCTGCCGGTCGGTCGGGGGTCCGGGGGGCGCAAGCCTGGCCCCCCGGTC
>Ga0247828_10000732_pt1 | contig 10784 bp, 23 predicted proteins | sample 12C_Control_Day3_FD_192425 | JGI IMG/M metagenome (GOLD analysis project Ga0247828, IMG submission 192425) | Soil microbial communities from agricultural site in Penn Yan, New York, United States - 12C_Control_Day3 | ecosystem: Environmental > Terrestrial > Soil > Agricultural land | place... | reverse complement strand
TCTCCGCGGAGCCGTTGCCAGGCGTCGGGACTTTCACGCCGGCTTTGCGCATCGCCGCGGCGACTCGCGCATCGTTCTCTCTGACCGCCGCCGCGATGTCCGCGGGCGTGATCGTCTTCGTTTTGCCGTTCGTCGTGGTCGTCTTGGTCGTGGTCTGTTTTTTCACTGTCGTGTTCCTGTCTACTGAGTCCGGCGCGGAACCCGGCGCCGTTCGGGTGTGGCCGTTATCGGCCGGGACTGCAGCGCATGCCGCCGTCCAGAGATGCGCGCGGAGCAACTGCTCCGCGCAGAGTTGGGCTTGTCGGGCGGTCGCGTGAAAGTGGACGCACTCAACGAGGCGGCCGTCCGCGCTGTCGACCACGCCGGCGAACGTGCCGACGTGGTGAAAGCGATCCGCAGCGCGCGCGAACGGGCGCATGGCTACTTGCTCCCTTCGACGGCGACGAGGTTGATGTACTGCCGGCGCTCGACTTCGATCCGATAGGTGACGCCATCGAAGCGGATCAAATCGCCGGCTTCCACTTCGTGTTCGAGGCCGGCGGCCTTGTTCCGGCGAATGTCGCCGTACGTGCCGTGTTCCGGATTGGCCGCGATGACGCTCGACAGCCCGAACGCAAACGCCCACGGTCCGGGAACGAGCGGGCCCTGAAACACCTTGCGGCCGGACTTGCCGCGCGGGATCGCGGCCAGTCCGAACCGGTGATACGTGCCCTTCAACGCGAGAACGTGATCGGACTTCACCGTGTCGTCGTAGGGCTGATGACTCGCCGGCGTGATCTCGATGACCGTGCCGTTCATTAGCGGCCGCCTTTCTTCTGCTCACGACGCCGGCTGCGGCAGGCCGCCGCGTTGCGGCAGTCGAGGCCGGTCGAGTTGACGCGCGCGCACTTCGCGCAGGGCGGCGTCTTGGTGGAACGGCGGGTGGTCTTGGTCGTGGTCTGCTTGTTCATGGTCGTTGTCTCTTTCACTGATACCGGCGCGGAACCCGGCGCCGTTCGGGTGTGGTCAGAATTGACCGTTGACGAAAGCGAAGTGGCGCGACGGAACACCATCGCGAGTTGACGCGCGGCGCAGCGGTCCGCCGCGGCGCGGTGTGGATGCCGGTGCGAGCAGCGCGACAGCAACGAGCCGGCGCTAGAACCGTCACGCACAGCGCCATAGAACGAGCCGCTGAACCGTTCAAAGAGCCGCTCGTGAGAGGTAGCGACGGGCTTCATCGCGCACCGCCGATCAGCGCCGCGACGAGGCGCGCGAGGAAGGACGGCACCGGTGCCGTCACCGGCCGATAGACGAACGCGCGCCGGGTCCGAATCCGGCCCGCCAACTCGATAGTGCTCACCGCCGCCGCCGTGTCGTGCTGTCTCATGTCGTCCGTAACTGCCTTTCCGCTCGCGCGTTATTGCGCGGAGCGTATAGCATAACGCTACAGCCTAGCGTTGTGTCAAAGGCGGTTGTGGGCCTGTAGTTACAAGCAGGTCAACGACTTCCAGCGAGACCGTTTTCACGGCAGCCGGAGCGAAGGCGGCACGAAGGCGAGCGGCTCGCCGGCGGGGTTCTAGTGGAGTTTGGAGGCGTCCGGCGGCGGGTCGTGATGCGGACACGGTCGCAGGTTCCCGTCAAAGGGACAGCGCGCCAGATCGCGCTCGATGCGGTCGAGTTGTGTGTCGATGAGGCGCCGCACGACGCGCGTCAGCACGACCTGCGATCCGCCGAGCACGAGGACGGCCACCCCGAGCAGCAGGTCGGTCAGTGCGCCGCTGCTCATATCAGCGGGCGCGCTCGACGAAGGCGAGATATTGCAACGCGAGTGGCGGCAGGTCGTCGCACTCGGCTTGTGTGGCGATCCGCATCCCGACCGGACCGAATACGAGGACCGCGTGACAGTAGGCGCAGATGATCAGGTCGCCGTCCTTCGGGCGAATGACGGCCGCCGTGTCGAGGCCGGCGCCGGTCACGGCATCGCAGAGGCGCGCGCAGACCGGACACGGAAACGCGCGCACCGGCGTCGTGTCGATGCGCGCGTCCGTCATCGATGATCTCCCGCGTCAAGGACCTCGAGCACCGTCGGACAGTCCGCGAAGTACTCACGGATGCCGGCAAGAAAGCGCGCCGCAGTCTCGCGCTGATCGAACGACACGCCGGGATGCCGCAGCGCGAGCTGCAGGAGACCGGCGAGTTGCAAGGTTGCCGTCGGTGGACGCAGCCACACCTCCAACATTGGCTGCGTCATCTCTTTGCGCTGCAGCTCGTCGGCCATCGTCGCGATGTTCGGCTCCGTCATGTCGGCCCGTTGCCGTTACGCGACAGTCCGCCGGACGCGAAACCAAAATCGTAGGCGGTCTGCGCGTCCGGGACCTCGACGGCAAACGCGAGGCCCGATTGCCAGGTCACGCGCAAGCCGAACCGCGCCGCGGCATCGAGTACGCGCTGACGGTGTCCGTCGTCGAGGAGCTCAAAGCGGATCGTCGTGGGATAGGTGCTCATGGTGCGGATTATCCTCTCAGCTCCGAGTCATCACGACGCCTGCGGTGGAAACGGCAGCGGCTCTACCTGCGCGCACTGCATGCAGCGCCGCGGGACGGTCGGATGCGGTCCGCGCGGATTGAACACGATCGGGGTATGGCAGTCGCCACACTCACCGACGGCGCCGCCGGCCGGCACGCGCTGATCGGGATAGTCCTCGACGCGCCGACAGATCACGAAGTCCGGCGCGCGCGCGCCGTCCGCCGGCAGCTCCTCCATCCGGCCGCTGTGCGTGACGCCGTAGTACCGGCCGGCTTCCGTGCGGATGCCTTTCTTCGTCATGATGCCCATTCTCGCAGGAAGACCTCGAGCGGGCGGCGCCCTGGCTGTAGCGTCCGCGCGGCATCGTGCCGGAGGACAAGCAGCATCAACTGCGCGGTCGTGCGCAGGCCGAGTTTCTCGAGGATGCGTTGTCGATAGGTCGCAACCGTTTTCACGCTGAGTCTGAGGTCGGCGGCGATCTCCGACACGCGCGCGCCGCGGCCGATGCGCAGCGCGACTTGCCGCTCGCGGCGGGAGAGGGAGGACTGCGTAAATACGTGCGCGGTCATCGCACGACCCGGAAGCTGGCGCGGCGCCGGCCGGCCACCCACTGCTCAAACTGCACCCGCGAGATCCGGATCGCGTGACGGGCGCCACCCCATTGGAAGACCGGCAGATCATCGGACGCGATGCGCCGATAGACGGCCGACCGCGATACGCCTAGTTCCTTGGCTACGTCGTCGACCTTTAACACGAGCGGGAGTTGTCCGGTCATCGCGCTTTGCGCCTCCGTTTGTGTGCGCGCCGCTGCAGCTCGCAGGCCTCTGCGTGTCCCGCGAGCGCGGCCCCGCGTGTGGAATACCGCCGCTGATAGCCGTCGAGCGGTCCGCCCATAATCATCGTTTCCCAGAGCACCGGCGGACCGTTGCTGAACGCATGATCGAGTCCGAGGAAGACCGTGGAGACCATGACGTCCTTCGTGCCGTCGCGCTCATCGCGGTCTTGCGCGACGATGCGCGAACGATCCTTGCTCGCGCGCTCGAACCAGTAGCCCCACGTCAGCACGTCGGCCGGCTGCGGCTCGCCGGCCTCATCGAGAATCCAATAGAGCGTGCGCATCTCAACAGGCGGTGAGTGACAGGCTGACGATCACCATCTGCAGTAACCGCTTCGCGCGCGCCGGCGTCAGCAGTTTCAGGAAGATGATCCGCACCGCCTCACGGATTTTTCTGTCGAGCCGCGGGTCATCGATGAGGAGCCCGTCGCGCTGCAGCGCAAGGAACGACTCGCACACGCGGACATAGAGGCGCCGCTGCTCGCCGCGCTTTGGGAGCTTCGCGCCGAGATCGTGCAACGCTTTGGCGAGCGCGCCGGTCGGACGGTCTTTGAAGGCGGCAAAGCCGGCGAGCGGCGGCGCGCCTGGAGACGGACCTCGCGGCGGCTGGTTACGAATAACCCTCAGATGACTCCGACTGACAGCAGCGACAGCGCGCGGCATGTTTTATCTGACGCAACGGACGCACCGTGGGGGACGGCGCGTGGATTCGACACCGGACGACGTTACGCGGCGGAGACCTGTCGCCGCGCGCGCGCTTCGCGGCGCCGCCGGCCATTGTTGTGATCGTTGTGCTGCGGCACGCCGCTCGAGGCGGCCGCACCCAGGAGATGGATGAACGCATTGCGCGTGCGCGGATCGAGCGCACGGAAGTACTTCAGGCCGCGGCGTTCGTCGGGCGACAGGCGGATCGCCGGCATCCGACGGAGCACCGGTTTCCCGTAGAGCTGCTCGAGGAGCGCAGCGACATCGGCTTTCCCGGCGGCGCGGAGCAACGCCGAGGGCGAGCTGCCGGTGACGGCCGCGATCCGGAGGCACGGTTCGACACCGAGCACATAGTGCGCGTCGCCGCTCAGGAGATGCGAAATGGTCGAGCTGTCGAGGAGGACGGTGTGGCCGAAGTCTTTCTTGGTGCCGCCGTAGTCGCGGATGAGCTTGCGGAGCAACGTGGCGAGCTTGACCGCCGAGGCCTTCCCCATAGACCCGCATCATACGACCAGAGTTGCAAGAATTGCAAGCGTTGCGAGGATCGCCAATTGTCATATACCCAACTTTTACGCCGGCCGACGCCGGTTCGTTTCATCCGGCTGCACAGTCGATGAATGGTCAGGGATGGTCAGACATGGCCAAATTGACACGGTCGGCGGCGCCTCGCTACCGTACGCGTTTTTGCTGCTGTTGCAAGTCTTGCGGTTGCAACAGCCGAAGGGTAGGCGAACCATGTTGCATGAGTTGGAGCAGCTCCGAGACCTCCGGCTACAAAACGACTGGACGTGGGAGCAGCTCGCCGAGGAGATGAACCGGCACACCAAGGGCGCGCCGATGTCCCCGCGGACGCTGCACTTTGTCGTGACCTACGACGCGAAGCCGCGCGAGCGCACGTTGCACAAGATCCGGCTCTACCTCGCCGCGCAGGAGACACGCCGGCGCCGGCGGGCCCAAGCCGCGAAGCGCCGCCGGCAGGTCCGACCGGCCGCGGTCAGCGCGAGTCTCTAGGAGGCGCCCATGGTCGAACCTGTCGCCGCCGCGGTGACGCTGTTGACGTTTATCGGACTGCTGGTCTGGACCGGCCGGCGCTGGCGGCACGAGGACGCCGGCTACATCGATCCGGTGCGGTTCCGCCGGACACCGGAGCGGCGGCCATGAAGTGGCTGCAGCTCGACACCGACATGCCGCACGATCCGAAGATCCGGGCGGTCGACCGCGCGCTCGGCGTCGAGGGCGTCGGCGGTCTCGTGCAGCTCTGGTGCTTTGTCGCGCGGCATGGCGCACAGCCAGGACGGGCGCTCGACACGGCCGGCGAGCGGCTGCCGCTCGAGGACATCCGCGATGCGACAGAGTTGGACGAGGCGAAGTTTCAGCAACTCCTCGACATCTGCCTGCGGACCGGCCATTTCAAACGCGACGAATGGGAACAGCGGCAAGGGATCTGGATACCGGCGATGCAGCGGCGGGCCGACACCTACACGCGGCGGAAACAACAGCGCGAGCAAGGGACGTTATGGTGACTGTTCGAACAGACTTCGAAGCGACTTCGCACAATGTTCCGTACATACGAAGTACTACATACCAAACAGACCCTGTACAGAGCCTGTGGAAACTGTGGAAAACCGCGGTTTGTCGAACGCTGTCAGGCACTTATCCTGTGCAGCTCCGCGATGCCGGTCCTGCGGTCCTCGAGCTGCGGACCAAACTGCACTTTGCTGATGCAGAAACGAGGCGCTGATGTTCGCGCAGAAAACGAAAGTGCCCGTCGTGCAGTCGCGGGCTGAAATCGAGCGGCTCCTCGGCAAGCACAAGTGCTCCCAGTATCTGCTCGGCACGGACTACGACCACAACGTGGCGCGCGTCCAGTTTCGGGCCTACAACCGGATCATCCGCTTCGTCCTGGCGTTGCCGGACCGCAAGAAGTATTCGACCGGGCGCGGTGGCGCGGAACGATGGGAGCAGGCCGAACGGCAACGGTGGCGCGCGCTGCTGCTCGTCATCAAAGCGAAATTGGAATCCGTCGAAAATGGCATCGCGACCTTCGAGGAGGAGTTTCTCGCGCACATCGTGATGCCGAACGGCCAGACGGTCATGGAGATCGTGCTGCCGCAGATCGAAGGCGCGTATAGCAGCGGCCAAATGACCAACCTGCTGCAGGAGATCAATCCATGACATCCGTTCCGTCTGCCCGTCCGCTCCGCCCCGAACTGGAACCGCTGCCGGCGCGCCTCTCAACTTTGCCGGTCGATGCGCGCGGCTACCCGGTGCCGTGGTTCGTGGCGTGGGTGGACGGGCAACCGGATTTTCGCATCGCGGACGGCGACAAGTGGCGCCGCGCGGTCCGAGAGTCCCGCTGCTGGATCTGTGGCGGCCGGCTCGGGCGCTGGCTGACGTTCGTCATCGGGCCGATGTGCGCGATCAACCGCACGACGACGGAGCCACCGGCGCACACCGACTGTGCGCGCTACGCCGCACGCAACTGTCCGTTTCTCGTGCGGCCGCAGATGGTCCGCCGCGAAGACGAGACCGTCAACGCCGATGTGCACATGCGCGAGGGCGCCGGCACGCCGCTCCTCCGCAATCCCGGCGTCGCGCTGCTCTGGACCACGCATTCGTTCAACGTCTTCCATGATCGCGCCGGCAAGCCGCTGATCCACGTCGGCAAGGCGGAGCAGGTCGAGTGGTATGCCGGCGGCCGGCGCGCCACGCGCGCGGAAGTGGCCGCCTCGATTGACAGCGGATTGCCGCTCTTGCGCGAAGTCGCCGCGCAGCAAGGACCGGAGGCGCTGCGCGAGCTGGACCGCGCATGGGCGGCCGTGCTGCCGCTCTATCCATCGGAAACCCCACGCGAGCTGAGTCATGCGAGCGAGAGCGGGCACTCGTAACACGTCGCGCGTCCGGCGCCGCAGCTCGACGCCGTCGTCGACGCCGCTGTTGCCGTTGTTCGCGCAACCGCCGGAGATCGCCACGGCGCTGCGCGATGACGCGATGGCGCTGGTCAAGGATCACGCGGAGGATCATCGGCCGGGCTTCCACGTCCTGGCGCTCGACTTCGTCGTGGCGTTCCTCGCGCGGTTCGGACCGACACCGGCCGAACAGCTCACGGCCGCGTGTAAGAACGCGGGCATCCGGCCGCACGATGATCGCGCGTTCGGGCCGGTCTACATGGTCCTCGCGCGGCACAAGCGGATCGTGAAGGTCGGCAGCGTGCGGCGCGAGCGCGGACACGGCACGGCCGGCGGGAACGTCTGGATGCTGCAGGCCTGAGATTGGCGTTGTCACAATCGCAGCTCTGAGAGAGGGAACATGGGCAATACGTTGCCGCCGCCCACACTGGCGCTTATCCGGGAACTGCGACGAGTCGCGCGGCTGCTCGACTTCACCGCGCAACAAATAGATCCGGCGCAGCTCCGCGGCGAGACGTTCATGCGGGCGCGCGGCTATGCGCACACCTGTTGGACCGCGGCCGCGCGCCTCGAGCAGCTCGCGCTCGTGGTCGAGGAGCTGACGCCGGCCGGCGCCCGGGCGCCGCGCTGCGCGCTGCATCCGGATGCCGCGGAACCGCACTGTCTGGCCTGTCGGGACTTACGGAAGGAGGACACTGATGCCGCTCACGCCGTCGTCGTTGGATGACCATCTACACCCGCAGGTCTCGAAGCTTCTGGCGGTCATGGGGTGCGCGTGCGAGGAGCTGACGATCACACAGAACCAGCTGGTGGTCGGCTGCGCGCTGATGCTGCGCGCGATCCTCCGTGAGGAGTCGTGCCCGCCGGAGCTGGTCACGGCCGTGCGCGTCTTCCTCTGTCAGGACGGCGAGCTGACGATGCTCGATGTCGCGATGTGGGACCGCATGATGGACGCCTGTAGCACCGCCGCGCCCAAGGTTCCGCTCCGGCTCGTTTATGAATCACCAACATCTGCGTGACTCGTGGACGGCGTACGCCGAGGAGCATGGGCTGCTGCCGCGGCAGGCCGACGGTACCACCGCGATGCCAGCGGCCGCGCCGGGCACACCGCAGGGCAAGTACGGCGCGATTGCCGTCACAGTCGACGGCCGGCGATTCGACAGCAAGAAAGAGGCGGCCGTCTACATGCAACTCCGCTTGATGGAGAAGGCCGGCGCCATCGCGGAGCTGCACTGCCAGACGGCGTGGCCGCTCCACATCCTCGAGCTGTGGCGGAACAGTTGCCCGCCGCAGATCAAGGACTGCGGCGTCTATCACTCGGACTTCGACTATCTCGACCTCCGGACCGGCGAATTCAAGGTGATCGATGTGAAGTCCGAACCGACCCGGCGCAAGGTGAACTACCGGCTCAAGAAACGGATCGTCGAGGCCGTGCACGGCATCACGATTGACGACGGCGATCTTCCCTACTGAAAGGCGGCGACTATGTCCGGTGCGCAAGAGCTGCTCCTACACGTTGCGAATACGGCCGGCGGCGCACCCGTCCGCGGGCGTCCGGGCATCGTCCGCTGTAGCGGCCGCGTCGTACACGATGACGCCGGCGTGTTTCATCCGCTCGGCTTGACGTTTTTTTGGGGCGTCTACGGCTGGAAGTACGAGCGGCAGCGCGTCCTCGATCATCTCGCGTGGCTCGCACCCAAGCGCTTCGACTATCTGCGGATCTTGGGCGAAGTCGACTGGACCGGCCGCAGCATCGAACCATGGTGGCCGGACTATCCGGAGCAGCTCACCGGCTTTGTCGATGCCGCCTACGACCACGGTCTCCGCAGTGAGCTCACGATCGTGGGCGGGCGACAACGCGACGAGAACGGCAACGTGCGCTTCGTCCCAAAAGACCTGGCGAACCAGATCGCGGACATCGTCGCCGGCCGCGAACATAAGCTGCAGCACTACGAAATGGCGAACGAGTGGAACCGCCTCGACAAGGTCTCGATGGACGATCTCGTCACGATGGCGTCGGTCTTCACCGGCCGCGGTTCCCCGAATCTGGTCGCGCTGTCGTGTCCGCCGCCGATGCGCGACAGTGACGAGCTGAGCGGCTTCAAGCCGATGATGGTCTCGACCGCGGCCGCCGGCGCGAATGCGTTCACGATTCATCCGCGGCGCAGCGATCACGAATTCGGATGGGACCACGTCAGCCAGGGCTACGACTACAAAGAGCTGCCGACCTCCGCGTCGAACAACGAGCCGCAAGGCCCGCAGTCGAGCGTGCGCGAGATGAGCGATCCGCTCCTGCTCGCGATGACGCGCGCCCTTGGAATCTGCTGCGGCGGCGCCAGCTATGTGCTGCACGTCGCGCAAGGCGTGACCGGCACCGCTGATCCAAACCACGGCCGGCCGGAGAACATGTGGGAAGTCCCGAACATCGACGCGATGATGGCGGCCGTCCGCGGCATCGACGCGCTGTTGCCGGCCGGCGTCGAGAATTGGAAAGTGGTCAACAACGGGCGCTCGACGCATCCGTTGCCGCTGACCGACAAAGGCTTCTGGTATCAGCCGGAGGCACCGGACCGCGCGCCCGCCATTCACAAGAACTACTGCGCGGTCAACGAGCGCGACTTCGTGATTCCGCTCATCGGCGTCCGCAGTGCCGGCGAGACCGGGCCGTGTCCGGTCGGCGTCGCGCGCGCGGCGTGTCACGTCGAGGCCTTCGACCCGCTCACGCAGCAGCTCGTCGCCGTCGCCGATCTCGCGCCGGGTCAGACGTGGTCGTTGCCAGGACGCGCGGACACGCACGTCGCGTACATCATCCGCGGGAGCTATCGCTGATGCGACAACGCGGCTATCGGAAATCGCTCTACACCCGGCGGCACTGGCGCTGCGAGGAGTGTCGTCGGCACGGATTTGTGTTGATTCACCGAGACGATACCCCACGGCAGGGCTTCTGGCGGCGCGCGCACTCGCATCGAGCGAAGGTCGGCCATCACCGCGATTGCAGTGGGCGCCACTTACTCTGGTTCACCACGTCAGAGGAGTTTGAAGCGGCAGATGAGCAGCCACGAGCTTAAGACCGGCGATCCGGTGTGGTACCGCCATCAGACGCGCGGCGGCTATGGCTTCGAGGTCGACGTGCCGGCGGTCTATCTGCGGGCGACAACCAGACGGTTGCGCGTCCGCGTGTTCACGAAGGCCGGCACAACGGCGGACATCTCCGTGCTGCCGGCGCACGTCCGCCCGCGCGATCCGCAGGAAGTCTGGAAGTAAATGCCGAACCGCGCACCGAGGCCGTGTCCAGAAGCCGGCTGTTCCGCCAGGACGGAGGACGGCCGTCCTTGCGCGGAGCATCGCGGGGTACGCGAGAGGCGGCGACGAGGCACCGCGCGCGAGCGTGGGTACTCCTCGCAGTGGGATCACTATTCGAAATTTATTTGGCTGCCGGCGCATCCGCTGTGCGGCATGCGCGCGGACGGCGAGCTGCACGCGGAGCACAGCCGGTGCGTGCGCACCGGCCGGGTCGTGACAGCCGAGGTCACGGACCATATCGTCGCGTTGGAAAACGGCGGGTCAATGTGGGAGGAACTGAACCATCAGAGTCTCTGTCGCGCGTGTAACTCGTGGAAGGCGCAGACGGTCGACCGGAGACCGGCAGCGATATGAGCGACGCGGCATGGGCGGTCGCCATCCTGATCGTGTCGGTCGCGGCCGTGATCTGGGCGATCTTCACGACCCGGTGGAAGTAGCAGCGATCCCCGGTCGATGTGGGCACCCCCCCCGATGCAAATCGCTGCAAATCGGCGCCTCGCAGGACCATCTCCGAGTCGTTTGCCACG
>Ga0247828_10000731_pt1 | contig 10785 bp, 11 predicted proteins | sample 12C_Control_Day3_FD_192425 | JGI IMG/M metagenome (GOLD analysis project Ga0247828, IMG submission 192425) | Soil microbial communities from agricultural site in Penn Yan, New York, United States - 12C_Control_Day3 | ecosystem: Environmental > Terrestrial > Soil > Agricultural land | place... | reverse complement strand
CCGACCTCGGGGACCCTGCGGTTCGACGGGCGGGACGTCACCGGGCTGTCCGAGGACGAGCTGGCCGCGGTGCGCAACCAGGTCGTGGGCTTCGTGTTCCAGAGCTTCCAGCTGCTGGCCAGGACCCCGGCGGTGGGCAACGTCGGCCTGCCGCTGGTCTACCGCGGGCTCGGCCGGTCCGAGCGGCGGCGGCTGGCCACCGAGGCGCTCCAGTCGGTCGGGCTCGGGCACCGGCTCCAGCACCGGCCCTCGCAGCTCTCGGGCGGCGAGCAGCAGCGGGTGGCCATCGCCCGCGCCCTGGTCACCGAGCCGGCGATGCTGCTGGCCGACGAGCCCACCGGCAACCTCGACTCGCGCTCGGGCGACGAGGTGCTGGACCTCCTCTCCCGCCTCCACGCCGAACGCGGGGTCGCCGTGGTGGTGGTCACCCACGACCCGGGGGTCGCGGCCAGGTTCCGCCGCCGGGTCGTCCTGCGCGACGGCCGCCTGGCCAGCGAGACGGAGCCGGCCCGATGAGGCTGGCGGAGGCGATCCGGGTCGCCTGGGAGGCCTTGCGGGCCAACAAGCTCCGCTCGGGGCTGACCATGCTCGGGGTGGTGATCGGCGTGGCCAGCGTGGTCCTGCTGGTGTCGATCGGCAGCGGCGCCCGCGACGAGGTCACCTCGGGGGTCGAGTCGCTCGGCTCCAACATCCTGTTCGTCGCCCCGGGGAACTTCTCGTTCGGCTCGGCCCCGAGCGTGTCACGGCTCGGGCTGGAGGACGTCCGCCGGATCGGCGACGCCATCGGCGACCCCCGCCGGGTGGCGGCCACCGTCGCCTCGGGCGAGATCGCCCGGGTCGGGTCCCGGCGGGCCACCGTCAACGTCCAGGGGACCACCGAGACCATCCCGCTGGTGTTCGACCGCACCGTGGCCCGGGGCGCGTTCTTCAGCGGCGCCGACGTCGAGACCCGCCGCCGGGTGGCCGTGCTCGGCGCCGACCCGGCCGAGACCCTGTTCCCCGACCGCGACCCGGTCGGCAAGTCGATCACCGTCGGCGGGGTCCGCTTCCGGGTCATCGGCGTGATGGGCCGGGTCGGGACCGCCTTCGGGGTGGCCCGCGACGCCGAGCTGTTCGTGCCCGTCACCGCGGCCCAGCGCCTGTTCGGGATCAGCCGGGTCGACGGGATCGCGGTCAAGGCGCCCGGCACCGAGCAGATCGACGAGGAGCAGGCCATCATCCGCGAGGTGGTCACCAGGGCCCATCCCGAGCAGGAGTACCAGGTCCTCACCCAGCAGGACATCCTCGGCGTGGTCGGGCGCATCCTCGGCATCCTGACCCTGGTGCTGGCCTCGATCGCCGGGATCTCGCTGGTCGTGGGCGGGGTCGGGGTGATGAACATCATGCTGGTCAGCGTGTCCGAGCGGACCCGCGAGATCGGGCTCCGCAAGGCCGTGGGGGCCCGCACCCGCGACGTGCTGCGCCAGTTCCTGCTCGAGGCGGTGGCCCTGACCGTGAGCGGCGGGGTGGCCGGGATCCTGCTCGGGATCGGCGGCGCGCTGCTGGTCGGGCGCTTCTCGCCGGTGCCGGCGGCCATCACCGGCTGGTCGGTCGCCCTGGCCTTCGGGGTCAGCGTGGCCGTCGGCGTGTTCTTCGGCGTGTGGCCGGCCCGCAAGGCGGCCCGCATGCAGCCGATCATGGCCCTGCGCTACGAGTGACGTGCGAAGCTTGCGGTGCAAGCAGGCTGCAACGCCCGCCCCTAGCGTGGGCGGCGAAGGCGACGGACCGCCGACGATGAGGGAGGAAGGAGCAACCGATGCCGGTTGATCAGGGTGAGCTGCACCGGAGGGCCGTGGAGGAGTTCGACGCCCGGGTCCGGGCCGTCGGCGACGACCAGTGGGGGCTGCCGACCCCGTGCAGCGACTGGAACGTCCGCCAGCTCGTCAACCACCTCGTGTACGAGAACCGCTGGACGGTCCCGCTGATGGGCGGCGGCACCATCGCCGAGGTCGGCGACCGCTACGAGGGCGACCTGCTCGGCGACGACCCCAGGGGGGCCTGGGACGAGTCGTCCAAGGAGGCCGTGCAGTCGGTGCTGGCCGACGGCGCGCTGGAGCGGGTCGTCGGCCTGTCCAGCGGCCCCACCCCGGCCCGCGAGTACGTGTCCCAGCTCTTCGCCGACCACCTGGTCCACGCCTGGGACCTTGCCAGGGCCGTCGGGGCCGACGAGCGCCTCGACCCCGAGCTGGTCGACGCCTGCGCCGCGTGGTTCGCCTCCATGGAGGCCACCTACCGCGCCATCGGCGCCATCGGCGACCGCCCCCAGACCCCGCCGGGCGCCGACGCCCAGACCACCCTGCTGGCCGCGTTCGGCCGTACCGCCTAGGCCGGGGGCGCAGCCACTCGAAGCGGGCCGGGTCCGGGACCGGAGGTTCAGCCGGCGGAGCGCAGGGCGTCGATCACGCGGGCGCGGACCATCTGGGGGCCGGTGCCCAGGCGGGTCAGGATCAGCATGGCCAGGCCTTCGCCCTCGCGGACGAGGCCGAGCAGGATGTGCTCGGTGCCGATGTAGTTGTGCTTCAGGGCCAGCGCCTCCCGGAGGCTCAGCTCCAGCACCTTCTTGGCCCTCGGGGAGAAGGGGATGTGCCCGCCGGCCAGGGGTATGCGCCGGGCCCGGCGGCAGCCACGGCCGGGGCGCCAGTACAGGGCGCCCGGGCCGAACGACGCCTCGACCCGGCGCCGGACCTCCTCCAGGTCGATGCCGATGGCCCCCAGCGCCTCGGCGTCCCGCTGGCCGAAGGGGCCCCGCCCGACCTCGGCCAGGACCTCGCGCTCGACCGCCGCCGCGGTGACGCCGAGGCTGCCCAGCACCTGGGCGGCGATGCCGTCACCCTGCAGCAGCGCGAGCAGGAGGTGCTCGGTGCCGGTGTACCCGTGTCCCAGCCGGCGGGCCGACGCCTGGGCGTCGACGACCACGTTGCGGGCCCGGTCGGTGAAGCGCTCGAACATTCAGTCCCTCCGCAGCAGGCCCCGGCGGGCCGCGTGCTTCTTGTGGACCGCCTGCCGGCTCACCCCGAGCTCGGAGGCGATCTCCTGCCACGACCAGCCGGCGGCGCGGGCGCTGGCCACCTGCAGGGTCTCGAGCTGCTCGAGCAGCCGCCGCAGGGCGGCCACCGCCCGCAGCCCGACCCGCGGGTCCTTGCTGTCCACCGCGTTCGCCAGCTCGGTTGCCTCGTCCATGGTGTCATCCTAGGTTGACAGCGGGCCGCTGTCAACCCCTGTTGACAGCGACGAAGACTCTTACCGGCTTCTAATGGGGCACACAGGCTTGTCCCAGCTTGGCGCGGTATCAAGGGTGCTGCAGCGGTCCGGCCCGGTTCGTGCCACCTCCCGACCAGCGTCAGCGAGGCGCGCATGGCGAGTTCGCTCCTGGTCGTCGACGACGACGACGGTATCCGCTCCGTCCTCGAGCGTGAGGGCTTCCGCGTCACCGTCGCCGGCAACGGCGAGCGCGCCCTCGACGTGCTGCGGCAGATCCCGGTCGACTGCATCCTGCTCGACGCCGGACTGCCCGGCCTGGAAGGGCTGGAGATGTGCCGGCGGCTGCGCGACGCCGGCGACGAGACCCCGATCATCCTGCTCACCGCCCCGTCCGGCGTCGGCCAGCGGGTCCAGGGCCTCGAGGCCGGCGCCGACGACTGCCTGGGCCGGCCCTTCGCCCTGGAGGAGCTGCTGGCCCGGGTCCGGGCGGTGCTGCGCCGGCGCCGCCGCGAGCGTGGCGACCAGGTGCTGCGCCTGGGCGACCTGGCCGTGGACCGCCTGTCGCTGGAGGTGTCGCGGGGCGGCCGGGCCATCCACCTGACCCGCAGGGAGCTCGAGCTGCTGCTGGCCTTCCTGCAGCGGCCGCGCCAGGTCCTGGGGCGCGAGGAGCTGCTGGCCAGGGTCTGGGGCTACGACTTCGCCACCGACACCAACGTGGTCGAGGTCTACGTCCTCTACCTGCGCCGCAAGCTGGAGGCGGGCGGCGAGCCCCGGCTGCTCCACACCGTGCGCGGCGCCGGCTACGTCCTGCGCGACAGCTAGCGCGGCTCGGTGCCGTCGGGCGGGGACTGGCCCAGGAACCTCTCCAGCTCGGCGGCGATCTCGTCGCCGGAGGGGATGCGCTCGTCGGCCCCCTGCTCGACCATGCCGCGGATCTGGTCGACGAACTCGGCGATCTGGGGCCGCTCCCGGATGGCCTGCTCCACCTGCTCCAGGTGGTCCTTGGTGGCCGCCTCGAGCTCGGTGGTGTCGATCTCGACGCCGGTCAGCCGGCCGAGGGTCTCGACCAGGGCGAGCGCGGCCGGGGGATGGGCGCCGCCGGCCAGGTAGGGGGGCACCCGGGCCCACAGCCCGGTGGCCGGGATGCCGGCCTGGTGGAGCCGCTCCTCGAGCACCGTCTGGATGCCGGCCGACAGCTCGACGATGATCGGCACCGTCTCCAGCCGGTCCGCCAGGTCGGGGTCGGCGGAGGTGCCGACGACCGCCACCGGGTCGGTGTGCAGCGCCGGGGCCGGGAAGGCGCCGAGCCCGAACACCTCGACCACCCCGAGGCGCCGGCAGGCCTCCACCACCTCGTCGCAGAACGCCCGCCAGCGGAAGTCGGGCTCGGGGCCGACCAGCAGCAGCGCGTCCCGCTCGCCGCCGGGCGTCGCCAGCAGCAGCTCGTCCGGCGACCAGGTCACCTCCTCGATGGTGCCGCTGGCCAGCCGGACCACCGGCCGCCGGGCCCGGTAGTCGATCAGCTCGTCGGCGTCGAAGGTGGCCAGCGGGGTCGCGTTCCAGCGCGAGCGCAGGAACACGGCCGCGGTCTGGCCGGCCATGCCCGCGTCGGTCCAGCCGTGCAGGTGGATGACCAGGAACGGGTCACGGAGCCCCGGGACGTCGCCGAGGTCGAGCAGCTTGCCCATACCCAGGCAGGGTAGTCGCTTCCGCCCCGTGGGGCGACCGTCGGCCCATCGGGCACCGGTCCTGTTCGGACTCGCGCTGAGTAGCCCAGGGGCGGGGCCGCCGGGGCCGGGGTAGCCTTGCCTGGTGACCAGCCCCACCTCGTCCCACCAGGTATCGCCGTTCCGGCCGTTCCGGCACCGCGCGTTCGCCATCATCTGGACGGGGAGCTTCGTCTCCAACATCGGCACCTGGATGGAGACGGTCGCCATCGGGGTCTACGTCACCCAGGCCACCGGCCAGGCGGCCTGGACGGGCACGGTGGCCGCCCTCACCTACGTGCCGACGGTGCTGCTGGGGCCGTTCGGGGGCGCGCTCGCCGACCGCTTCGACCGCCGCCGCTTCCTGGTCGGCGTGACCCTGTTCCAGACCCTGCTGGCCGCCGTGCTCACCCTGCTGGCCGCCACCGACCGGCTGTCGGTGGCCGCCGTGGCCACGATCGTGCTGCTGGCCGGGTGCGCCTTCGCCGTGGCCATGCCGGCCGTCCAGGCCATGACCCCCGACCTGGTCGGCACCGACGACCTGCTGGGGGCGATGAGCCTCGGCGCGGCCCAGTTCAACCTGGGCCGGGTCGTCGGGCCCGCCCTGGCCGGGCTGGTCATCACCGCCGGGGGCCTGGCCTGGGCCTTCGGGCTGAACGTGGTCAGCTTCGGCGCGGTCCTGATCGCCCTCTCCCTGGTGCGCATCCCGCCGCTCGCCCGAGCCGACGGCGCGCCGGCGCGGGTGCTGCGGACGATCGCCGACGGCGTGGTCGCGGCCAGGCGCGACCCGGGCATCCGCACCGCCCTGCTGCTCCTGCTGGCCACCACCTTCCTGGTGTCGCCGTTCATCGGGCTGGTCCCGGCCGTGGCCATCAAGGTGTTCGGGCGGGGCGCCCCCGGCACCGCGGCCCTTGTCACCGCCCAGGGCGTCGGGGCGGTCCTCGCCGCCCTGGCCGCGGCCCCCCTCGCCGCCCGGCTGGGCCGGCGGCGGCTGCTCGTCGCGGCCCTGCTGCTGGTCGGGCCGGCGGCCGTCCTCTACGGGCTGGCCCCGACCTTCCCGCTGGCCGTGGTCGCGATCGCCCTGCTCGGCTTCGTCTACCTGGCCGTGCTGTCGGGCACCAGCACCGTCTGCCAGCTCCGGGCCCCGCGCGAGCTGCGGGCCCGCATCGCCAGCCTGTTCATGCTCGGGGTCGGCGGCGGCCACGCCCTCGGCCTGGTCATCCAGGGCTGGCTGGGGGACCGGGTCGGGCTGCCGGCCGTCACCGCCGCCACCGGGCTGCTGCTGCTGGGGATCGTGGTCGCGGTGCGGCTGACCCGTCCCGACCTCCTGGAGGCGATGGAGCCGTCCCCGTCAGGGGATGTCCATCCGCTCCAGGCGGCGGACGGCCAGGACCAGGGCGGCCAGGGTGACCACGGTGGCCAGGACGGTCGCGCTGACCGGGCCGAGCCTGGTCGTCAGGTCCAGGCCGCCGCCCCGCAGGACGGCGGCCAGCACGCCCTCGGTGTAGCCGCGGATGGACAGCGAGGACGCCGAGGGCGCGACCGAGACGACCGCCCCCTCCCACAGCAGGGCATAGGCCAGCCCGACCAGCAGCGCCCTGGCCATCAGGAGCGACAACAGCACCCCGAGGGCGCAGTAGGCGAGCGTCCCGACCACGGTGGCCAGGAGCATCCCGCCGAGCAGGTCGGTCGAGCCGAGCCCCCCGGCGGCGACCACGTGCCCGACCGCCTCGGCGGGTAGCAGGACCAGCAGCGACGACAGCACGGCGGCCAGGTACTTGGCCCCGAGCACGGCCGGCCGCGGGATCGGCTTCAGGAGCAGGTTCGTCGCCGTGCCGTCGCGCAGCTCCGAGCCCAGGGCCGAGGTCGAGAAGGTGAGCGCGACCACGGGGAGCAGCACCGGCAGGACGAGCTGGCGGAACAGGTCGAGGGTGAAGGTGGCCGGGTCGACGTCGGCCCCGGCCGCGAACACGGCCGGCAGCACCAGCGGCAGCGCGACCAGCAGGGCGATGATCACCAGCCGCCGCCCGGCCAGCAGCTGCCCGAGGCTGAACCGCAGCAGCGTGACGGATTTGCTCATCGTTTCCCCACCAGGTAGTGGAAGACCTGCTCAAGGGACTCGTCGGTGGTGCGGACCTCGCGCAGGGTGGCGCCCTGGTCGCGGGCCAGCCGGGGCAGGGCGGTGGCGAAGCTGTCGACCGAGCGGGTGCGGGCCCGGAGGGCGTCGCCGTCCACCTCGACGGCCACCGTCGACGGCAGGGCGATCAGCCCGGCGGCCAGCACCCGGGCGTCGTCGGCCTTGACCATCACCGTGCGCGGCTGGTCGGCCATGAGGTCGCGGATGGCGTGGTAGTCGCCGGAGGCGGCCAGCCGGCCCGAGACCAGCACCAGGATCTGGGATGCGAGCCGCTCCACCTCGCCGAGGATGTGGCTGGACACCAGCACGGTGACCCCGGCCGAGCCGATGAGGCGGACCAGCTCGATGAAGCGGGCCCGCTGCCCCGGATCCATGCCGGTCATCGGCTCGTCCAGCACCAGCAGGGCCGGCTGGTGGACGATCGCCCCCGCCACCTTGGTCCGCTGCCGCTCGCCCTTGGACAGCCCCTTGAGGCGCCGGTCGGCGAGGGCCAGCATGTCGACCTCGGCGATGGCCCGCTCGGCGGCCGCCCCGGCGTCGGTCAGTCCCTGGAGCTCGGCGTGCAGCCGGACATAGGAGCGGACGGTGAGCCGCGGGTACAGCCGGTCCCCGTCGGGGACGACCCCGATGGCCCGGTACAGCATCGGGTCGTTCCGGATGGGCCGCCCGAACAGCAGCACCTCGCCCTGGGAGGGGTGGAGCAGGCCGCAGATGGCCTTGAGGGTGGTCGTCTTGCCGGCCCCGTTGGGCCCCAGCAGCCCGGTCACCCCCGGCCGCAGCTCGAACGACAGGTCGGCCACGGCGACGACGTCCCCGTACCACTTGGAGAACCGCCGCAGCTCGACCACGGGAGCGCCGTTCGGCGCCGGGCCGCTCATGCCCGCAGGCGCAGCACGCGCCAGGTCAGGATGGCCGCGGCGGCCGCGACCACCACCGCCATCGCCACCAGGTAGCCGGGCCCGGTGAAGCCGGCCTGGTCGGCAAGCGTCCCCGGGTCGAACGGGGCCCCGAACAGCCAGTCGACGAACCGCCCGGGCAGCCCGCTGAGCGAGAGGAAGGCGACCCAGCGCTTGCCGTCGAACTGGGCGGTGAAGAACAGGATGTTGGCCAGGGCCGAGCTGCCCAGGAACACCCCGAGCAGGCCGGCCGTGGCCACCGCCCGCCGGTCGGTGAGGCTGGCCGCGGCCAGGGCGACGACCGAGTAGAAGACCGTCAGCACCGTCCCGGCGATCAGGATCTTGCCCAGGTCGTCGAGGTTCTGGCGCAGGTAGGTGGCGGCGCTCTCGGCGGTCAGGGTGTTGCCCAGGAACAGCACCACCAGGGGCACGAGCGCGATCAGCCCGACAACGGCCAGCAGCGCGGCCAGCTTGGCCAGCAGGTAGTCGGACCTGGTCACCGGCCGGGTGAAGATCAGGGCGAGCACGTTCTGGCGGCGGTCGGGGCAGAGCAGCTCGGGGCCGGCGGTGGCCGCGAACAGCAGCAGCAGGCCGGCGACGATGCGCAGGTACTGGGCGTAGGTGAAGAACTCGTCGGCGGCCTCGGCGAACAGCACCCGGACGCCGATGAAGGCCAGCACCGGGCCGAAGGCCAGCACCAGCAGCCCCCAGGGCACCACCTTGGTCTTCCAGTTGCGCTTGAGCCCGAGCACCCGGCGCACCCCGGCGACGGCGATCGCCCGCACCCGCGGCCCGCGGCCCTCCCGCGGCCCCTCGTAGTGACGGTAGCCGCGGTCGTAGATGGTCCCCGTGGGCGTGGTCAGCTCGCTCACCGCCGCACCCCCCAGGCCGCCTCGGGCGTCGGTGCCGGCTGGGTGTCCTGGGTCAGGGGGCCGCCGTGGGCGGCCTGGAGGCGGAGGAACGTCTCCTCCAGGCTGGGGGCCCGTGGGACCAGCCGGCGCAGCGGCCAGCCCCGCTGGGCGGCAACGTCGCGGACCAGGTCGGAGGATCCCTGGACGAGCAGCTCCTCCCCCGACGGCCGGACCTCCAGCCCGGCCGCGGCCAGGGCGGCCAGCACCTCGGGGCCGTTGTCGCCCAGCCGGATGCCGAAGCCGGGCTCGGTGGTGCCGGCGACCTCGGCGATCGAGCCCTGGGCGAGGACCCGGCCGCCGTGGACCATCACCACCCGGTCGCAGACCCGCTCGACGTCGCCCAGCAGGTGGGTCGAGACCAGCACGTCGATCCCGAGCTCGCCCCGGATGCGGGCGATCAGGTCGAGCATGTCCTCGCGGCCCTGGTCCACGACCAGCTTCACCCGCTGCTGCATGCCGGTGGAGAACCCGCCGACGGCCCGGTAGCGCTCCTCTTCCAGGCCGACCTGGTAGCAGACCTCGGCCGCCCGCTCCCGGGCCGGCCGGGACGGCAGGCCGCCGAGCTGGGCCATGAAGGCGACGAAGTCGGCGGCGGTCACGTCCCCGGGCAGGCAGGCCCCCTCCGGCAGGTAGCCGACCTGGGCCCTGACGGCCAGCGGGTCGACGGCCACGTCGTGGCCGAGCACCAGGGCCCGGCCCTGGTCGGGCACGAGCAGCCCGAGCAGCAGCTTGATCAGGGTCGACTTCCCGGCCCCGTTGGAGCCGACCAGCCCGGTGCAGCCGGGCTGGATGGCCACGTCGACCCCGTCGAGCGCCTGCACGTTCCCGTACCGCTTGCTCAGGCCTTCGACCTCCGCGACCAGCACTCCGGTGCGACCTCCCGCTCCATTGGGGACGATGGGTCCCCGCCACCTTCTCACACCCGACGCTATCGAGCGGCGTGCCGTCGCCGGATCGGCCATCGGGAGGTTCCGGCGCGACCAAGGTCGCGACCGCCGCGACGATGGTATGGCCGTGTGAGAGGATCGGGCCATGGTCAAGGCGATCCCGGTCTACCTGGAGCAGGGCGACAAGAAGGCGTTCGCCTGCTCGATCGACTTCCCGGGCTGGTGCCGCTCGGCCAAGACCGGGGAACTGGCCCTCGAGGCCCTGGCCGCCTACGCCCCCCGCTATGCCGAGGTGGCCAAGCGGGCCAAGGTCGCGTTCCCGGCCCCGGCCAAGGCCGGGGAGCGCTTCGAGGTCGTTGAGCGGGTCAAGGGGGGTGGCGCCACCGACTTCGGCATCCCCCACGAGATCGCCGGGGCCGACGCCCAGCCGCTCACCTCGCGCCAGGCGGCCCGCCAGGTCGAGCTCATGGAGGCGGCCTGGGCGACCCTGGACCAGGTCGCCAAGGGCTCCCCGGCCGAGCTGCGCAAGGGCCCGCGCGGGGGCGGCCGGGACCGCGACAAGATGCTCCGCCACGTGCTCGAGGCCGAGGCCGCCTACGCCCGTGTGCTCGGCATCAAGCATCCGCCGCCGGAGGTGGGCGACCGCAAGGCCATCAAGGCCCTCCGCGGCGAGCTGACCGAGACCCTGCGCCGCGCCTCCGACGGGTCGCCCCTGCGCCCCAAGGGCTGGCCGCCCCGCTACGCCATCCGCCGGATCACCTGGCACGTCCTCGACCACGCCTGGGAGATGCAGGACCGCGCCGACCCCGACGGCTGACGACAAGGGCGCGGAGTCGGCCTGCGGCCGACGACCATCCAATTCCGACCGGCAGATTCGCCGGTCGGTCAGCGAGCCACCTGGAAGGTGTGACCGCCGAGCACCCCGCCGTCGGCATCCAGCAGCAGCAGGCACCCCCGCCCGGCGTGCGGCGGTTCGCCCAGCAGCAACAGCAGCGGGTCGACCTGGGG
>Ga0247828_10000729_pt1 | contig 10802 bp, 14 predicted proteins | sample 12C_Control_Day3_FD_192425 | JGI IMG/M metagenome (GOLD analysis project Ga0247828, IMG submission 192425) | Soil microbial communities from agricultural site in Penn Yan, New York, United States - 12C_Control_Day3 | ecosystem: Environmental > Terrestrial > Soil > Agricultural land | place... | reverse complement strand
GAAGCTACCTGCTGCTATAGAACAGATGCCTTGGAGAGGTGTGGGTGGTAAGATCAAGATAGCCTATGTCCACTCCTACCACAAAGTCCTATACTACCTCATACTGGTGTTCGGACTGCTAGAGGCTCTTGGCATAATTGCAATCATAGTATCTGTAATCCTGTGGTGTTTCGGAATTAGGGGTTAGTCAATACTTAAGGGAGAGGACTTCGGTTCTCTTCCTTTTTTATGTTCAAATTGCCTGATGCGTGGGGATTGCTCACGCTTACAGGTAACATCCATGGAAGAGGTGCATGTATGAATCGTCAAATGGCTAGTAACGACCCTGGAAGAAAGCCTACTCTGATAGAAGGATGCAACGAGATTCTCAACCGTCTTAGCAATGCTAACTCCACAGCGTCCACTATCGACTCTGTACTGTTTACTCAGTATCCAGAAGCAGCCCTTAGCGGCTTGGCTAAGGGTCAAACAGGTGAACCTTCAGTAGAGGAAATGATGCAGATGATGCATAATCTAGCTTGTGAGCTAGAAGACAAGCTGAACCGTATCAGAAACGGCTTGGTACAGTACTGATGGGAGCAGGTAGCTGCATAGTGATCTTAGATCACACCCGTACTCAATCGTTGATGCTACGCCGAGCTGATAATCCTCATATGGGCAAGCTCTGTTGTGTGGGTGGTAAAAAGGAGCCTATGGAGTTTCCGGATGCTACTATGGCTAGGGAAATGTGGGAAGAAAGTGGCTTATTGCCTACAGACTTTCAGGTAATTCATAAGCTCATGATGTTAGTGTACCCAGACGGCTGGTCAATCACTTACTACTACGGAGTCCTTAAGGAAGAGTATGTTCTTAAGGAGTCTGATGAGGGCAGTTTAGAGTGGATAGACTTAGGCAACGCTACAGTCCTCCACAACCCTGATATAGGCTTCAGTGGTGTCAGTGCCTTCATGACCCACTTAGCGTGCCTTAAAGAGGGCATCTATGCATGACATTAAGATGTATATCGGGGATAAGCTGATAGGGGAACTCCAGTCTATGGAGTGCTCTGAGGTGCAAAGCTGTATGACCTGTGGGTACCCTATCCGTACAAAGGTTTGGCAAGGAGCAGGTAAGCATGCTCGTCTACGCCTAACCTACTGTAAGTGCTGCTGGTCGGCTCCTAAGTCTACTACTCCCTTGATGAAGCCTAAACTACCTATACAGGTAGAGTCAAGTAGGATCGTTTATAAGAGTCGTAGTGTAGGGATGACTGAGATACTGTTTCCGGACAATACCTCCCTCATATAGAAGCTATGAGACCCTTAGGGGTCTCTTTGCTATTTAAGAGAGGAAAAAGTCCTTTCCGATTTTATTAAGAACAAGACTGAAAGGTGGTCATCCTATGAACACACAATTCCCACTAAGAGAATGCGATAGTTGTATCCACAAGCACGTCTGCAAGTACCAAGAAATGATAGCGGAGATCATAGAAGACGAATCGTTGCCTTTGGACTTCCATACAGCCACTTGTAGGGCTTATCTGCCTGAGGACTTTGCTAATACGGCTGAGGAAATAAATGAAGCCATGGAAGATGCTATGGATTCTGTGGGTGAAGGGATGGACATAGTAGCTGCTTTGAACCAGATGCTAGCTATCTACTACGAAAAAGGTATGGTTCCCTTAGCTCTGCATCTGAATTCTAGGGTTATGGCAATGTTACACCACGCTATGTCCGCAACCAATCCCTTACTCAAAGTACCTGGGGCACGCCTAAGCACTATCAGCACCAAATATGGCAAGCTACAGGTCATGATAGATGAACAAGTTCCTGATGGAACCTTCTATATCTCCACTACGTACGGCAAGCCAAACCAATGAATAAGTTCATATCGGTGCCAGCCAATCAGCGAATGTACTTGGTTTACCCCAAAGGGTACGAGGAGCGCACAGCAGCCATTATAGCCGAGGATGAAGCCGACGCTAGGCATAAGGCAGAGCTTAATCCTAGCATAAAAGAAGCTATGGCATTCTACGGCGTAGAGGTTGTAGTACGAGACTTGACCAGGGTCTTTAGTGACCAGGGATATGAAATATTCATACAGCGAAAAGGCACTCACCACTAATATGAAGTTAGCTATGGAAAATCTATAGCTGGCTTCATTTTTTAAGTCGTGAAGGGGGTGTACTCCATGTCTGATAAAAGACCAGCAATGGTGAGTAGCTTATCCATAGCTTGGAAGAAGGCTACTGCCGTCCAAGAGGATGTAGCGGAAGCTAAGCGGGAACATCGTCAGAACCTCCGAACTCTTACTGAAAAGTACATGAAGGATGTAACTGATGGTAAAGCAGAGGGCATCCGTAATGCCAAGGAGTTAGTAGAGGTTATCAAGGCTGATCTACTGCTTATGGGAGAAGCATCTGAGCGTACTGAGAATAACAATGCGGCTGATGAAGTACGTATTTCTAAGGTACAGGCGGCTCTGGATGAGAATGATCCTAATGTACAGAGCATAATGTCCGAAATGCTTATGCTGCTTAATGGAGCTAATGATGCCCAAGATGAGTACGGTGATGGCGGTGCATCAGAGAGCCAAGAGCAGTTAGAAGCACGTAGGAATGCGTCACTAGATGACGCAGGTGTATTAACTAAAGGAGGTGAAGAAGATGAAGTATCCAGCGAGTAAGTTTATCCCAGGATTGGGTACTCAGTTCTTTATTAACCCTAACCATGTAAATGCTAAGGGTGGAGCTGAGAAGTATATCCCAGGTCTAGGATCTCAGGTAGAGGTGAAGCTGAGTGAGGTAAATGCTAAAGGTGGTGCAGAGAAGTATGTGCCGGGTCTAGGTACACAATTCTTTATCCATCCTGACCACGTTGAGCCTACTCCACCAGCTCCTGCTCCTACCTACACGGTGACCCTAACCGTGGTCTTTGAAGAAGCACCAATAGCGGACGTGGATGTCACTATAGGTGGTGTTACTGTAACCTCCGACGAGGAAGGTATCGTAGTATTCACACTACCTGACGGCACTCACTCCTACACGCTAGAGAACTCTGGTGGGGCGGCTGGCAGCGGTACTGTAGTTGTAAACGGTGCCAATGTCACGGCAGAGGTAGAGGTAGAACCAAACTAATTCAGGTGTCTTATCGAGGAGAGGACTTTCGGGTTCTCTCCTTTTTTATTGTCAAATCGGGTGCGAGACACCCACAAGGAGGAGATAAGATGAACGCACAACAGTCTAAAGGTGCTCAAGCTATGGAAGCCACCCAAGACCGCATAGCAACATTGATGGTATCCGAGGGTGTAGAGCCGGAAAAGGCTAAGAAAATGTCCGGCATGGTCATGGCGGTAGTAATGCTGGATATGCTGATGGCATCCCTACAGCATAAGGCTGAACAGCCGGATACCAATCCAGAAGTATCGGCCAAAATGCCTACTGGCGAGGGCATTCACTGATGGTAGCGGTTGACATGACTGTTCGCTACTTTAACGGCTCTGGTAAGCCGTGGGTAGAGAGGGTAAATATCGACGAAGAAAGTCACCTGACGGCTATGCAACAGTGTCAGGCGATTATAGACAACTTCAATGCTACCCGCCGTAGTGAAGCTGAACTCGAACGTTCTCTAGTAAGCGTAGAGCTGGCTCCGGTGTCGTCCGAGCAGTCCTATATAGCTGGAGACGATGAGGACTTCGATCCAGAAGCCTATGAAGGCGATGATGAAGAGCTATACGATGAGGACGATAACCGTGATGGCGAGGATACCGACCTTGATACAGACGCTGAGCCTGAGAACTGGAGTGGTATAGGTGACTGATAACGCTGTTAATCCTACTGAGCCTACCACTATTCCGGTCTGGTACATTGTCTGCTCCACTGGTTGTACTTGTTGCGCCTATGAGAACTTCGATCAGGGCTTCTATAAGGTTAGGGAAGATGCTGGTGACCAGGTTCAGAAGTGGCTACAAGGGGAGGACAATCCCCTAGCCAGCCAGTACGCCCGCTATGGACGCTACAGAGTCGTTGAGACTCAGGCAGAAATCCTACCTGACGGTAGATGGATCGTAGACGGTCGAGTCTATGCTGAGGACTACTTCGGCAAACTGGACGACTAATCCTGTATCATATGTTATAAGAAACCCTCCTATGGATTATTATATCTGTAGGAGGGATTTTTATGAACTTGAATCAGGTACAAAAAGAGCTACAAGCTGCTATGATAAATAAGTCACCTGCACTATACGCCCTTGCCCACAGGCGTATTAAAGGCAACCCTATGACTTTCTTCAGTAATAAGTCCGCTATCAAGCATCGTCCATGGCAGATTGACATACTAAACGACCAGCATCCTGATAAGTGTGTGCGTAAGTCACGGCAGCTAGGGCTATCAGAGATGGCGGTTACAGAATTCATATGGTTCTTGGATACACATAAGATGACCAACGGTATGTACACCTTCCCCCGTAAGGAACAGATGGAGGACTTTAGTAATACGCGTATAGCTCCTATCTTTGACGAATCCCCTTACTTAGGCGGTCGCCTAGACCGTAAGATGAACAACGTTCGTCTGAAAAAGCTAACAAACGGTAGCGCAATGTTCCTACGTTCTGCGTGGGGATCGGCTCTAGGTGAGGGTCAAGGCGTAGACATTCTAGGCTTGGACGAGTACGATCGTATGAAAGATGGCGTTGAGCTAGCTTTCCGTGAGTCAATGAAGTCCAGTCGGTATAAGCTTATGCGCCGTTGGAGCACCCCTACCATCCCTGGGAGAGGTGTAGACTTGCTATTCAGTAAGTCCGACCAACGATATTACCACCATAAATGTGATAAATGTAATGAATGGCAAGTGCTTACCCTTGAGGATAACATCCTACAGATCAATGATAAAGGCGTAGATTTGGTTAACGAGCAGATAGTGGACAATACATTCATGTTTATATGCTCTAGGTGTAAGAGAGAGCTTAATCGCTGGTTTAAGGGCGAATATGTCGCCAAATTCCCGGATAGGCACGAGATTAGGGGATATCATATATCTCAGTTGGATGCGGTGTGGATCAGCGCAGATGAGATAATGCGTAACCAATTCCAGTATAAGGTAAAGCAGCTATTCTATAATTACGTAATCGGGATACCCTATGCTAGTGAAGGGCTAATGATCACAGATCAAGACGTCTATTCCTGCATAGGTTACCAAGAGCCTGTCGGCTGGAGAGACTATTCAAGGTACAAGAAGATAGTCGCAGGTGTGGACTGGGGCTACTTTAACTGGATGGTCATACTGGGGCTAACTGACGATGATCAGGTAGAACTCCTAGACCTTCACTGGGTAGAGGATAACCCATCTAAGCCGCTAGACTGCGTTAATATGTTCTCTGCCCTATTGAAGCCTTATGACCCTGATGTCATAGTCGCAGATAACGGCTTCGGTGCTGACAGGAACTCATACCTGCTACAACAATTCCCTGGTAAGGTGTATGCGTGTGACTGGGACACACCTAAGAGCAATATTCCTTTAGTAGATTCTTGGAACGACAAAGGACAGCGGGTACGTGTTGATAAGACCACCAAGATGAAGCGGACGCTTTATAATGTTAAGAGTAGAGCTGTACGTACATTCGGTGAGAGTGAAAAGCTTAGTATGTTAATCAAGCATTTGAAGAATGTACGTTTCTTAATGGAGGAAGAGGACGGATTGGTGTACGAGCGTGTTACACGTATAGGCGACGATCACCTTGCCTGCGCTATGTCCTACGCTTATATAGCCCTTGACCGCATCCTTGAGCTACACGTGCCTAGATCACAGTTTGGCTTTGAATTCATATGATAGGAGGTACCACAATGGATCTATACTTGAATGTAGACAAGCCTAGAAAGAAAAGCATTGCTAGGGTAGATGGTGATGCCAAGAAACGCAAACCATCTAGGGAAGAACAGCTTGCCGAAGCCCTTGGAGTGGAAAATTTTCTAGGTGATCTTACCTCAAAAACGGTCGTTCGTAAGTCGGAGGAACTTTCACCTACCCAAGTTTTTGGCGATATGGAAACGATTTTATACAAATCCTGTAGTCCTGCTTTGGTAGAACACCTTGCTGAAAAGGTTCATAATGCTTGGCGGGAACTGGCACCAGAGGGTCACCGTAATCAGGTTCCATACAATGAGCTAACGGAAGCCCAGAAGGATAAGGATCGCCAGACTGTTGAGGCTGTACTGCATGCCCTAGATGCTATGCATCTATTCAGTGATGAAGAAGGGAAGATACAGGCGGCTCTAAGCAAGAAGTTCATCGCTGATGAACACATTGGCAAGGCTGATAACTCCCATCTACCTAAAGGGGCTGAGCGCTGCGCCTACACCCCTAACACTAACTATGGTATAGTGTATATTCCGGTCAATCGCCTACGTCAGGTATACCAGACTGATGAAGCTCTTAACCCAGCAAAGGTTAATGAGAACCGTAGGAAGATGCGTGAGGGTATCCCATTGTCCCCTGTGGAAATAGGATACAACTATGATGTACACGACGGTCACCATAGGTGGGAAGCAGCTAAGAAGGAAGGTCACACTCATGTGCCTTGTAAGGTAGTCGGTACCGACCCTGAAAAGGTAAAGGAGGCTAGGCAAAAATACATGGACGTATGGAAAAGCTTAGCTATTGACCTCAAAGAGGGCTTATATGTTGACTTAGGGAAGTCTATGGGTCACCTGGACTTCTCTAAGCTCGTTAAGAAGGCTGTACAAGTACGGGGTAAGGATGGGAAGATATTCACCCGTATGCAATGGGTAGCCCCTAACGAAATCTCCACCGGACATGGTGTACGTAAGATAGCGTCACTGAACGACATGCAGGATGCCATTAAGCATGGTATTAAAGACCACCCACAGTTCTGGGATGCCCTACATGAGCAAGGTCTAAACCCGAACACTATGGCTCAGCATGACCCTAAGCATCACCCTCACTTCTACTTACCCGAAACAGAGGAAAGTGCTGACAATGGTAGATTCAGCTCTAACCACATTGCTCATGGAAGGCGTGTAATGGGGCATAAGGTTTATGAGGGTGATGAACTGCTGCATAAGCAGGATCAGGTACAGGAGCATAAGAATCGCAAAATGGCAGAAGCTCATGCTAGCAAAGACATATGGAGTGACAATCACACTCCTAAACATATTGACGGTCAGAAGCTACGTAGTGGCACTAGCCTGGTAAGCCAATTCCAGAGCAAGATAGACGACTTCGTAGAGAAGCAAAGTATGGGTGACCCTGACTGGGAAGAGAAGCATGCTGGAGGTAACGCCTATAAGCATTTGCATGATCTCCTAAAGGGCACGACTGTAGAAGGCTTAGAGCATGTATTTAGCCATCCTGATGGTGTATTCACAGCTAAGCTGGCTCAGTTCGATCCTAACTTTGATAGCGACTTCCAGTCCTTAGGAGCACGTGCCCAGATGAATCTATACCACCAAGACGGCTCTTGGATGGGACAGATAGATCGCATTGTCATGAATAATACCAATGCCGATATGAACCACCAGGGTACGTTGGTTAACAACAAGCTGTTCGAGATAGATAAGAGGCACCAAGGTACTAACGTAGCCGGACATATGTATGAACGTAGTGAAGACTACTGGAAGCACTTGGCTAACGGCGGGGATGTACACATCTTTATGACTGCTAATATCTCGGTGGGAACCTATGCTTGGGCTAAGAAAGGGTTCGATTTCTATGATGAGATTGATGCCCATATGAAACGTGAAGAGCTGATTGGCTTCCTAAAAGCCCACAATCTAGATATTGGCAGCACTGTTAAAGACAGCGGATTCGACCATATATCAGATATAAAGACCGCCCAAGACTTCGCTGAGCTAGACTGCGGTAAGGCTTTTGATCCCTCCACTGTGGCTAAGACTCCTATGCCTAATGACAACGATAGGAGCAAGCCTAACAGGGTTGAGAAATTAGAAGAGATAAGAGACGAGCCGATGCACCTTGGTAAGGCTTTCATGCTATTTGGTGCATCTAGCTGGGATGGATATAAGAAACTGTAGGAGGTGCCAACATGCAAGTTATCCCTATAGTACAGACTAACTCCAATGGTAACAAGGGTAGGGAGGGCTTGGTTGTAGACGGTGATAAGGTCATCCATGATGATTCATGGCTTCATAGGGATGTTATGAGCGAAAAGAGCATTATCGCCGAGCTACCTGAGCAGGAACGAGCAGTATCCAAATCTAACCAAGATGTGGATATTGTCTTTGTCCTAGACCTTAATCTGGCTAAGGCCATGCTTAACAAGTCTAAACTGGTCAAGAAGCGCATACCAGTTAAGGGTAAGAACGGTAAGGTCTTTTACCGTATGCAATGGATAGATGCCAGTGCCAACGTACCTGGGGCTGAGCACCATAAGGGCGAGACTACTTTTGCCCACCATGAGCATGAGATACGACAGATTGAGAGAGCGCAAAGTAACCGCTTCCCTGTCGTACATCACGATACCAAGAGCCTTAAAGTGGGTGCTGGTGTACAGAACCACCAACATGACCATGAGAAGGTACGGGAAGCTGAGAAGGCTTATCACGCAGGGGAGAAACTGCCACCTGTACGGATCAATCATAAGGGTGAGGTAGTCCACAATGAGCATCTAGTAGAAATGGCTAAGAAGCTCGGGTTATCCCACGTTCCGGTCATCGTTATGGGCAATCCTACAGAAAAGAAGAAGCTGGAGGATAAGCTCAAGGATGAGGTAATGACTCAGGTAGAGGATGAAGAGGGCAAGAAGATCACTGTACCTGCTGCTGTAGCTGCTTCTGGGTTCAGTGGAGACCCAGTAGCCGGAAACGTAGAGCAGCACCCTGATGTCGAGCACTTTAAGACCTTTACCTCCAAAAAGTACACAAAGCAGCACATTATGGATGAAGCTCGGAAACAGGGAATAAAATGGACAGAGCACACAAAAGCTGGAGAGAGTTTAGAAAACCATCCTGCTATTATGTGGAAGAACGCTCACATGGCTATTGTTGACCACATCAAGTCCGGCAAGTCCTTCACAGTAGATCATAATGAGAAGGACGTAGATGCCCGCATGAAGCAGGAAGGTCATGATAGCGTCCATAAGCATTTCTTGAAAATAGTCGAAAAACATGGAAGCCGTGAGGCAACTATGGAATGGGCTAAGGGTGCTGGCATATCCTGGAAGGAGAAGGATGACCCCTCTATCAACTGGATGTATGCTGCAACAGCTATCAAGCGTGAGTTGTCTAAAGGACGCATGGTGGATGGCGTACGTACTCGTCAGAAAGATGCTATGGCTGAAGCCAACCTAGTAGTCACTGACCAGATCAAAGGAATGGTTAAGGAGTTTGGACAGAAGTACGGCAAGAAAGCCGTATATGACCGTGCTGATGACTTAGGCATCCTTTACAACAAGTTTGATGCTAAGGGTAATGCCTATGAAATGGATTCTCCTAAGATGTGGATGAATGCTTCCATGGCTATCCAGCGTTACCTAGCACAGGGTAATACCTTCTCCATTGGTGAGGATAATGTCGATGAGACTGGTATAGCTTCACGTGTTGGTGACTACGGTGATACCAAGTTGTCTAAGCAGCAGTCTGGCGCTGTAGACCTTGGGAAAAGAAATAGTCAGTCCTTTGAATTAAAGGCGAAGAAGTGGGCGTTGGATGCTCTAAGGGCAGACCAAGGAGCTGATGCAGACGTAGACAGCATGTATGATCAGTTCATGCATAATGCCCGTAATGCGAAGGTAATGGTACACTTCGACCCATTCGAGGAGCTACCAAATGGTGTAAGCCTACTGGAGCAGCTATCATCTGACAACGAGCTTAAGAACAACTGGGTAATGGGCAAGGTCAGTGACCCTGAGGGTATGGAGATCAACGAGCGTGAGCTATTTGACTACGACTATGATGAGACTCCTCATAAGGAGCGTCCTAACTATGGGGTAATAGACTTGTTCAACCAAGGACTTAAGTCTGCTCCGTATGGTGATGTTGCATTCGTGCTCAAGGATGACGTTAAGAAGCGTACTACAGGTACTCACACTGACTCATCTAACCTTGAATACGAAACGAACGGTAAGCTAACCCGTTCCATGGAAGACCCCCACCACTTAATAGTGGATAAGTGGAAGTCTAGATGGAATAAGGTAGCTGGTAAGGACGCCAAGCGTAAGAGATTCATGGAGGGTATTATCAGTGGTGAGAAAGTAGGTAACGACGGTGACTACTTTGAGGCACACGTACATGGTGGACTAGACCTTCGCCGAGACGTAGACCATATCCTAGTCCCTGCCCACTGGCAGAACGATTCGGATTACGAGTACCACCATGAAGCCCTACAGCACTTCAGTAAGCTGATGAATGTGTCTATCAAGTATGAATAGGTGGTGTGAGGTATGGCTAAGATGCAGGTCGTAGCCGTCAAGCTTAGCAAAGAGCCTATTTCCATCAAGGTGGCCTACCAGAAAGAGGGTAAGCTATATATCAGGACTGGAGAGGATGGATTTACCCATGGTAAGCCAGCCAACGCTCCACTGAATTCCTTACTGAACAAATGGGGTTTCCGTAGAGTAGGAAACCCTCCAGAGTTTAGGGATGCCGAGGAACTGATAGATGGTATAACAGGGTTTGGGCTACAGCAGGATGGCACTATTAAGTACCAGCCTTAATGCAGGGAGGTGACGATTCCGGTCACCTCCCTTTTTTTATGTCGAAATCGGCATAGAGAACGGAGGTGTAGGATGTCGTTGCTGGAGTACAATCCCCATATAGGGGTAGAGATTGGGGAGTTTGTGGAGCAGAATAC
>Ga0247828_10000728_pt1 | contig 10804 bp, 10 predicted proteins | sample 12C_Control_Day3_FD_192425 | JGI IMG/M metagenome (GOLD analysis project Ga0247828, IMG submission 192425) | Soil microbial communities from agricultural site in Penn Yan, New York, United States - 12C_Control_Day3 | ecosystem: Environmental > Terrestrial > Soil > Agricultural land | place... | reverse complement strand
GGCCGATCCCGGTCGACTCGAGCGTGTCGGCGAGTCCTATGCCGGTGGCGAATGAGCGGGCGCTGCCGGTAGCAGCGAACAGGACGGCGGCGAGGACGACCGTTTCGGGGACAAACCGGGACAGTCCGACAGGGCCGTGCGCGACCGTGTCGGCGAGCGGCAGGGTGGCGGCTATGCCCCTGGCGTATACCGTCTGCCGGGTCAGAGAGTCGCTGAGGGGGAGGCTGGCCGTCATGCTGGCGGCCAGCCCCCCGTCCCTCGTCATCACCGCGGCGAGGACGATGGTCTCGGCCAGAGCGCGCTGCTGGCCCGTGGCGGTCCTGGCCAGGCTGTCGGCGACGGGGAGGCTGGCTGTGAGGGCGCGGCTCTTGCCGTTCGCCGCCGCCAACGTCGCGGCGAGCGCGACCGTTTCGGCAAGGGTGCGGGGGAGGCCGACGGCCCCTCGGGCTAGCACGTCTGCCAGTCCGAGGGGTTCCGCCAGCGGGCGGGGGTGTCCGGCGCCGCCGCGGCTCATCGCGTCCGCCATCCCCACGGCCGCCGACATGGCACGGCTGGCGGCGCCGGACCGGGCCAGGCTATCGGTCAGGGCGAACGGTTCGCTCGCCGCCCGCGGCAGCGCCACCTGCCGGGCGAGGACGTCGGCGAGCCCCACGGCCGCCGTAATCGCTGCCTGAGCCGAAACTCCGGCGAACAGGCTATCGGCCAGGGGCAGGCTCTCCGTGAGGCTCCTGCCCATACCTACGCTGCTCCTGGACGCCGTATCAGCCAGGCCGAGGGTGTGGGCGTCGAGGTCGCGGGACGTGCCGCGCTGCATCGCCACGCTGTCGGCGAGCGGGACGGCGGCTCCGGACAGCGGACGGGTGAAGCTGCTGACGCCGGCCAGTCCGTCGACGAGCTGCAGACTCGCCGCGATCGGCCGGACGTAGACCCCGGCGGACCGCGCCAGGGCGTCGGCGACCCCTACGCTTTCAGCGAGCGCCCGGGCGAACATCGTCGACGTCCCGAGCCCGTCGGCGAGAGGCAGGCTCGCCGCCAGCGCCCGGGCGCTCACAACTCCTCCGCGCGCCAGCCCGTCAGCGAGGGGGAGCGATGCCGTGAGAGCTCGCGGCGCCGCAAGCGTGCGCGCGAGGCCGTCGGCGACGGGCAGACTCTCGCCGAACGGCCGTGCGAACGCCTGGGCGCCCCGTGCGACGGCGTCGGCCAGCCCGACCGTTTCGGCCAGCCCTCGACTCAGGCTGTTCGACGGCGGCGTGTTGAGCTGATCCTGCTCCGTAGCCCAGTAGGACGCCAGCTCGTCCCACGGGTTCCCCGCGAACGTGCTGTCGGTGACGTAGATGTGGCCGACGTTGTGGTTCTTCGCCGTCGACAGCGCGGGCTCGAGGGTGCTGTCATAGACGAGGTGGCTGAACCGGCTCTCCGGGTAGTTCGCAATCCACGACGCCGGAGTCCACGCGGCATAGCTAGCGCCAGTGCCCTCGAAGACGACCATGATGTCGGCGATGGCCGCATACCCCTCGTCCGGTGAGGCGCCGTGGTTGAACACGACGGTCCCCTTGCCGGACGGACTGTTCGCCCTGACGTAGTTCGCCCGAGCCTGGTAGTAAGCGAGATCCCCGGCGAGCGACGAGGCTTCGTCGAAGAACACGCCGTCGACGGCGTACCAGTTGATGCCGTTCAGCACTTCGGCGTCGACGGTCGCGCCCGGTTCGGCACCGTAGCTCGTCTCGACGTACCAGAGGGTCTTCAGCCCGACGGCGTCGTTGCTCTGCTTCTGGTGGACGTAGTCGCTATTCGACGCGGCGGCATGCCCCGAGGCGTCGTTGAACACCACGTAGGACACGTCGACCGGGTCGGCGGTGAGAGCATCCCAGTACGGGTTCGAGGAGAACCACGTCGGATAGATGTAGGTCGGGATGAGCGCCCTGCGCCGCGGCGCAGGAACCCGCGACCGGCGGACGTTCGTCGACCCAGGCATGTCACCTCACCCGGGCTCGGGCGTTCCCGTGCCGGACGGGGCGGCCGGACCGGCGGCGGAGGAGCGGCACCCGGGTCGCGGGTCCGGCGACCTCCTGGACGGCGACGGCCTGGTGAGCCCACTGGACGGCTGCGAGCGTGTAGCCGATCGTCGTCGCCCCCGCCCCCGCCACGGTCTTGTCGGCCCACTGGGTGCAGTCGACGCCGAAGTCGTTGCCGAACCTGTGCGTCGACCCGGCCTGCACCGTCGTGACCGGCGCCGCCGCCGCATCCCACAGGGCATAGACGATGGCGGCCTGCGCCGTCGGGCTGATCGACAGCGACGGGTTCGCCGTCGACCCCGTCGCCGTCACCGGCGTGACGGCCGTGGCGGTGGTGTTCGCCGCGGCGGTGAACGTGCGGGTGCAGGCCGCCCAGTCGTTCGATCCCGCCGTCGCCGTCACGGCGACGGTCTGCGGGCCGGTCGGGATGCCGGACCCGAGGAAGTAGGTGAACACCTGGCCCGCCGACCCCAGCGCGCGCGTCGCGACACGGGTCATCGCGACGCCGCCGTACGTCACCCCGGTGATCTGGTCGGTGGTGGCCTCCATGCCGATCTGGACGACGACGGCGCGCGGCACCCCAACCGGGGTGTGGGTGTAGCTGATCGGACCGTTGTCGAACCCGGTCGTCGACCGGGACGCGGCGTCGAAGGCGACGGCCATCCGGCCGTTACCTCACTCGCCCCAGAGGACCCAGGGCAGGCAGTTGACCGAGACGGCGAACGTCGTCCGGACCCGGAGGAACCGGGACGCGCCGATCTTCGGCTGCCACAGGTCGGGGAACCACACGCTGTACCCCTGCTGAGGGTGCACGAGCTGGCTGTCGAGGTCACGGGTGGTCGCGCCGATCGTGCCCTCCGCGGATGCGTTGTAGCCCGTCGCCGTAGTGCCGCCGACACAGTCGGAGGCGTTGTCGCCGCTGTCGCGCCAGATGATCGGGGTGAGCGTCGTCACGGTGGCGGCGACGTCGGTGTCCATCAGCGTGCAGATGCCGGGAACGGCGGCTCCGTCGATCCCGGCGAAGCTGACGCCCCACGCGAGAATCTTGTCGATCTGCTTCGCCGCCGGAACCGCGACCTGCAGCGTCGTCTTGACCGCGGTCCCCGTCGCGACCACGACGGGGATGTTGGAGGCACGCGGGATGGCGAGATAGACCGCCATCGGCTACGACGTGGTGTTCGTCTGGGTCAGAGTGACGTTGTCGCCGGAAGCCGACAGCGTCGCCGTCGGGCTGATCAGCGACTCGAACCCCATCGTTCCGGCAGAGCTCGCGTTGAACACGCCCGCCTTCGCGAGCGTGACGGGCAGGGAGTCAGACCCGTTGGCGGTGAACGTCGCCGTCAACGTGGACGTCTGGGTGCCGGTCGTGTGGGCGTACGTCGCCTGCTTGCGGATCAGGCCGCCACCGGCCGTCGTGATCTCCGCGGTGAGCGTGGTGTCCGCCGCCGCGGGAGCCGTCGCGTTCGCCGTCACGGCGATGTAGTTGAACGCCGCCGGTTGCGCGGCAGTGCCGAACACCTGGCCGTGCACGGCGTCGGTGCCGACGTTCGTGCGTAGCAGCTCGCCGTCGTCGTGGCGGGTGCCGGGCTGGGTGAGGACGTCGAAGGGGCTGTGTGTCGTCTCCTGCACGGCTCAGCCCTCCTTCCAGTTCTTCGGACGGCCGACCTGGCACTTATGGCTGTCCGTCGTGAACCTGCGGGCGATGAGCTGCGCCAGCAGCTCGTCTTCCGACTCGACCCACTCCGGCCCATCCGCGTCCGAGTGGTACGGCCAGGCGTCGACGACGTGGGCGAGCTGAATCTCAGTCTGGCCGTCGATGTTGTCGGGGAACTCGAACGTCGTGATCTGGTTGCCGAGATCACCGCGCTTTTCGCGGATGACCTCGCCCGTCTCCTCGTCCTGCGACGAGGCGACGACGGAAGTGTTGCCGAGAGTGATGGTCAGAGCCATGAGCTTGTCCTAGCCTGGGGAGCTGGGGGCGGGCGACCGACGTTGCTGTCTCGCCCGCCCCCGCCCTCCCGAGGGCAGGTGTCTACGCGGCGTCCTCGGCCGTCTCGACGCCGCCCTTCTTGCCCTCGACCTCGCCGACGTCCTCGACGCGGGGGTTCTGGTAGACGAGGGTGAACGCCGGCTCGAAGTCGACGATGTTGCCGTCCTTGTCGCGGATCGGCTCTCCGGCCTTCGGGTTCGGCACCGTCTCGTAGTGCTCGGAGCCGTCCTGACGGCTGCTGTAGTCGCCGCGCTTCGGACCCTTGCCCAGCGCGTCCTCGGGGCCGGACGGCTCGGACGGGTCGCCCTGCAGCATCGGCACGCCGACGTCCAGGTTGTCGTCCCGGGTCGTGGACCCCTCGACGCTGTGCTCAAGCTTCTCGTTCGCCTTCTGCGACGCCGACACGGTCTCCTGCCCCTTGTCCTCGCCCTTGCTCGTCGTCTCGGCCATGAGGTTCCTCGCTATGTGAGTCGTGTGTAGGTCTGCTGGGCGCAGTCGCAGCACCGCGTGATGACGATGCGACGGCCGCGCGGAGTCCGCCGGGCGTCGGACTCGACGCGCGACGTCCGGCCGGGACAGCCAGGCAGATGCACGAGCTTCACCTTCCGGACGCCGAACCGGCGTCCGAGGTTGAGCGACACGTTCGTCGTGACGGGCTCGGGGAGGTCGTCCTCCCAGGGCTCCTCGACTTCGGCGTCCACAGGCGGGTCGACGGCGGGATCGTCGGGCACGTCGATCGCGATGTCGACTTCGGCACCCTGGTTCTCGATGGCGGCGGCGGCCCGTTCGGCCTCCGTCTCCGTCTCGCCCAGAGTCCGCTCGTCGAACTCGATGTCGACCGTGTTGACGGCCGCGCCGTCCCGAGGCTCCGGCTCCACCGGAGACTCGTCACGTCGCCTGCGTCGTGCTGCTGTCTGGCTGCCAGCCATCTGTTCCTCTCGGGTGGGTGGTGTCCTACGAGTTCAGGACGCCTCGGAGCCTGGCCGCGCCCTTGCCGCCGAACACGGCGAGGCCGCAGTAGAACTCGATCCGCGTCCGCAGCGCAGGCTTCGTCTCGAGCTGCCCCAGGTCGTCGACCTGGATGCCGCCGTTCGTGAGACCGGTGACGGCCTGGTCGCCCTCGTCCTCGCCGAACCGGACGGCGTAGATCGAACTGGCGACGGACGACGCGCCCTGCACCTCGGTCTGGGGGATGATGAGCGACCCGTCGGCCTTCTTGCCGATGTCGAGCATGGCGACCCCGTTGTAGAGGTCGATGCTGCGGCCGAAGTCGTCACGGGTCATCGTCCAGCCGCCGACGCGGCGGGCGGCCGACCGGATCTTGCCCAGGATCATGCTGTTCATGTACAGCGCGCCGTTGTCTCCGGCCGACAGCCCGGCCGCCGCGAGGAGGGCGTCGAGCAGGTCGAAGAACGCATGGCGAGCGTTGTCGTCCGCACCGACGACGGCGAGACCGTTCGTCGCCGCGTCGATCACCTGGGCGCCCGTCAGACGCTTCTTGAGCCCGTCGAAGCTGTTGGCGTCGACGGCGGTGTCGCCGTTGATGAACGTGTCCTGGAACTTGTACGTGGCCGCCTTGACCTTCATCCGGTCCTGCGTGACCCGCTGGTTGTTCAGGTTCGAACGGGTCTGCTGGATGAACCGGTCGACGTCGGAGTCGCCACCGAGAATCACGAGCCCCTCGGTCCGCTGGTTCACGGTGCCGGTCGACTCGGCATACCCGGCGTTCACGGCGCGGAACTCGACGCCGGGAAGAGTCGCCTCCTCGTTGTAGGCGTAGGCGTTGCCCTCGATCTCGAGGAGCGGAATCCGGTCGAGGATCCGCCCCTCCTGGATGAACGTCTCGACGACACCGCGCTGCAGGTCGTTCTGCGACAGCTTGGCTGCCTCGACGAGTGTGACGGCCATGGTTAGGTGGACCTCCGGGGATCAGTTCTGCGACGACTGCGCGTACCCGCGCTCCATGTGGCGGCGCGGGTCGAACGTGTCGTCGTCTTCGGTCAGCCTGCCGCGACGTCGACGGCCGTCCGCCCCACGGTCCCCGTTGCGATCTCCGCGTCCGGCCTCGCCGGACTGCGCGCGCCCCTGGTCCTTGAACAGCTTGGGCTTGCGCTTGCGGATCGCCTTCAGGGCACGTTCGACGGCCTGCTCGTCTACGTCGCCGTCCTCGTCCACCACGTCGTCCACGGCCAGCTCACGCTGGGCGAGGATCGTGACCAGTTCGATGTCTTCGACGTCCATCGAGGATGCCTGAGCCGTGATCGCACGGTCGCGCGCCCCGGTCTTGAGCTTCTGCTCCAACCCGGCCGAACGCTTCTGCTCGTCCTCATAGAGCTTCTGGTACTCGCCCTCCGACTCGCGCTTGTCCTTCTCGGCTTTCGCCTGCTTGCGCTCGAGTCGGCGGCGAGCCCGCCGCTCCTGGTTCAACTCACGGCGGAGCTTCGCCTCGGACGACTCGTGGTCGTCGTCGCCGTCCCCGTCGTCATCGTCGTCATCGTCGTCGTCAGAGCCCGCTGTGCCCGAACCGGCCTGCGTCCTGGCGCCGGACTGCTGACGCCGGCCACCGCGGCCACCGCGAGCCGAGCGGCCCTCAGAGGCCGCGTCGTCGCCGTCGCCGTCGTCGCCGTCGCCATCGTCCGCACCGCCGTCACCGTCATCACCCGCGTCGTCGCCGTCGTCGGCTCCGGCCATGCCGGGCCAATACCCGGCATGCCGTAGATCGGCGACGGTGTGGCCGGACGCGAGCAGCTCTGCCGTACGGGTGGCAGTCAGCACGCGGCGGGGGCCGGTGTAGAACGGGCTGGCGGTGAGATCGGTCAGGGTCACTGAGGCTCCTACGTGGTGGGGATGGGCCAGACGACCTAGTGCTGATGCGACCCGGTCGGTGTGGGTCTGCCCCCTCTGGCCGGGGGCGGTGCCAGCCCGTTTATGCGGCCCCTGCTGGCTGGGGCTGCCCCGTCCCGTTAGACCCGACGCCCTCCGCGTCGCCGCCCCCGACGGGGGCCACAACGTCCTCGGCATCTCCGCTATCGGCCGGAGCGGTGAACATCGTAGAGGCAGCTTCGGCGTCAGCCTGCGCGTCGTCCGCGATCAGCTTCAGCTCTTCGTCGACGCGCTCCTCCGTCCAGTCCGGGTGCGCGGTCTGGATCGCGGTGCGGCGAGAGAGGATCTTGGCCTCGACTTCGGCGATCAGCCGGACAGACTGCTCCGTCTGATCCTCGGGCAGCTCATCGCCGCGTTCCATGGACGGCTGCTCGTCCGGCATCCGCCACGGACGGGCGAACCCGCCGGTACCGTCATCGGCGATCGGCAGGGCGTCGAGCGCCTGCAAGAGCTGCAGAATCTCGGGGATCGCGGCGTCCTGATGCTGCGCGCGATCGCGGCCAGCGTTCCGCGACGGGATCAGCCTGATACGCAACGCGGTGCCGCTGGTGGCGAGCCCTTCGGCATCCGTCGGCAGGCCGACGAACTGCGCCGTGATCCCGACCCTGCTGAGGAGGTCGATGGCGATGCTGCGCCGGTAGTCGGTGAGCGCCTGGGCGTCGAAGCTGTACTCCATCACCTGCCACGGCCCCCGGCCGCCGCCCTCCCCCATCTGCCGGTCGGCCTGGTCGTCGACGATGACGTCGTCGTCCGGCAAACCACCGGTGTTCGGGTCGAGCGCACTGTGGGGTACGACGATGCGTTTCTTCGCCGTGAGCTTCATGTTCTCGTGGCCGACGGTCAGCGTCTCGTTCAACTCGAGGAGCATGTCCTTCACGCCGTGGTAGTCGGACACGCCGCGGTGCGGGTCGACGCCGTCGCGGTTGACGATCCATCCGGCCATCATCCGGCCGAGCCCGTGCCGCCACGGTTCTTCGCGCAGCTCCGCCGTGTCGGGATGCTGGACGAGGGGGACGCGGTCGCCGAGCACCCTGCTGTTGCTCGACCGGTAGAGCACCTGCTGGACGTCTTCGAAGTCGTGCAGCTCGAAGTGGCGCCACACCGTGCCGCTGTCGTCAAGGTCGTCCAGCCGGGACACGAACGCGACGGATCGGAGCCGTCGGCCGACCCACAGAGGGCAGACGCCGACGCGGCTATGCCAGTCGACGAGAGGGACGTCGGCAACCTCACGGTCCAAGTAGAGCCGCCACCAAATCTCACCTTCCGACGACGTCGTCTGGACGGCGCGTTGCAGCTCGGCACCGAGACGGTTGCCCTCCACGATGTCGTCCAACAGCGGCTGGTCGTCCGGGCTGGCAGCCTCGAACGTCGGCTCCTCGCCGTAGATCAGACTGGCGAAGCTCTCGCTGATCTTCGGCGCCACCGGGTCGATGAAATACCGGCGGTCGACGTCTTCCCACTCCGCCATCCGCTTCAGCTCGTCGCGGTTGGACTCGCGGAGCGCGATGTACTCGGCGATCTCGGACCACCGGTCGGCATCCTCGTCGCGCGGCCAGTCCATCAGGCTGTCCAGCTCGTCGAGCAGTTCGTCGATCCACGCTCCCATTGCGCCGGGAGGCTAGCCGTTCAGGCCGACGCCTTGCTGTCGACGGCTTGACGCCACCGCTTCGCGATCGGCGCAACACCGGCGATCAGCGCGTCCGGACCGTGATCGTCGACCTTGTTGATGCGGCCCTGCGACGGATCCTTGAACTCCAACCCGCGGAGCTGCCGGAGCAGCGTCTGGTTGCCCTCACCTTGCGGGCTGATCGCGATGATCTGCGCCGTCTTGCCGTCGGCCGCCCGCTGGAACAGCCTGCGGAGATAGCCGACCGTCTCCTGCTTGTACCCCTTCCCGCTCTTGACGCCCATGTCGCCGCCGAACGGGACGCCGACGAAGATCGGCCGATGGCCGCCCCGGCCGGGGATCTGGTCGGGCCGCCACAGCGGCAGGTGGTTCGGCTGTCGGGCCGCCGTCGCGAACGTCCGCATGCTCTGCCCGCCCGCCGCGTCGTAGCGGCCTTCGCCGAGCCACAGCTTGCCGCCATCACCGTTCAGCCGGGCACGGAGGCCGCGGAACTGGGTGAAGAACTCCTGTGCGAGCTCGCCCGGCTCGCCGTTCACGGAGGCGATACAGCAGTCGGGCGGCACGTAGACGCCGCCGGACTCGAGTGGCCAGACGTGCAGCAGGAAGCTCATGCCGAGCCCCCAGTCGATCCCGCCGTGCACGGCTGCCCCTTCGCCGGTGTCGTCCATCGGCAGGCCGAGCTTGCCTTCCTGCAGCATGCGGTCGTACGCACGGCCGAGCCGTTCGGCGGCGGACACGCCGGAGACGGAGAACACCTTGTCGCCGGTCCGTCCTGCGAGCGCCTGATCCTCCGTCTCGGGGTACTCCCGCAACAGGTCTTCGGCGCTGTCGAAGTCGTCGCGGATCCCGTCGTAGAACGCATCGTCCCGGTCGGGATGCACCGAGGTGGGGAGGAACACGGCGGCCACGCGGACGTCGGGCCGGTCGGGATCCTGCTGCCCCGACCTGGCACGGACGTACCGTTCGGCGAACGCCTGGCCGTCACCGGGCGTGTCGGGGTCGCCGTTCCCGCTGCTGATGCCGAACAGACGGCCGAGCGCACCCAAGGTCGGGCCCAGTGCGGCGATCGTCTCACCTGCCTGGCCGTTGCGGATGAACGCCGCTTCGTCCACGATCGCCAACGTCGCAGTCTCGGACCGGGCGGCGGCCGGCGTCGACATCAGGCTCACCATGTGACCGCGGCCCTCGAGTCGAAACTCCGTCTTGCTGCTCCGAGTAGAGACGTGTTCGACGTGCCGCAGGTACGGCGGCAGGAGCATGTTGATCCGCCGCACCCGGGCGAGCAGCTTACTCGCGTCCTCGCCGGTCTTGCTCAGGGCCAGGATCCGGGCGCGGGGCGTGTCGGGATGGAACGCCTGCAGGTGGAACCCGAAGTGAAGGGCGAGCCAGGTGAGGCCGAGCTGCCTGGCCTTGAGCACCCAGACGCGGAGGCACCGCTCGAACTCGACGAGCACCTGTCGCTGTTCGGGCCACAGGTGGAACGGCTCGGGGTCACCGACGTTGCCCTGGACGTGGCCGTAGCCGTCGACGAAGTACTCGACGGAGACGCGGACCCGCTGCTGCTCCCGCGTCTCCCAGGCGACTGCGACCTCGGGGTCGGACGCCATCTGCAGCCGGGCGTCCGGGGTCAGTCGGCGGACGGCCCACGGCCACCAGGGGATGCCGTCGTTGCTCCCTGCAACCCCGGCGTGCCAGACGGCTAGGGCCGCCAGGTCACCGTCCGTCATCCCCTGCAGGTCGGCCTGTGCGAGCCCCGTCGGACTGTCCGTCGGCTGCCAGGCCGCGGGCAGCTCAGCAGCGAGGGCGGCCATAGTTGCACCCCGTCGCGCAGACCCATTGGCCGCCGTCGACTTCGACACACCGTTTGCTGTGGCCGTTCCGACGGACGGCGTCGAACGCCTCGGAGAGAATGTGCTGGGTCAGCCGGACGACGACGACACGTCGGCAGGCGAGGCAGATGCCTTCGCCGCGTTCATCCGGCGCAGTCGTCTCGGAGTGGGCGCAGAAGTTCCACATCACCGGCGGCGACGACGTCGGCTACGCGCGCCACGGCCCCGCCAGTCGCCCTTCGACGTCCGCAGGTTGTGCGCCCACTTCCGGGCAGCGGCCGGAGCCGTCGCCCACATGAACCGACGCTGCCGTTCAGAGGCGAACTTGCCGCCTCCGTGCTTCCGCTGTCGGGACCGTCCGGCGCGTCTGGGCATGGCCGCCCAGTCTACGCCGTGAGGCCGCGCAACAGGTCTACTTCGGCCTCGTAGACGGCCTCTAGCGCGGCCTCACGGCGTAGAC
>Ga0247828_10000727_pt1 | contig 10805 bp, 6 predicted proteins | sample 12C_Control_Day3_FD_192425 | JGI IMG/M metagenome (GOLD analysis project Ga0247828, IMG submission 192425) | Soil microbial communities from agricultural site in Penn Yan, New York, United States - 12C_Control_Day3 | ecosystem: Environmental > Terrestrial > Soil > Agricultural land | place: USA... | reverse complement strand
ATCCACCGCCAGCGAGAGGACGTCCACGTCCGGCGGCAACTCGGCCACCACGGTTACGGGAAAATAGCGGCCCACCCGGTCGACGCTCGGAGCGATCACGCCGGCCACTGTCGTCGGTCCCGCCACCCCGGCAGCGCACGCGAAGCGCCAGGCCGGGCTCGTCAGGTAGACGTCGAGCCACTGATCGCCGAGCGAGGCGCGGCTGGCGGACAGCCCCTCCTGCAGCCACGCGTCCCAGGCGCGAACGAATCCCTCAGACGCGCGGCGTCGAAGGAAGTCACCATGGCTCGGCAGTTTTCCATAGAATCCGACCTCCACGTCGAACCCCTCTCCCTGTTCAGGATCCGCAGGTGAATCGCTGCCACTCGCGGTTGACGATCGGATTGCGCACGCTGGCGGCGTCCACCTCGATGGTGCCCTGGTGGCCCGCGTCCTTGATCGACAGGACGACTCGTGTGTCGTCACGCGAGGTCTGGTAGTGATCGAGCAGCCGGAACCAGCCCCACTGGCTCTGGAAGAACTGGGCCCGCTTGGGGCCACCCCTGTCCTCGAAGGTGACCCCCGACTGCGCCGTGCCCGTGGCGCTGCCCGGCCACGTGGCCTCGACCCTGCGCGTCGGGCTCCCGCCGCGCGTGTAGTCGTAATACATGCCGTCGATTTCGAGCACGAACCGGCGCACGTCCGAGTCGGTGCCTCCCAGGATCAGGTCGAAGTCCACCGAGACGCGGCCGGCGTCCGGCTTGAAGAAAAGCTCGCGGACCTCCTGCGCCTTCTCGAACGTTTCGAGCATCTCGAGGGACGCGCGCACGGCGCCGGGACGCCACGACCACGGCCGGCTCGACGTGTCCACGAGTTGCGCGAGGTTCTGGCGGTAGAACCGATCGTAGACGCCGCCGTATCCGAACAGCCGGCGGAAGTCGGACAAGGGCACGTCGCGCGCACTCGCCGGGCTGAAGGGATACCGTCCGGGCACGACTTCCTGACACGCCCTCAGCACCTCTTCGCGATAGCGGTCCTCGATTTCCCTCGTGGCCCCGGTCGTCACGACTTTGGTGGTGGTGCTCCGCAGTTGACCGAGCAGGACACCGAAGACGGGGGGCATCTCGGGCACATCGTTCGACGCCTGCTGGAGCTCCTGCAGCGATGCCTGCAGTTCGGGGTTCAGCAGCGCCGACGCGACGGAGACCCCGAGGACGCCGGTCCCCACGTTCCGAATCTGCAGCTGCACGGCCGCCATCCGAGCGAGGATGACGTCGATAGGGGCCTTGCCAGGTTCCCCGGTCATCAGGCGGCGCAGCGGCTGGAAGTGCGCGGTCACGAACAGCCCCGGCTCGGTGATCGGTACGCCGGCGGCCTCGGACAGCGGCTTGACGACTTTCCCCGCCAGATCCGTGATGGCCTTGCCCGCGGCGGCGATCTTGCCCTGCGGCGCCGCCGCTGGCGCCGCGGTCGTCTCGACCAGCGTGGTCTCCTGGACGATGGTGGACAGCACGCCGCGGAGCGGGGAGGCGGCGCCCGAGAGCACCTCGAGCGCCGAGGCCAGCTGCTCGATGTTCGAGAACGACGGGACGTCCAGGTCGTTCAGCACGGCCTCCCAGGCCTGCACGTACTCCCGCTCGTAGAGATTGATCACGTCGGCGGCCAGGCGCAGCGGGTTGCTGCTGAACATCGAGGTGTCGCCCCATACCCAGCTGTCGGCCGAGAACTGCTTCACCAGATCGAGGGTGGCCGACGTGGTGGCCTCGGTGAATACCGCCTTGGTGAACAGCCCAGGCACCGGGTCTGCCAGGCTGGCGCCACTGCGGCGCCGCAGCACGGTTTCGGCCCCCGCGCCCGCGGAGACGTCCAGTCGGACGGCGTGCGCGGTGTCAGAGGCATAGCGTCGCTTCAGCCGTTCGTAGGTGATTCTCGGAATCGAGGCCTGCCGGATGCTGCTGCGTGCCTGGGCAATCACCGTCGCGTCCACGGCCACAGGGCGCAGGTCCTCGCCGTACTCCAGCAGGCTCTCGAAGTGCTTCGTCAGCGACGCGCCTCCTGCGGCGACGCCGTCCACGTTCTGCCACTCGGCCCGGGTGAACTCGATGAGGTACGGCTTGTCGAGTCGCGCGGGGTCGCCAAGCATCAGGTACGCCTTCAGGTACTCGTACAGCGCGTCTGGATTACCCCGGTTCTCGATCAGCCGCTCTCGCAGGCGTGCCGCCACGCGGGGCACGAGCGCCCCGTCGAGCTCGCGCACGTAGGCGTCCTCTGCCGAGGCGCCCAGCGCCCGTCCCTGGAACAGCCCCCATCGCATGCTCCACGGAGCGCCCTCCGCCTCGTACTGCTGCGCCACGTCCAGCACGCCGCGGACGGCGTCCAGCCGTGGCAGGAGCGTGGCCAACGACGCGCCACGTACGACCGGCGGAACCTCCCTGAGGCGGACCAGCGCTGCGCCGACCTCGGAGACGTAGGTCGAGTTCCTGCGAGCGCTGACCGAGAGCACGATCACGCCGACGACGGTGACGAAGGCGAGTGCCGCGTACGCGCCCAATTGCCACGCGGCCTTCCGGACCTCGATCCGGCGGTTGAGGCCGGCCAGGCCGGATTCGCCGAGCATGACGTTCCGGATCAGCCGCTCGACGAAGTACGCTTTACCCCGACCGGTGGGCGGGACAACGGCGTCGCCGGCCACACCGAAGCGGCGTCCGAGCGCGCCCATCAGCCGGTCGATCGGCGTGCCCTCCTGTGTGCCGCTGGTGAAGTACACGCCGCGCAGCAGCACGGGGGCGTCCAGGCGCGTCGAGCCGAAGACTTCGCTGACGAACTGCTCGAGCAGTTCCCGGAGCGCGGACATCTGCTGCGGGAAGCCGAAGATGGCCGTCCGTCGGCGGACGTCGCGGTCCGTCTCGATGCGCGACAGCAGCCGCTGGTTCAACCGCTCCATCAGGGCGTCGAACTCCCCGGTGAACGCGCCCACAGCCTCGCCGCTCGTCGTCTGCTCGTACGGGAACGTCACGCCCCAGACCTGGGCGCGGCCCTCGAGCGCGAGGTCGTCGAAGTACTCGATGAACCCGGCGACCAGGTCGCACTTGGTCACCATCACGTAGACCGGGAGGTGGATGCCGAGCTCTCGATTGAGCTCGTTCAACCGCCGCCGCGCGGCCTCGATCTGGAGCTCGCGCTCCGACGGGCTCAGCGTGATCAGGTCGGCGGCGCTGATTGTCAGGATGACGCCGTTCAACGGGCGGCGCTTCCGGTGCTGCTTGAGCAGCGCCAGGAACTCGGACCAGCCCTCACGATCGGAGCTGGCGTCAGAGTCCTGCGTGGTATAGCGGCCGGCGGTGTCGAGCAGCACCGCCTCGTCGGTGAACCACCAGTCGCAGTTGCGCGTGCCGCCGACGCCGCGAAGGGCGCCCTTCCCGACCCGCTGTTCGAGAGGGAACTTCAGTCCCGAGTTGAGGAGCGCAGTCGTCTTGCCCGAACCCGGCGCGCCGAGAATCACATACCACGGCAGGTCGTACAGGCTGCGGCCGCTCTGCTTCTGGTGCTGCTTGAGCGTCGCCACGCCTTCTTCGAACCGCTCGCGCAGGCGCACGACCTCGGCGGAGGGCTCCTCCTGCTGGGGGTGGGCCTGGCGGATGACCGCCGTGAACAGCCGGTCGCTTGCCGCCAGGGCCCGAAGACGGCGGACGATGCGCAGGCCGACCCAGACGGCCACGACGAGCCCGATGGCGATCAGCCGGTTCAGCTCGGGCTCGAGCGGTCGGTAGCTCCCGAAGGCAAAATAAGGACCGGCGAACCAGATGAAGATCGCCAGCAGCAGGAACCCCAAGAGGATGAAGACCAGGCGTTTCAGGACACGGAACATAGCGGCTCACCAGCGCACATGGACGGCGGTCGGGTCACCGGCCACGCACGTGGACGATCTCCACGCGCCGGTTGCGGGCGCGGTTCTGCGGGTCTGACACCGGTTCGTACCGCGGCTCGGACGAGCCCACTCCCGTCCAGCTGATGCGGGCGCGCGAGTCGATCGTCTGCTCGAGCACGCGCACCACGCTCACCGCGCGCTCGCGCGAGAGCTCGAAGTTGTCCTGGAAGCGCAGCGAGCGGACCGGCTGATCGTCGGTGTGCCCGACGACGAGCACGCGCCCGGGCACCTGGTTCAAGGCCAGGGCGACGCGGCGGATGGTGTCGTCGTGCCCGCGCCCCAGCTGGGCGCTGCCCGACGCGAACAGGTCACGTGCCAGCAGCGTGACCACGGTCCTCCCGCCCTGTTCCTCTGCGCTCAACACGCGGCGCTGCTCCTCGGGCGCGAGCAGCGTTTTCAGCGTCGGGCCCGGCGCCGGCGCCACCGGCTCGTCGAAATCGTCGCGCCCGATCTTGGAGAGCTCGGCGTGCAGCGGCACCGTGGACCGTGCCAGGCGCGTGTAATAGAAGGTGAAGGCCAAGGCCAGCACGGCCAGGGCCGCGGCGCCGATCACCCACCAGGGCACATAGCGGATCACCCGGTTCCGCCGGTCTTCGAGCCCCCGCCACCGGAGCGACAGCTCGTCGTCCGGCGCGCCGCGATGACTGCGGATCTGCCGATACAGCGTCTGCTGGACGGAGGCCAGCTGCTCGTGGCCGCGGTCCATCACCTGGTACTTCCCCGCGAACCCCAGCGCCAGACAGAGATACTGCAGCTCCATCAGGTCGATGTACTTCGAGGCGTTCTGCGACACACGCCCGAGCATCTCGAAGAACTTCTCGCCGCCCCAGGTCTCGCGATGCAGCGTCACCAGCAACGGGTGCTGCGCCCACTCGCTCTGCGATCCCCATGGCGTGGAGAGCACGGCCTCGTCGAGCGCCGCGCACAGGACGTAGCGCGCCGCGGTGGCGGTGTCACTGGCGACGCCGGCGGCGCGCGCGGCTTCCTCGAAGCGGTGGATCTCGTCGAGGGCGTGACGCCGGAGCCCCGCGACGTCCACCGGCGACACCGATCCCCGGAGCCGGCCGGCCAGCAGCAGGACCGGGCTGGCCGCGCGCACCAGCGGGTTCAGGCCCAGGCCGAGCATCTCACGCGCCTCGGGCGGCAGCGGGTCGACCTCGGCGAACGCTGGCGCCGGCGACGGCTGCCGCGCGTCAGCGGCGCCTCGACGACCGGCTCCCGGGCGGGGCCGGAGCACCGTGGACTCCGGGCGCTTGAATGGATCGTCGATGTCGGCCATGACCCGCGCCTCGTTCAGCTGCGAATGGCCCAGAACTCCATGGCGAGCCCGGGAAAGTCGCCCGCGACGTGCAGGGCGATGCCGCCAGAGGTGCGCAGCTGGCTCCACATGTCGCTGTGCTGGTCCAGTTCGAAGTAGGCAAAGCCGGCGTGATAGGGAATCTGGCGCGGCGCGACCGGTACGGCACGGACGGGAATCCCCGGCAACTGCAAGGTGACCAGGTCGCGGATCTTCTCGACCGGCCCGATCTTGAGCTGCGTCGGAAAGCGTCGTCGCAGATCTTCGGTCGGCACGTCGGCGCGCGCCGCCAGCACGAACACCGCCTCGTCGTAGAGGGCGCGATCGGCGACGACGGCGACGCTGATACCGAACTTCCTGGGCTCCACCGGGATGGCGATGGCGGCCTGCTCGAGCACGGCGCTGAGCTCGGTCCTCAGTGCCGCGATGACAGGGTCGAACGACTCGCGCAGGTGTTCGTGATGGTAGGCCCCCAGCTTCGGCGGCCGCTTCGATACCGTGGTGAACGTCGCCAACTCCCCCGCGAGCGCCACGAACGTGCGGTAGAGCAGCTCGGGGTGAGAGAGACCGCTGTCGGCGTGATGCGCCAGGACCGGCTCGAAGCGGTTGATGGCCTGCAGCATCAGGAAGTCCGCGACTTCCGCCGCGGACCCCCGGCCCGTCGCGGCAACGCGGCCGCCAAGCGCTTCGCCGCGCTGATGCACCAACCCGACCACCTCGGTCATCATCGTCGCCAGCCGCGATGCGGCGCGGGCGTATACCACCGTGGGGATGAAGTTCTCGTCGAGCACCACCTGCTGATCGGCGCGCCGCTCGATGATGTGGGCCAGGGGCACGCAGGCATAGGCGTCGGTGACGTCGCGCTGGAGCAGCAGGCGTGCCTTCAGCGCCGCCACTTCGACCACCGCTGTATTGCCGGCGGCGGTAGCCGCCGTGTCACGCGACTGAACCTCGCGGACGATGTGCCGTTCCAGGCCGTCGCTGGCGGCGGTGCGATCCACGTCCACCTCGCCGAACCGGCGCAGCGGGATCGCCAGGTACACGATCTGGTCGCGCACGTCTGCCCCGATGTCCATCGGCCGCGGCAACGGGTCGTCGTCGGGCATCCGGAACGGCGTGCCGTCCGGGCAGACGCCGGCCGCGCCGCGCAGGCCGAGCTTCCCGATGGCGAGGAAGTCCCGTTCGATGGCCAGCTCGGTGAACCCCCAGCCGTACGCGTGCAGAGCCCGACTCCGGTTCTCGACGTAGCGCTCGAAATGGCGATCCTGTTGCTGGAAGTGCTGGGGCTGCAGGAAGAGCCCCTCGGACCAGACAACCTTGTTAGTGGCAGACATGCCTGTTCCGCGTGAGGTAGCGGCCGATCTGAGGGCGAGGCCGAGCGGGCGCCCTGCGAATGGCCGTCGGGGTGCCCATGGGTTCGAGAGTCTACAACGAATGGTGGCGAGCGTCTATGCGTCGCGACGCCGGGCGGGACGCTCGGCCCGGAGCCGGTTCAACTGGTCTTCGTACGCCTCCGCAAACGCCTCGCCGAACAGCTTGCGGAACGCCGATTCGGTGTCCTTCATCAGGCCCTCGCAGTAGTCGCGATAGAGCTCCCAGTAGCGGAGCTTGGCCGGCACCGTGAGCAGTGAGCCCTTCTTCAGCTGCCGGTCGAACTGCTCCTGCAGGCGATCGGGATTGAACTCGGACAGCATCGTATCGAAGGCGACGCGCATGCCGGCGAGCATGGCCAGTTGATGGCCCCGCACATCGTCGAAGGCGTCTTCGAACGCCTCGACCGGAGGTAGGTAAGCCGCGTTGCGCTTCACCAACAGGTTGTGCAACGCATCCTCGACGTTGGCGGAGAACTTCAGCGGGTTGTTGTCGGCAGGACGGAACTGCGTCATGTGCATCCGGAACTCGTCCTTGAGCTGCTGGCGCGCTCGCAACACATCCATCACGCCCGACACCACGGCCCGGAGGATGCGGCCAAAATCGCGCGCGAGCTCCTCGGTCACCTCCACGCCCTCGAGCCCTGCTCCGGCGAGCATGGCCGCGAGATCTCCGGACCCCGGGGTCGCGCCCGGCGAGGCGGGCGTGGCGGCCAGGTGCGGCGATGGTGCCGATCTTGCGGGCAGCGGTTTCGGGGGCGTGGCGAGCGAAGGCGCCGGTGACGGCGGGGCATCCGGCCCCGCAGGCTCGGGCGCGGGGCTGGGCGCCGCCTGTGACGATTGGTCGTCGGCCAGTATCGCTGCCAGGGGACCGAGTGCAGCCGCGTCGTCCACCGGTGGTGTCGCGGCCGCGATCGGCTCCTTTGACGGGGGCGTGGCGATCGGGGCCTCGGGTTCGACCGAGATTGAGTGGATGGAGTCGTCCCAAGGCTCCTTCGGAGGCGAGGCGGTCACAGCTGGACGAGCCGGAGCCGCCCCGGTGCCTCCCGCCAGCCGCGCGCCCGTCCGGGGCCCGCCTGTGCCGGACGATGGCGTGAAGCCCGAATCGGCGAGAGGGTCGTAGTCCTCGGGAATCTGAACGGGCGCTGATGCCGGTGGTGGCGTTGCTGGTGGCGGCTGGACGGCCGACGGCTTGTAGTGCGCGGCGATGGGTGACCCGCCCTCGAGGTCACGGGCTTGCGGGCGGCGTGCAGGCGCTGACGGGGTGGCACTCCCGCCAATGAGCTTCAGTGGGTCGAGCTCACGGTCGCTTCCGGCCTCGTCGGAGACGCCGAGGTCGGGCCTGACCGCGCCGGCGGGCGAGAACATGTCCGGTGCGAACGGATCGGCGAAGGGATCGGCGGCCGATCCTTTGGCGCCCGACATTGGTCCGAAGGCTTCGACGTCCCACTCGGCGCCGGCCCGGCCGGCCACGACTGATGCAGCGCCCGACACCGTGACCCGGATCTCGTAGGGCTCGATGAAGATGGTATCGCCCGACTGCAGGGCATGGGCGCGCCCGCGGAGGCGTTCGCGCTTCTGGTTGACGAACACGCCGTTGGTGCTCTTGTCCTCGACGTAGAAGATGCCGTCGGCGAACCGGATGGCCGCATGTCGGGCCGAAACCTTGTTGTTCGGGAGGACCCAGTCACAGGTCGTGCCCCGGCCGATGATGCCCCCCTCGGGCCCGAACTGGGCCCGCGACGACGCTCCAAGCGCGGAGGCCTGGGCACCACGCACTTCGAGGGTGAGGGTCACCGTCACAGCCTTGTCTTTGCAGTCTACCCCAGTGGCGTGGGCGCCACCGTCCGGGACGCATCCCTCGTGCGGCTCGGACGTCAGGTCAGTCCTCGTTGGGACGGTGTTCATCGCGGGAGCGGGCTGTGAGGGTGCTGCACGGTGGACGAGGCGGCGGCTCAACGAAGCCTGTGGAACCTGCGATCCCGCCCACACGCTGGGCGGGACGGGCACGATTTCGTCTCCAGGGCGAGGACGTCAGGTCACGATTCGGATGCCCCAGCGGATCTGAGTCCCTCGACGAACCGCACCCCCGCCTTCTCGGCCAGCATCCGCACCGGCTTGAAGCCAGCCGCGGCCAGGTCCGCTTCGACGGTGTAACCGTCCGGACGCGTGATGTGGCCGCCGAGCAGACCCGTCACGGCCACACGTTCGACGACGTCGATCCGTCCGCCCTCGCGCAGCGCGCGTCTGGCCTCGACCAGGACCGCGGAGCGGTCCGCGTCGCGCATCCGCGCGAATGTGCCACGAGTGTCGTCCACCACCACCATGTCCACGCTGGCCGCGTCCACGCCGAGCCCACCCGGAACGACGACGCGAACGTCAATCAGGGCGCCGACCTTGGTGCCCACCGATCGGGCGCGCTCCGCCGACGCCTCGTCGAAGGCCACGACCGCGCATCCGCCGCTCAGCCCAACCTTGGCCGCCAGTCCGCCGAGCAGCGACCGATCGTCGCACCCGATCTGGAGGAATCGCTCGCCCATGCGCACTCCGGTCATGGTGACGTGCAGCGGGTCCATCTGGCGATGCTGCCGCACGCTGCGGAGGAACTGGCCGATCATGAGCCCATGATAAGATCGCCCGATTGTGAAGACGCCAATAAACATCGCACCCGCACAGGGCAAGCTGGGGGTGCTGCTCGTCGGCCTTGGCGCCGTCAGTACCACCACGATCGCGGGCGTGGCGGCCATCCGGAGAGGCCTCGCGCAGCCCATCGGATCGCTCACCCAGATGGGGACGATCAGGCTCGGCAAGCGCTCTGACGGCCGCTCCCCGAGGATCAAGGACTTCGTCGAGCTCGCCGGGCTCGACGACATCGTGTTCGGGGGCTGGGACATCTTCGAGGCGGACTGTTACGCAGCGGCGCGCACCGCCGGCGTGCTCGAGCCGTCACTGCTCGATCAGGTCCGCGGAGAGATGGAAGCGATCAAGCCGATGCCCGCGGTGTTCGATCAGCGTTACGTCAAACGGCTGAACGGCCCGAACGTCAAGAAGGGCCGGAACAAGAAAGACCTCGCCGAGCAACTGATTGCCGACATCCGAGCCTTCAAGGAGAAGCACGGCTGCGCACGTCTCGTGATGGTCTGGTGCGGCAGCACCGAGGTCTTCATGACCGAAGGGCCGGTCCACCAGTCGCTGGCGGCGTTCGAGCAGGGGCTCGAGCGGAGCGACGAGGCCATTCCCTCATCGATGGTGTACGCCTACGCCGCGCTCAAGGAGGGCATCCCGTTCGCGAATGCCGCGCCCAACCTCACCGCCGACATTCCGGCCATGCTGGAACTGGCGGCGCAGACCAAGGCGCCCGTGGCCGGCAACGACATGAAAACGGGGCAGACGCTGATCAAGACGGTCATCGCCCCGGGCCTCAAGGCGCGCCTGCTCGGCGTGCGCGGCTGGTACTCCACCAACATCCTGGGTAACCGCGATGGCGAGGTGCTGGACGATCCGGAGTCGTTCAAGACCAAGGAAGAGAGCAAGAAGTCGGCGCTGGACTACATCTTCCAGCCGCACCTCTACCCCGAGCTCTACAAGGACCTCTCGCACGTCGTCCGCATCAATTACTACCCGCCGCGCGGCGACAACAAGGAAGGCTGGGACAACATCGATATCGTGGGCTGGCTCGGCTATCCGATGCAGCTCAAGATCAACTTCCTGTGCCGCGACTCGATCCTGGCCGCGCCGATCGTGCTCGACTCGGCGCTCTTCCTGGATTTGGCGAGGCGCGCCGGCATGCACGGCATCCAGGAGTGGCTGTCGTTCTATTTCAAGGCACCGATGCACGCCAAAGAGGTGTATCCGGAGCACGACCTGTTCATCCAGCTGATGAAGCTGAAGAACACGCTCCGGTATCTGAAGGGAGAAGAGCTGATCACGCACCTCGGGCTCGAGTACTACGATTAGCCCTCGGTGGTGTGAATCTGTTGATCTGGTGACGTGGTGATCTGACGATCAATCTGCAGATCTTACGACGTTCAGATCTATCTGATGACCGCTTCTAAGTTCTCCAGACAGATCGACAGATCTCGAGATCGGCAGATTGATCCCGAGATCACCAGGTCACGAGATCGCCAAATCTCGCCGTCAGGTATCATCCCCCCATGCTTCAGCCTGCCCTTCTTGGCGGCGTGGTCATTGGCGTCCTGTCGGCGCTGCCGGTCATCAACCTGGCGAACTG
>Ga0247828_10000722_pt1 | contig 10843 bp, 7 predicted proteins | sample 12C_Control_Day3_FD_192425 | JGI IMG/M metagenome (GOLD analysis project Ga0247828, IMG submission 192425) | Soil microbial communities from agricultural site in Penn Yan, New York, United States - 12C_Control_Day3 | ecosystem: Environmental > Terrestrial > Soil > Agricultural land | place: USA... | reverse complement strand
CCCTCGGCATAGCTGAGATTATGGGCGCCACAGCCAAGGCCATCAAGGATCTCCAGGATCAGAAGATCGAAGAGGATAAGTTCTTTAAGATAGTGGAGGACTGATGGGTACTCCAGTAGCGGGCCCTGGCCAGTTCAGCAAGCGCACTGACAAGGCGGTAGGGGAAGCCAATCGCTCTCTACCTAACGCTGACTACGGTGAACAGGCTCAGTACCAGGAGCAGCTTCAGGCTGCTCCGATGGCACAAGACGTTACGGGCATGAACTTCAATGACCTGTTCGGCAATCCTGCTGAACGGGTAACCGGCCTTGGCGAGGACACCGCGTTTCCGGATCTTCCCGTTACCGATGGTGCCGACGCTGGTGCGGGTGCGGGGTCCGAGGTTCTCTCCTCTTCCGCCCAGACTTCACAGATCCAGGAACTCGCGTCCTACGTTATCGCGCTTGAAGTGATGGCCAACACGGGAAAGTCTGACACCGCCCGCAACCTTGCGAGGCAGGTCAAGTATTCGATCTAAGCAGGAGGTAACCCATGGCGAAGTGGTGGGAGAACAACGTAGCCGACGCTAGTCAGGTCATGTTCAACGACCCCAACGCGGCTCTCGAAGTCTCTACTCTCCCTAACGCCTACCTCCAGAGCAATGAACTCGCCGACCCCGAGAAGGTCAAGATGGGCGAGGATATGGCTCGTGCCGCCAAGGGTGGCTTCATGGACCGGATGAAGTACGCGATGGGCATGGTCAACGACACCTTCGACAAGAAGGCATCCGAGATCCCCGGGTACGGCGTGGCGAAGAATGTCACAGGCGTGCTCGCGTGGCCGGTCGACAAGCTTGCATCCGGTCTTTACTGGATGTACTCCAACGTCGTCTCTCAGCCGCTCTCTACGCTCTTCCTTCAGGAAGGCAAGCTTGCCGTGTCTGGAGATGTCAGCAAGGTTTTCGACTGGGATGAATGGACTGACGCCTACTCCAAGGCTGAACACATTTCCCCCGGACAGGCTGTCGCCAACGCTGGCGCTTCGGTAGGCACCAAGATTCGAGAGGGTCAGGGCGGTATCTTCCAGCCCATGGACCAGGACGCTCAGCGTCAGGCTGAGCGGTATCTTTACGACACGGAGTACTGGCGGAACAAGGCTGGCTGGGGATACACGCTCGGCACCGGAGCTTCGGACTTCGCTATCTCTGTCGGCATCGCTCCTGAGGCTGGACTCGTCAAGGGTGCCGCCGCTGGTGTACGGGCAGCAAAGAACATCGAGATCGCTGGACAGGCAGGCCGCACCGTAAGTGCGGCCAAGAAGACTCCGGCGGAAGCGACTCGCACCAAGTCCATGAACGAGCTCTTCGATTGGATGGAGGGCAAGACTGGACAGGAAGTCGCACAGTCTCCTGTGTTTGGCAAGGGTCGCAGGAAGAATCAGTTCGCCGATGCTTACGGCGAGATCTACTCCACCACGCCTCGCGATCTCAAGCCCCTGATCACTCGCTTCCAGACAGGCGACCCTGTCGCTATTCGAGAGCTGTCTTCGCGCAACGCTGACCTCACGGTTCAGCTTGGGCGACTGAACGACAACCGGGCATTTGTTGACTCGATCAAGTTCGACGAGGATCTTCTCGGTCACTTCATGACCGAAGAGAATGCGCTGCGCATCAGCCCGCACCTTACCGGTCGGGCTGGCATCGGAGCCGTCCCGTCCAACCCTTACCTGAACAGTCAGCTCGTGGAGCCTCCGTATCCTCGCCCCACGGTTCCTGGCCCGCAGCAGTCCGGCTGGGACGCCACGTATGGACACCTTGCCAGGCAGGCCGAGGCTTATCGAGCTGCTGCTGGCGAGGCGCTCAAGGCCTCGGGTGGCCGACTTACTACGCTGTTCGGCGGGACGCTTGTGCGTCCCGAGGATGTGCTGGCTGCGAATAAGTGGAAGCAGGGTCGACTTGAGTCAATCAACTCTCAGCTCGATTCCCTTAAGGGCGAACAGGGTGGCTATCAGCAACTCTTTGGCGGTCAGCTCGGAAGGCCGATCGACGAGATCGCCCCTGGCGAGATCAACATGTTCGGTTCCCAGAAGACGCTGTACCGAGTGGGGCCTCTGGCTACGTCCACCTCGAAGCAGGCCGATAAGGCTGTAGCTCGCCGCGCTTCCGGGCGCGGCTCTGTCGCTCATGGTGTCACCAGTCGAGTGATCCGCAACGGCTTCTATCGGACCCCGATCCGAGTGTTCCAGTCGTTCGGCGAGAAGATGCCCACCGGGTTCATCGACCATAACGCTGACGATGCGGCTAGCCGGGTGATGGACTGGCTCAAGCAGGTGAAGGGGCTCGACCCGGCTCAGCGTGTAGCCATGGCCTCCGAGTACGCCCGACAGGGCGACAAGGTCGGTCGAGGCAAGGCGCTTGAGGGCCTTCAAGGCGCGATCATTCATCACTACGCAAAGTCCAAGGGTCTTGACCCTGTTGTGGCTGACGAGATGAATGCGATGGTGGCCAACGGCCTGAAGACCGAGATGATGAAGCTCACCGGCGCCCACCCGACCACCCAGCGATTCACGTCTGCTCCGGGTGTTGGGCTTGTGGACAACGGCGAGGGCGTGATCATGGCTCCTCACGCGACGACTCAGCTCTCTATGGGTGACGCCCTGATGGATGTTCGGGAGCTTGAGCGGTTCGTTAATCGACACTCCGGCTACTTCCAGAACCTCAAGCAAGGGAAGCCTGGCCAGGCTCGTCAGATGGTCGGCGGTGTCGCTGACTCGATGTCGAAGATCTGGAAGGCGTCCACTCTTCTCCGCCCCGGCTATACGCTCCGGTCCGTCTCGGAAGAGGCGGCCCTTAGTGCAGTCAAGTTCGGAATGGTTTCTCGTCTGGGAAACCTCGGCGAGGGCGGGTGGGACTTCCTGCGGAATCGCAAGACTCAGATCTCTGCCTGGGTTGGAACCGATTCCCACGTTCCGACTACCGGCAAGGGTGCTGCTTCCAACCTGGCCCGCGTCCGGATTGACGATCCTGCGATCAGGGACATAGCCCAGAAGTACGGGCTTAAGGAAACCAAGATCAAGGTCAACCAGGCTTGGCCTCTGGTTCAGTCCAGGATCACGCATGAGCGTGATCTGATCACCAAGCTGGACAAGGAGATCGAGTCCCTGAACAAGAAGGGCTTCGATACTACCAAGCAGCTTGCGGCAAAGCAGGAAGCTCAGGACATCATCGACGAGCATGTCGACTACGCCACCGAGATCCTTCGTAACGCCAAGGACTCCACCGGTCGCCGTCTCGGAGAGAAGAGCTTCTCGTACCGAGGGATGGAAGTTCCCGAGGCGTTCAGCAAGGAGTGGAATAATCCGATCGCTCGCGATCAGGTTTCCTCTGATCGGCTGGTTGACTTCCTGTTCGCGCGTGGAGAGTCGATTGACACGAGCCGTCTCATCAAGACGGGCTCGTGGGCTGACGTTACCCCCGAGATGCCGCACCACATGGAATCTTGGCTGCATGCCCTGAACAATCAGATGCGACAGGACAACCTGTACAAGCTGGTCGCTCAGGACAATACGCTCAGGTCGGCAAGGGCGTGGCTGAAGACTCCAGAAGGTAAGCATCACCTGTCGATGCTGGGACCCTGGGCCCGAGATGTCGATGGGCTGCTGAACACGCTGAAGGTCACGCTGGACAACTACCTTCCACCCGGCACTGGACTCCAGGGCAAGCTTGCCAAGAACGAGGAGATCACCGAAGTAGACCTTCGCGGCGCTATGGCGCGCGAAGACTTCCCTACTGTTCACGGTGAAGAGGTTAAGGCCACGAGCGCTCTCAGCGCTCGGGACACGGCGTGGAACATGGTCGACAACATGATTGCTGACGGCTACAGGTTCCTTGGCTCGATCCCTTCGGACCTACTGGTTCGGCATCCCGTGTTCAACGAGGCATACAAGATGCGCATGAAGTCTGCTATTGATCAGCACGTCGAATATCGACGATCTGTCGGCGGAGACGAGAGCATCACGGCGGACGAAATGAACAAGATGTACGAGTCCGCCGCGAAGATGGCCAAGAATGACATTCGAACGGTCGTCTATGACCCTCAGCGAACTACGGCCACTGAAGCCCTTCGCTTCGTGTTCCCGTTCCTGTCGGCCCACTCTGACTCGCTTCAGCGCTGGGCGGGAATGATTGGAGAAAGGCCCGAGTTCGTCGGCAAGGTCGCGAAGATCTACAACGCTCCGGTTGCGGCTAATCTCGTTACCGACAATCAGGGCAACTATGTTGGCCAAGACGGCTACGCCGCAGTGGATCTGTCGTATATCGATCCGGCCACGGGTAAGCGGATCGAGAAGTCCGAGCGCAAGTTCGTTCCGATCGAAGATAGGGTCATCAACCTCCGCCTTCCGTGGGACACAAAGAATCAGAATCGGTGGGCCCAAAAGAACATTCCGTTCTACGGAACTCCGATCAAGGTTCAGGCCATCAACACGATTCTCCCGGGTGACCCTTGGTTCAACCCTGGAACTGGTCCGATGGTCCAGGTTCCAGCATCGGTGATCGCTAAGAAGTCTCCGGCTGTCGGCGACTTTCTTCAGTGGTCGAAGGTTCTTCCTTACGGTCCGTCTGGAAGCTCGATCGACCTGTTCACTCCGAAGTACATGCGTGACGCCTATGCTGCATTCACCACCGACGACCCCAACAACGAGAAGTATCAGCAGGCCTACTTGGATGTCTACAACCGTAAGGTCGCTGAGTGGCATCAGGGTGGCGAGCCGGTCGACCTCAAGGATGTCGAGAATGAGGCAAAGAGCTTCATGTTCCTCCAGGCCCTTACGGCCTGGGGGTCTCCTGCGCAGACTAAGGCTTCGCCCCTCACGGGCTCGCCTTACCAGTTCTACGTAGACCAGTACAAGAAGCTCCAGGAAGCCGATCCGAAGAACGCTAACGCGATCTTCCAGGCTACCTACGGCGAGGACTTCGCTCACTTCTCGACTTCGCTGTCCAAGTCCATCGGCGTTGCTCCGACGATTGCGGCTATGGCCACGGCGGAAGAGTATAAGGATCTGATTGACCAGGATCCCGAGATGGCTTCTTGGATTGTCGGAGACACGTACAACGGTGGCGGCTTTTCTGCTGCGGTTTACCGCAAGCAGATGGAGACCGAGATGGGCGGTAAGCCCATGCGGGAGAAGCAGACTGCTCTTGACGCTATTCGTGAGCAGCAGGTGCAGCAGGGTTGGGCCGAGTTCCTCAAGTACAAGGGTCAGCTCGATACCTGGATGCTTCAGTCTGGCTTCCGCTCCTATCAGGATGCAGGGGCTGAAGGGTTCCTGGACCTTCGGAATAGGATGCTTGACAAGATCTCTACGGACTATCCCGAGTGGGCTAAGAAGCGTGGAGAGATGGACACGCAGAAGATTCCTAACCGGATCAAGTTCTTCGAGAAGGCGATCCAGGATCAGCGTCTCCAGTCCGACCCTATGCGATTCGACCTTGCTGGGCTTGCCCAGTACATAGAGGGCCGAAAGTACTTCAAGGCTCAACTCGAAGCTCGTGGAGCTTCTAGGCTCAGCTTCGACGCCGAAGGTCGCCCCGAGGGGGAGAACCAAGATATCGCCTACCAGTGGCGTCAGTTCCAGACGAGCGTTGTCGCTGGCAACACTCAGTTCAACGACGTGTTCAATCGTTACCTTGAGAACGACAACCTCAATTAAGGAGGGCCCATGGCAGACGACTTCTGGGAGGGGCTGGGTCTTAACCCAGCCCTGATTGGACAGAACCCTTCGGGCTTCTCCGTAAACGGTCGCATGACATACGGAGTCAATCCTCGTGCGACCGACAAGATATGGCTAGGCGACTACGGGGCGGGCGTTAAGCCCGCCCCTGGCCCCTACGCTCCCGGCTACAAGCCGAAGGAAATCCCGTTCACACAGAAGCCCGAGATGACCACGTTCCAGGATGCCGCAAGGCTTCCCGCTCAGTGGGACGACAAGAAGCTCAAGGACTTCGTGAACAAGACGATTCTCTACAAGGTCCCGGGAGCCAGCCCTGATATGGGCATGCCTGAGATCCTGAGCATCTGGGACGATATGCTGAAGACCGCCTGGGCTGTCAGTACTCCGGACAAGCCGGTTACTCCATGGCAGATCCTTGACTCGTACGCCAAGTCCGAGGGCAAGTTCGGCACGACCGTTCAGGATGGCTGGGTTATCGACCTGTCCACCGGGAAGCGGATCGGCTACAAGGGCGAGCTGACCAAGAAGACCAAGCGCACCGAGATCAATCTGACCTCCGCCGAGGAGGTTCATGCGATCATGAATCAGGCTCTTGCTGACGCGCTTGGTCGCGCTCCAACCGACAAGGAACTTGCCACATTCAGGGCTTCTGTTGCGACGATGGAAGCTCAGCGTCCGCAGGTGTCCGAGGTCACCACTCATCTCAAGCCCAACCTTGAGACTGGCCAGCTCGAAGAGGTTTCTTCCTCCGCCGTGAACAGCGGTGGAGTGTCTCAGGCTGACATTCAGCAGGCTGCCATGCAGGCAGCCCAGAAGACTCCCGAGTATGGCAAGTACCAGGGCGGTACCACTTACTTCGATGCGCTGATGCAGATGGTTGCAGGTGGCTAGTGATCAACGGATCGGACATTGTTGAGTACCTGAAGCAGTACATCGGTACTCCATATGTGTGGGGTGGGGATGGCCCCACCAAGGAGAACCCGAATGCTGGATTCGACTGCTCTGGCCTGATGGTGTGGGGCTTCAAGCATTTCGGTATCGATCTGCCTCGCGTTACATACGATCAGATCGGGCAAGGAACTCCGATCGGGATGAAGGGTCTCCGTCCAGGAGACCTTGTCTTCTTCGATACCGCAGCCAAGGCCGGTCCCGACCATGTGGGTATCTACATGGGCGGAGGAAAGATGCTGCACACCCCCAAGCCTGGCAAGTCCGTGGAGATCGCAGACCTCACGCAAGGCTACTACGCCGACCGGTTCATGGGTGGTCGCAGGATTGCTGGCGTTGAGTCTGTCGGCTCCAGTCCTTCCGACATCGAAGAGTCTCCGAAGATGACAGCCGAGGAGCTCGCATCCAACTATGGCTGGTCTTACGGCTTCCTGAATTCGCTCCCCGAGCTCAAGGGTCTGTTCGATCAGGCTGTCGATGGAACGTGGACGGCTGAAAAGTTTCAGGCTGAGCTCAGGGATTCAAAGTGGTGGAAGGAGACTTCCGAGACTCGGCGACAGGCTCAGGTCATGAAGAACACCGACCCTGCCACATGGTCCGCTTCGGTTCAGGCTCAGATCCTCTCCATCCGCCAGCTTGCTGCTGAGATCGGAGCGGCGATTCCCGAGTCTAAGATCAAGAAGATCGCCGAACAGGCCATCGAGCTTGGGCTCGATGAGAGCGGGCTAAGGAACACGCTTGGCCAGTACGTGACGTTCACCGATAAGGGCACGCTCACCGGTCAGGCTGGTATGCACGAGTACACCATGAAGCAGTACGCGTACAACCAGGGCATCCGACTCGACAAGCAGACGATCAAGAACCAGGCTCAGCTTGTAGTGCGAGGCCTGGCTACCAGCCAGGACTTCGAGAGCCAGATCAGAGAACAGGCGAAGAGCATGTTCCCTGGCTATGCAGACAGGCTCGACGCTGGAATGTCTATGCGTGAAGTCGCCTCTCCGTACATTCAGGAGATGGCGTCCACTCTCGGACTTCCGGACAATTCGATCGACCTGATGGACCCGCTCATCAAGTCCGCTCTGAACGGGCTCAACCAAGAGGGAAAGCCTACAGGGCTTTCCCTGACTGACTTCCAGTCTCAACTTCGCAGCGACAGTCGCTGGAAGGGCACTAAGGGTGCACAGGATCAGGTGATGACCGCAGGCCTTTCGGTCCTGCGTGACATGGGATTGAGGTGATCGAATGGCTATCACGTTCGATCAGTTCATGGCGGCTATCGCTGGACAGGAAAGTGGCGGCAGGCGTGACGAGTACACCGTAGTCAACGATTACGGCGCTGTCGGCAAGTATCAGGTTCTCAAGTCGAACATCCCCGGTTGGGCGAAGGCTGCACTCGGGCACACAATCACCTGGGAACAGTTCAGGGATTCCCCTGAGCTTCAGGAGAAGATTGTTCGTCACCGCCTGAAGAAGTACTTCGATCAGTACGGCGCTCGCGGCGCCGCATCTGCCTGGTACTCAGGCAACCCCAGCCTGCATATGAGCACTAAGCCTCAGCCGGGTGGACCGTCCATCAAGGATTACGTCGACTCGGTACTTGCCAGGGCTGCTAAGGCGAACCCTTCAGGTCCTGGCGGAGAAGAGACAGCGGCTACCCTGTTCGACGATGTCGGCACGACCGAGTCGCTTTCAAGCTCCGAGCTTGCCGAGCGGTACGGGTTTGTCGAGTCGCTCCTGAATTCCGACAAGGAACTCAAGAGCCTGTTCGACAAGGCCGTCAAGGGTAGCTGGACTCCAGACAAGTTCCAGGCCGAGCTGCGCGATACGAAGTGGTGGAAGCGTCTCAATAAGACGCAGCGAGAGTTCCTTGTAACCCAGTACGGCGATCCGGCTACGGCTCGCCAGAAGCTTGACCAGAACTTCGTCAAGCTGAAGCAGCTCGGTGCTCAGATGGGTGTGAAGCTGTCCGACAAAGGGTGGAAGGACCTCGCTTACCAGTACTCCTATAACGGGTGGACTGATCAGCAGCTTCGATACCAGCTCGGTCGTCGTCTCAATATGCCTGGCACTCAGCGTTTTGGTGAGGCTGGCGAGATTCAGGACAAGCTCTCGGAATACGCGTACAACATGGGCATCAAGGTTTCTGACGGCTGGATGGACGGCGCCTCGAAGGACATCATCTCCGGAATGGCAACCCAGCAGGACTTCGAGTCCAAGCTGAGGGAGCAAGCGAAGGCTACATACTCCTTCTGGTCCAAGCAGATCGATGCCGGTCAGAGCGTATCCGATCTAGCCTCGCCCTACATGCAGACGATGGCTCAGCTTCTTGAGCTGCCTCCAGGCAGCGTCAACCTTTTCGATCCGTCGATCAAGAAGGCTCTCCAGAATCGCGACAGCTCCGGCAAGAGTGCGGTCAAGCCCTTGTGGCAGTTCGAGAATGAAGTCAGAAACGACCCTCGCTGGAAGAGGACCAACAACGCACAGAACTCCATGATGCAGATAGCGCATCAGGTCCTGTCAGATTTCGGGGTGAAGTACTAGTGGCGACAAGAGCGGCAAAGAAGCTGCCTATCCGGGCAGCCACACCGGCAGTCAGGGCTGCCTATACTCCAGAGACGGCATGGCAGGCCAGCCTCTCGGGCGAGAAGCGGGATGCGTATGCTGCCATCTCCGCCCTGTTCAAGTCCTACGGGCTTGAGAGTCTGAGTGGCAAGATCTTTGATTACGTGAAGAAGGGGTATTCTGCGGACACGATCACCGTGCTTCTTCAGGACACCAAGGAGTACAAGGAACGTTTTGCGGGTAACGAGATTCGGCGGAAGCAAGGCCTGCCAGTACTTACACCCGGTGAATATCTCGCGACAGAGGCGAGCTACAAGCAGATCATGCAGGCGGCCGGAATGCCGCCTGGCTTCTACGACCAGTCGTCCGACTTCAACAACTGGATCGGCAAGAACATCTCTCCGTCCGAGATCCAGTCTCGTGTTGACATGGCGACTCAGGCGACTGTGCTCGCGAATCCTGACTACCGTCGGGCTCTGAATCAGATGGGCATATCCAACTCTGATCTCACCGCCTACTTCCTTGACACGACTAGGGCGATGCCTTATCTCCAGAAGGCAGCCGCTACTGCGGCTGTGGGCGCTGAGGCTCTTCGCAACAACCTGAGGTTCGACACGTCGTACGCAGAGAAGCTTGCGCTTGAGGGTGTTACTCAGGAACAGGCGAGGCAGGGCTACTCTCAGATAGCTCTGGAGCAGCAGGATCTTGGAATTCTGAGGGGTCAGAGCGACGCTCTGAGGCGTCGCCAGGATCTCGTCAACCAGGAGAGGGCTAACTTCTCCGGAGCCGCTGGTGCGGCTCGTGGTGGCCTTGCTCAGCGAGGCGGACAGAGGTAAGGAATTGGGTTGGCTGGGGAGTGAAAATGTTTGCTACCCCCTGACTAGATCAGGTCCCCAGCACAGTGGCTTATAGCTCAGATGGCAGAGCGGCGGATTGTTAATCCGTTAGTCGCAGGTTCGAGTCCTGCTAAGCCAGCCGTTACCCGACCAACCGGCATCGGAGTGACGTAGTCAAGACCGGTCTAAGGACGAGCGAAACCATCCTCCCCGGGATGGTGGGGCGTCACAACTCTATGGGAGATCAAATGAATGACAACTGGGGTTACGAAGACAACGCAGGCCAGGGCGAAAACCTTGATGGCCCTAAGGCTCTGCGTGATGCGTACTCGGCTCTGAAGAAGCAGAACGAGGATCTCAACATGAAGCTGACGAGCTTCCTTGAGGACCAGCAGAAGCAGAAGCTCGCATCGGTTTTCGAGTCTCTTGGCGTCCCGCAGGCCGCTCAGGTCTACCAGGGTGACGCCGACCCGGAGAAGGCGAAGGCATGGATTGAGTCCATGAAGTCCGTCTTCGGTTCTGGCAGCGCACAGGGGATCGACCCCACGCCTGCCGCACCTGCATTCTCGCAGGATCAGCAGGCAGCTCTTCAGCAGATCTCGCAGGCTGGCCACGATGGAGTTCCGATGGGGAACTTCGAGGCTGCCGCATCTGCTGTCGGGCAGGCCAATTCTATTGAAGAGCTGATCGCCGGTTTCCAGAAGGGAGTCGGAGGGATTGGCTAATATCCTAAGGAGTTGTAATGGCTAACGCCTTTACCGGCACTACTGCCATGGCGAACCTTGTCC
>Ga0247828_10000718_pt1 | contig 10865 bp, 8 predicted proteins | sample 12C_Control_Day3_FD_192425 | JGI IMG/M metagenome (GOLD analysis project Ga0247828, IMG submission 192425) | Soil microbial communities from agricultural site in Penn Yan, New York, United States - 12C_Control_Day3 | ecosystem: Environmental > Terrestrial > Soil > Agricultural land | place: USA... | reverse complement strand
CCTCTGCCGCGGGCGAAGCAGTCGCCGACTGCCGTGCTCGCTCGGCCACAAGGGCCCGCGAAACGGCAGCCGATCGCGAGCGACACGCCGCAGCTGGACGGGAGTCCGGCGAGTGGCGCACCCGGAACCTCCAGGCCGAGCAACGGCTGGCCGAAACTGCTGCCCGTGCCATGGCGATGGAAGAAGAGCAGGAGGAATTGGCGGATGAGCCCGCTCGCCACGCTGCCGACATCGAACGGATCGAAAAATCGTCGGGGGAAAGCGAGGCCGAGATTGCGCGCACCGCCGACGCCGAGCGCAACGCCCAGGAAGCCGTGGCCGTTGCCGGTCGCGCGCTGGCCGAGGCGGGTGAGGCCTTCGCCGCCGCTCGTGAAGCGCGTGCCGGCGCCAGCGCGCGATCGGAAGCCCAGATTGCCCGCCGCCAGGAATATGCTGCCGTTTGCGGGGAAAAGTTCGAATGCCCTCCGCCGCTTCTCCCCGAGAAGCTTGGGTTCAACCCAGATGCCCTGGGCGACCCGGAAATCGAGCGCGAGAATCTGGAGCGGCTGACTGCCGAACGGGAGCGGATCGGGCCGGTCAACCTGGTTGCGGAGCAGGAACTTTCCGACCTCGACACAAGCCGCGAAGCCAATGTCGCCGAGAAGGATGAGCTGACCCAGGCGATCCACCGGCTGCGCGGATCGATCGGCAGCTTGAACCGCGAGGGCCGGGTGCGGCTGCTTGATGCGTTCGAAAAGGTGAACGAACATTTCAAAAGCCTGTTCACGACACTGTTCGACGGCGGTCAGGCCCACCTGGAGCTGGTCGAAAGCGACGATCCACTTGAGGCTGGCCTAGAAATCATGGCCCAGCCGCCGGGCAAGCGGCTTCAGTCGCTGACCTTGCTTTCGGGCGGCGAGCAGGCGTTGACCGCGGTGGCGCTGATCTTCGCGCTGTTCCTGACCAATCCGGCGCCGATCTGCGTGCTGGACGAAGTCGACGCGCCGCTCGACGATGCCAATGTCGACCGCTTCTGCGACCTGCTCGACCGGATGACGGGCGAAACCGACACGCGCTACCTGATCGTCACCCATAATGCGGTAACGATGAGCCGCATGCACCGGCTTTACGGCGTGACGATGATCGAGCGCGGCGTCAGCCGGCTTGTTTCCGTCGACCTCGGCGGTGCTGAGGAGCTATTAGCGGCGGAGTGAACCGCCCGTTCATCCCGCCCTATCCACCGCGACCGGCGACGCCGGTAGCGACCTGGCGCGGCTTTTTCGGAGAGCGGGCGCGGACGTCCGTCTACGGCTGGTCGCAGCGTGCGTTCGAGATCGGCTATCTGAAGCGCAACATCCTCGGTTTTCGAGTCCACATCCTGCTCGATCCCGGCCTCATTCAGCATGTGCTGCTCGATAATGCAGCCAACTATTCGAAGCCCGACATCGTCAAGACGTTGCTCGACCCGATCATCGGCCGCGGTCTACTGACTGCCGATGCCCAGTTGTGGCGCGAGCAGCGGCGGATCGTCGCGGCAAGCTTTTCTCCGGCCGCGGTCGAGGCTCAGCGCTCGACCTTCGTCGAAGCGGCCTCACGCGCGATGCAAGGCTGGTCGGACGGCCAGCTTCTCGACATGGCTGCGGAAGCGACGCGAACGACGATGACGATCATCGCGCTTGCCCTCTTCGGTGGCGATCCCCGGCTGATTTCGGAAGAGTCGATGGCGCAGATTGCGGCTGCGATCGAAGGCTTTTCCGAAGCCCGGATGCTGGCCCTGTTCCGCCTGCCGCAGATCCCGGTGACTCCGAAGGGCAGGGCAGGGAAGCGCGGTCAGATCTACTTGCGCAAGACCTTGGCCGAAGTTGTCGACGATCGCTGGCACGGCCGGGTGAAGGGAGACTTCCTAACCGGAATGATCGATGCCCTGCGGAAGCAATTTCCGGACGATGTGGCCCGAGCGCTCAGCGTCGACAATGCCGCCACCTTCTATCTTGCGGGCCATGAAACGACCGCGAATGCGCTGAGCTGGACTCTCTTCCTTCTCGCTGCACAACCGGAACTTCAGGAGGAGCTTGCGGCTGAAGCGCAATCGGCATTGCACGATGGCCAGGGCGATGTCGCTGAACGAACGCCGCGGCTGCGCCTGTTCCTCAGTGAATCGCTGCGTCTCTACCCGCCGGTACCGCGCTTCGATCGGCAGGCGGTCGGCCAGGACAGGCTCGGCGAACATGTGGTTGAGCCCGGCGACATTCTCTCCATCTGGCCCTGGATCCTCCATCGCCACCGCAATCTGTGGGACGATCCCGACGCATTCGATATCGAGCGGTTCGCGGAAAAGCACGGCCGGCACCGGTTTCAATATTTGCCATTCGGCGCAGGTCCTCGAACCTGCGTCGGCGCCCAGTTCGCTACCGCCGAAGCACTGACCATCCTAGCGGTTTGGCTCAATCAGTGGCGGTTCGTCGACATCGGCCATCCCGCCGAGGCCGCCGGTATGGTGACGCTCCGGCCCAAGGGCGGGCTGCCGCTCAAGCTGGAGGCGCGGCACTAGCCGATTTCGTTTCGGCAAAGATTCGCTATTGCGAATGACTATCAGTATCGCTAGTCGCTGACCCAAGGCAAGTTCGGCCAAAGGGGATTTTTGTCATGTACCGCGCATCCGTTGCCGCCCTGCTCGCAACCACCATGCTCGCAGCACCTGCAATTGCCGCCGACGTGTCAGCCGAAATCTCGACCGTGGAGACCGCCGATCTGCAAGAGCCCATCGTCGTAGTGGGACAGCGCGAGGAATATGGCGTCAAATCGACCAGCACGGCGACCAAGACCGATACCGATATCAAGGATATCCCCCAGGCCCTGACGGTCATTTCGGAAAGCCAGATCGAAGACCAGCAGCTCCGATCGATCGCCGACGTCATGTATTTCGTGCCTGGTGCGTCAACCGGCACCGGCGAGAGCAACCGCGACCAGATCACGCTTCGCGGAAACAGCACCACGGCAGACTTCTTCGTCAACGGCCTGCGTGACGACGTCCAATATTTCCGCGACTTCTATAACGTCGACCGGATTGAGATCCTCAAGGGTCCCAACGCGATGATCTTCGGCCGCGGCGGCGGAGGCGGCATCGTCAATAGGGTGACGAAGCAGTCGACGCTTGGCACCCACCGCGAGATCATCGCTGCCGGCGATAGCTATGGCGGCGTCCGCGTGACCGGCGATATCGATCAGCCACTCGGTACGGGCATCGGCCTGCGTCTCAACGCCATGTATGAGAACGGCGACAGCTTCCGCCGCCATGTCGACCTTGAGCGTTACGGCATCAACCCCACCATCGGCTTCATGGTCGGGCCGAGGACGCGCATCGACCTAAGCTATGAATATCTCCACGACCGCAGGACAACGGATCGCGGCGTTCCTTCTGATACCCGCGGCGGTGCCGGCACGATCGACAATCCGGTCGAGCCGCTAAAGGGCTTCGACAAGACCTTCTTCGGGGATCCTGACGACAGCTATGCCAAGGCCGATGTCCACCTGGTCAACTTCGCGATTGAACATGAGTTTGCCGAAGGGCTGACGCTGCGCAATCGCACGCTCTATGGCCACTATGACAAATTCTATCAGAACATTTATCCGAGCGGTCCGGCTTTGCCGGCGACCCTGACCTTGCCGGAACGCGTGACGCTCGGTGCCTATAACAGCACCAACGACCGTGAAAACCTGATCAGCCAGACTGACCTGATCTGGCAAAACAAGTTGGGCGGAATCGACCAAACCTTGTTGTTCGGGTTCGAATTCGCCCGTCAGGATTCGCGCAACCTCAGGAACAGCGGGATTTTTGCACCGGGTGAGGGCGTGGTGCCTCTCAGCGATCCGACTGTCGATCGCACAGTGACGTACACCAACCTCGCCAGCGACGCCAACAACAAGACGGATGCGACGGTTGCCGCTGTCTATATCCAGGACCAGATCCGCATCTCGCCGATGTTCGAAATCGTCGCGGGCTTGCGCTTCGATAGCTTCAAGCTCGAGGTCGACGACTTGCATGGCTCGGGCACCAAGTTTGACCGTCGTGACGAACTCTGGTCGCCGCGCCTTGGCCTGATCTTCAAGCCGATCGACAACCTCTCGATCTACGCCAGCTATTCGCGCTCCTACCTGCCACAATCAGGGGACCAGTTCGGCTCGCTCACGGTGACCACGGAGTCGTTGAAGCCGGAGAAGTTCGACAATTACGAGATTGGCGCAAAGTGGGAGCCGATCGAGGGTCTGCTGGCGACAGTCGCGGTCTACCGCCTCGACCGGACCAATACCCGCGCACCCAACCCGGAACCTGGCCAGCCCGATTTGTTGACGGGCGAGCAACGCAGCAAGGGCATCGAGGTTGGCCTTGAGCGGAGCATCAGCGACAATTGGCAGGTTTCCGCCGGATATGCCTGGCAGAAGGCGGAAATCCTGGAGCGGACCACTGCCTGCAACCCATCGGCCGCAAGCTGCGACGTCCCGCTCGTACCCCGTCACAGCTTCTCGCTTTGGACTCGCCACGACGTCTCGAAACAGTTCGGGTTCGGCCTCGGCGCGATCGCAAGGTCGAAATCCTTCGCCTCGATCGGTAACACGGTGAAGCTTCCTGGCTATGCCAGGTTCGATGCCGCGCTCTTCTATTCGATCACCGACCGCATCGAGGCGCAGCTCAATGTCGAGAATCTGTTTGGCGCCGACTATTTTGCGGCGGCACACAACGACAACAATATCGCACCGGGTGCCCCGACGACCGCAAGGTTTGCGGTGAAGTTCGACTTTTAAGCGGCCAACTTGAATGCTCGGTCGCGGATCAATTGAAAGACGAATATTGAATCAGCTGCGCCAACTGACCGGGAATTGCCGCTTCAGCGCCGCCAGCTTCGGCTTGTCGTGATAGACGATGTAGGGGTGGGTTGGGTTCTTGCGCATGAAGTCCTGATGGTAGGCCTCGGCAGCAACAAAATCTCCCTGCTCCAATTTCGTCGCGATCGGTCTGGGAAAGATATGCTGCTTCGATAGCTGACCGATATAGGCCCTGGCGACCCGAGCCTGCACCTCTGATTGCGGGAAGATGGCCGACCGATATTGCGAGCCAACGTCGGGACCTTGTCGATTTACCTGGGTGGGATCGTGGACGACCGCGAAGAAAATGCGAAGCAGGTCGCCATAGCCGACGACCTTGGGATCGTAGACGATCCGGACTGCCTCGGCATGTCGCGTTACGCCGCTGGAAACCTTGTCATAGGTCGCGGACTTGCGGTCTCCGCCGGCAAAGCCCGAGCGAACGTCCACGACGCCCTTTACATGCTCGTAGACCGCTTCGACGCCCCAGAAGCAGCCACCGGCAAGGACCGCCACTTCTCGCTTGGCCGTTGCTGGCTCGTTGAGTTGGGGAGGCGGCACGTTTGTCGCGGCCTTGGCTTCATCATTGAGGCCAATAATGGCTGGCAGGGCGATCGCGGCGGCTCCGGCCGCGAGTGCGAGGCTTATCCGAGATATAGGGGGCATATTCCAACCATAACATTCCCAGGGGATTGCAACCAAAGCCATTCGGCGAAAGGATGGCTTTGAGCTGCTGAACGCCACCAAAGAGTGGTGAACGAGGGGAAACGAACATGCGATTTCATCGCCACTTGCTGGCCGCCGCCATCCTTGCGGCCAGTGCGCCCGCACTTTCAGGGCCGACCGAGGATTTCCAGAAGCTTCAGGATGAGTTTTGGGCGGCGACGCTGAAGGACTCCCCGCTGTTCGCGACCCAGGTCGGCGTCACCAATTACGATCGGCAGCTTGGTCCGCTGAGCCTTGCGGAAATGGACCGGCAAACGGCGCAATCCGCAGCATTCCTGAAGCGGCTGGAGGCAATACCGGCAGCTTCGCTCCCGGCGTCGGAACAGGCCAATCGGGCGATCCTCAAGCGACAGCTGGAAGATGCTGTCGAGGCCAATCGCTACGGCCAGCGCCAGCTGCTTTATTCGACGCTGGGCAGCTACCATGACTTCCTGGCCGGGATGTCGGAATCCATGCCGTTCCGCACTGCCAGGGACTATGACAATTACCTGGCCCGGCTCGAACTCATTCCCGACCGTATGAAGAGCTATGGCGAGATCAGCCAGAAGGCGGCGCGCGAGGGCTACGTCCAGCCTTGCGTCACGATGACCAACTTTGCGTCGACGATCACCGGCAATATTACGCCGGACATAAATCAGTCGCGTTTCTACGCACCATTCACGGCGCAGCGGCCGGAAGGCATTCCCGCCGCCGAATGGTCCAGCCTCCAGTCTCGCGCCAAGTCGGTCATCACGACCAAGGTCAATCCGTCCTACCAGGCGTTTGCCGACCGCTACGACCGCGAGCTCAAGGGCAAATGCCGGCAGACGGTTGGCGTTTCGGCCATGCCGCAAGGTCCGGAATATTATGCATTCCAGGTGCGCCAGCAGACGACGACCAACCTCACGCCCGACGAAATTCACCAGATCGGCCTTCGCGAAGTCGCCCGCATCAGGGCGGAGATGGAGCAAGTCGCAAGCAAGGCCGGCTTCGCCAACCGCGAGGCGATGATCGCCGACATGCGGTCCAACCCCAAGTGGTTCACGAAGTCGCCCGAAGAACTGCTTGAGGCATCCGCGATGATGGCCAAGACGATCGACGGGAAAATGCCGAGCCTGTTCGGCCGGCTCGCGCGGCTGCCCTATGGCATTCGTCCGATGGCCGCGGCGACAGCGCCCGGAGATACGACCGCCCGCTATCAGCCGGGGAGCCCTCAAGCCGGCTTGGCCGGTTTCTATCTCGTCAACACGACGAAGCTCGACCAGCGGCCACTATGGGAAATTCCGGCGCTGACCGTCCATGAAGCGGTACCCGGCCACCATATGCAGATCGCTCTGCAGCAGGAACTCGAAATGCCCGATTGGCGGCGCAACACCGCCTTTTTCACGGCATTCGTGGAGGGCTGGGGCCTCTATTCGGAGCGTTTGGGCATCGAAATGGGGCTCTACGACACGCCGCAAAAGGATATGGGCCGACTGGGCTATGAGATGTGGCGGGCGTCGAGGCTGGTGGTCGATACCGGCATCCATTCGAAGGGCTGGACCAAGGATCAGGCCGTTGCCTTCATGAAGGACAATACGACCCTGACCGACGCCAACATCGATGCGGAAGTGAACCGCTATATCTCCAATCCCGGCCAGGCGCTGGCCTACAAGCTGGGCGAACTCAAGATCCGCGAGCTACGGACCAAGTCGGAGCAGACGCTCGGCCCGAAATTCGACCTGCGCCGCTTCCACGACGCAGTGCTGGGTCAGGGATCGGTGCCGCTCGACACTCTGGAAGCGCAGATCAATTCCTGGATCGCTGCGGAGCAGGCGAGGAAGTAATCCCCTAGGATCACTCTTCGGGCGGTGTCGTCCCGGTCGTTTCTTCCCGGCGTTCCTTGAACGCCTGGCTAACCAATTGCTGGCTGCAGCCGGTGAAGCCGGCCGGGCCTACCGGCGAGCAGCTGTTGATCCCGGTCTTGCCATAGGTTTCGAAGGCGATGGCGCGGTTTGCCCATGCCTGCCGGGACTGCAGCGAACCGCCCTGGCGAAGGTTTTCCGGAATGCGGAAGCGTTCGCTTTCCGGCTTACGGGCGCAAACCACGACTTCGTCGTCCGTGGAGCGCGGGCAGGGATCGGTGCCGTAAACGATGATTTCGTTGACGCGTTGAGCCAGTGCAGGCGTGGGCACTGCCAGCGTCGGCAAAATAAGCGCGGCCGTGGCGAGGGTCAGGGACGGCAGTCTCGACATGGTTACATGGTTCCTTTGCGTCAGGAAAAGCGGTCGAATCGCCGTTCCGGTTCCGTCATATCCGCTTCGATAATTCGATTGCTACCCGGCAAAACCCCCGGATCGTCGCATGGAGAAGAGGATAGCCCACGGCATCCTGGGCGCCATGTTCGCGTGCGGTTTCGCGATGTTCCAGCTCCTCGGCCTGAAACTCAGCAATGTCGGCTGCAAGCACCGGGTCGTCGTCGCCAAGTTCGGCGAGCTGCTCCGAATAATGGCGGTCGATCTCCGTTTCGACGGCGTCTGTGCATGCCATGGCCGCCCGTTCGCTGATCAGCGCCGTTGCTGCGCCAAGGGCGAAGCCGGCGGCGCTCCAAAAAGGCTGCAGCGCGGTCGGCCGCACGCGCCGTTCCGCCATCAGCCGGTCGAACCGTTCAAGGTGACGCTTCTCCTGCGCCGCCATTCGGGCAATCTGGTGGGCAGCGGTGGAGCTTCTGGAGAGGACGGCCAGCTGCCCCGCATAAATCCTGGTGGCGCCATATTCGCCGGCCTGGTTCACCCGCAGCATCGACTCCCGGTCGGGACGATTTTCACCTGGTCTCCAGCCGCGGGTCATGCGCCCTTGCGCGCCAGCGCGGAAATCGCGGCGGCGCCCGCCAGAGAGATAATGGCGTTCCAGCCCGCCATGGAGACCCCGAGGAGATCCCATTGCACCTGATCGCAGCGGACCAGCGGAACATTCATGATGTCCTGAAGGCTCGTTGCGCCGGTGGCGGTGCACTGAGTGATTCCTTCCCACCAGCCGATTTCGACCCCGGCGTGGAACACGCCAATCGCGCCGGAAACGGCAACGGCCAGTGCCGCCAACATCACCAGCGTCCGCGATCGTTTTGGATTGGACGCGGAAAGATAGGCGCCGATCGCCAGCAAAATCGCCGCGGCATGGGGCCAGCGCTGCCAATAGCACATCTCGCACGGGTAGAGCCCGCCGACATATTGCGAGAATAATGCCCCGCCGAGCAGTCCTGCCGGAATAACGAAAGCGAGCAGGCGAGCCTGTTTGAGGCGCGACGCGCCTTCCGCCACGGGCGGCGCCAGCATTAACGCGAAGCCGTCTTCGCCAGCTGCACCGGCGGCGGCGCAAGCCGCTTCAGCGCCTTCAACGCATAGTCGAGCTGGAAATCCTTGACGCCCTTCTTCTCGAGTTCCGCGAACGTCACGGTAAAGCGCGGATCGGGCTGGCTTTCATCCTCCAGTACCTCGTCCTTCACCTGTGCCTGGCTGACCAGGTGGCGGCGAAGGTCGGCTTCGCGAAGGCGCGGCCGCGACTTGTAATCCTCGTCACTGAGCTGCGGCACGGCAATGTCAGGATCGATTCCGCCGGCCTGAACCGACTTGCCGGACGGCGTGAAATATCGCGCCGTGGTAAGGCGCAGCGCCGACTGCGGTCCGGTCTGGATCACGCTCTGCACCGAGCCCTTGCCGAAGCTGCGTTCGCCCATGACGACCGCTCGGCGGTGGTCCTGCAGCGCACCGGCAACGATCTCCGCGGCCGAGGCCGAACCGGCGTCGACCAGCACGACTACGGGCTTGCCCTTCGCAAGGTCGCCGGGCTTCGCATAGAAGCGCTCGATATCGTTCGCCTCGCGGCCCCGCTCGGAAACGATTTCGCCCTGCTCCAGGAAGGCGTCGCTGACTTCGATCGCCTGGTCGAGCAAGCCGCCGGGGTTGGATCGAAGGTCGACGATATAGCCGGTCGCCTTGCCGCCGGTCGCCTTGTCGATGCTGACCAACGCCTCGCGCGTCAGCGAACCCGTGTTGGCGGAGAAGCCGTTGATGTTGATGATGCCGACATTGTCCTTCACTTCCCACTTGACCGGCCGAAGCTCGATCCGCTCGCGGGTGACGTTAACGTCGAAAGGCTTGTCGCGGCCTGGTCGGACGACGGTCAGCTTGACGGTCGTTCCCGGCTTGCCACGCATCTTGTCGACCGCCTCATCCAGCGTGAAGCCGTACAGGAACTCGCCGTCGATGTGGGTGATATAGTCGCCGGCCTTGATCCCGGCACGATCCGCGGGCGTATCCTCGGTCGGTGCGATCACCTTGACCGCACCATCCTCGGTCGAGACGGTCAGGCCGAGCCCGCCGTAATTACCCTCGGTGGTCGTCCGAAGCTGTGTGAAGTCGGATGCTTCGGCATAGCTGCTGTGCGGATCGAGCGCGGACAGCATGCCGTCGATCGCTCCCTTGATCAGCGTATGGTCGTCGACCTTGTCGACATAATTGGCGCGCACGCGCTCGAACACGCTGAAGAATGTTTCGAGTTCCTTCTGCGTATCGGTCTCCGCGGCAGCGAACGCGGTCGTCGCCACCGGGACCATCGCCAGCGCGCCGACCAGTGCCAGGGGAGGGAGAAGCTTGGAAAGGGATGCCATGACTATTTTCCTGTCAGTCCGTCGCGTCGCAATTTAGCGGCTGTTGCCGCCATTTGACAGCGGAACAGATGAAGCTGCGATTAAGGCAGGCGATTGGGGTACGCCGTTTAGCCGCAATTCAACGCCGAGCGGACCCAGCGCCCGGCCGATAAACTCCCCACGGCGGACCTTTGATCCGCGCGGTTTTTCGCTGGAAACCCCCAGTAAAAGGCTGGTCCTCCCGCCTTGGTGGGCGATGATGACGAGGCCGTCCTGCCCCCGATAGGGCGCCGCGAAGACGATTTCGCCATCCGCTGGCGCGATTACCCGGGTGCCCGGCGATGAAGCGAATCGAAGGCCGCGCGACGAAATTCCTGCCTTGCTGACGGATCCAAGGCCCTCAATCAGCGCCGCATCGACCGGCAGGCTGTAGGCGAAATCAGATGGCGGAAGCGCCGAATCGCCGCGCATCGGCCGGGCAGGGGCAAAATCCAGATCCGCCAGTCGTGCGGCCACCGCTCGCGACGCTTGCCGGGTTTCGGCCACGCCACTTGCGCTTGCCAATGCCTCGTCGCTTGCAAGGACCCGGTCTCCGGCTCCGAATGCTTCGCCGGCCAGACGCGCCGCGCGTTCGGCCGCGGCTGCCTCAAGCTCCGCAAATCGCTGCCGCCGCCGGTCCAACTCCTTGCG
>Ga0247828_10000714_pt1 | contig 10914 bp, 7 predicted proteins | sample 12C_Control_Day3_FD_192425 | JGI IMG/M metagenome (GOLD analysis project Ga0247828, IMG submission 192425) | Soil microbial communities from agricultural site in Penn Yan, New York, United States - 12C_Control_Day3 | ecosystem: Environmental > Terrestrial > Soil > Agricultural land | place: USA... | reverse complement strand
CCCCCGGCCTGCACGGCACCCCGCCGAACGCCGCGCCGGCGTACGGCCTGCGGGCGCGGCCGTGCCGGCGGGCAGGCATCATCCGGCCGATGTGGATCGACACCCACTGCCATCTCGACGCGGGCGAGTTCGCGGCCGACCGCGACGCCGTGGTGGCGCGGGCGCGTGCCGCGGGCGTCGAGACGCTGGTGCTGCCGGCGGTCGCGCCCGGCAACTTCGCCACGGTGCGCGAGCTCGCGCACCGCCATGGGCTGGCCTATGCGCTCGGCATCCATCCCCTGTGCGTCGGCACGCTCGAGGAGGACGCCGCGCTCGGCGCCCTGCGCGACGCACTGGCCGCGCACGCGGGCGACCCGCGGCTGGTGGCGGTGGGCGAGATCGGGCTCGACCACTTCGTGCCGGGCCTCGACCGCGCCAGGCAGGAGCGCTTCTACGCGGGCCAGCTGCGGCTCGCGCGCGACGCCGGGCTGCCGGTGCTGCTGCACGTCCGGCGCTCGGCCGACACGCTGCTCAAGCACCTGCGCCGGCTGCCGGGCGTGCAGGGCATCGCGCATGCGTTCAACGGCAGCCTTCAGCAGGCCGAGGCCTTCCTCGCGCTGGGCTTCCGGCTCGGCTTCGGCGGCGCGACGACCTTCGACGGCGCGCACCAGCTGCGCCGGCTGGCGGCCGGCCTGCCGGACTCCGCCCTGGTGCTGGAGACCGATGCGCCCGACATCCCGCCGCAGTGGCTCTACGTGACCGCGGCGCGCCGCGCGGCCGGCGAACGCATGGGCCGCAACGAGCCCGCCGAGCTGCCGCGCATCGCTTCCGTGCTGGCCGCGCTGCGCGGCACGACACCGGAGACGCTCGCCGCGCACACCTGCGCCAACGCCGAGGCGGCGCTGCCGCGGCTGGCCGCGCTGCGTGCCGGCATGGGGCGACAGCCGTGAGCTCTTGGGCGGGTCCCTCGCCGACCTCACGTCGCATCGGCGCGGCGCGCGGCCGCTCCCGGCGATGATCGGGGTTTCCGCCCCCGCCGCCGATGACCCGACCCGCCTCCCGTCGCGCCCGCCCGCCCACGCTCGCTCCCGCGACCGTGTCGGAGTCCGACGGCATCCGCTACCTCCACCTCGGCACCTCGTGGGTGCAGGGCGCGATGCGGCTGGCCAAGCCGCAGCGCCTCGAGCTCGAGTACGTGCAGCGCATGATGGCGTGGATGCTGCTGTCCCCGCGCCTGCACGAGGGTGGCGCGCCTGCAGACGCGCCACACGCGGTGCAGCTCGGGCTCGGCGCGGCCTCCGTCACCAAGTTCTGCCATCGCAAGCTGCGCTGGCGCAGCACGGCGGTGGAGATCAACGCCTCGGTCATCTCCGCCTGCCGGCTGTGGTTCCGCCTGCCGGCCGACGACGCGCGGCTGCGGATCGTGGAGGCGGACGCCGGCGCCTGGGTCGCCGAGCCGTCGCACGCCGCGGGCGCCGATGCGCTGTGCGTGGACCTCTACGACCACGAGGCCGCCGCGCCGGTGCTCGACGACGAGGCCTTCTACCGCGGCTGCCACGCCGTGCTGGCCGACGGTGGGGTGATGAGCGTCAACCTGTTCGGCCGCGACGTGAGCTTCGGCCGCAGCGCGGCGCGCATCGCGGCGGTGTTCGGCGACACGCGCACGGCCATGCTGCGGCCGACGCGCGAGGGCAACACCATCGTGCTGGCCTGGAAGGGCTTCGAGCGGCCGCCGCGTGAAGTGCTCGAGCGGCGCGCGGATGCCATCGTCGCGGCCTGGGACCTGCCGGCGCGCAAGTGGGTGAAGCTGCTCCAGAATCTCCCCGAACGCACGGTCACCGCCGCATGAGCACGCGTCCCGGCAAACTCCCCGCGGATCCCGCCTCTGCCTCGCTGCACGCTCCGGGGCCGCTGCACTGGCGGCAGCTCGTCGCCTGGCTGCTGTCCGACGGCGTGATCACCCTGGCCGACGGTCAGCGCGTCGCCCAGCGCTTCGGCGCCGGCGACAGCGCGCAGCATCCGCTGGTGCGGCTCGGCGGCGCCGGGCTGGTGCACGCGCGCACCGGTGCCGCGCTGGACATCGAGGCGCTGACCGAATGGCTGGCCCAGCGCTGCAAGCTGCCCTACCTGCGCATCGACCCGCTGAAGGTCGACGTGGCTCGCGTCGCGGAGGTCATGTCGGCCACCTATGCGGAGCGGCGCCGCGCGCTGCCGGTGCAGGTCGGCGCCACCGAGGCGGTGATCGCGACCTGTGAGCCGCTCGATACCGGCTGGCTGCCGGAGATCGAGGCGCACACCCGCAAGGCGATCCGGCTGGCGGTGGCGAGCCCGCTGGAGATCCAGCGCTACACGACCGAGTTCTACACGCTGTCGCGCTCGGTGCGCTCGGCCACGCAGAAGAGCGGCGAGATGCTGGGCCTCGCGAGCTTCGAGCAGCTGGTCGAGCTCGGCAAGGCCAACAAGCAGCTCGACGCCAACGACCAGGGCGTGGTGCAGGTGGTCGACTGGCTGTGGCAGTACGCGTTCGACCAGCGCGCCTCCGACATCCATCTCGAGCCGCGCCGCGAGATGGGCGCGATCCGCTTCCGCATCGACGGCGTGCTGCACACCGTCTACCAGGTGCCGCTGTCGGTCATGACCGCGATGACCAGCCGCGTGAAGCTGCTCGGCCGCATGGACGTGGTCGAGAAGCGCCGCCCGCAGGACGGGCGCATCAAGACGCGCCGCCCGGGCCCCGACGGCGCGGCGCGCGAGGTCGAGATGCGCCTGGCCACGCTGCCGACCGCCTTCGGCGAGAAGCTGGTGATGCGCATCTTCGACCCCGACACGGCGATCAAGCCGCTCGCCGGCCTCGGCTTCGGCGAGCGCGACGCGCGCGCCTGGGAGCAGCTGGTCACGCGCTCGCACGGCATCGTCCTCGTCACCGGCCCCACGGGCTCGGGCAAGACCACGACGCTCTATTCCACCCTCAAGCGACTGGCCACCGACGAGGTCAACGTCTGCACGGTGGAGGACCCGATCGAGATGATCGAGCCGGCCTTCAACCAGACGCAGGTGCAGCCCGCGCTCGAGCTCGGCTTCGCGGAGGGCCTGCGCGCGCTCATGCGCCAGGACCCGGACATCATCATGGTCGGCGAGATCCGCGACCTGGCCACCGCCGAGATGGCGATTCAGGCGGCGCTGACCGGGCACCTGGTGTTCAGCACGCTGCACACCAACGACGCCGCCGCGGCGGTCACGCGGCTGATCGACCTCGGCGTCCCACCCTACCTGATCGGCGCCACCGTCATCGGCGTGCTGGCGCAGCGGCTGGTGCGCACGCTGTGCCCGGCCTGCAAGCAGCCCGACCCGCAGGCCTCGGCCGAGCTGATCGACGAGGCGGTGCGGCCCTGGCGGCTCAAGGGCGAGTTCCGCCCCTGCAAGGCGGTCGGTTGCCTGGAGTGCCGCCACACGGGCTTCCGCGGGCGCGGCGGACTGTACGAGCTGCTGGTGCTCGACGACGCGCTGCAGGGCGCCATCCACCCGCACTACGACGCGGCCGCGCTGCGCAAGCGCGCCGCGCAGCAGGGCCTGCAGCCGCTGCGGCTGGCCGGCGCGATGAAGGTGGCTCAGGGTCTCACGACGCTCGATGAGGTTCTGCGCGCCACGCCACGCTGGGAGTAGCGCGGTGCGAAGCTGACGCCCCCGACAGGCACGCCGACGCTACGTGTAAACCACACGCGGTCCCTCGGGGGGCGGTTTCTAGAATCGCGTCCACCAAGCGTCAGAAGGCGCGCTCGAGGAGACAACGAGTGAAGATCAAGAGCCAGCGCGACTTCGCATCCGGAATTCTGTTCCTGGCCATCGGCGTCGCCTTCGCCGTCGGCGCCACCACCTACAGCTTCGGCAACTCGGCACGCCCGGGCCCCGGCTATTTCCCGCTGCTGCTGGGCATCATCCTTGCCCTGCTCGGCGCGATCGTGCTGTTCACGTCGCTGACCATCGAGAGCGAGGGCGGAGACCCGATCGGCGCACTGACATTCAAGCCGCTCTTGCTGGTGCTCGGGGCGGTCGTGCTGTTCGGCGTCACGCTGCCGTACCTGGGCCTGGTGGTCGCGGCGCCGCTGATGATCGTGGTGTCGTGCCTGGCCGGGGACGAGTTCCACTGGGGCGAGGCGCTCATCCTGTGCGTCGTGCTGACCCTCTTCAGCTGGCTGGTGTTCTCGAAGGGCCTGGGGCTGACCATCCCCATGCTGCCGGCGGCCTTCGGCTGACGCGTCCAGGAGCCTCTCATGGATCTTCTCCAGAATCTCGCGACCGGCTTCGGCGTCGCCCTCTCGTTCAGCAACCTCGCGTACGCCTTCTTCGGCTGCGTGCTGGGCACCCTGATCGGCGTGCTGCCGGGCCTCGGCCCGACGACCACGATCGCGATGCTGCTGCCGTCGATCTACTCGCTCGACGCCACGCCCGCGCTGATCATGCTGGCCGGCATCTACTACGGCGCGCAGTACGGCGGCTCGACCACCGCGATCCTGATCAACGTGCCGGGCGAGTCGAGCTCGGTGGTGACCGCGATCGACGGCTACCAGATGGCGCGCCAGGGCCGCGCCGGGGCGGCGCTCGCCACCGCGGGCCTCGGCTCGTTCTTCGCCGGCACGGTAGGCACGCTGATCCTCGCAGCCTTCGCGCCGCCTCTCACCGAGCTGGCGTTCAAGTTCGGGCCGGCCGAGTACTTCTCGCTGATGGTGCTGGGCCTGATCGGCGCCGTGGTCCTGGCCTCGGGCTCGCTGGTCAAGGCGATCTCGATGATCATCCTCGGCCTGCTGTTCGGCCAGATCAACACCGACGTCATCTCCGGCACGCCGCGCTACAGCTTCGACATCCCCGAGCTGACCGACGGCATCAACTTCGTCGCGGTCGCGATGGGCGTGTTCGGCTTCGGCGAGATCATCGCCAACCTCGGTCGCCCGGCCGAGCACCGAGAGGTGTTCACCAAGTCGGTGACGGGCATGATGCCGACCAAGGAGGAGTTCAAGCAGGCCTGGCCGGCCGTGGTGCGCGGCACGGCGCTCGGCGCCATGCTCGGCATCCTGCCCGGCGGCGGCGCGCTGCTGGCGTCCTTCGCCGCCTACACGCTCGAGAAGAAGGTGGCGAGCGACAACAGCCGCTTCGGCAAGGGCGACATCCGCGGCGTGGCCGGCCCCGAGAGCGCCAACAACGCCGGCGCGCAGACCAGCTTCATCCCGATGCTCACCCTCGGCATCCCGCCCAACGCGGTGATGGCGCTGATGGTCGGCGCGATGACCATCAAGGGCATCCAGCCCGGCCCGCAGGTGATGACCAGCAACCCCGAAGTGTTCTGGGGCCTGATCGCCAGCATGTGGATCGGCAACCTGATGCTGGTGATCCTGAACCTGCCGCTGATCGGCATCTGGATCAAGCTGCTGACGGTGCCCTACCGCTTCCTGTACCCGGCCATCCTGACCTTCTGCTGCATCGGCCTGTTCACGCTGAACAACAACACCTTCGACGTCTACATGGGCGCGATGTTCGGGGTGATGGGCTACGTCTTCTACAAGCTCGGCTGCGAGCCGGCGCCGCTGCTGCTCGGCTTCATCCTCGGGCCGATGATGGAGGAGAACCTGCGCCGCGCACTGCTGCTGTCGCGCGGCGACTGGACCACCTTCCTCACCCGTCCGCTGTCGGCCGGGCTGCTGGCCGGGGCGGTGGCGATGATCGTGGTGGTCACGCTGCCGGCGATCAAGAGCAAGCGCGAAGAGGCCTTCCAGGAAGCGGACTGAGCCGCCCAGCGCGCGCGATGACCGCTGCGTCGTCGCGCGTCTTCGCCCGGCCGGCGCCGCCTCGCGGCGCCGCGTCGCTTGTGCGCGGCCTCTGCCACAGCCCACCGCGCGCGCGGGCGCCGCGCCCTCGCTAAGCTTGACGACCATGCCGTCGCCGCTGCAACGCGCCTTCGCCCTGCCCGCGCTCGCCCCGCTGGAGGAGCGCACCTTCCGCATGCTGTGGCTGGCCTGGCTGGCGGCCAACGTCACCATGTGGATGAACGATGTCGCGGCCGCCTGGCTGATGACGTCGCTCACCACGCGGCCGGCGCTGGTGGCGCTGGTGCAGACCGCCTCCACGCTGCCGGTGTTCCTGCTCGGGCTGCCGAGCGGGGCGATGGCCGACATCCTGGACCGGCGCGTCTACTTCGCGGCGACGCAGCTGTGGGTGGCGGTCAACGCGGTCCTGCTGGCGGCGCTGTCGCTGGCCGACGCGATCAGCGCGCCGCTGCTGCTCGCGCTCACCTTCGTCAACGGCGTCGGCCTCGCGATGCGCTGGCCGGTGTTCGCGGCCATCGTGCCGGACATCGTTCCGCGCGACCACCTGCCGGCCGCGCTGGCGCTCAACGGCATCGCGATGAACCTCTCGCGGGTGGTCGGCCCGGTGCTGGCCGGCATGCTGCTGGGCCTGGGCAGCGCCGCCGTGTTCGTGGTCAACGCCGTGCTCTCGGCGATGGCCTTCGTGCTGATCCTGCGCTGGCGCCACGTCCGCAAGACCAGCGCGCTGCCCGGCGAGCGCTTCGTCGGCGCCATGCGCATCGGCCTGCAGCACGTGCGCCAGTCGCCGCGCATGAAGGTGGTGCTGACGCGCATCTTCCTGTTCTTCCTGCAGTCCACGGCGCTGATGGCGCTGCTGCCGCTGATCGCGCGCCGACTGCACGGCGGCGGGCCGGGCACCTTCACGCTGATGCTCGCCTGCCTCGGCGGCGGCGCGATCTTCGCCTCGCTGCAGTTCCCGCGCTGGCGCCAGCGCTTCGACCGCGACCAGTTCGTCCGCTACGGCACCCTCACGCTGTCGGCGATGTCGGTCGTGGTGGTGTTCGCACCCGCGGCCTGGCTCGCGCTGCCGGCGATGCTCGTGATCGGCATGGCCTGGATCTCGACCGCCAACTCGCTCACCACCGCGGCGCAGATGGCGCTGCCGAACTGGGTGCGCGCGCGCGGCATGTCGATCTACCAGATGGCGCTGATGGGCGGCGCCGCGGTCGGCTCACTGCTGTGGGGCCAGGTCGCAGGATGGACCGACGTGCGCATCGCCGTGACCGCCTCGGCGGTGCTCGGACCGCTGCTGCTGCTGGCGACCCGGCGCCTGTCGGTCGAGGGCACGGACGAGGACTTCAGCCCCGCCCCCGTGCTGGTGCCGGCCGACCCGTTGGCGCCGATCGGCCCCGACGAGGGGCCGGTGATGGTGACCATCGAGTACCTGATCGATCCGACGCGCGCGCGCGACTTCGCGCAGGTGATGCAGCTCACGCGTGCCGCGCGCCTGCGCCAGGGCGCGCTGTCCTGGGGCCTGTTCCGCGACACGGCGGTGCCTGGCCGCTACATCGAGTACTTCCTCGACGAGAGCTGGGTCGAGCACCTGCGGCGCCTGGAGCGATTCACGGCGTCCGACGCGGGGCTGCGCGAGCGCCGGCTCGCCTTCCACCTCGGCGAGCAGATTCCCAAGGTGCAGCGCTACATCGGCGAGGCGCTGGTCGGCTGAGCGCGCATGGGCCGTCGGCCCCGGCCGGGGCCACCGAAGCGGCGAGCGCGCGTCGCGCCGTGCCGTCGCACGCATGCCCGACCGTCCCGGTGCGGCGATCCACGCACCGCACAATGACCGTTTCGCCACTGCGCCGCGCCTCATGGATTCGACCTTCGACTGGACCGCCGGCTACCCGAGCCGGCGCCTGCCGGTGTTCGCCCGCAACGTCGTGGCCACCTCGCATCCGCTGGCGGCGCAGGCCGGGCTGCGCATGCTGGCCGCCGGCGGCAACGCGGTCGATGCCGCCGTCGCCGCGGCGGCCGCGATGGCGGTCGTGGAACCCTGCAGCAACGGCCTCGGCTCCGACGCCTTCTGCATCCTGTGGGACGGCGAGCGGCTGCACGGGCTCAACGGATCCGGGCGGGCCCCAGCGGCCTGGACGCCCGGCTACTTCCGGCGACGCCACGGCGACGGCGCGTCGCGTCCGCCGGCACGCGGGTGGGACACGGTCACCGTGCCGGGTGCGGTCGGCGCGTGGGCGGCGCTGTCCGAGCGCTTCGGCCGTCTGCCGTTCGCCGACCTGATGGCGCCGGCCGCCGAGATCGCCGAGCGCGGCTACGTGGTGCCGCCGGTGGTGGGCCAGAAGTGGGCCGCCGCGGCGCAGGTGGCGGAGCTGGCCTCGCAGCCGGGCTTCGCCGAGACCTTCCTGCCGCATGGGCGCGCGCCGGCGGTCGGCGAGCTGTTCTGCATGCCGGGCGCGGCGAAGGCGCTGCGCGCGATCGGCACCACGCGCGGCGCGGCCCTCTACGAGGGCGAGATCGCCGCCACGCTGGCGCGCCAGGCGGCGGCGCAGGGCGGGGCGCTCACGGCCGGCGACCTGGCGGCCTACCGGCCCGAGTGGGTCGAGCCGATCTCGATCGACTACCGCGGCTACCGGCTGCACGAGATCCCGCCGAACGGGCAGGGCATCGCGGCGCTGATCGCCGCCGGCATCCTGCGCCACTTCGACCTCGCCGATCTGCCAGTCGACGGCGTGGCCGCGCAGCACCTGCAGATCGAGGCGATGAAGCTCGCCTTCGCCGACGTCTACCGCTACGTCGCCGAGGCCTCCTGCATGGAATGCACGGCCGCCGACCTGCTCGACGGGGCCTACCTCGCCGCGCGCGCGCGGCTGATCGATCCGCGCCGCGCGCAGGACTTCGGCTGCGGCAACCCGGTGCGCGGCGGCACGATCTACCTCAGCGCCGCCGACGAGCGCGGCATGATGGTCAGCTTCATCCAGAGCAACTACCTGGGCTTCGGCTCGGGCGTCGTGGTGCCGGAGTACGGGCTGAGCCTGCACAACCGCGGCCACGGCTTCAGCCTGGAGGCGGGCAGCCCGAACGTGGTGGCGCCCGGCAAGCGTCCCTTCCACACCATCATCCCCGCCTTCCTGAGCGACGCCGACGGCAGCCCGCGCATGAGCTTCGGCGTGATGGGCGCCAACATGCAGCCGCAGGGCCACCTGCAGACGCTGGTGCGCATGGTCGACTACCGGCAGAACCCGCAGGCGGCCTGCGATGCGCCGCGCTGGCGCTACAACGCCGGCCTGGAGATCAACGTCGAGGCCGGCATGGACCCGGCCACCGTGGAAGGCCTCGCCGCGCTCGGCCATCGCATGGCGGTGATCCAGGACAGCTACCAGGACTTCGGCGCCGGCCAGTTCATCTGGCGCCTCGGCGAGCCGGCGCGCGAAGGCTACGCGGCGGCCAGCGACCCGCGCCGCGACGGCCTGGCGGCGGGCTTCTGAGGGTGCGTCCCGCGACGGACCCGGGGCGCGAGGACGGCGCGCTCGACGGGCAGGCCGGCGAGCGCGCGGCCGTCGCGGCCGACGGCGCGGCGGCGCGTGACGCGCAGGCCCACCTGCCCTGGGCCGGACTGGCGCTCGCGACGGTGGGCGCGATCGCCTTCTCCGGCAAGGCGATCGTGGCGAAGCTGCTGTACCGCCACGGCCTCGACGCGGTGACGGTGCTGTGCCTGCGCATGCTGTTCGCGCTGCCGCTGTTCCTGCTGCTCGCGTGGTGGGCCGGGCGGGGGAAGCCGCCGCTGAGCACGGCGGACAAGCGGACGGTGCTGCTGCTGGGCGTGACCGGCTACTACCTGGCCAGCTTTCTCGACTTCCTGGGCCTGCAGTACATCAGCGCCAGCCTCGAGCGACTGATCCTCTACCTCAACCCGACGCTCGTGCTGGCGCTCGGCATCGCGCTGTTCGGCCGCCGCGTCACGCTCAGGCAGGCCGCGGCCATCGCGGTCAGCTACGCCGGCGTGCTGCTGGTGTTCGGCCACGAGGTCGGCTTCCAGGGCCCCGACGTCGCGCTCGGCACCGCGCTGGTGTTCGCCAGCGCGGTGAGCTATGCCATCTACCTGGTCTACAGCGGCGAGATCGTGCGCCGGCTCGGCTCGATGCGGCTGGTCGGCCTGGCCAGCACCGTCGCCTGCGTGCTGTGCATCGGGCAGTTCCTGCTGCTGCGCCCGGCCGGCCTGCTGCTCGAGCTGCCTGCGCCCGCGCTGTGGCTCTCGCTGCTCAACGCGACGGCCTGCACCGTCGCGCCGGTGCTGATGGTGATGATGGCGATCGAGCGCATCGGTCCCGCGCTTGCCGCGCAGACCGGCATGGTCGGCCCGATGAGCACGTTGCTCATGAGCGTGCTGATCCTCGGCGAGCCCTTCACCGCGTGGATCGCCGCCGGCACGGTGCTGGTGCTGATGGGCATCTGGCTGCTGGCGCGCTGGCGCTGAGGCGCATCGGCGAGCCGGGCCGTTCTAGGGACCCGTCGCGGGGCGCACTCCGGTAGATTGAAGCCGCTCCGGAGACCCGACGCGCCGCCGCCGGCCGTGGTGATCACCCGATGCATCGGCCGCCGGACCGCGGTCGGCCCGGAGCCCCATGGCCCGCACGCGGTGCGGCGTGGGTCGCTGCACGCGCCGTCGCATCCTCGCGTCACGGCGCGTCGGTCGTGGGCGTCCGCATCGTCGGGCGTCGATGGGCGACGGCGCGGCAGCGCCGGCACTTGACCGCGGTGCCGGCAGCGGTGGCCCGGCCGCGCGACACTCGCGGCATGGACCTCGGCATCTCCGGCAAGTGGGCGCTCGTCTGCGCGGCGAGCAAGGGGCTCGGCAAGGGCTGCGCCACCGCGCTCGCCGCCGAGGGCGTGAACGTGGTGGTCACCGCGCGCGGCGTCGCGGCGCTGGAGGCGACGGCCGCGGAGCTGCGTGCCCGCCACCCGGGCATCGAGGTGCGGGCCGCGCCGGGCGACATCACCACGCCCGAGGGCCGCGCGGCGGCGCTCGCGGCGTGCCCGCAGGTCGACATCCTGGTCAACAACGCCGGCGGCCCCCCGCCGGGCGACTTCCGCGACTGGGAACGCGACGGCTGGCTGCGCGCGCTGG
>Ga0247828_10000713_pt1 | contig 10925 bp, 6 predicted proteins | sample 12C_Control_Day3_FD_192425 | JGI IMG/M metagenome (GOLD analysis project Ga0247828, IMG submission 192425) | Soil microbial communities from agricultural site in Penn Yan, New York, United States - 12C_Control_Day3 | ecosystem: Environmental > Terrestrial > Soil > Agricultural land | place: USA... | reverse complement strand
AATTTCGACGACTTTTCCCGGTCGTTTGTTCCGAGCGTCACATAACCGATCATGATTGCCTCCTTCGAGTCGCGCGATGAGAACATAACGCGAACATTGCGACGCTCAAAGCGGTTTACACTGCTCCTCGAGCCACGCGAGGTCATCGCCCTGAAGCTGAGGCCCGAGGATCCGGAGGACTTCGGAGTGATAGGCATCGAGCCATTGGCGCTCGGACTTCGGCAGCATGCCGGCAACGACCAGCCTCTTGTCGATCGGCGCGAAGGTCAAAGTCTCGAAGCCGAGCATCTCCTTCTCCGCGCCCTCGACCTGTTTCTCGACGACAAGGACGAGATTCTCGATCCGGATGCCGTAGTCGCCGGCCTTATAGTAGCCGGGCTCGTTGGAGAGGATCATGCCCGCCGCGAGCGGCTCGTCCCCGCCCGACTGGCTCGATCCGACGGGCGAAATCCGCTGAGGACCTTCGTGGACGCTAAGGAAGCTGCCCACTCCGTGGCCGGTGCCGTGGGCGTAATCGACGCCCGCGTCCCACAACGGACGCCGGGCAAAGCTGTCGAGCTGGCTTCCGCGCGTGCCCTTGGGGAACAGCGCCGTGGCGATGGCGATGTGACCTTGAAGAACGCGGGTGAAGCGGTCTCGCATTTCCTCCGTGGGCTCGCCAATCGGGACGGTGCGCGTAATGTCGGTGGTGCCGTCCTGATATTGTCCGCCGGAGTCGACGAGATAGAGCGTGCCAGGCCGAAACGGCAGGTTCGATTCCGCCGTGCCCTTGTAATGCGGCAACGCGCCGTTAGGCCCGAAGGCCGAGATGGTGTCGAAGCTGAGGTCGCGGAGATCGCCGTGCTCGCGGCGCAGGCTCTCCAGCTTTTCCGCAGCGACCATTTCGTCGAGCTCACCTTTGGGCGCCTCGTCATCCACCCATTTCAGGAAGCGCGAAACCGCAGCACCGTCGCGCGCCTGCGCCGCCTTGTGCCCGCCGACCTCGGCCTCGTTCTTAATCGCACGCGGCAGGACCGTTGGGTCGCGGCGCTTAAGGATGCGCGCGCCGCCCTCTTCCAGCGCCTGTCCGATAGCGGCAACCGAGCGCTCCGGATCGACGACGACCAGCTTGCCGCTCAAGGTCTTCAGATAATCCTCGAACGCGTGGCGCTCGTGCAGTCGGACGCCATTGCCCAGGTGGGCGCGGACATCGTCGCCGATCTTCTCACCGGCGACGAACAGGTCGGCGGTGCCGTCCTTGTGGGCGACCGCGAAAGCGAGCGCGACGGGCGTCCGCGATACGTCGGCGCCGCGCACGTTGAGCGTCCAGGCGATCGAATCCAGGGCGGCGAGCACAGCGGAATCCGCGCCTTCCTTTTCGAGCCAGTCGGCGATGTCGTGGCGCTTCTCCGCGCTCGATTTTCCGGCCAGCGCATCGGGCTGGACGATCAGCCGCGCTTTCGATGGTTCGGGCTGGTCGGCCCATACCTTGTCAATCGGGTTCTGGCCGACCGGCACGAGCTCGGCACCCTTCGCGGCAAGCTGTTCAGTCGCCATTCGCACCCATTCACCGGTGTGGAGCCAAGGGTCGTAGCCGATCCGCGCACCAGAGGGCGCATTGTCCTTCAACCATTGCGCTGCGCTCGTTTCCGGAACCGACTGGTAGCTCCATTCGGTCGGGCTCACCTGCTGGCGAACCTGGATCGTGTAGCGGCCGTCGGTGAAGATTGCCGCTTCCTGCGGCAGCACGACTGCGCTTCCGGCCGATCCCTTGAAACCGGTCAGCCATTCGAGCCGCTGCGCGTAGCTCCCGACATACTCGCTCATGTGCTCGTCGGTCAGAGGGACGACGAAGCCGTCGAGGCGGTCGGCCTTCAGCTGCTCGCGAAGGGCTGCAAGGCGGTCGGCGTAGCTGGACATCATGGACTCCGTGGGTTTCCGGGCTCGGCTTTACGAAGCCCTCTACTTTTCCTAGCCTTCAAAATGAAGTGCGGCGCTCCGGCCTATCGGGGCGAATTGGGGGAGAGCCGAGTTGAAACCTAGCAGCGTCATACTTTTCGCGGCGCTCGCCGCTAACATTTCCGCCCCATCAGCAGCCCCTGCCCAGAAAGCCTCCATGACCAAGACAAGCGACCTTCCGCCGCCGCCCAAGGCCCAGCAGCGCCCCTATTCCTACGAGCGGCACGGAATCCGGATCGAGGACCCCTACAACTGGATCCGCGACAAGGGCTATCCGACGGTCGACGACAAGGACGTGCTCGATTACCTGAAGGCCGAAAACGCCTATTTCGAAGCGGCGATGAAGCCACACGAAAAGCTCACGGAAGAGCTGTTCGAGGAGATGAAGGGCCGGATCAAGGAAGACGACGCGTCGGTCCCCATCAAGCAGGGCGACTGGCTCTATTGGTCGGCCTTCAAGAAGGGCACGCAATATCGCGACTGGTATCGGAAGGCGGCCGCGGGGGGCCCCGACCAGCTCGTGTACAGCGAAAACAAGGAAGCCGAGGGCAAGGAATATTACCGGCTTGGTGCCTTCTCGGTCAGCCTCGACGGAAAGAAGCTGGCAACCCTCGTCGACGACGACGGTTCGGAGCGGTTCAAGCTCGTGGTTCGCGACCTCGCCACCGGCAAGGACATCGAGACCGTCACCAAGGTCGGCATCGGCAACCCCGTCTGGACGAAGGATTCGAGCGGCCTGGTCTTCGCCGAGGTCAACGACCAGTGGCGCAGCTACCGTGCCCGCTATCACCGTATCGGCGACGATCCGGCCAAGGCAGTGACGCTGTACGAAGAGAAGGACGACATTGCCTTCTCCGTCGGCATCGACCGCACCACCGACGACAGCCTGCTGGTCATCTCCACAGGGAACAACAGCTCGAACGAAGTTCGCATCGTTCCCTCGGATAATCCGACGGCACCGCTGACGCTGATAAAGGCGCGCAAAGCCGACATGCAGTATGAAGTCGATGCGGCCCACGGAAAGTTGTGGATCCTGACCAACGACAACCACGTCAATTTCCGCGTCGCAAGTGCCGATCCGGCCACGCCGTCCGAATGGCAGGACGTCATAGCGGGAAGCGACCGTAGCTATCTTCGCGGCATCACCGCGCACCGCGACCATCTGCTGGTCACCAGCCGCGTCGACGGCCTCGACCAGCTTGTCCTGCGCGACTACGCCACCGGCAACCAGGAGCGCGTGCCTTTCGCGGAAGCCAGCTACAGCGCCGGCTTTGCGGGCAACCCCGAATATGCGCCGGCGTCCTATCGCCTGTCCTATTCCTCGATGGTCACTCCGCAGACGGTGTACGACTATCAGCCGGCGACGAAGAAGCTGGAGGTCCGCAAGGTCCAAGAAATCCCGTCCGGCTACGCCCCGTCAAAATACGTCACCGAGCGGATGATGATCCCCGCCCGCGACGGAAAGACGGTGCCGGTGTCGATCGTCCGCCTGAAGGACTTCAAGAAGGACGGATCGGGCAAGCTCTTCGTCTATGGCTACGGCGCCTACGGCTACGCCATCCCGCCGAGCTTTTCGACCTCACGCCTGAGCCTGGTTGACCGGGGCTTCGCATACGCAATCGCCCACATCCGCGGTGGCGACGACCTTGGATACCAATGGTTCCTCGACGGCAAGCTGAAGAATCGCATCAACACGTTCAACGACTTCGTCGACGTGACGAAGGGCCTCATCGCGGCCGGCTATGCCAAGCCGGGACGGGTCGCGTCCCAGGGTGGCTCGGCTGGCGGCGAGTTGATGGGTGCGGTCGTCAACCAGGCTCCGGAGCTATTCGGAGCGGTCGTTGCCGACGTGCCGTTCGTCGATGTGCTCAACACCATGCTAGACGACACGCTTCCGCTGACACCGGGCGAATGGACCGAATGGGGCAATCCGATCAAGGATCCGGAGGCGTTCAAGCTGCTCCGAAGCTACAGCCCATACGACAATGTCGAGGCGAAGGCTTATCCGGCGATGCTGATCACCGGCGGGCTCAACGATCCGCGGGTGACCTATTGGGAGCCGGCCAAGTGGACCGCCAAGCTTCGCGCGACCAAGACCGACAACAACCTGCTGCTGATGAAGATCAACATGGGCGCGGGGCATGGCGGCAAGTCCGGGCGCTGGAACAGCCTTCACGAGGTGGCCGAAGCCTATTCCTTCGTCCTGACCCAGATTCCGTAAGATGCTCCGGCCGGCGATAGCGCTCGCGGTTCTTGCTGCCGCCCCGGCGCCTGCGCAGCAGCAAACAGGCCCGGTCGAGACTGTCGTCACCCGGCACGGCGACACGTTCGTCGCCGACTTCACTTTTCCGAGTGATGCCGCCGCCTGGGCCTTCTGGCGGTCGACGCCGGCGGAGTCCGATCGCAAGTCGTGGCGGACAAGAAGCTGGACGGTGCTGACTCCCGGCGTGCAGCTACAGCGCCGCGGACGTTACGATGCATTTGTCGCCTCCAACGGCGGCGCGGTCCCCCGCAAGGTCCGCATACGCATCAAGCCTTTCACCGAGGAAGTGGCCGCGGACTATGTACCCGCGCTGCTGCTGGGCGGACGCAGTGTCGCGCTTTTCGACGGGCATTTCGCTGCATTCTCAGTGCGGCTGGCCTCGGCCCTCGACACAATGGGTACCGAGCCCGACGAGTCAGCGATCGGCGACAGCGGCACGCGGGTCCGGTTCGTCGGCGGGCGCCGCCCGTTCCGCCTTGCCGGCGACGTCGCGGGCTACCGGAGCGGAATGAGCTCCGGCGCCTACGGCTTGTTCGACGTGCCGCGCGCGACCATCACCAACGGCGTCGCGACGGTCATCGATTCCGAGATGCCGGGGTGGTTCGCCTCCGACGTCGGCGCCTTCACGCCACAGGTAATCCGCCTGCTCCAGTCGCGGCTCGGGCCATCCGGCCTCGTCGAGCCGACCATCCTCGCTGCGTGGGAAGGGGCGATCCGCGACGGCGTGAGCATGAATGGCGGGACGCTGAAGGGACTCATCCTGATGCGCGTCGAGGGCCGCGGCGCGCTCACCGAAGGCAAGTGGCTGCGCGACCGGGCACATTGGTTCATTGCCCATGAGGCGTCGCACTTCTGGCTCGGCCAGGCGATCGGCTATCAGAGCCAGCGCGACAATTGGATCATGGAGGGCGGTGCCGACCTCCTCGCCGCACGGACTGTCCAAAAGCTCGTGCGCGGTTATTCGCCACAAGAATTCCTGAACGAAGCGATCACCGATTGCGCCAAGGGCGCCTCGAAGCCGGTCGCCGATGCCCCCGAACGCGGCGAGTATCGTACGACCTACGCCTGCGGGACGCTGTTCTCGCTTGTGGCCGAACGGGCCAGCGAGGGCAACTTCTACGGATTTACGCGGGCCCTGATCGATCGCCATCGCTCAAAGCGCGAAGTGAACACGGCCGACTGGCTGGCCGAACTTAATCGCGCCAGCGGCAAGCCGGCGCTGTCCGGCGCCATCCGTGCCCTTCTCGACAAGGGAGCGAGCGATCCCAAGAGCGCGATTGCGGCTCTGCTCCACGATGGCGGCATCGCCTTCACCGTGTCCGCCGACGGCACGCCGAAGCTGTGACCCGGCCGGTCTTCGAGCATCGCATCAAGGCGAAGGCCGAGCACATCGACGAGCTGGGGCACGTCAACAATGCCGTCTGGGTGCAGTGGATTCAGGAAGTGGCGCTGGCCCACTGGTACAGCATCGCCGACCCGGCCCATCAGGACGATTACATCTGGGTCGTCGTTCGCCACGAGATCGACTACCTCCGCGCGGTCGAAGCGGGGGAGACTGTGACCGGCCGCACATGGGTCGGGGAAGCGCCGAAGGGCGCACGCTTCGATCGACATATGGAGTTTGTTGGCGAGGACGGGAAAGTTCGGGTCCGCGCCCGCACGACCTGGGCCATCATCGATAAGGCCGCGGGGCGTCCGATCCGCGTGCCACCGGAAGTCATCGAGCCGTTCCTGCGCTAAGTCCGCTAACCGTTCCGTAACCGTGACAAACTAAGGCGGCCCGGTGAAGCATTGGGATCCATCTGATGCCGTGGCTGGAGCCGCGCGCCTGTCACCGGGCGACCGGAAGCGCTTGGCCGCTGTTCTTCGCGCACAAGCGCCGAACCGGGGACGGACGCGCCCGGACCTCGGTTCGGTGATCGGGCTGACGCTTGCGCTTGCCTTCCTCGCGGGCCTCGCCTGGGCGGTAACCCCCACCGACCCGGTGTCGGCGGAGGTCCGCTAATCGAAATCGCTTAGCGCGGCTGCACGACCTCGATCGGATAGCCGAGCTTGTCGAGCTGCGGCCGGACCTTGGCGGCATCGCCGACGACGACCCAGACGAAGCCGTTCGGGTCGACCGCGCCGCGGATCGCGCGATCCAGGTCGGCGGCGCTGAGCGCCCGGTACTTGGCAGCCAAAGTCTCGTAATAGTCGTCCGGCCGGCCGTAGAGGTCGTTGCTCATCATCGCCGACAGCACCGCTTCCGACGTTTCGAACTGACCCGGAAGCGCGTTGATCCGGTTGGCGAGCGCGCGCTCCTCTTCCTCTTGGGTGACACCCTTGTCCGTCAGGAAGCCGCGGATCTGCTCGTTCAATGCGACGATCGATTCTCCCGTGCGGTCGGCCTGAACCGGGGCGTTGACGATGTAGGGGACCGCGCGTTCGCTAAGCTGAGCGCTTCCCGAAACACCGTAGGACCAACCCTTGGATTCGCGCAGGTCCATGTTGATACGCGACAGGAAGTTGCCGCCGAGCACGTCATTGGCCGAGCCAAGCGCGTAGACCGGGCTCTTCGGATCGACCGGCGTGATTTGCCCACCGAGAATGATCGACTGCGGCGACTGGGGACGGTCGACCAGCACGATGCGCGGCGCGTTCGGGCGCGGCGGGATGGCGCCGAACTGCTTGGCGCCCTTCGGCGTGCCGGGCGCAGACCACTTCCCGAACTCGGCCTCGAGGAGCGGCATCACCTCAGCGAGCGGCTTGTCTGACACGACATAGATCTTGGCATTGTCCGAGCGCAGCCAGCTGCTGCGGAACGCCAGAAGTTCTTCGCGGGACAGCGCCTTGATGGCCGCCTCGTCGCCCCCGCGAACGGTGGCGTAGGGATGGTCGGATCCGTAGATCAGCGACGGGAGCAGCCGCGCGCCGATCCCTCCTGGATCCTTCTTGGCCTGGGCGATGCCGGTCAGAGTCTGGACGCGAAGCCGCTCGATCTCCGCCGGAGCGAAGGCGGCGTCCTTGATTACTGATCCCATCAGCCCCAGCGAGGGCGACAGGTTTGGCGACAAGGCCGAAAGATAGACGGTCGAGCGGTCGAGCGAACCCGAGGCGCTGATTGTCGCACCAAGGCCTTCGCGCGCTTCGGCGAGCTGTTGCGAGGTCATGGTCGAGGTGCCCTCGTCGAGCATCGCCATGGTGAAACTCTGTAGGCCGCGACGATTAGCTGGGTCAGCCGCGTCGCCGGCGTCGAACGACACAGCGACCTGCGTGATCGGAACGGCAGTGCGTTGCGCATATTCCACGGCAATGCCGTTCGACAGGCGGGTATTGGTGATATCCGGGAAGTCGAGGCCGGCCAGCTGGCCGAGCGGCGGAACGGTGCGCGGGGCGCCCTTCGGCTGGGCCGTGGTATCCTTGGCAACCTTGGCGGCCGTCGCACCCTTGGCTTCCTGATATTCCGGGCGATCGCCCGGCTCCAGCCGGATCGAGAGCGCCGGCTTGGTCAGCCACTGCTTCATGGAGCGCTGCACTTCGGCCGGTGTAACCCGGCCGTAATTGGCAAGCGTCTTGGCGTAGAAATTGCTGTCGCCAGTGAAGGTTTCGCCCTCCGCCAACGTGACGGCCTTGCCACCGAATCCGCCGACCGATTCAAGCCCGCGGATGCGGCCACCGACCTCGCTGGTTGCGGCACGACGCACTTCTTCGGCGGTTGGGCCGTTGGCGATGTAGTCGGCGAGAATCTCGTCGATACGCTTTTGGACCATGTTCGGATCGACGCCCGGCTTGACGGTCGCCTGCGTGAAGAACACGCCGACGCGCTGAAAAGCGTAGAGGCCGGCCGAAACCGACGTCGCGATCTTCTCTTCACGGACAAGGATCTTGTCGAGGCGGGAGCTGGCGAGTCCGCCGAGCACCGATCCGCCGACGTCGAGCGCGACCAGCTGCTTGTCGAGAAGGCCGGGGACCGGCCAATAGCGCGAGACGGTCGTGGCTGCGACGCGGTCCTTCATGACGATCGACTTGGAGGAAGGCAGTGTCGGCACCACCGCTTGAGCCGGGTTGTTGACCGGACCGCGCTTGATGGAGCCGAAGTATTTCTCGACCAGCGGACGGGCTTCGGCCTCGTTAATATCGCCGGCCAGCACCAGAACCGCATTGTTCGGACCGTAATTGTCCAGGAACCACTGGCGAACGTCGGCCAGGCTAGCGGAATCGAGGTCCGCCATCGAGCCGATTGGCAGGTGGTGGTAGGGGTGACCTTCCGGGAACAGCGTCTTCATGATCTCGTAGAAGACAAGGCCCCCCGGCTGGTTGTCGCCCTGGCGCTTCTCGTTCTGCACGACACCGCGCTGGTTATCGAGCACGCCCTGGCTCACCGCGCCGAGCAGGTGACCCATGCGATCGCTTTCCATGAAGAGGACGCGGTCCAGAGCGCCCTTCGGCACCGTCTGGAAGTAGTTGGTACGGTCCCAGTTGGTCGTGCCGTTATAATCGGTCGCGCCGATCTGCTGGAGGTACTTGAAGAAGTCCTCCGGCAGGTTCTCGGAACCGTTGAACATCAGATGCTCGAACAAGTGGGCGAAGCCGGTCTTGCCCTTGGGCTCGTCCTTCGCACCGACGTTGTACCACATCGCAACGCCGACGACCGGCGCCTTGCGGTCCTCATGGACCAGCACGGTCAGGCCGTTGGCAAGCTTGAACTCCTTGTGGGGAATCTTGACCCGGCTGACCAGCTGCGGGACCGGCGTCGGCTTGAACTCGGTTGCCGAAGCGGACTGTGCCACGGCGGGCGCGCAAAGCAGCATCGGCGTGGCCGAGACAAGCAACAGGGACAGGCGGATCGAATTACGCATGTGATTGATCTCCAACGAATTCCGTTTGGCGCCAGACTAAGGCGATTCGCCGCAGTGACAAGCGTGATCCGCTCGGACGCGATGATGTTCGACGAACGGCGGTTAACGAGGGGCGCGGAAACCACGTCGGAATCCGCGCCCTAAAACGTTCTGAGCGCGCTTACTGCGCTTGTGGGGCAGCCGCCGACGCGTTCTGCGGCAAGCCACCGAGTTGCGTGACCAGTCGCGTGTAAGCGTCAAGGTAGGCCAAGACGATCACCTGGCCGATTTCGGTATTCTGGTAGCCGTGTCCCCCAGCCGCCGCGAAGCCGCCCCACCAGCCGCCGCCGCCGCCGGCACCCCAACTGATGTCCTTCTTGCGGGCATAGCCTTCGACGAGCGCCATCTCCTCGGTCGTGCGGGCATTGACCACCGACAGGATGACGTTGGCTTCGCCCTTCTTGACGTTAATCCCGCCAACGATCCCGCCGACAAAGCTTCCGCCGCTGCCGAACAGTCCGCCGAGCGCCCCAGCCGCCGCGCCGAGACCGCCGCCGCCGCTGTTATTGTTTGCGGTGACGATATTCGGTTCGAGGAAATAGTCGGCCGTCTTGACCTGACCGCCACCGACGTTGCTGCCCTGCTGCAGTTCGCCCTGCTCGGCGAGCGCGCGCTCCATCGCGCGGCTTTGCATCGAGCGGCCACGGTTGACGATTCCAAAGCAGCCGGACTGTTGCACGAAGACTTTCAGGATCGCTTCCGGGCTGCCGAGATTATATTCCCGCCACCACTGGTTGTCCGGCTCGACGATAGCGATCGTGCCAAGGCGGCGGCTGCAAACCGGGATTTGCGCGGTCGCACGGCTCTGCATGTTGCGTGCTTCGCTAGCGCGGGTGTTGCTGGTCTGCGCGGCCGCCGGTGAGGCGATCATTGCCGCTGCGCCAAGGAAAACGAGTTTGCGGATCATGGTTCGTTTCGTCCCTTCTTATTGCGAATGAGGGCGAATTTGCGGGCACGTCACACGCGCCGCCTTACGCAACCAAAAGATTACGACCGGATTGCCCCCCGTTCGGCCCCGCTAAGGGCTGGCGCCCATTTAATCTCGATTAAAAGCGCTGGCTAGTGGCTGCACGCGCCAGCGAGCCGACATCGGCGTCATGGACGTGCCGATAGCGAGCCATCAGCACGCTGACGGCCCCGAACAATAGCAGTCCGGCTGCGATCAGCTTGAACATCAGTGGATGGTCGTCCCGGACCAGCGCCAACGCATCGCCGAAGCCGCGCAACCGCTCGCCGCCGAGTCCAGCCCGCAGCGCGAACCAGCCCACCAGCAGGAAGACGATACCCCGCGCCGCATAGCCTAGCTGACCTGCAGGCTTCACCAGCCGCGGCGCGTTCGGTTCCATTTCCTCCATGAACTTGGCACGGAATGCGATCACCAGCTGAACGACGGCGACGACGACGATCACCAGCCCCGCGGCGATGAGCAGGAAGTCTCCTCCCGGCGCGTCGGCGACCTGCCGCGCGGTGTCCGCAGATTCGCCCGAGCCTGCGGCCTGACCCGCCTCGCCCGATGATTGCTTGTCGTCGCTGATGGCCCGGATGGCGACGAACGTGAGCCCCCAGTAAGCAAGGCCGCTAACTACATTGGCGGCGCGGGTGACGAGGCCCTTGGCGTCCTGGCCCTTATGGTCGAGATCGAAGAACCCTTCCGCGAGCCGATAAAGCCCATACCCGAACAGTCCGAACGAGAGGACCGCAAGCAGAAGCGTTCCGAGCGGCATGGCCTCGACCGACTTCACGGCTTCCGACGAGGACAAGGGACGGTTGGAATCGAGCGCCAGCCAACCAATGATCAGGTAGACGACGCCGCGCGCCAGATATCCAAGCCTTGCCCAAGTCTCGAT
>Ga0247828_10000705_pt1 | contig 11000 bp, 6 predicted proteins | sample 12C_Control_Day3_FD_192425 | JGI IMG/M metagenome (GOLD analysis project Ga0247828, IMG submission 192425) | Soil microbial communities from agricultural site in Penn Yan, New York, United States - 12C_Control_Day3 | ecosystem: Environmental > Terrestrial > Soil > Agricultural land | place: USA... | reverse complement strand
CCTCCTCGGCGAGCTCGACCTGCGCCACGGCCAGGCCGCGCTGGCGCCGTTGGGGTCGGCCAGGGCCGAGTCGCTGCTCGCCTACCTGCTGCTCCACCGCGAGGCGGCCCAGCCCCGCCAGCGCCTGGCGTTCCTGCTCTGGCCCGACTCCAGCGAGCCCCAGGCCCGCACCAACCTGCGCCACCTGCTGCACGTCCTGCGCCGCGCCCTGCCCGACCCCGACCGGTACCTGGAGGTGACCCCGCGGACGCTGCGCTGGCGAGAGGACGCGGCCTGGTGGCTGGACGTGGCCGCCTTCGAGGAGGCGATCTCCCGGGCCGAGCGGGAGCCGGGCGACCAGGAGCGCTCCACCCTCCGGGCGGCCGTCGAGCTGTACGGCGGCGACCTGCTCCAGAGCAGCTATGACGAGTGGCTGCTGGAGGAGCGGGAACGGCTGCGCCGCCGCTACCTCCAGGCGCTCGAGCGGCTGGTCGAGCTGCTGGAGGCGGGGGGCGAGCATGCCGAGGCGATCGGGTACGCCGAGCGGATCCTGCGCGAGGACCCGCTGCGGGAGGCGGCCTATCAGGTCCTGATGCGGCTCCACGACGCCCGGGGCGACCGGGCCAGGGCGCTCAGGGCCTACCATGCCTGCGCCGCGACCCTGGAGCGCGAGCTGAACGTCGAGCCGTCGGCCGCGACCCGCCGGGCCTACGAGGCGCTGCTGCCGCCGGCCGGTGGGCCGGCCGCCGAGCGGGAAGCTGGCCAGGCGAGGCCGCTGGGCCGGCCACCGCTCGTCGGGCGGGCGGCCCAGCGGGCTCGCCTGACCGAGCTGTGGCGGGCCGCCGAGGGCGGCGGCGCCAGGCTGGCGCTGGTGACCGGCGAGCCCGGCGCCGGCAAGACGCGGCTGGTGGAGGAGTTCCGCTCCTGGTGCGCGCACCGCGGGGCGGCGACCGCCGAGGCGCGTTCCTATCCGGCGGAGGGGGCGCTCGCCTACGGGCCGGTGGTCGCCTGGCTCCGTTCGGAGCCGCTGGCCGGGTACCTGGGACGGCTCGACCCGGCCCGGCTGGGGGAGCTCGCCCGCCTGCTCCCGGACCTCCACCAGGCGCCGCCCGGCCTCTCCCCGCCCGCGCCGGCGCCCGACCCCGACCGGCGGAGGCTGCTGTTCGAGGCGCTCGCCCTGGCGCTGCTGGCCCCCAGCCGGCCGCTCCTGCTGGTCGCCGACGACCTGCACTGGGCCGACCGGGAGACCCTGCAGCTCCTCCACTACCTGCTCCGGGCCCACCCGGAGGCCCCGCTCCTGGTGGTCGCGACCGCCCGGCGCGAGGAGCTGGACTCCGACCATCCCCTGCACGAGCTCGTGACCGGGCTGCGGGCGCTGGAGCGGGTGACCGAGGTCGAGGTCGGGCGGCTCTCCGGGCGGGAGACGGCGGCCCTGGCCGAGCGGCTGCTCGGAGGCCCGCTGGAGGCCGCGGACACCGACCGCCTGCACGCCGGGACCGAGGGCAACCCGCTGTTCGTGGTCGAGGCCATCCGCGCCGGATGGCGCGGGCGTGACGAGCCCGCCCCGATCACCCCGAGGGTCCAGGCCGTGATCGAGTCGCGGCTCGCCCAGCTGTCCGGCCCGGCCCGCGACCTGGTCGGCGTCGCCGCCACCATCGGGCGGGAGTTCACCACCGACGTGCTCGCCCAGGCCAGCCAGGCCGACGAGGAGGCGCTGGTCGCCGGGCTCGACGAGCTGTGGCGGCGACGGCTGGTCCGGGACCAGGGGCCCGACGCCTACGACTTCACCCACGACCGGATCCGGGAGGTCGCCTACCTGGGCCTCAGCCCCGCCCGGCGCCGCCGCACCCACCTGCTCGTGGCCCGGGCGCTGGAGCGGCAGCACGCCGGCGACCCGGCGCCGGTGGCCGCCCAGCTCGCCGCCCACCACGAGCGCGCCGGCCAGCCAGAGGAGGCGGTGGCCTGGTACCAGCGGGCGGCGTCGGCGGCCCAGCGGCTGCCGGCCTACGCCGAGGCGGTCCGCCTGCTCGAGCGTGCCCTCCGGCTGGTCCGGGCCGGGCCGCCGACCCCGGCCGGCCGGGAGCGGGAGCTGGCCGTCCTGACCCGTCTCCAGGGACCCCTCGGGGTGGTCGACGGGTACGCCTCGGAACGGCTCGCCGAGGTGCAGCGGCGGGGGCTGGAGCTGGCCGCGGAGCTCGGCGTCGAGCCGGCGCCGCCGCTGCTGCGGTCGACGGCCACGGCCAGCCTGGCCAGAGGCGACTTCGAGGGCGCCCGGCGGGTCGGCGAGCGGCTCCGCGCCGGCGCAGCCTCCGAAGGCGACGACCTGCGCGCGGTCCAGGGCGAGTACGTGCTGGGGCTGGTGGCGTTCTGGAAGGGCGAGTTCGAGGCCGCCCGCGGCCACTTCCAGGCGGCCGTCGACCGCTACCGCCCCGAGCGCCGGTCGGCCCGGCTGGCCCGCTACGGCAGGACCACCGAGGTCCTGTGCACCAGCCGCCTCGGCAACACCCTCGGCTTCCTCGGCCGCCCGGAGGCCGCGCTCCGGGCCCGCGACGCCGCCCTGGCCCGGGCCCGGGAGAGCGGCCATCCCCACAGCCGCGAGGCCGCCCTGACCTTCGGCGCGATGCTGGCCCTGGAGCTGCGCGACCCGGCCTCGGTCCGGGCCCAGGCGGCCGAGCTGGCCGCCCTGCCCGGGGACCTGGCCCGGCCGAACCGGGTCGTCGCCGACGGCCTCGCCGGGTACGTCGAGGTGCTCGACGGCCAGGAGGCGGCCGGCATCGCCCGCATCCGGCGCGCCCTCGAGGACCCCGCCGAGGGCGAGCACGCCCCCGGCATGCACACCATGGTGGCGCGCCTGCTCCTGGAGGCCTGCGCCGCCGTCGGCGACGCCGGGACCGGCCTGATCGCCGCCGACCGGGTGCTCGGCCTCGACAACGTCCGCACCTGGGAGTCGGAGGCCCGGCGCCGCCGCGGGGAGTTCCTGGCCGCCCTCGGTGACGACGGCGAGGCCGAGCTGCGGCGCGCGCTCGAGGTCGCCCGCCGCCAGGGGGCCAGGCTGTTCGAGCTGAGGGCGGCCGCGAGCCTGCTGCGCCGCCGGCTCGACGGCGGCCAGGACCGCCCGGCGCGAGCGGCGCTGGCGGCGGTCGTCGAGGCCCTTCCCGAGGGACGGGACACCCCCGACCTGCGCGAGGCCCTGGCCCTCCTTGCCCGGAGCTGAGCGGGAAACGCTCCCCGGAACGCTCGCGGAACGCCCCGCCCCCGATCCTGCCGCCACACGAGCGAAAGGAGGCCGCGATGATCGCGGTGATGGGTGCGGCAGGGAACGTCGGGAGCAAGGTCGCCGACCTGCTGGTCCGCCAGGGCCAGCAGGTGCGGGCGCTGGAGCACCGGCGCCGGCTGGACGAGCTCGGCCGCCGGGGCGCCGAGGTCGTCGCCGGCGACCTGGACGACCCCGGGGACCTCGGTCTGCTGCTCAAGGACGTCGACGCCGCCCTGGTGGTGCTGCCCGACGTCGTGGCCGAAGCGGAGTTCGCGGCCACCCGCTCCAGGATGAGCCGCGTCATCGCCGACGCCCTGCGGGCGTCACGCGTGGAGCACGTGGTCGCGCTGAGCACCGTCGCCGCCGGCTGGCCCGACGCCGCCGGGCCGGCGGCCGGGCTGCGCGAGCTCGAGCAGCGCCTGGCCGAGCTCCAGGACCGCCATGTCCTGGTGCTCCGCTCGCCGTTCTACATGGAGAACCTGCTGGCCGGCCTTCCCATGATCCGGGCCCAGGGAGTCAACGGGAGCGCGATCGAGGCCGACCTCGAGCTGCCCATGATCGCGACCCGGGACGTCGCCCGCGAGGCCGCCGAGCGGCTGCTGCGCCGCGACTTCAGCGGGCACGGGGTCAGGCTGCTGGTAGGGCCGGAGGACGTCAGCCTGCGGGCGGCCACCCGGGCGCTGGGCCGGCGCCTCGGCCTGCCCGAGCTGGCGTACGTCCAGTTCCCCCCGGACGGCGTGCGGGCCGCGCTGCGCGGCGCCGGCATGTCGGAGGAGGGCGCCTCGGCCATGGTCGAGCTGCAGCTCGACCTCAACGGCCACGGCCCGTTCGACGCCGTGCGGCGGGCCGCCGACGTCACCACGCCCACCCGGCTCGAGGAGCTACTCGACGAGGTGGCGTGGTGAAGGGCTACCAGGAGCTCCGGGGACGCTTCCGGGGCGCGCTGCTCCGGCCGGGCGAGGAGGGCTACGACGAGGCCCGCCGGGTCTGGAACGGGGCCATCGACCGGCGCCCGGCGCTGATCGCCCGCTGCGCCGGGGCCGACGACGTCGCCGTCGCCGTGCGCTTCGCCCGCGAGCACGACCTGCTCGTGTCGGTCCGGGGCGGCGGCCACGCCGTCGCCGGGCATGCCGTCGCCGACGGCGGCCTCATGATCGACCTGTCGCTGCTGAAGGCGATCCGGGTCGATCCCGGGGCCCGCACCGTCCGCGCGGCCGGCGGGGTGCTGCTGGGCGAGCTGGACCGCGCGACCCAGCCGTTCGGGCTGGCCACCCCGGCCGGGATCGTCAGCCACACCGGGATCGGCGGCCTCACCCTTGGCGGCGGGCTGGGCTACACGATGCGCAGGTTCGGCCTGACCGTGGACAACCTGCTCGCGGTCGACCTGGTCACCGCCGACGGGGAGCCGATGCAGGTCGACGCCTGGACCGAGCCGGAGCTGTTCTGGGGGCTGCGGGGCGGAGGCGGCAACTTCGGCGTCGCCACCGCCTTCACCTACCGGCTCCACCCGGTGGGCCCGGTGGTGCTGGGCGGGCCGATCTTCTGGCCCCTGGCCGACGCCCACGAGGTGCTCGGCTTCCTACGCGACGTCCACGCGCGGGCGCCCGACGAGCTGGGCGTCGTCCTGACCCTGCGCCTGGCCCCGCCGAACCCGGCCCTGCCCCCGGAGCTGCACGGGACGCCGGTCGTGGGGCTCATGCTGGTGTGGACCGGCGACCCGGCCGCCGGGCAGGCGGCGATCGCGCCGCTGCGCCGCATCGGCACGCCCCTGGCCGACCTGGTCCGCCCGGTGCCCTACCTGTTCGTCCAGTCCAGCCTCGACGCCGGCAACCCGCACGGCATGCACTACTACTGGCGGTCCCAGCGGGTCCCGGAGCTCGGCGACGAGGTCGTCGACCGGCTCGCCGGCCTGGTCGACACCATCACCTCGCCGCTGTCGTATGTCGCCGGGTTCGCCATGAGCGGTGCCCTCACCCGCGTCGACGCCGACGCCACCGCCGTCGGCGGGCGCGACACCGGCTTCGAGCTCAGCATCGTCGCCGGCTGGCCGCCGCCCGACCCGGATCCCGAGCGGCACCTGGCCTGGGTCCGCCGAGGCTGGGACCAGCTCCGTCCCCACAGCAGCGGGGTGTACTCCCACTTCATCTCCGACGAGGGCGCCGCCGGCGTCCAGGACGCCTACGGCGACCGCATGAAGCGCCTGACCGCCCTCAAGGACCAGTACGACCCGGCCAACGTGTTTCGCATGAACGCCAACATCCCGCCCAGCCCGCCGGCCCGGCGCTGAGCCGTCAGGAGGTGGTCGCGTCCCGCCGGCCTCCTGGAGGCGTCGGGCGGCTCAGGCGGCGCCGGCCAGCCAGCGGGAGAACAGCTCGGCGAAGCGGCCGCCGCGGGCCCGGAGGTCGTCCGGGGTGCCGGACTCGACGATGCGGCCGTCGGAGACCACCGCGATCTGGTCGGCCTCGGCGATGGTGGACAGCCGGTGGGCGATGATGATGGTGGTCCGGCCGGAGCGGAGGCGCTGGAGGGCGTCGGTGATGCGCGACTCGCTGGCCGCGTCCAGGTTGCTGGTCGCCTCGTCCAGGATCAGCAGGGCCGGGTCGGCGATCCAGGCCCTGGCGAAGGCGACCAGCTGGCGCTCGCCGGCCGCCAGCAGCGCGCCCCGCTCGCCGACCTGGGTGTCGTAGCCGTCGGGCAGGCCGGCGATGATCTGGTCGGCCCCGACCGCGCGGGCGGCCGCCTCGACCTGAGCCCGGGTCGCGTCCGGCCGGCCGAAGCGGATGTTGTCCAGCACCGTGCCCGAGAACAGGAACCCTTCCTGGGGGACGTAGCCCATGGCCCGGCGCAGGTCGGTCAGGCGGATCTGGCGCAGGTCGACCCCGTCCAGGGTGACCCTGCCCTCCCCGGGGTCGTAGAAGCGGGCGATGAGCTTGGCCACGGTCGACTTGCCCGCCCCGGTCGGCCCGATCAGGGCCAGGGTCGTCCCGGCGCCGAGCTGGAGGTCCACGTCGTGCAGCACCTCCGGGCCCTGGTCGTACGCGAAGCTGACGCCCTCCAGCCGGACCTCGCCGCGCGGGTGGGGGAGGGGGACCGGGTCGGGGGCCTCGCGCACCGAGGGCTGCTCGGCGAGCACGGCCCCGACCCGCTCGGCCCCGGCGGTGGCCGACTGGAAGCTGTCGTAGAGCTCGGAGAGCTGCTGCACCGGGTCGAACAGGCTGCGGAGGTAGAGCAGGAACGCGGCCAGGACGCCGATGTCCAGGTCCCCGGTGAGCACCCGCTGCCCGCCGACGCCGAGCACGACCACGGTCGCGGCCGTGCCCAGGAACTCGATCCCGGGGAAGAAGAACGAGGACAGGGCGATGGTGCGCCAGTGGGCGACCCGCTCGTCCTGGTTGGCCTCGGCCAGGCGGCCGGCGGTGGCCCGTTCGCGCCGGAACGCCTGGATGGCCCGCACCCCGGACAGCGACTCCTGGAGCTGCACGTTGACGACGCTGTGGGTCTCCCTGACCTGCCGGTAGGCGTCGGCCGACCAGCGCCGCCAGATCCGGGCGGCCAGGGCGATCAGGGGGGCGACGACGAGGGTGGCCAGGGCGAGCTGCCAGTCCATCACGATCAGGATCACCGCCACCCCGACCACGGTGATGAGCCCGGTGACGAGCGTGACCAGCCCGTCGGTGACCAGGTCGCTCATGGCGTCGATGTCGGCGGTCATGCGGGCGACCAGCCTGCCCGTCCGCTCGCGCTCGTAGAAGTCGAGCGAGAGGGTCTGGAGGTGGCGGAACAGCCTGGTCCGGACGGTGAACAGGACCCGCTGCCCGGCCCGGGCCACGGCCGCGATCTCGGACCTGCTGGCCACGAACTGGACGGCGGCCAGGACCAGGTAGGCCAGGGCGACCCGGTTGATCACCTCCAGGTCGCGCGGGACCACCCCCCGGTCGATGGCCACCTTGACCAGGTAGGGCATGGCCAGGCCGGCGCCGGTCTGGACGAGCACGGCCGCCGAGGCCAGGGCGACCAGCCGGCGGTGGGGGCGGACCAGCGGCCACAGCCACGCCCGGGCCCGCCGTCCCGACCGCCGGCCCGGCTCCAGATCGGGGGGCGCGCCCAGGGTCGTGGCCGACGCCACCGCCCCCCGGCCCGTCGCCCCACCACCCCGCGAGCCCCGGGGCCCAGGCCGGCTCACGATGCCGCCTCCTCGACCAGGCGGTCGACGCCGCCGGTGGCGTGGGCGAGCACGGCCCGGTAGGCGGGTTCGCGGGCGGCCAGCTCGTCGTGGCCGCCCTGGGCGACCACCCGGCCGCGGTCCAGCAGCACCACCCGCTCGGCCAGGCGGAGGCTGGCCCGCCGGTTGGCCACCAGCAGCACGGTGGCGCTGCCCAGGGCCGCGTCCAGCCCGGCCAGGATGGCGGCCTCGGTGTCGACGTCGACGTGGGAGAGGGCGTCGTCCAGGATCAGCACCCGCGGCTTCATCAGCAGCGCCCTGGCCAGTGCCACCCGCTGGCGCTGGCCGCCGGACAGGGTGTAGCCCTGCTCGCCCACGACCGTGTCCAGCCCCTCGGGCAGCGCCTGCACGACCTCGAGCGCGGCCGCCGCGCCCAGGGCGTCCAGCACCTCGTCGTCGGTCGCCTGCGGCCGCCCGAAGGCGACGTTGTCGCGCAGGCTGGCCGAGAACAGCACCGGCTCCTGGTGGACGATCCCGACCGCCGACCGCAGCGAGTCGAGGGTCAGGTCGGCGACGTCGTGGCCGTCGACCAGCACCCGGCCCTCGCTGGGGGCGTACAGCCGCGGGATCAGCCCGAGCAGGGTCGACTTGCCCGACCCGGTGCCTCCGACCACCGCGACCCGGGACCCCGGGGCGATGTCGAGATCGATCCCGGCCAGGGTGGGCCGGCCACCCTCCTCGTAGGCGAAGCTGACGTGCTCGAACCGGATCCGGGCCCCGCGCTCGGCCCGACCGGCCCGGCCCCCGTTCCCTGCTGCCGCCGGCCGCGCCGTCGCGGGCAGGGCGGCCGCCTCCGGCCGGTCGGCGATGGCCGGGGGGTGGTCGAGCACCTCGAAGATCCGCTCGGCGCTGGCCGCGGCCCGCTGGGCGAAGCCGAACAGCATCCCCAGCCCCTGCAGCGGCCAGGTGAGCAGCAGCAGGTAGGCGTTGAAGGCGATCAGCGTGCCCAGGGTGATCTGGCCGTCGATGGCCAGCCGGCCGCCGTACCAGAGGATCGCGGCCAGGCTGAGCTGGGGCAGGATGCCCAGCAGGGGGGTGTAGAAGGCGCGGAGCCGCGCCGCCTCCAGGTTCTGGTCGAGGATCGAGCTGGCCTCGCCCTCGAGGCGGCGGGTCTGCTCGTTCTCCCGCCCGAACGCCTTGACCACCCGGACCCCGGCCGTCGCCTCCTCGACCACGGTGGTCAGCTCGCCGATCTCCTGCTGGACCTGCCAGTACACGCGGTGCAGGCGGCGGTTGTAGCGCAGCGCCCCGTAGACCAGCGGCGGGGCCAGGGCGAGCACGACCAGGCAGAGGCGGGGCGAGAGCAGCCACATCTGCACCGCCGCGATGACGAAGGTGATCACGTTGAGGACCATGAACACCAGGCCCCAGGAGATGAAGTAGCGCACCGAGCGCACGTCCGAGGTCGTCCTGGCCAGGAGCTGGCCGGTCGGCACCCGGTCGTGGTAGGCGGGTTCGAGGGCCAGCAGGTGGCGGACCAGGCGGTTGCGGAGGTCGTACTCGACGTTGGTCCCGACCCGTCCGGAGATGTTGCGCCGCAGCCCGCCGACGACCCAGCGGACCACGGAAAGCACCATCAGCAGGACGATCTCGCGCACCAGCACCCCGGGCACCCGCCTGGTCAGCCCGTCGTCGATGATCGTCTTGGTTATCAGGGGGATGAAGGAGGTGATGACCAGCATCGTCACCCCGAGCGCGAACGCCACCGCCACCCGGCCCCAGTAGGGCCGCATCAGGCCAACGATGCGCCGCAGGGTCCCGAGGGCGAGGCCGTCGGGAGGCGGGTCGGTTCCGTACCAGTGCAGCGGGCAACTCCAAGCAGGTCAGAGGCAGGTTACCTCGAGTTCAACGTACGGCAGGGCCCAGACAATCCGCGACCAGGATGCTATTGTGCTGATACATTCAAGGTTATGTACTGGAGCATATTCTGATGGACACTGAGCGCTACCAGCAGACCGAGCGGACCCGGCTCCGGCGCCTGCCGGAGCGGGCCGCCTACGACCGGGACACGGTGCACGCCATCCTCGACGAGGGCTTCATCTGCCACGTCGGGTTCGTGGTGGACGGCCGGCCGTTCGTCATCCCGACCGGCTACGCCCGGGCCGGCGAGACGCTCTACCTGCACGGTTCCACCGGGAGCCGCCTCGGCCTGCGGCCGGCGATGGACGTCTGCGTCACCGTCACCCTGCTCGACGGCCTGGTCCTGGCCCGCTCGGCCTTCCACCACTCGATGAACTACCGGTCGGTGGTGGTCCTCGGCCGCACCCGCGCCCTCACCGATCCCGACGAGAAGGAAGCCGCCCTGCGCGCCCTGGTCGAGCACATCGTTCCCGGCCGCAGCGACGCGGTGCGCGGGGCCGACCGCCGCGAGCTGGCCGCCACCGCCGTGCTCGCCCTGTCGCTGGCCGAGGTGTCGGCCAAGGTCCGCACCGGGCCGCCCGTCGACGACGAGCCCGACTACGACCTGCCGATCTGGGCCGGGGTGCTACCCGTGCGACAGGTCGCGGACCCGCCGGTGCCCGACGAGCGGCTGGACCCGTCCCTGGACGTGCCCACCCACGTGGCCACCTGGCACCGCCCCACCCGGGACGGGATCACGACCCGGTCCTGACCCCGAGGGCCCGGCAGGCCAGCTCGGTCACGCCGGCGACCACCCGCCGCCGCTCGGAACGGGGCCGGTGGGTCGCCGCGGCCAGGACCCCGTGGAGGCCGTGGAGGAGGAGCTCGGTGGCCAGGGGCGGGTCGGCCACCTCCAGCTCGCCGTCGGCCTGGCCCGCCTCGATCAGCTCGGCCAGCAGGGTCCGGGCGCGGGCGAAGGTGTCCTGCTCGGCGAAGCCGGCCTCGTGGAACAGCACGTGGTGCAGCTCGTGGTTGGCCAGGGCGAAGTCGTAGGAGGCGGCCACCAGCCGTTCGATCCGGGCCGCGATCCCGGGTCCGGGACGCCCCGCCGCCGGCTCGCCCAGCCTGGCCGCGAAGTCGTCGAAGTAGCGGGCCCGGAGCCCGGCGAGCAGCTCGGCCTTGGACTCGAAGTACAGGTACACCGTGCCCTTGGCCACCGATGCCGCCTCGGCGACCTCCGCCATGGTGGTGGCGGCCAGGCCCCGCTCGACCAGGACCCGCGCGGCGGCGTCGAGGATCTGCTCCCGCCGAACGTCGGCCGGCTGCCGTCTCGGCAGGCGGCCGGCCGGCGAGGTTGGCGAGGTGGCTGGGCTGGGCGACGGCGAGGTGGTCGGGTTCGGCATCGTCCCACCCTACCATCTTGACGACTGACCGTCAGTCAGTACAATACTGACCGACGGTCAGTCGGTTCAGGGAGGACTACGGTGGCAGGGACGGAACGACGGCACCAGCTCGAGGAAGCGGATGCGATGGCCGAGCGGGAAGCGGACCGACCCGGGGCGGGTCGGGAACCGGACGGGCCCGGAGTGGGGCAGGGGTCTGGCCATTGGCACGGGAACCTCGGGCGTGGGAACCGCGGGCGGCCGGGGGACGAGTTCGAGGGGGTGCTCGGACTGGTCGCCGGGTGGACGATGGGGTTGGGGC
>Ga0247828_10000701_pt1 | contig 11024 bp, 24 predicted proteins | sample 12C_Control_Day3_FD_192425 | JGI IMG/M metagenome (GOLD analysis project Ga0247828, IMG submission 192425) | Soil microbial communities from agricultural site in Penn Yan, New York, United States - 12C_Control_Day3 | ecosystem: Environmental > Terrestrial > Soil > Agricultural land | place... | reverse complement strand
GCTTACGTCCGTGGCTGAACTGATATTCGGTGGTGTTGACGGTCATGGTCATTTGCTGTCTCCCTCTTGAGCCTCTAACTTAAGGACGTTCTGTCCCTAAGTCAATATGCTGGTATAAATTATTTTAGGGCCGGAAACCGGCCTTTTCCCGGCCCCCACCGGACGGCTTGTAGGGCCTCAGGAGCCGTGGGCCGCTCCCCGGCTATACCGGGGACCGGGCCGGGCCTTATCCCCCGGCCCAGCCCTGTCCCCACCCCCTTGCTGTGCCTACCTGCTAGAGCTTACTAGCTAGCCCTCAGCCCTAGCATCCACCCTTCCCAAGCCCCACGACAGCGTGTCGTGATCGCCCGCTCGCTACCCGTTTATCTCCTCGGCACAGCCTGCGACTCGTGACACATCAGAAGGCGGCGAAGGTCAGCGCGAACCCCAGCCCGAAGGCGATGACGGTCGCGGCTATCAGGGTCGGTCCGGCCAGCCGCGCCGCGCGTAGCTCAGCAAGCGCTGCCTTCAACTCCTCCCCCCTACGCTCTGCCTCCTCTATTTCCCTCGCTACATCGACGTACAAATCCTCCAGCGTGTGACCGGGCTTCTCCATGTGATTCCGGATCAAGCGCCGGGAGCGCGACTTGGGTGTTTGCTGATTGGTCATGACGTCACCCACACCACTGCGAACCAGATCGCCGCTATGACGAAGATCCAGGTCAGCAAACCGATGACGGCCAGCACTGTACTCATCCGATGGTAGCTGAGTATCAAGTCCTCCCTGTCCATCACATCCTCCATGTGCGCATCAGGCGCTGTTGCTCGGCCTCTAGCACTTCACTGGCCGACAGCTTGATATGCTTGTCACGAAAATAACTGCCGCCTGACACCGGGCGCATAGGCCCACCCTTCGCCCACAGGTCACGCACAACTTCGTTGGTGGCGGCGAGGGCGGCGGCGAATTCCTTAGGCGTCATCTTCTTGGTCATGGCCGAACCTTTCTGCTGAGCTTCTCACACCGTGGGCAAACCATGCCGGGCGGCACCGCGCCCTTCTCCATCGACTGGCCCCACGGCCCTCCTAGCTGATGCCCGGTGCAGGCGGTGACGTAGTAGGTGCAAATGATTTTGCCAGTCCTGTCTCCGCGCATCTCACGACGATCCGCGAGGTGCCACAGATCAGTGGCCCGGTTGCTGCTGATCCAGAGGTTCATCGCCCTGCCTCCAAGCGATCCAGATATTCGCGCGCCAACTGATGCCGTGCGGCGAAGTGCGTGGACTGCCCCTCAGTGAGCATGAGGTTCAGGAACTCAGTGCGGTAAGCGCGAAACTCGGTGAAGACGCGCACACGGAACAGAGCGCGATCCTGCTCGAGGCTGAGATTCAGTCCGGTGGTCAACGGTGCCAGAGCGGCGTCCACTTCACGTCTCGTATTCATTTTCCCCTCCTGCTGGTGAGAAGGGGCGGCACCATGCCGCCCCCATTGGTTACGCGATGAACTGCTTGGCGGCCGCGAGAATGTCTGCCGCTGACTGAGCCACGACGGCGCGGGCCTGAGGATTGTCCTTCAGCGCCTGCGCGTCTTCCACGCAAAGCTCCCGCTCCATGCGCTGAGTGATCTGCGTCAGGGCCGGATCGTCCGTCAGATTGAAGGCGGGCAGCAGAGCCACCAGTTCCCTCACATTCTCCACCAGACTGTCGTGGAACCGGGCGGTGACGGTGCGGCCGTTCTTGTCGATGCCGATTGCCGTTCCGTGTTTCGGAAGACGCTCGGCCATGTTGCCCACCACCTCAATGACGCGATCCACTGCGTCTTTCATGGCGGCGCTCAGGGCTTCCTTCAGGTGCTTCTCGACGTCGCGCTTGATGTCGGCGGCGTGATCAGCAGCCAGCGCCACTCGGAAGTCGTCCGGGTCCGGCACGGGGAACACCTTGACCTCGAAGTCGAACTTGTTGGCGATGAGCGAAGGGTGCGGGTAGTCGGCGTCACGGAACATGCCGTTCAGCTCGTTCTTCCGATCCTCAATGTGCTGAGGGTAGTCGGCGCAGAACTTAGTGACCTCGCGGTCGAAGTCCTCATGCAACGCCTTCATGCGCTCGGCGTATTTCAGGTACAGCGCGGCCGGAAGGATCCGGGTGCCGCTGTCCATCCACGGCTGCGTCATGCAGACGTGTAAGCGCCGGGCGGTGTCCACGATCTGCTTGATCGGCTCAAGCGCGGCCTTGGCGATCAGTCGCTTGTTGTAGCGACCGGCGTCCTTGGCCGCACCGTGCGACTCGTTGACCTCATCGGTGATCTCGCGGTCGAGGCGGCGAGCGCCCCACTGCGAGATGGTCAGGTCAGCAAGCATTGCCTTTTTGGCTAGGTAGTTGGTCATCGGTGCTATCTCCCCTCAGGAAACAAAGTGTCGATGCGCTCGCCACCGGCCGGTCCGCGATAGATGCAAACCTGGGTGACGAAGTTTTGCTGGACCAGCCAGCTCGCCCACCGCCGCGCCCTGCGTTCAGTCTCGTCGTGAGCGGAAATCTCAAAGCGTCCGGTGTCAGCGTTCAGGAAAGTGACGGTAAACATTGGGCTTCTCCCTCTATTGAGCCTCTAATATTAGGACACGCTGTCCCGCCTGTCAAGTGCGATAATTGGCCTGAAAGGCTGGAAATTTAGGGCCTCAAAAAATTTACATACCCCCATAAAAAGGCCTTGACAGAGGGACAGCTTGTCCCTTAGGGTAAGGGGTATCAAAACGTAGGAGGTTGCTGATGTTTAGCAAGAGGTTGAAAACTGAAATTAAAGACTGCATCGCGTTCTACAAAAATGACGAGTTTAGTGCAGCGGAAGTTGCACCATGCCTCGAAGATGATGAGCTTGATAAGCTGATCAAGACGCACGGCAAGAAGCGCGTCATCAAAGCGATCAAGAGCCTCTGCAAAACAAAATAAACTAACGCCCTCACTCGGAATGACCGGGTGAGGGCGTCTTGTTCCGGGGCGGTATTTTGACGGTCGCCCCGCCCGGCGACTGGTGCACCCGGTGCTTTAAGCACCACACCGGATCAGTAAAAGAGTGCGACCGCAAAACAGGTCACGGCAAATGCAATCCATGCGTAGGCTTCAAGCATGACCACCTCCTAGGTTCAAAAAAGGAGCGGCGGTGCCAGAGGCGTGACCCATGCCCGACACCGCCGCCTTCCCCCCGACAACCATCACCCTGCATTGAAGCTCGCGAGGATGACGCCAGCCTGGGAGCCCGGCTTGGCGTCGGCTAGATATTCTACCTTGACATGCACGGCATCACACCAGCCGCCATACCTTTCCTCTTTTCCGTTCCAAGGATTCTTGTATTCAGAGGGGTGTGTCATGCGCGCTAACTGCTCATCTTCTGCGGCGACTACGGCACTATCCCAGGTGTCATAGCCGTCGTTGACGTTCTGGCTAATCAGAAAGAGCTTCATTGTGCTTACTGAACAGAATGCCGGTCAGCCGCTTCCCGCTCTTGCATTTCGCGGATGATGGTTTGCAGATCCTCATGGCTAACCATCGGTGCCTGACTGGCTTGGTTGTACGGGATACCGTCGTGATCAAACTGCCGTTCTGACTCCACCTCCGTGACCGGCAACCCGATGGAGTTGACGCGCGGAAGCTCTGGATTGTTAGACGCCGGTAGCGGTTGTGGCATGCTGCCGATGGTAGTGTTGACCACATGCGTCTCGTTAGCGATACGCTGGAACGTGTCGTGCTGATGCGCGAGGTACGCGCCCAACCGAGCGAATGCCTGTTCCAGATAAGCGCACCGCTGCTTATAATAGGTAAGCTCCTCCCTCAGGCTTACGTTGAGGCCTTGAACGAGGTTAAGCTTCTGCTGCAGTTCCGCCGCCAGCTCTGCCGAATGATTGCGGTCGGCATAGAGCGCATAGATGGCTTCCATGCCCTGCGCGGCGGTGTCTTTCAACGTCTCGATTTTGTCGGCCTTAGGTACGCTCACTGTTGGTTCCTCCGTCATTGCCAACCCTGCTGCCGTCGCCAAACGATCACGCAGTTTTCTTGCTGTTGCCATTAGACTATCCCCTCTCATGGCTAGGTTCAGTTTTTCGCTCGTCCTGCTCGTCAAAATAATCAGACACCATATTCAGTACGCGCGTCCTCGCCCTATCACTGGGTAGGACAGACAGTGCGCCCATGACCTTAACGAGCGCCCTGGTGGACGGATCGCTCAGGCCTGCACGGATCAACTCAGCCTCCTTCTTTGATTCAACCTCAATGCTCGCTTTCATTCTCCCCTCCACAGGTTGTTCACAGCTTAAGAAACCTTCCGAGTGTCGTACGCATAGCGCCCTCACTACCCCTCACGTCCCACAGGGCGGCAGCTAACTCGTACACGTCATCTATCCCCCGGTTCATGAACCACTGGCCTTCCATCTTCGAGCCGAAGGTGTGCACGTCCCTATGTTCGTCCGGCGTCAGCGGCACCACCCATTTGTCAGTGGCTTTCATGCCTACGCCCCTCTCAGCGGCGGCAGGGCCTCCGCAGAGGTGGTGAGCCTCACAGGGCATACGCCCTGAGATGCAGCTAGGCAGTTTTCTAATCAGCCTCAGGTGCGCTTGCGACATCCCCTCGCGCTTCCGCATCTGCACGCTCCTGTACCAGTCTATGGCTGCCACATCGCGGCGGCTGGAGTTGCATTCCCTGCATGCGCCTACGAGATTGAGATTGGCGCGGGTGCCGCCATATTTGACGGGTAAGACGTGATCAAGGGTAGCGCGTCGGCGCTTACGGTCAAGGCTGTTTAGTGGTGGACCCCCATCATTCATGTGACTAGGTCCGTACATGACTGCCCCGCAATATGCACAGCGCCAGTTCTGCGATTCAAAGATACTGATGGCCGTGTCAGTCTGAGTGATCATGGCATCAGCCACATCACTAGCCACGCGACGGTTATGACGACCGCCATAGCGATCAAGAGTTGTATGAGAAATGCTGTCATGGTCATGCGCTCTGCCCCGCCTCTGCTTTGAGTTGGTCAGCACTGACGTCAATCAGCGTAGCCAGATATTCTATGACCGCCTGTTTGCTGGCCTGAAATTCCTTCGCCCCCATTTCCACTTGGTTCTGAGACTTAGCTACGTAGCGCGTCACTGCACAGCCGGTGACGGTCACGATGGCAAAGTCATCACGCTGACGCCTAAGGGCTGCTGCAAGCCTCAGGGCGTCCCCAGGAGAGGTCATGACGTAGGTTTCCCTGTCATGATAGCCGGTCTTGATCAGGGCGAATTTACGCAGGTGCGTGGGCGTAGGAAACTGATCAGCCATGCCCTCCGGAAGATTGACCCACGCTTCCTTCATGGACGCGAAGTAGTGATTATGAGAGCGATGTGACCGCTCCGCTTGTGCGCTGACCATGTAATGCTCACCCGTGGTGAGCCGGTCCTGGCAGATGGAGAGCCAGCCGGATATGGGACGCATCACGTTCCCATCCCAAAACATTCTGAGCGGCCATTCATCCATCACTTATCGCTCAGTGCGGCGCGGCGATCATTGCAGGCTTCGCGCACGGTTTGTTGGTGATCAGGTATGAGCCGACCGTAGGTGCCAGCATTCTCCTTGGCGAAGTCATCAACGGCGGTGGCGGTTTTCAATTCATCCAACTGAGATAGCAAAGTGGCGGTGTGCTGCGCACTAAGCTCGTCAGGAAATTTGATGCTCTCACTCTTAGCCTTCGCCTTGGGAGCAGTCTGTGTGCTGGCCGCGTTCGCGTCATCATCTTCTTCGGCGGCGATGCAGCAGAACCCGGCATGAGAGTAGCGACGAGCATAAGTCAAAAAGCTGCCCATGACCTGCGGCTTGTCCAGCGCCACCACCAGCGGGAACATGCCTTCGATCCACTGACCGGATGAGTGACCTAGCACCGTGTGAAGATAGAGGCCGTCCTCGCTAGGCAGGGGGAATTGAATAATCGTCAGCCCGTGCTTGGTGAGAGACGGCACGGTGGCGTCCCTGATTGAGGCAAGGTCGGCATACTTGCTGCGGAAATGTGGATTGGTCTTGTTTTGTTGCGCGTTCTCCATTTCGGCCTGAGCCTTCGAGAGCGCGGCGAACAAATGATTAACCTCCGATGACGACCTCAATTTATCCCTCCATCTCGGTTGCTATCCAGACTGTGCGATCACGGCCCATTATCATCCTGACCCTACCGGAATCCTTCACCAGCGGGGGGTGCACAGCGGTGCCCGCCGCGCCCTTTCCGCATAGCTCCGCTACCCTTGTGCGATAGGTAGATCCATGATTGCCGAAAGCTTCTTCAATCTCCCACAGCGTCATGCCGCGTCGGCCTGAGTTCCTGATAGCCTCATACACCCTGCTCTGTAGCGCCTTCAGCTTAGGGACTATCTTCTCAGCCGCGCTGTGAGACGTCAGCGGATCGGTGCCGCGAGATAGCTCATGCGCGGTGCGTGGTGAATACGGCTTGTCGCCGAACAAATCCTTCATGCTGCTCATGCTATTTCTCCGCTGTTATGCGTAGACGTCCGGCACCATCACGCCTGATCTGAACACCGTGACCCTTCGCAAGGCCCACCTCGCGCGCGATCATGGCCTTAAGCGCCTTCTCAGCCGAAGCGTTGACCTTCGCTGAGTCCGTGCTGTCCAGCCACTCAACGGCGAGCGAGGCCCACTCATTGTTGCCGGTCATATCCACGGTGGTGAAGTTGGTTACCGGCGGCGGCGGGTCTGCCGGTGGTGGCGAGCCCTCAGGGGGGATGCCTGTGGTTATGCACTGCCAGAATACCAACTCGCGCTCTAGCAGCACTGATTGGTAGAACAGGTCAGCGGGAACCTCGATGTATTTCCACTGACTGGTGCCAACGAACATAGACAGCACCGCCCAGCTCAGCCGGTTCACCATCATGTAGTGCTGTAGCTGCGGCTGATAGCGCGCCAGCGCCTCGTCTTGATCGAAGCGAAACGGGTTGAGGTGCTTAGCCTCAAAGATGGCAGGCGCGCCCTTCTCCGTGGCGGTCCTGCCATCGAGGGTGCAGCTAAGGAAGTTGTAGGTCGGGTGATCGAATGAGGCCCCTGCGTCAGTGACTGTCCGCCCTGTCATGCGCATGTACCACAGCCGATTAAACTCCTCGGTCCACAATCCCATCTGCACCTCGAGCACGTTGGATAAATCGTCAGGCTCACGCTCTCCGCGCATCTCCTGATAAAGCCGAAAGACTTGCTCAGCATCGCCGTTCATCAAGATACGGGCGGCGGTGCCGCCTATCCGGGTGGAGCGGGTAGCAAGACGTGCGCTGGTGAGGCCGAGCTTCATATTAGAAGGGCGTCTCCTCACTGACCCCACTGTGCTGATTGGCTAGTGGAGTGGTGATCTTGATTTCCGCGCCAAGCCCGTCGATCTGCTTTGTGCGATAATCCCCGAACAAGGCCATAATCGCGGTGACTGTCGGAATAGGCAGATCAAAGAACGTAGCTTCGAGCTTGGCGTCATCACCTTCAAACAACACATGCAGTGCGCGTGAGTTGTCCGGCTGATAGGACAGTACGCGCATCCTTTTACATCCGTGAAGCGTGAGATATATGCTCATCGTCTGCCGCGCTCGCCTAGAGTGAGACGTAACTTACGGACTGCGTCTGCCGCTCTCTCCACATCCTTTAAGCGCCGTTGTTTGAATTCGTATGATGGGTAGTCGGTATATTCCTCGAATTTGCGCTTCGTGAAGTGTAGGCTCTCTAGGATAAGCGCGATGTCATCCCTCGTCATTTTCCAGCTCCGAAAAATTGCCGGGGCATTCGCGCCCCGGCCTCCATGCTAGTAAGTGTTTTGCGAGGCGACGATGTCGCGGGCCTTAGCCAGCTTCTCGCCTTGCAGTTCTGCTGTTGCCGCCATTTTATTGAGCCACCTGTCAATGGTCATGCGCTCAATCATGGAGTTATGGTTATAAATTTTCACCCTCCACCGGATCTTGATTTTTGATCCAGGCTTAGTCGCGTCCTCCGTGACCAAAACATATTTGTTCGTGTCCAGCAGATACGCCTGCAAAGAGGCTAACCGGGCGCGAACCTTGCGTCGGTTAGCATCGCTGTTATGACCGAACGCTAGGGTGAGTTCGCCAACCTCCGTCCACGCATCAGGGTTAGCGGCATATTTCCTGAGTAGGTACGCGGCCATCAGGTTATCATGCCACCGTCCGTCTGACGTGACCCACCTGTTACCCACTTTTACGAGACGAAACTTTGATCCTGGAGGATCAAAGCTGTCCAGCGCAACGGTGACGGCGGGTAGCGTTTCGTCTTTGGCATCATACATAGTCGATGTCCTTTCACGGTTTCAGTGCATCAAGTAAGAGCCTCTTAGCTTCGTTAAGGCGAGTCATAGAGGCTTTGTTTGCATCCGGATTTTTGTCCGGGTGCAACTTCGTGGCTAGAGCGCGCCAGCCAATGTCAATAATCTGTTTGGCAAGTTTTAGAATTTCAGCCTGTTCGCGATACTCGTCTAACTCCTTGTTGCGGAGCCGGTCTAGGTTGACCTTCGCCAGCGTTTCATCGACCGCTGACGTGTAGGGGCGTGACCAGTATTCAGCGGGGCGTGACTGATACCCGGCTGAGCTACGCTTATCGCCTGACAGTTCCTTCCCACTAGGAAGGCCGACGCCGGCGTCGTTTTTTCTATCTTTGGTTGCGTCCAGCATCAGCCTACCGCCCTGCATCCAGCGTTCGCAGGTGCGAATAGCTACGCCAGTTTCCTTTTCCGCATACGCGGTGAAGTCATCCATTTCTGGTGACGCCTTCGCCTCTATCAGGCAGATGCCCGCCTTATAGCGATACTCACGCGCGGCCATCTCAGCCTGAGCTAGGACTTCCTTCGCTGTCCTCTCGCCTCCGGTGATTTCCTCATTGGCCTTCCTGACGTAGCCACGAAGATCATTGGTGATGGCGTCTAGGGTGCGCCCCACTTGGTTATTTTTCTGCATCAACATTTTTTTCTCCCTTTCGAGTTAAAACTCATAGGTCTTCCAACTTCAGCCGTGCGCCGGTCTTCTTGTAGTTATAGGTCATGACCAGTTCCCGGCAGACGCCACGCATCAGTGTGCGTTCCCGGTTATGACGGCCAGCGGCGATGAGTTCGTCAGGGTTGAAGAACCGCCGCTTGATGGTGTCAGTCAGCCGCTGCCAATCGATGTCAGCCCAATAGGACTTAGCAAACAGGCCGAAAGACTTAACCAGCGTAGCACCGTAAGCCTGGTTGTTGGTCGGTCCCCAGATCGCCACCATGGCGGCGAGGGTGTAGTCTAGCACCTCTCCTACCACCTGATCCTTGGAGACCTTCATGCGGTACACGGCCTGTAGGGCTGCCACGCAAGAGACGTGACCGCGCGCCTTAGGGCCCACGATCAGGCCGCACTCCTTCAGGATGCGCTCGATCTGCACCGCCTCGTCATTCTTCGCGGTGACCATGACGTGAAAATGATCGACCGGCCGGGCCTTCTTCTTCCCGTTGTTGATCTGAATCCAAATCTCAGCGGCGCGGGCCGGGTCAGAGGCGGCGATCACCACGTCCTCGAACATATCCTTGTCAAAGTTCTCGGCGATGAGCGTAGCCCATGCCAGATCGAACGGGCGTTGAGCGCGAATCCATACAACGCTCAGCTTATTAAGAGGCATGTACACCGTCTCGCGGTGCAGCCGGGGGTGTTCCCCAATATCAGATTGCACCTTGCGCGCAGTCAGCTTCTTATCACTTAGATCGTGTAGCATTTTCATTCCCCTTCTTTAGTGTGCTGATTAAACGGCTTAAGTGAACGCGCGCATTCTCTAGCGCGGTGACGGCGAAGCGCCGCGTGTCAGGGTCTAAGTCTGATGGGATAGCGACCCTCTCATAAAGACTGACGCACCCGGCCTCAGTCTCAATGATTGCTTTGCGAAAGGTGCGCACCGCGACCCGCATCTTACGTTCGGTGCGGGTGCCAACGGTGCGGTCCTGTCGCCTTCTGATCTGATCGGCTATGCTGCGTATGCCGCGCTTGCCGCTTTCCGCTAAGGCGATTTCCTCAGGCGTTCCCTCGCGTATAATCAAGAGCGCGCCCTTAAGGGTGTCACGGTTCACATGATAGGGAACGGCCACGCCCTTGACCTGTAGCTTCGCGGCACACATGGCGGCGCGCTGAATTTCAAGGCGGCTACAACTATAAGGATCACTGCGCGATTGACGTCGGTGATTGTTGGGCAAGTGCGGCCCGTACTCGTCACCCGAATGTTCTGGTATCATTGTGTTTTCCCCTTCCACAGATACCATAAGGACAGAGCGTCCTTTCGTTGTCAAGTTCAAAACACTTTTGCCCTTGCGCTTTCGCCACGGTGTCTCTAATAATAAGTGGTCACGGTTTTATCAGGGGTGTGCCATGTATCAGCTTAGAAACTTCCGCGATGTCATCGATGCCTGTGGGCATACGACCGGCCTCGCCTCTGCCCTTAACATTGAGCATGAGGCTGTTCGGAAATGGCGTCAGCGTAACCGCATTCCGGTAGAGTATTGGCAGGGCGTGATCGCGGCAGCGCGATTCTGCGGGGAGAACGTCACAGCCGATGACCTTACTAGAATGGTTGCGAAAACATTCACTATCAACGTTCAACACCTTGGTACACCATTGCCGACACGGGGCCGTCCGCGCACGCTCTCGTAGGGGAAGGGGGAATGCAATGCCGTGGGATGATGAGCGCATTTCTGCGCTTAAAACGCTCAGCACCAGCGGGCTGTCTGCATCTCAGATAGCCACCAAGCTAGGCGGTGTCAGCCGGAATGCAGTAATCGGAAAACTCCACCGACTCGGTTTAACCATCAACGGCAGCGCCGCTCCTCACTACGCTCCACGCGCACCGCGTCCGAATCGCGTCAGAAAGAAAAGCGGTCGCTCACCCGACCGTCAGGGACCGGCCCCTGATGTGCCTCCCTTCCAGAAGGGACCGGTCCCTCCCCCTAAGAAGCCTGAACCTCCCATTCACACCCATGCGGTGGGTATAGAGGGGGTTAAGCGAGGTCAGTGCCGGTT
>Ga0247828_10000699_pt1 | contig 11032 bp, 21 predicted proteins | sample 12C_Control_Day3_FD_192425 | JGI IMG/M metagenome (GOLD analysis project Ga0247828, IMG submission 192425) | Soil microbial communities from agricultural site in Penn Yan, New York, United States - 12C_Control_Day3 | ecosystem: Environmental > Terrestrial > Soil > Agricultural land | place... | reverse complement strand
AGGATGGGCAACCGGGTCCACCGGCAGGTGCTGCAGCTCATGGAAAGTAAACTGGGCGTCAAACCCGAAACGCTGCTCCCATGCCAGCATCAGCAATTCGAGCTTTTGCACCTCGGGGTCGGCGTCCTGCTGCGCCTGCATTTCCTGGATAGGGTCGCCCCAGCCCAGCCACACGACAGCACCTCGCACCAACCCGTTCCAGTCTTCAAAGGAGGCGTACCCCCCTATAGCCGCTCGGGTCGCCTCACGGCCATACGCCGAGTAAGTGGCGAGCAAATCGATAAGGTCGGCCCTCAAGGATTCAAGGCCCGAACGAATAACGGCTACCGGGTCAAAGGCGTGCTTGCGTAACTCGGGGTTCTCATCGCTGTTAAGGTTGATAGGGAGAATTCGGCGGACCGCGTCACCACTGACCCCGACGTTATTGCCGTTGAGCACCCACACCGCACGGTTAGGCAGCTTGAGCATTTTAGACTGCCCCAAGAGCCGGCCCTTATAAACTGGAGAGGTCAACGCCATACAGAAGTCGCTCGAGTCCTTGAGGTACCCCTTGACGTTATCAAACATGACGGCCAGGGGTCCCTCGTCCAGGATGGCGGTCAACTGCTTGGCCTGCTCCTGCCCGTCGCTACTAATTGCCGAGATACTGACGTCGGCACCGGTCAACGACAGCAGCGCGGTTGATAGCAATGTTTTGCCGGTGCCGTAGGTCTGCGCGTTAACGATGAAAGCCGGAGCGGTAGCTAAAGCAGGACGGCACACCGCGGTAAACATCGCCGCCAGGCACACCGACTTGGCCGACTGATCGGCAAAAGGGAACTCGGCAAACGGCGCCCAGACCCGCTTCAACGCATCCGCCATACCGGTAGTATCCAACAGGCGCGGTGCTCGAGCGGCACCGCGCTGCACATAAAGGCCGGTGCGCTCATCGAGCCCCTGCTCGCTCGCCACCGACCCGTCCGCGCGCACCACCGGCAGCGGAACCGCGGCCTTGATCTCGCCAACCCCCGGGAACCACTCACGCTCGGTTACGCGGCGGACCAGTTCACCCGGTAATTTAGCTGGTGCGCCCTTGCCCCCCTTCTCAACGCGCATATGGGTCTCGATCTCGCTGGCGATCGTGTTGAGTGTGTGCTTGAGGATGCGGCCATCCGGCAGCACCGAGACAAGCTGCTGATTACGCTGGAACAGGTTAGGGAAAGCAGGCAACGCCTTGACGATTGCACGCTCGGCGCTGACCAGCTTGCCGTCGTCAACCTCTATACGTTCGCACCCGGCCGATACCTGTTCAGCTGTCAGGCGGCCAACGGTCGCCCAAGTGGTGCGGGTTGCGCAGTTGTGAGCGATCCAGGCGCGCAGCTCCGGCGTATCGACGCAAGCCGGGTGCATCAAGAACATTTCAAGCACCACTTGGCAGTTGCCCCCAGCCTTCCACGCCAAATCATCCAGCAGCGTGCCCACATCACCGGCAGCCCACCGCGCGGAAAAATCACGGGTGTCACTATCCTGTAACTCGGCCAATAGTTCGGCAGGGTCGCCGCTACCGCGGAACAACTCAACCGGCTCAGTCGTCCAGGCGATCGCCCGGGGCGCTGATGCAACAGCCGGCGGAAAGCTATTGAACATAGCCGCCGCATCAACAGGGGCCCGCTGCGCCGCGGTCATCCCGGCCTCATGCAACAAGCTGCCCAGCGAGCGAGCGCCAGCCTTATAGCTATCCCAGGTGTTCCACTTATCCTCAAAGGCGCCGTCATCGTGCTTGTCAGAACTGGCCGACCACTCGCGGGCCAACTCAAAGCCGACACCCTCGGCGCCCTCGGTGTGGTCTTCCCAGTGCTTGACCGAGGCAATCGCGTGCACCCAACTGTGATAGTCCTCTGGATCGCGGCCAGCCAATGCTTGGGTAATCAGCTCGACATCGTCCAGCTTGCCCACATAGTCGACAGCCTCACGAGCGGCCCGCGGCTGTCGCACCTGCACAAGCCATTGCGGTATGGGAGTAGCCGTCTCATCACTCGGCAAAACACCATCAGCCCAAGCATAGGTTCCACCGTTCGGGTGCCGGCTCGGAGGCAGTACCGCATAGCCGTTGTATTTCCCGTCAATACCGAGAGCCGGTTGGCTGTTATAGGTGGCGTCCGTGCGCATCGGCGCCGCGTAGTAGAGGTGAAAACCCCCGCCTGGAGAGTCAACGCGCAGGTAGCTGTCAATCTCGCCGTGGATAGCGGTAAGCGCCGCAAAACTCTCAGCCCCACCATTACGCGGGTCCACATCAAATACGTAGAGGCCGCCGGCAGACGGCCGGGTGCCGATATTCGCGTCCGGGTGCGCCGACCACCACGCATCAATCTGCGCCAGGTCGGTCGTCGCCTCGCTGGAGCCGTGCGTCCCCTTAAAGGGCGACTTGGTACCCGCTACGAGAGGGAAGACGTGCCAGCCCAAGCCAGCGTAATAACGGGCCCACTGGTGCAGGGGGCTCATAGTGCGGGCGCCTGTTTTTTAAGCCATGTCGAATAACGGATGCGATCAGGGTTCCAACCTTTGCTTTTTGCGTCCCGCGTCACATCACGGAAAGCTTCGAGCGCCTCAGCATTAGCAACTTCGACGAAACCGTCTTTTAAAGCCTGAGAAATATTCGCTAAATGTTCGACCCCAGTAGCCGGACCACTCAACATCTGGCACATACGTGTTTTAGGGTTTACGAAATATCGAATCGGCGGGTTCATTTCGACTGCCCCCGCGCCCAAAGCATCATCGCGTAATTCGCGGTGTCTACGTATTCAAGATCGGCAGCTGCGTTACGCATCAGCTCCTGCAAATGCCCGAGGCTGCACCGCTCCGGGTCGTCCCACCCCTCTTTACCTTTCGCCCGGGCCTGCGCCATTTTGGCGTGCATCGCAGCGGCGAATTTATCGACCGCCTCATCGTCCGGGTGTTGGTTGACGGCGGTATGCGCCAGGACATCGGCGAGCGTATAGCGAATGGTTCCGGCACCGATACGGTGGTGCGGCAAGAGGCCGTCACGGGTCATCTGGTGCACGGTCTTGACGTTTATCGCGAGCACGTCAGCCAATTGTTGGGCCGAAAGAATCTGAGTCATTATGCTTTACTCCGGTGAATTACGGCGCAGCATACCCCGACCATAGGGCAAACCGCCAATAGCCAATATCAATCAGGCATTAAAAAGCCCCAGCTAAGGGGCTATCGGTTTTGAGGTGTAGACCGCTCGGGCCAGGCTCTCCCATTTCTCTATGCCCAGCTCCTTGGCGATCAGCTTCCACCTAACGCCCGCGGCTCTGAGCTCCGCCGCCCGGGTAAGGTTCTCCCGAGACCCCACTACGCTCAATCGCTTGGACAGCCCCATCTTTACGAGCTTGTGATTTACCCACCCAATCGTCAGCCCCAGCCTGTCGGCGATCTCTGGCCCGCTTAACTTTTCTTCGGTGCGAAGCCGGTAGACCTCCTCAGTAAATCGCCTTTGAGATGTCGGCCCGTATTTCATTTCAGTTCTCCGCGTGCCAGCGCCAACCGTTGCGCTGGATCAAGTTCACCGACGTGCACCGGCTGCCGGTATTCGTCGAGGCCATCGTTGTGGGGGTGGAGTGGTTCGACTGGCGCCCCAGCGGCAGGTTTGTCGGTGTATCCGCATTGGGCGCCGTTGTGCTTACGAAAAACTACGTCAGCGGGGCGCTCAATCCGGTTGTACCCGGTAAGCGGGTAGCCTTCGTGATCGGTTGTGCTTGGCTGCCAAGTAACGCCGAGTAAGAAGCCCTCACCCCGGCATTCCATGCACTGGATTAAATAGCCGCCTGTTTCCCCCTCGGTTCCGCAGGTTTTCAGGCGGTCGTCAGTGCGCCCGCAGTACAGCCTTCCATTGATAATGTGTTTGCTCATGATTAACCCCCGAAATGTCGGCGCGCAATCATCATTGCGAGCTGTTGTACTGTCCGCTCAACCGCAGGCAGGTAGCCTGGCAGCGTTGAAGAGATATCGCTATGGCCCCTGAGCTTCGATAGCTCATCGCGAGTTACGCGGTACTCAAACGAGCCAGAGGATTCGCTGTCATTCCATCCGTAACGGACAATGCAAAGCCCATCGCCTGCATCAATAGGCGGATTAAATTCACGGAATCCAGTGCTCATTGATTCAGCTCCTTGACCTTGTCGAGGCAGGCGTTCCAGCCAAAATCAAACCCCATACTTTCATCTGTTTGATGAATTGTTGGACCTTTACGCTCAGGCAGGACCACCGGCTCGCACTTCCCCGCTTCCTGAGCGAGAACGGCGCGGAGTTCATCGATGTGATTACCACAATCCTCTTGCAACAACCCCTCTAGCCCACCGTCGAAGGCGTCAGAAAGGAATGATTGTAGGATCTCCAGAAGCTCCCGCTTCACCATCACAAATTCGCTCATGACCCACACTCCAACATTTCGTGTGCAAGGCTGATTAGGCGCTGGGTTTCAAGGTGCATAGAGTGAATCTGCGCCTTTAGCTGGTCACGTTCTTTCTCGGCCTTATTGGCCCGGTGCCAGTAATGTGCGGCAAGCTGCCGACATTCTGCGTCTGTCTTTTCCTTGAGGAACGCTGTCTTGCTCATGGCTTGGCCTCTTCGGGTTTGTTGAGGGCGGCGCGCTTGAATTCGCGATCAATCATTTCAAGAGTGTTTCGGGCGCTCGCATCGCCGTAATCGGTTTCTTTGCATCGCGCCAACACAAAGGGGTAGCAGCAGCGCAACAAGTCATAGATCTTGTCGCCTTCGACAGCCATGTCACGTAGATCTGACAGTCGAACCAGCGCAAGCAGTTGTTGCGCATCATGGTCTTTCTGAAGCTCCGCATTCCGCCGCTCGGCGTCCGCAAGGCGCTTTCGAATCTCCTGATACCCATAGCCGTCATGGAAAGCCTGAATAACCTTGTCTTTTCTCGCCAGCTCTTCCCGCAAAGCAGCGAGTTGGGAGAGGGCGTCTACGCGATTAAGTCGGTGCTGAATAACGCTAGCAAGTCCGGGGCGCCAATCCGTTCCCATCTTGATTCCGCCGTCCACCCACTCAATGACCATGCCCGCGATGGATTCAGCTGCTTTGTCGAGTTCTAATTTCTTGCTCATTCCAAAATCTCCAATTGATCAGGCGGTAAACACCCAGTTGTACGTTTCGCGCCGCTTCTGCCTGGACCGCATCAGGCTGTAGGCCGCCGGCAGAACGACGTTCGCTAATAGCCACCACTGCCACCAGGTCATGTTTGCTTCTCCTGCCGTGCGCGATAGGCCTTGTTCCAACCCTCGATCCACTTGCCCAGGGACCACGGCGAGTCGTCCTTATCGAACGGGTTTTCGTCGCGGCTCATACCCTTAAGGAACGCCGCGTAGCCAAGCTCAAATGGGGTCATGAGACCACCTCGATAATTACAGGTGAATAGGGGGCGTTAAAATCCTCGCCGTACATGCGCACCGGCTGGCCATCTGAAAGACGCCACGGCGCAACCCAGTCGATATAGCCGGCGGCGAGCAGTACGGGTGTCGTGGTTCGAAAGCGCATGGCGAGAAGTCCGGTAAGTAGGTACAGAGTTAGACTATTCGCCTTTGCCTGTAGCGTCAAGCACATCATCTGCCGCCGGCTCATCGCCGAGCAGCGCAAAATAGTGGTTCAGGCTATCGGTCGGGATAGTGACAGTCACTCGTGTAAGCGCATCAAATAGCTGACGGTCACCCGCAGCCAGCAGCGCATCAAGCCTGCGGATCTGCAGGTCTAGCAACTCGCGCGGATCCTCAAACCCGCCGGCCTTGCACACCCGATCGAGCGCCGCCTTGATACCCGGCGGCAAGGGCAGCACCAGGGTCGGATCGGCCTTGGCGCGGCTCGCCTGTTTGCACAGCTTATTGTTGTGGCGCTTGAGGTCGGCCGCCGTGCCGGTGAAGGGCTGGCCGTTGCGGTCGCGTAGTGGTGCAGTCATAGGTTCAACTCCAGCCAGAGTGGCCACACGTTGTCTATTGCCACCTTCGGATTCGACTCAGCGTACCGAACGCAATTGCCGGTGCCGCCTGCCGAACCGTCCCATAAAGCGCATAGCCGGTGACCGCGGTTCACCATCCACTCGTTGCGTATCTGCATCTTTTCAACCTGGTAGGGGCCCGGTGAAACAATCGTCACGCTTGAGGCAAGCTTTATCAGGTCTTCCCAATAGCGCTGAGAACTGGCGGGCCACTGGCTTTGCTGGCCCTCGAAAGGCACGGCGGCATGAAACGGGATACCTAATTCCGCAGACGCCTGAGCGAACGCCATATCCCAGCCAAGGGCCATTCCCGAGATAGTCGAATCAGGCCGCGCCTGGCGCAGATACTGATCAGCCACGGCCACTAGTCGGTTAAACACGTCGGGCCCATAACCACCCAGTTTATTCGGTCGGTGGCCAGTCGCTGCGATCACGAGCGTCATACCAAATGCCATCCGTTGCAATGGTGGCAGGGCTCAACCAGGCGCCCGGCCCGTACGCCAGCAGCACGGGCAGACTCAACGGTCGAGAAGCGTTTGCGCGGGGCGCAGAGGGGCGTAATCGGGCTATGCGGTTTCATGATAGAAGGTCCTCAAGGAAGTTTTCGGCTGCACAGTCCGAGCAGCGCATGACCCGGGGCCAGCCACTCCAGTACCACTCGGTAGGCTCGCAGCGATAGTGCCCACAGTCGGCCTGTTCATGTGCGATGCGAGAGGCTTCCGCGTCTGCTGCTTCCGCCTCGGCCTCAAGCTCAGCCTGTGTTTTGCGCCTGCTCATTGCACACGCTCGGCTTGACGTACTTGCGCCGGTTGCTCGTCGCCTTTGAGGGGCATTAGGCAATGCTCAGCAAAGAGTGCGACCGGTTCAAGACGGTCGGTCATCAAACCGAAAAAAGCACTGTACACAGGGAACCCCTGCTCGGAGCTGATCAACCAAGCTGTTCCCGGCACCCCTTCATTGCTGTATGGCCGACCATTGTAAAAAGTGCAGGTGCCTTGAGGTACTTTTTCCAACACCTGGACGCAACGCCCAACAGCTTCGGGCCACGTTTTGCACTGCTTGATCAGCGCCAAATCTCCGGCTTTAAATTGATGTCCCATAAATAAAAATCCCCTGTAGCAGTTAAGGTACAGGGGATAGGTTATCCGTCTTTGTGCTATGACACAAGAGATTTCGCAGCCGCCGCTTTCAACTTGACCGGGTCCATGTAGCGGGCGCCCAGTTCCAGCTCCCGCACCAGCGCCGGGTTAGCGTTAGCCTTGGCCAGCTCAACCACTCGCTCGTGTAGGCCCTCGATGCTGCCGAAGTAGTTGCGCAGCGTGCCGACAGAGAACCCAGCCTCGGCGGCTACCTTGGGCAGGGATAGGCTAAACAGGCCACCTTTTACCGCCATGCGATAGGCGGTGCCGACGATCTCGGTTTTGTCGTGCTCTTTCCACAGGTTGGAGAGAGTGGGGGTACGCTTGCCGGGCACCAACGCCAGGCGGTCTTTAGCCTCGAGGATCTGCGCCACGAGCTCGCCCATTTTGCCTTCATTGATCAGATAGTTCATGGTGCGGGGCACATCGCGGCCCCACGCCGGCTGACTGGCGAGCTCTTCGGCGAGCAGGCGTCGGGTGATATTGCGATACCCGACTCGCCGGGCGACCGCTACAGCGGCATCAAATACTTCGGTCGTCATGATAGAAACTCGCTATTACTAGATTGCTGCAAGACTATTCCTTTATGCGTTAGGGTTCAAGCCTTAATACAAAATCGCTAACGGCGAAATCCGCGTAGGTGATGCAGCGCGGGTGCCGATTGACCCAGTCGACCCCGAACAGCTCGACCGCCGCATCCAGGTCAGGCAACCCGCAGTCCTCGCTCGGGCCAGTCGGCAGGCGTTGAGGGTGCGACCGGTCGTAGGGCGTCAGAAATATGGTCATTGCTCGCGCTCCTTGAAGTGCACCGCTACCGCCTGCTGTGTGTAGAACAGGGCCCCGCAACCGCATCGATGGCCGGTAGATTTGGCTAGTGCTTTACTGGCCCCCAATCGTTGACAGAACGGGCAAAGGAAGCCTCCAGGGCCTATCGAAACATCGCGGCGTTCAATTTGACGTGCTTTAGTGGCGACGTCTGACCAGGTTGGGCCGATCATACAGAGAGCTCCAAGGCCATTTTGAATAATGTTGGGTCGCCTTCGCCCAACACCTTTAACAACTCTCGTTTTTCAGCTAAGTAAACCTTTGCGAACTCCGGATCGTGCTCGCGAATACTCCGGCTGTTGCTGATCAGGTCGGCTAGTTTGATGGTTTTTGCTTGAGGCGAAGCGTCCGCAAGATGCATGCAATCAATGGCTTTTCGAGCCGCACGGTTGCCGTCCTGTGGCCGCGACACGTCGGTTAGCTGCTCGACATAAGAGGCGACGATAAGTCCGAACTGCGCCGCGATTAGCTCAAGGCTGACGGCGGTGTCTTCTACGACGTCGTGCAGCAGGGCGGCGATTAGCATTTCCTCAGTCGCCCCGACTACAACGTCTTCAACCAGTTTTGACACTTCAATAGGGTGAACGGCGTAGGGCTCGCCTGTGTACTTGCGTTTTTGCCCTACAGCTGCGTGGGCGGCGATGCAGAAAGCAAGCGCCCGATCATATCGACGGCTCATAATTTAGGCGCCTTATCGTCCAGGGCAGGGAAGCGAACACCGGTAGGCATGACGCCCGTAGTAAAGCCCGCAATGCCGCCCGCGGCCTGCACCATGTTGATGGCGCGTAACTGAGCGATTTCGTGCTGATCTTTAGGGTTGAACACCCACCCCGCGCGCTTGCATTCCGGCATGGCGAATACTGCCACCTTGACCGGCTCGAGGGTCTCATAGTCGCGGTACCAGCCTGACTGGTAGCCGAGCAGGTCTCCGGTTTTCAGCGTCTTGTTGAGCTGGGCGGTGTCATTGAGCCAGCCGTAGCGAACTGGAATGCCACGCTCGTCTTTGAGGGCCCCAACGTTATTGCGCCCCAATAGGTAGCCCTGCATCGGCGCCGCCAGGCGGATAACCGATTGAACGTAGGCCTCATTTTTGCCGTGCAGCTCAACCGGCGTATCGGGCGTGAGGCCCATTAGTTTGTAAAGGGCGCCCATAGCCTCATCGCTGACGGCCCATTGGTTGCCCCAGTCGCTTAACTGGCTCATAGCACACGCCCTCCTGCTTTTAGAATTGCGGCCTTGCAACGGTCATGCAGGGGACAGTCTCCCAATGGGGCCCCTCTCAGGCCGCGCTCTTGGGTACGGGTCCAGAGCAGTCTCTGAAGGCAGTCGAGCAATTCAGAGGCCGTTTCAGGATCGCCTGTATAAATTGATGCACCGACCTGTAAATTCTGCCAATCGGTGTCATCGAAGCTAATCACCTTCATGCCGTTTTGGTTGATTACCACCTTGCCCACTAGCATATTCATTTCGTTCTACCTTCTCGGTTCGATCCAATTAAACGCCGCTGCCCGGGTTTCAGGCGCCAGCGCGTGAATTTATTGCAGTCGGTGCAGTAAACAACCTGACGGGTACTCAGCCGCACGACGTCAGGGTTTCCGCATTTCCAGCAGGGCGGGGTCATACCTTAGCCCGACCAAGTGAAAGTATTTTCGCGGCCTTTCTAGCATTCGCCAAATAGTCCCAAGCACAGTGGTAGGCCCGTTCCCATTGAGCGCTTTCATTTGTTACTTGGACGTCATAGCGGGGGCCGTAGCCGACCACTCGAACGCCGTTAGCGTAGGTGCTGTAAATCTTCTCAGTTATCGCCACGTCCGGCGCTCCTATTGATTTGAAGCCTGATCGTATTCGCCTATGTCGATACCGTCAAGCAATAATTTGTCGGTGATTTTTAGCCGCAGAGTTTCGGCGTCCGCGCGCTTCAATGCCTGAGCGCTGATCACGTCCACGCCGAACAAATGGAAGAACCGCCGCTGCATCTGGCTATCGCTATCACCTTTTACTTTGCGGTAGCCACCCCAAAAGCCCATCACCTTGCGCAACTCGGCCACCTCGGCCAGTTTGTCGGCGTGAGCGCGCATCAGCTTTGATATGCCGATATTGGGCGTGCGCACCTGGAGAAGATACTGGTTGTATTGCTCGATCGGCAGCAGCTCTTTGCGCACAGTGGCGTATAGCTCCTCAAGTTTCTCCGGCGTCAACAGTTCAAGATCCCCCTCGACGTGCTCCGGATCGATGCGGCTTTGAGGCTCGGGAAAAAACCCGCAGTGAGGGCAGGCTTTAAAAGTGCGCTCGTATGGTTGGGCACACGGCAGCGGGGTTTCCAGCAAGTGCCCGGCAGCCAGCATGGCGTTATTGCTCCAGCCGATCGAGCGGAAGGCGTCCCAGGTCGGGCCCATCGGATTAGCCAGGCGCAGCCCGGGGTTAGCGCAAACCCGATAGGGCACAACCTCGCCGGCTACCGACTTGCGACCGCTACGCCCGAGGCGCCAAACGCGGTGCGGGGCTTCAGGTGGCCCGTTGAAGCGCACGATATTAGAACCATGGTCGATCAGAATGCCGAAAGGCTTAGGGCTCTCGGCGATACGTGCCCGGCGTCCGGCGCTGTCGAGATGGTCATAGCCTGGCAATTGATCGGGGCGCAGCAGCAGCCGGTAGAGACGCCCGACCATCTGCATAAAGCGCGGCAAACTGGCCGTACCGGTGCCGAGAATGACGACCTCGAGGGCAGGCAGATCGTTGCCTTCTCCGAACAGGCCGACGTTCACCAGCATCATTAATTTACCGGCTTCAAGATCCCGGCCGGCCTGATCACGAATACCTGCCTCGGTCTCGCCATCCAGCGCCATCGCCGGTACGCCGCTCTCCCGAAAGCGTTGCGCGGTCTGCTCGGCCTTAGCCCGACTGGACACAAAGCAGATGCCTTTTTTGCCCGGGGCGTACTGGTGGTACTTCTCGACTATGTCGCCCACCAGGTCGGCGCCGTCCTCTGCCGCGATGAGCTTTGCCTGGACGAACTCGCCCCCTGAACCGATGTCGATCTTGTCATAGGCCACTTTGCAGGGGACGCAGTAAATCT
>Ga0247828_10000697_pt1 | contig 11053 bp, 10 predicted proteins | sample 12C_Control_Day3_FD_192425 | JGI IMG/M metagenome (GOLD analysis project Ga0247828, IMG submission 192425) | Soil microbial communities from agricultural site in Penn Yan, New York, United States - 12C_Control_Day3 | ecosystem: Environmental > Terrestrial > Soil > Agricultural land | place... | reverse complement strand
GTACCAGTCCAAACGAAATGGGCGCGACAGCATCCGCTTTGTCGAACGGCCGATGGCCCACCTCAGCCAGTAGCAGTTTTTTCTTTGCCTTTGCCTTTGCCTTTGCTCCTGCCGTTGCCGTTGCTTTTGCTTCTAAGCACGCGAAAGTTCAGGCGCCGCCGATTGCGACTTCAGGAGGCCGAGCGAAGGGACTGCGGAGGGAGGTGACGGGCATGGATGCCCGTCAAGCGCTGAGGCCCCATGGATGGGGCCTGCAGCGCGTACTCCCGGGAGCTGGCCCGTAGCGAGGGAACCCCGGAGCGAAGCGCAGGGGCCGGATGATGGGAGCCGACGGTTTTTGGTTCCTTTTTGCCACGACAAAAAGGGACCCGCCGTAAGGGCGGAAAGGTGACTTTGCGCCACCATCGCGAATGAATGTCTACTCGATGTGAATGCCACATCCCAAAAAGCCAAAAAGCTTAAGCGACGGTTTTTATATAGCGAACAGTCCATTTACGATGGCGACGCATACGCACCTTTTCGCCCTTACGGCGAGTCACTTTTTGTCAAACGCGACAAAAAGTAACCAAAAAACGCTGGCTCCTATCATCCGGCCCCTGCGCTTCGCTCCGGGGTCCCCTCGCTACGGGCCTGCTACCGGGAGTACGCGCTGCAGGCCCCATCCATGGGGCCTCAGCGCTTGACGGGCATCCATGCCCGTCACCTCCCTCCGCAGTCCCTTCGCTCGGCCTCCTGAAGTCGCAATCTGCGGCGCCTGAACTATCGCGTGCCAGAAGCAAAAGCCGAAGCAACAGCAACAGCAACAGCAATAGCAATAGCAATAGCAAGATTAAGCGGCTACTTGTTATTGATGCACTGCGATTGCGCACTGTAACGAATGGTCTGCAAGCGTCCCTGGCTGTCTTCGAAGGTCATCAGCTTCGGTACAACGATGCAGGTCTTCGGATCGTCGGACTGTCGCACGAAAACTGGCAATGTCCAGCTTCATGCCATAACGGTAATCCTCGACCGTCGGCATCGGCTTGCCAGCCTTGGCCGCATACGCCGAAATCGCTTGCTGGTGTTCGGTCAGCACCTGCTCGGCACGGTTATCGGAATAGGCCAGCGCCTGGCCAGTCAGCAACAGCAGCAATACGCCGCCAGCAAGAAAGGTTTTCATCGTCGAACCTCTGTAGGTCAGTCATCTCGGCACTCAGGCTATCGAGGAGCAACCCACAGGGGCATGACGGCAAACTTACAATTCAGTCAGGGCGAATCAGGTCACCACCTGGTAGCACGGTACATACGCCGCCCCGCCAGGCAGCTTCATCCGATGCTGGTCGACGAACGCCTGCAACAGCCGGCCCAGTGGGTCCAGCACGGCGCTGTCGCCACGGATCTGATACGGCCCGTGTTCCTCGATCAGGCGGATGCCCTTGTCCTTCACGTTGCCGGCGACAATGCCGGAAAACGCCCGGCGCAGGTTGGCGGCCAGTTCGTGGGCCGGCAGCTCGCGGCGCAGGTCGAGGTCGGCCATGGCCTGGTGGGTCGGGTCGAACGGGCGCTGGAAGCTCTCCTCGATCTTCAGCAGCCAGTTGAAGTGGAAGGCATCGTTGCGCTCGCGGCGGAACTGCTTCACCGCCTTGAGCCCTTCGACCATGTGCCGGGCAACTTCCGCCGGGTCATCGATGATGATCTCGTACAAGCGATGCGCCGCCTCACCCAGGGTGGCGCCGACGAACGCGTGCAACTGCTGCAGGTACGGCTCGGCACTGCGCGGGCCGGTGAGTACCACCGGGAACGGCAGCTCCTGGTTGTCCGGGTGCATGAGGATGCCCAGCAGGTAGAGGAACTCCTCGGCCGTGCCGGCACCGCCCGGGAAGATGATGATGCCATGGCCGACACGAACGAAGGCTTCCAGACGCTTCTCGATGTCCGGCAGGATCACCAGTTCGTTGACGATCGGGTTGGGCGCTTCGGCGGCGATGATGCCGGGCTCGGTCAGGCCCAGGTAGCGGCTGCCGTGCATGCGTTGCTTGGCGTGGGCAATGGTGGCGCCCTTCATCGGGCCCTTCATCACACCCGGGCCGCAGCCGGTGCATACGTCCAGCTTGCGCAGGCCCAGCTCGTGGCCGACCTTCTTGGTGTACTGGTATTCCTCGCTGCTGATCGAATGGCCACCCCAGCACACCACCATCTTCGGCTCCACGCCCGGGCGCAGGGTGCGGGCGTTGCGCAGCAGATGGAAGACATAGTCGGTGATGCCCTGGGAGCTTTCCAGGTCTATGCGCTGGCTGGCCAGCTCGCTTTCGGTGTAGACGATGTCGCGCAGGGCGCTGAACAGCATTTCACGGGTGCTGGCGATCATTTCGCCATCGACGAAGGCGTCGGCCGGGGCATTCAGCAGCTCCAGGCGCACGCCGCGGTCCTGTTGATGGATACGCACCTCGAAGTCCTGATAGGCCTCGAGGATGGTCTTGGCATTGTCGACATGGGCGCCGGTGTTGAGGATGGCCAGGGCGCACTGGCGGAACAGGGTGTAAAGGCTACCGGTACCGACTTCACTCAGTTGCTGCACTTCACGTTGTGACAGCGTCTCCAGGCTGCCTTTGGGGCTGACGGATGCATTGATGACATTGCGTTGAGGCATCTAAGTCTTTCCTGTGCGGGTAAAACATCCTTCTTTGACAACACCATACCGAGAAATGCGGACGGCAACGAGGGGGGGCAACAAAAACCTCATGAGACCGAGCCGCCTGCTTCGCGGGTAAACCCGCTCCCACAGGTATCGCGCTGCTTTCAGAACCTGCGCAGTACCTGTGGGAGCGGGTTTACCCGCGAAGCAGGCGACTCGGTCTCAAGTCATCCCAACAGCCTCTGCACACCCAAGGTAATCGCTACGCCGCCAAACACCAGCCAGAGGTTGAGAATCGCCCCGGTGGCCAGCGCCCGCGGCCCGGCCTGGCGAATCTGGCTGAAGCGCGTTTCCATGCCCAGCGCGGTCATGGCCATGGTCAGGGCAAAGGTATCCAGGCTGTTGACCGCCTGCGTCACGCTGCCCGGCAGTACCTGCAGCGAATTCACCAGCACCAGCGCAAGGAAGCCGAAGGCGAACCAGGGCATGGCGATGCGCCCGTTGCCCTGTGCCTGGCCCGGCTGGCGCGCGCGGCTGATCCAAAACCCGACCACCAGCAGCACCGGTACCAGCAGGATCACCCGAGTCATCTTGACGATGGTGGCGATATGCGTGGCCTCGGGGCTGACGTTGCTGGCCGCACCGACTACCTGGGCCACTTCGTGAATGGTGCCACCCAGGAACAGCCCGGCGCCCATGGTGTCCAGTTGCAGCCAGCCGGCATTGATCGCCAATGGGAAGAGGAACATCGACAGGGTGCCGAACAGCACCACGCTACCAACCGCCATGGCGCTTTTGTGCGGTGCACTGCGCAGGGCCGACTCGAAGGCCAGAACCGCTGCGGCGCCGCAGATGGCGCTGCCGGCCGCAGTCAGCAAGGCGGTTTCGCGGTCCAGCTTGAACAGCTTCATGCCGCACCACAGGCCGATCAGCAGGGTGCTGGACACCACCAGCAACGACACGATGAGCCCGGACCAGCCGACTTCGGCAATTTCCTGCAGGCTTACCCGCAGGCCGAAGAAGGCCACGGCAATGCGCAGCAGGCCGCGGGCGGAAAAGTTGATACCCGCTGCCCAGCTGGCCGGTAAACCGTCACGCAGTGCGTTGCCGTAAAGCGCACCGGCGACGATACCGACAATCAGCGGGCTGATACCCAGGTTGGCGATGGCGGGCAGGGCGGCCAGCTGGGTGACCGCAAGCGCGAACAGCGCGACGAACAGGATGCCATTGAGCCGCCCTCGGGTAGAGAGGGTAGGCGCCAAGGCGGGTGTGGATGGAACCGTGGCCATGTGAGCCCTCCGGAAAGGTGTTTCGACATGGCTTACGTTAATCTGGTTATAAGCTTATAAAAAATCGTAATTCAGAATGGCAAATATCCGTTGAGCTGATATTTTGCACTCATGACCCCAGAACAACTGATAACGTTCGCCACCGTCGCCGAGCACGGCAACATCAGCCATGCGGCCCAGGCTCTGCACCTGTCGCAGCCGGCGGTGTCCGGCCAGCTCAAGCTGCTGCAGGAAGCTTTTGGCGAGCCCCTGTATCAGCGCGCAGGCCGTGGTGTGCGGCTGACAGCAGCCGGCGAGCAATTGTTGGCCCATGCCGAGCGCCTGCGCGAAACCTTCCGTCAAGCCCAGGCGTTGCGCGAGGCCATGCGCGGGCTGGAGCGCGGTACCTTGCGCATCGGCGCCAGTACCACGCCGGCCAGCTACCTGCTGCCCTACCTGATTGCCGATTTCCATGCCCGCTACCCCGAGGTGCTGGTAAGCACCTCCAACGGCAATACGGCGGAAATTGTCGCTGCGCTGGACAGCGTAGATATCGCCCTGATCGAAGGGCCACCTGGGCAGGAGCTGCCATTGGGCACGGCGGTGACAGCGTGGCGGGAAGACGAGATCGTGGCCATCGTGCCGCGTGGTCATCCGCTGGCTGGCAGTGATCGGCAGACGCTGGCGTCGCTGGGGGCTTACCCCTTGGTACTGCGTGAGAGTGGTTCGGGTGTGCGGCAGATCGTCGAGCGGGCGTTTGCCCGCAGCGGCGTGGCAATGCGCGTGGCGCTGGAGATTGCCGGGGTGGAAGGGGTGAAGGAAGCGGTGCGGGCCGGGATGGGGATCGGTTTTGTGTCGGCGATGTCGATCCGGCATGAGGACGGGGCGTTGCAGCGGTTGCAGGTTAGGCCAGAGCCCTTGGTCAGGCGGTTTTCCATACTGATGCCACATGCAGCGACGCCCTCGCGGGCGGCGGCGCGGTTCCTTGAGTTGTGTATTGGCCTGCAAGAGGTGGGGTGACTGTACCGGCCTTTCGCGGGTGAACCCGCTCCCACAGGTACTGCACCGCGTGCAAGAGCCGTGAGACATCTGTGGGAGCGGGCGAGCCCGCGAAGAGGCCAGCACAGGCACCCTCAATCCACCTTGAACACATGCTTCAGATAGGCCACGAAGTTCTCATCCCGGCACTGTGTCTTGCCCGGGCTGTCGGAAATCTTGGCCACCGGTGCCCCATTGCACGCCGTCATCTTGATCACGATGTTCATCGGCTCCACCCCCGGGATATCGCAGGTCAGCCGGGTACCAATGCCAAAGCTCACATTGATCCGCCCATGCAGCGCCCGGTACAGCCGCAGCGCCTTGGCAAGGTCCAGCCCGTCGGAAAAGATCAGGGTCTTGCTCTTCGGGTCGATCCCCAGCCGCTCATAGTGGGCAATGGCCTTTTCCGCCCAGGCCAGCGGGTCGCCCGAATCGTGCCGCAGGCCATCGAACAGCTTGGCGAAGTACAGGTCGAAATCGCCCAGGAATGCGTCCATGGTGATGCAGTCGGTCAGGGCGATGCCCAGCAGCCCCCGGTATTCCCGCACCCAGCATTCCAGCGCAGCGGCTTGGCTGTCGACCAGTCGTGGGCCGAGCTGCTGGTGGGCCATGAACCATTCGTGGGCCATGGTGCCGATCGGCTTGAGCTGGTATTCACGGGCCAGGTGCACGTTGCTGGTACCGACAAAGCGGCCCGGGAAGTCACGTTTGAGAATGTGTACCACCTCTTCCTGCACCCGGTAGGAGAAGCGCCGCCGGGTGCCGAAGTCGGCCAGTTGGAAACCGGCCAGTTCTTCGGCGCTGGCCTCCGTCGTTAGCCAGTCGAGGTTCTGATACAGGCGCTCGCGGACTTGCTCTATCACCACCTCGCGGTACCGGTAGCGGTTGCGCACCTCGCTGATGATCGCCAGCAGCGGGATCTCGTACAGAATCACATGCAGCCACGGCCCGCGCACGCGAATCGCCAGTTGCCCGGCAGCATCCAGGCCCACCTGCACATAGCGCAGGTTGAAGCGGAACAGGCTGAGAAAACGGATGAAGTCCGGTTTGATGAACGGGATCTTTTCCAGGTAGGCGAGCTGGTCATGAGTGACGCTGACATCGGCCAGTTGCTCGACCTGGTAACGGATTTCCGCCAGGTAAGGTGCGAGGTTCTCGCCGTTACGGCAGCGGAATTCCCATTCCACTTCGGCGTTGGGGTAGTTGTGCAGCACCGCCTGCATCATGGTGATCTTGTAGAAGTCGGTGTCCAGCAGGTTCTGGATGATGCGCGGGCCGAAAACGCTGTCGCTCATGGGCGGTCTTCCTTGATCAGAGAGAGCTGGTAGTCCAGCGCCGCTTCGTCGCCGCAGAGGATCACGCCCTCGGCGGCCAGGGCGCCACACGCCTCGATGGCGCCTGCCTGGGTGAGTGCACGGCAGGCCGGCAGGTACAAAAGCACCTGGAAACCGGCCTGGCGCAATTGGCGGGCGGTGGTCCTGACGCAATAGTCCAGGGCCAGGCCACCGACAATCACTGCACCTACCTGCTGTACCTTGAGGTACTCGATTACCCCGGTGGAGCGACGCTCGGCCAGGTCGTGGTAGCAGGCGCCGTAGGGGTGCAGGTCGGGCTCGACGCCTTTCCACACGAAATAGTCGTAGTCGATGGGAGCAGGCAAGCCGGGCAGCAGCTCGAAACCGGGAGTGCCGGGGACGCAGTGACTGACCCAAGTCAGGTCGGCGTTGGCCAGGGACAGGGGTTGCAACATGTGTGCGGGGTCGGCGACCACCCAGGCGGCGTTGGCCGGGTGGGCGTCCTTGCTGCCCAGGCGCAGGTCGGCACGCAAGGCCATGGTATTGAGATCTGCCGCGATTTCATCGCCTTCAGGAACCGGCAGTTCTTGCGGCACGTTGCTGGTGAAGCCGTTCTGGGCGTCGACATCGAAACTGGCGATCTTCATGGCGGTTCTCCTTGCTGGAATGGCTATATAATTCACCTGGTGTATTAAGTGTGTCAAGCGCCATTTTATATCGGGTTTCTGCTTGCCTTACTTAGATGCCCTGGTGGATTATAATGAGCTTGAACAAGGAGTCGCCCGGTGAGTACAGTCGAAGTCCTGGCCAGCGTCGATATCGTCGCCCTGCGCATGGCCCCCGAAGCTCAGCATCTGCAAGTGCTGTTGCACCGTCGTGAGCGTGAACCGCATGCCGGCCAATGGGCCTTGCCCGGGGTCATCGTCAATGGCCGCATCCCCGACACCAGCCTGGAAGCGGCCGCCGAACGTGCGCTGCGCGAGAAAGCCCAAGTCGTACCGTGCTACATGGAACAGGTGGGGACCGAGGGCAATGCTTTCCGCGACCCGCGTGGCTGGTCGCTCAGTACCTATTACCTGGCATTGCTCGAACCGGGGCAGGTCGTCGAGTGCGAGCAACTGGCGTTTTTCGACTTGGACAGCGTATTGGCGCGCAAGGTGCTGCTGCCATTTGATCACAACCTGTTGGTGGAGCTTGCCCGTGAGCGGCTGGCGGCGAAGACGGTGTACAGCAGCCTGCCGCTGTACTTGCTGGCGGAGAAGTTCACTGTGCTGGATGCGCTAGGTGCGGTGCAGGCTTGCCTGGGGCAGGCGGTGAACAACACCTCGCTGCGCAAACGCCTGGAGCGCTTGCGCGAATTGGGATGGGTGAGTGATACCGGGGAGAAGAACCAGCCGAGGCTGGGTAGGCCGCAGCAGTTGTATCGATATACGCCGCAGGGTGAGCGGGCGTTCATGTTTGACCGCAGTTTATTGCCGGAAGGAGGATAGAGCCCGCGGTATCTCCGCTTCAGGAAGGTAACCTGTTAAAAATGACAGTATTGAAGTCACGGGGTTCTTGTTAGGGTAAATGCTCTAAGCGACGAGGGCGGCTTTATAATGAATCTTTGCTTTCGTAATGCCACTTTCCATAACCAGCGCAATCATGCCAAAACATATACGCCTTATGGCTTTTCCGTCAGCCCGGAATGTTTGGCTCTTATCGGGTTTGCCGGTCAATTGCAAGACATGTTTAGTGGCTGTTATTTGCTAGGGAACGGGCGCCGTACATATAGTTCATCACTTTGCCGCTTTGTCAGTCCCGACTTTTTGAGCCCGTTTGGTCGTGGTGGGGTAAATGCCTACGCATATTGTTCCGGTGATCCCGTGAATTATATTGATCCATCAGGATTCAACAGGAACGGAGTCAGGGGGCGAGCGAATCCTCAAATGGAGTTGGATATTGCCGTTTTGGAAGTCGCAGGTTTTCCGCCAAGCTTGCATCCACAGCTTTCGCACTTCAGGAAGGTGGCAAGGGGAATACATCGAGGGCAAATGGAAAACAGCAAAGTAGTCGCACGATTATATAAGCAAGCTGCTCCACACTATGCGTACAATCGATGGGACCTTAAATACAATTTTGAAACTGGTGGATTTGCAGCGGATTTTGTGAGTGGTGATCCTATTTCTCATTTGCCGGCTGGTAATTATGAAGTGAAGCAGAATGTCTTTGTATTAGGCGTTGGAGCTTTTAGGCCTGCACGGGGGCTCGGAAATTATAAGTCTTACGAAGTCAGTAAAGCAGACCTCGCGGGATTTTCGCTTCCCGCTGCTCAGCACGATAGAGCGCAGCTTGGAGAGTCAGCATGGCCTGAAGTTGCTAAAGCAATGTGGAATGTGCGTTTTGGAAGGGAGATCGACAAGTTTGATGAGATGCTTGAAAACTATGGACCACCGGCAGTCCCCACTCCACCCCCTAGGCGGCGCTGATCTTGGACGCGAGCCTTTATCGCATTCGTCGTAGAGGCACGCCGTGCATTGAGCCGCGCCGGGGAAAGTCATTCAATGCGCGCAGCGGCTGGCATCGCCTTGTTCCGCTGGTACCTTGCGCGCCGCCGCCAGGATGGTCGCCAGCACGATCATGGCGATGAACGCCGGGAAGCTGGCGAAGCCCAGGGTGGCCACGGCCACGCCGCCAACTTCACGGCGATGAAGAAGGTTACCCAGTGGGCAGCCAGCAGGGCGCCGGTCAGGCCCAGCACCGGCAGATTGCGCAGGGTGAGGGCGTCTAGCAGGCGCGCGCCCGTGAGCCCGGCGACGAAGCCCAGGGCGATGAAGGCAAAGGAGGCGCGGCCGAAGGTGATGATGCTGGCGTCGGCCTCGATCAGGTGACCGAGGATACCGGTCAGGCCGAACAGCACAGCGGCGATATGGGCAGCGCACATAAATTTTCGCATTGGCTCCCATAGATGGAGCATGGAAATCTGCTTGGGTTTTGTGCTGCCCGTACCGGCCTCTTCGCGGGCTTGCCCGCTCCCACAGGAATGTCACCGGCCTCGAAGGCTGTGGTGTCCCTGTGGGAGCGGGCAAGCCCGCGAAGAGGCCGGCACTGGTTGAATCAGTGCCCCATGGCCACCTTGGCACTCATCTGCCGGCGACGGTAGGCGCTGTCACGGCTGGCCAGCCACCAGTACAGCGGCGAGGTAACCGCCAGCCCCACCAGCCACGACAGGTCCGCACCGTTGATATGCTCGGAAATCGGCCCGACATACAGGGGCGTGTTCATGAACGGGATCTGCACCACGATGCCCACGGCATAAGCGATCAGCGCCTGCGGGTTGTAGCGCCCGTAGATGCCGCCATCGACCTGGAAGATCGACTGGATGTCGTAGTCACCCTTGTGAATGGCATAGAAGTCGATCAGGTTGATCGCTGTCCATGGCACCAGCACCACCAGCAGCACCAGCACCATGTCGACGAAGTGGCCGATGAAGTCCGCCGAGGCGAACACCGCCACCACGCAACAGGCCGTCAGTACGACCAGCGACAGCACGGCGCGGCTCCTGGCGGTGGGGATCCAGCGGTGGGCGAAGGTTTGCACCAGGGTGATGATCGACAGCACTGCGCCATACAGGTTGAGGGCGTTGTGGCTGATCACGCTGAGCAGGAACAGCACCAGCATGATCGGGCCGAGGGTGCCGGTGGCCAGCTTGACCGCGTCCATGGTGTCCATGCCGGCCGGGATCGCCAGCACCGCCACGGCGCCGAAGATGAACGACAGGCTGGAACCCAGGGCCGAGCCCAGGTAGGTAGTCCAGAACGTCGAGCTGACCTTCACGTCTGCTGGCAGGTAGCGCGAGTAGTCTGACACGTAGGGCGCAAAGGCGATCTGCCACAGCGCTGCCAGCGACACCGTGGCCAGCCAGCCCGCCAGGTTGAAGCCACCGCGCGTGAGGAAGTCGTCACTCTGTACGTGGCTGAAGATGTAGCCGAAGCCGACCACGATGCCGATACCCAGCACCCAGGTACCAATGCGGTTGAGCACGTGGATGAAGCGGTAGCCGATGATGCCGATGATGCCCGAGCCCAGCGCACCGATGACAATGCCCACCGACACCGGCACGGCATCGACCACGCCGTGCAGCGACTTGCCCGCAAGGACGATGTTGGAGGCGAAGAAGCCGATGTACATGACCCCGGCGATCACCACCACCAGCAGCGCACCGAGCGAGCCGAACTGGGCGCGGCTCTGGATCATCTGCGGGATGCCCATTTGCGGGCCTTGTGCCGAGTGCAGCGCCATCAGTACGCCACCGACCAGGTGGCCGACCAGGATAGCGACGATGCCCCATACCAGGTTCAGGTGGAACAGTTGCACACCCAGTGCGCCGGTGACGATGGGTAGCGGCGCGATGTTGCCGCCGAACCACAGTGTGAACAGATCCCTTACCTTTCCATGGCGGTCTTGCGGGGGCACGTAGCCGATCGTGTGTTTTTCTATGAGGGGTGCCGAATTGGCTGCACTGGTCATGACTGACTCCAAGGCAAGGTAGGGCATCGGGAGCTGCCCGGGGGCGTGCCGGCGAAGGGCGACGCGTTCTTGTTGGAGCGATGATGCGGGGCGCGGGGGCAACGAGAAATTAGTAAATATGTGCCCATAAACGTTAAAAAAACTAAGGCTGACAAAAGGTTAAGCGGGGGACGGTAGCAAGGAGGGTGCCAGGGGGCGGGAGCGCTTGGGCTAGAGGGATTTGGGCCTGATGGAGGCGAGAAGCGGTGTGCTTTGGTGGTGCGCCGTGCGCGTTTGCAGGGCGGATAGAAATGCTGCCTGTGCTGGCCCTTTCGCGGGTGAACCCGCTC
>Ga0247828_10000694_pt1 | contig 11099 bp, 17 predicted proteins | sample 12C_Control_Day3_FD_192425 | JGI IMG/M metagenome (GOLD analysis project Ga0247828, IMG submission 192425) | Soil microbial communities from agricultural site in Penn Yan, New York, United States - 12C_Control_Day3 | ecosystem: Environmental > Terrestrial > Soil > Agricultural land | place... | reverse complement strand
TGTCCAAAGCACGCATGATGGTACTCATTGGCTGACTTTCCACGCCAGTGACGTACAAGGGAACTCTATGTTCACAGTTGAATAGATACCTGCTGTGTCAACTATAAATTACCAAAATCGCAGGAAGCTGGAGTGTCTTCTGGAAGCCATGTGTCTGTCCATATCCAGCAAAAATGTAGTGTCTCTATGCGTAAGCATAAAATATCGGTTGTGTGTGAGGGAAGCGTACCGAGCTACAATGTATAATGGAAATATCCCTTCTGTATTCGATAGGTTCAGCGGGTCTGCAACAATCCTTGAACGGCTGTGGGTAAGGAGGATGTATAGAGCCTTATCTCGTCAGCGTTAGGTTGGTTGAGTCAACGGTACAAGAGGGGAATAAGGTAGTATCTACACTGTAAACGGCGTCGTGGAAGCATAAGGATACCAGTTGAGTATATGCGTGAGGCTCAACAGAAAACAGCCCAATACATGGGTTTACGCGCGTAGTCATTCGTAGGGACACATTAGTATCCCAGCAAACTCGATAGGGCTGTTGTAATAACGTGGCAAGAGGCATGGCTGTGTTCGGTAGAAGTCCGATCAAACTCCTCTCATTGAGCAAGGCACAGCACCTTGTCCCCATTGCAAGGTATCAAAAGTTTGGGAAATGCAGTCCACTGCTAGAGTGTGGATGTAAGCCTTCGAGGAGTGGATGGTAAAACTCCTCATTTGAATTAGGTTATTAGTTTGCCGTGATGGTAATTTTGCCACAACTAGGAAAGAGAAAGTTAGTCCGTCCGCGTACAAGCATAATTCCGTGGTAAAGGTTGCATCCGGCAAACTGATAACAAAATAAATGAAAGGAATTTACTATGCCAAGAATTGCTCAATTGATACTTTGGGGTACTGTTATTGTATTTGTTGGATATTGCTATGCCAATATCAGATATGCCCTTGGTTACGATACAAGGAATACAGTTACATATTCGGCACCTCACGTTATTTCTGAATATGCAGATACTGATGGAAATGGATTTGTACCAGCACAAGGTGACCCATTATATGACCAGCATTATGCACAAGAGGTAAATGTTCCTAACAGTGAAGCATTACAAGTTCTGGCTCAGATACCAGTGGCAGTAGCCGAAGCTAACTATACCCAAGCGGAAGCAGATAAACTCAAAGCCGAAACAGAACGCATACGGCAGGATACCAAGATGTCCATCTGGGGCACGAGGGTTGTATTGGTTGTGGTTATAGGCTTCGTGTTGTTCATTGTTTATATCATTCTCAAGCCACATGGAGTATGATTATGAATTGGAAAACAAGAATATTATTGATCATCTTCATCTCAATCATTGTCTTCAAATTCTTTCACTGGTAACAGGAGGAACACAATGGATCCAAAGTGGCACTTACTTTTAGCCGCGTTCGCTGTCCTAATTGCAGGATGCGCTGCGTTACAAATGTTTTAGGAGGTATAAGGATGTATACATTCATCGTTTTCCATTTAGACGGGTCACTGGAGTTCGAATCTGACTTCACAACGGACAACCTAGAACACCTGGCGGATAGGATTGCATTCTGGGATGATATAATGCCCTCCCTGGATGAAACCTGTATAGCATTAGTTACTGAGGAGGTGTGAATGTGTGGTTCGGAATTATCTACTACGAATTTGAATATGTATCTAGTTGTGACAGTGTTTGCATAAAAGCAGTGAACCAATTCATAGATACAAAAGAATACCTCTACTCAAGGGGTGAACTCCAGGAATTATATAAAACCTGGAATGAAATTATTCCTGTTTACAGGAAGGCAATCAGACTTTTCCCAAAGGAGATCAACAATGGAAACAAAGCATGAACATGAAGATGAAAGTGAAGAGCCGAGTGTAAGTATCGAGGTGGCAGTTCTTATTATTGTCATCTTTGTTATAGTCATGGCAATACTGGCTTACCTTGGATGGCAAAAGATCTTTGACTATGACGTCCCTTCGCCAGAGAGCATCATACCTCTGGTGGGAGTCTTCAATCTGTTCAAGGATAGCCAAAAGATGACCGCTGTGGGTCGGCGTCAGGTTCGAGAACAGCGCAGGGTAGTGACCAAGAAGTTGTTCACTGTGATAATCTATGCTGTTATATGGATAGGCATACTTGGCTTTGCCTTTTCAGCACTCGGAAGGATGCCCTAATATGTTCACAGGGTTGTTCAAGAAGACGGTTCCAGAGAAAACAGGGGAGTCCCTCTGGAGTCAATGCTATGACAAGTTACTAGAAATCCGAAAGGCTAGTGGCTCCACTGAAATAGATCTAGAAGAAGTTGCACAATTGGTCATCATGGTTGCCCGGCAGGAACTCTGTGGGGACTTTTCCATGGAAATCCAGGAAGTAATCAGTGATGCGGTCAATGGCTTCACAGACGCAATACCTTTTTAGGAGGAACAATGTTGAAATCTCAAACTCAAACTCAAACCTATCGTATCAAATGGAATTGTCCTAGTCAGGGAATTGAACGTACCCTGCCTTACATCCTGGAGGATCAATTTGTTGCAGGGGAAGTAGTGAATGCCCTGAATGAAATCCTTGCGCCTGAATACAATCACTCCATTATAACGGAAGTCCATTCCAAGGAGCCTGCCCATGCTAATCATGGTAGACACCAACGAGGACACTGATCGAGAGAAGAACCGGGAGAACAAAGCGGAGCGGAGTGATCCCTCTAATCTCCGGATGATCAAACGGTTGAAGCAGTTATTTCCAAAACTGCAAACTGCTCCCCTTACTTGCGGGGATATCAATGTGATACTGGATGGGGGTGGCGTCCTGGCTATCGAGCGGAAGCGTCCAGGGGACTTCCTGGGTAGTATTGGCAATGGGCGCATCTTCCGTCAAGTGGAAAATATGGCACAGCATGCTGCCTGGTCATGTGTGATCATTGAAGGTTCCATTACGTTTGATCAGGATGACATGGCAGTCATTCCAACCTATGACAAGTCTGATAGGCTCAATGGTTCAGAGACAACAGGCTGGCGTGGGGTCAGTGTGAGAGCAGCCATGTACGCCATACAGTGGAGCGGGTGCCCTATCCTGGCTGTTCCGCCAACCATGCTTCCGAACGTTGTAGCTGATCTAATAAGGTTCTGCTCTAAACCTAGTGAGCATACCCAGTCCCTTGGACGGAAGCGGTATGTAACGTTCCCACCATTGACCCTGAGTGAAGAGATCATTGCCAGCTTTCCAAATGTGGGAATACAACGGGCTAGGTCACTGCTGGAATTCGCTAAGACAAACAACGATACTGACACTGCCACATTAGCTGAGGCACTCAGTTGGGGGAGTGTATTAGATCTCATTGAAAGAAAGTCACGTCCGGAAGGCTGGGGGGATAAGACAATAGAAAACTTCCGGACAGTGTTAGGACTGGAGTTGGGGGAGTTGACAATCCTTGAAAATAAATCCCGTAGTAAACCGAAGAAAGGAAACAAGAATGGGAAGTGACGTAAAGTACTGCCTTACATGTGGACAGGAAGTTGAAATTATCATGATGAACGAGACTCGTGAAGATGCCCACTTCATCGAAGTATATAAAGATGGAGGTATCCCCTGCTTCGGTCCATATGCTTATTGCCCACCCCCACCTCCTCTAACTAACGAGGAATGGGAAACCATATTTGAAAGGGAACTAGAACATGTCGCCTAAGCAACAAGACGTAAAGATTACCAAAAGCAAGAACCCCATTACAGGTATCATCAATGCCACTGGGGGAGGAGACACTGGCAAAACTACCTTCGCAATGAACACTGGTGCTGCTCCTGAGCGTACTGCCTTCATTGATGATGATGTCAAGGGGAAGAACATTGTCAAGCAAGTGGAAAAGGCTGGAAGGAAGTTCGCCGTATATCACAATCTAATGAAGGAAAGTGCCTATGGCAAGAATGGAAAACAGATGCGCGAACTGGAGTTCCATGAGCACTGCCTCACTATCCTAGATGAGTTATCAGAGATGGCAGGTGACCTAGATGTCATCATTTGGGACACATGGACACGGTTTGAAAATACGTTCCATCCAGCAGTGGTTGCGCGCCCAGGTGACTTCCGGCAGTTCTATAGCCCAATGGGTCAGATCAAGGGAGCGGAGCAGTGGGGTGCTGCGTTTGATTATGAGTCCCGCGTGTTAGATCTTATGACGGAGATTGCTCCGCTGGTTATCCTCACCAGTCACCTCAAGAAGGATCAATCCAAGAGGGATGTAGCTGAAGCCAAAAAGCCCCTAGTTCAAAAATCCTTTATGCGTATCTACTTCCGGCACACACCCAATAGCCCCAAGCCCACTGGTCTATTCCTCAAGCGTCCACTCAAGATGGACTTTACCAAAGGGATGGAACCAACCAATGTTGTTCATCGTAAGGTAGTTGAACTGACCTGGGACAAGCTGATCTACTACTGGAACAATCCAGTGGGAGATACACCTCCCGGTGAAGATGAACAGTTGAATGACTTTGAACTTTCCATTCTAGATGGCATCCTCACTAGTGACCAGAAGGATGTCCTCCGTCTAGCAGTGATCCAGGAGGAACGTGAGCGGGAAGAAGAAGCTAGGCAAATGCGTCTCCAGAAGAAGGTAATGAGCCAGGGTCAGAAGAATGGAAATAAACCCCCCACTACTCCAGTTGCACTAATCACACGTGCCATGTCGGAGTTTGAAATGGACATGGAGCAAGTGGCAGAGGCTCTGGAACTGAAAAGTTCTGATGATATTATGGAAATCCCCAACGGTAAAGCAATTGAAGAAGCCTGGGAAACCCTGAAAGCATCCAAGTGAGAAGGACAACCTACAAATACAAGTGCCTCATACGTCCTAATACTTCTCACTCCTTTACGGTGAAGATACATGAGGCGAAATGGAGCCAAAGCAAAAATTTCTAAAAGAGTTGAAAAAAGTGCTCAACCAATCTCAGCAACAACTCTTCACTCTGATGTCTGTGGAGACCAACCGTAAGGATACCCTAGTCTTCCGAATGCCAGCTGGGTTCATCAGTTTGGAAAGTGTATGGGAAAAGATACTGGAGGTTTCCGCCAAGACTGGTATCAAAGTTGTCAAGGCAGGGTTGTTCGCTACGTTAGGTGAATTAGATGAAATCCTCGGGGACATCCAGTGGCTATGGGAAGGCTGGATCCCTCGGGGGTTTATCACAATGATTGCAGGGGATCCGGGAGTGGGGAAAAGTGCAATAGCCCAGTGGATTGCTAAGATTATTACAGAAGCAGGAACCTTCCCGCTGCAAGAGGAACCACTAGAGCAGCCTGCTAATGTGATATGGGTGGATACGGAAGCTGCCCAGCAGATCCTCAAGGTTCGAGCAGGCACAATGGAAATGGATAAATCCAAAGTGTTCATCCCTGTGATCAATGGAGACTTGTTATCCCATGCCAATCTTGGCATCTCCCAGGACCGTGAGCAGATCATCAATGTAATAGAGGGAACTCAGCCTGATCTACTTATATTGGATAGCCTGGCTGGAAGCCATATGCGTGGGGAGAATAAGATTGAGGACATCCGTCCCATCATGGAGTTCCTGGCTACGTTAGCCAGGGATTACCAAATTGCCGTACTGGTCGTACATCACCTGAATAAAGAACGCAAAGATGAAACAGCAGAAGTCTCCCTCGGACGCATTCGAGGCTCTACTGGAATTACAGGGTACTGTCGTTCTATCTTTGCTGTAGAACGTTCTGGCAAGGAATACATCAAGATGAGGGTGATCAAGTCTAATCTGGCAATGATAGGGGAGCCAATCCTGGCTATACCTATCCTCAATGAGGAAAAGAACTTTACAGGATTTGAGTTCCAGCCTTATGCCGCGCCACCCGAAAAAAGGAACCGGAAGGAACTTTGTTCGGAATGGATAATGGATATCCTGCAGGGTAGTCCCAAACATACCTTACCGTTCAAGGATCTAGTGGAGAAGGGGACCGGAGTGGGATACTCTCGGAGTACCATCTATTCTGCGCGTGACTTGTTAGGGGATCGGGTTGTATATGGAGGGACGGGGAATAAAGCCTTCTGGGCAATTGCTCAGGAAGATACGGAAACCATCAAAAAAATACTAAAGAATGGAAAGGTGAATCATGGCAAATCAAAATGAACTGGAACAGAAAGTGGATCAATTCCTTATGCTACTCACAGAAGGGGAGGTCAAGCTGACCTACTACAAGAATGGAAATCTATTCAATGGGGAAGAGGTAACCTTTGCCCAATTGGTAGAGCAAGCCAAAGATATAGAAAGGAAAGCAGAGCGGATCAAACAATTGCTCGAGGACAACCTGGAACAGTTCCGGAAAGGGTATCGGAAGGCTCGGGAGAACAAATACGTCTCTGAACTGGGATTTGAGATATGATAGATGGCATCCTCCTAATAGAAAAGGAGCACATCTCTTTTGAGAGTTGGTTCATAAAACTTCTCCGCCAAGGACTCTTGCCAGAAGCGGAGCCTGTGCGTATAATAGATTATCGAACCGAGTATATGAGAATTTGCTGGAGGGAAGAAGAACTCTGGCAGAAATGGAGTGAAAGCAATGCCCCCAAAGAAAACTAAATCCAATGGAATGTTGCCCGGCATGGAAACGTTCATCAAAGAAGAGGAAACAGAGTTCTTCCTGGATGGCGTGAAGAACATGACCTACTTTGATGCCGCACAGTTACCAGACACTCCACGCTATCAGGCTTCCGCGGAAGGAGCCACAACGTATACCCTTTACCTTGTATTTCCAACACGGGATGAACTGATCCGAGCAATTACAGCACTGACCAAAGGGAAGCGCAAAGGTCTGGCTGCCGGAGCCAAGCTGGGAACACTGAATGGAGTGGCGGAAATGCCAGATGGTTCTACGTTGTTGGAAATGTGGGAGGAAGCACTGTTAGGAACCAAGCGTAAAGAGAAGGAAGGTGATCCTGATGAAGCCCAGGCTCCAATCTAAAGAGTTCAAGTTGTGGGGTAGTTGGTTCTATCTCAGTTTAGATTGCCAATTTGTTTGGATAGGAAGGTTTCTGTTTGTCTGGGGATGGAATTGGAAGAAGAATACCTTTTCCATTACACTCTATGAGCCTGACCTGGAAACTGAAATATGGACAATAGGAGAATACTGATGTGCGGCGTAATCTATTTCAAAGGTGATAGTGAAATCCATAAAGAGTTGCTCATCAACATCCTCCGGGAGAGTCAGGTGCGAGGACTCCATGCATTTGGGGTAGCCCTAAGGAAGAAAACTGAGGAACAATTCTGGGTAGAAAGGTTCTTCAACTTGAAAATGGCAATTGAGTTCATCCAACGAAATTCCTTTTATGAGGCTATCGGACACTGCCGCTATGATACCTCCGGGGACTGGCGCAATATTGACAATAATCAGCCCATTGTTGTCGGCAGGAATATCCTTGCCTTCAATGGAGTGGTACGCATGTCCACCAGGGATGAATATCAGGAGGAGTTCCAACGAGAGTATTCCACTGAGAATGATGGTGAGATACCCCTGCGGATGTTTGTGGAGGGAGAGCAGGAAGCTGCCATGAGCCTGCTGGATGAGAAGCGTGTATCGTTCAGTGGAGTAGTCCATACCAATGGGAGGACAATGGCAGTTCGGAATGAACGCCGACCCCTGTGGCAAGCGAGGATGGGGGATAGCCAATGGATTGTTAGTACAGCAGATATATGGCAACGGGCTTATCATGAACTTGAACAGAAAGGTGCTTTCCTAATTCGAGAACTTTTTCCTATGGAGGTGGTATGGCTCTAATAGACGAGGGACGCGTCAGGGAGTTCATTGAATACCATCGGTACAGTGAGTCTATCCATGATATAGATCCCAGTTACGCTATGCTCAAGTATGTCTGTGATAGGTTCGAACTGAATATGGAACAGCGGTATTGGCTAGCATACCTGTACTCAACCTGTTATAATGCCGCAACGGTATTCTATATCTACAATGAGTTCCCGGACTACCTGGGCGTGGACGTGGGAAGACTGGAGCGCTGGTGGAAGGCTCATAGGCATCAACTGGATTTCCAAACGGATTGCCGCTGGGTACGGTCAAGTAATCTGTTCGTTGGGATGTATATGGATTACCGTTCATTAGTTGGAGAGGATCAGGAGACCGAATACCATGAACTCTTCTCAAGAGGGACAACAAGTTCCATCAGCCCATACCAAATGTGCTACAATCATTTTGGAAATATCAAATATATGGGAAGGTTCAAACTATTCCTTCTATTGGAGGCTGTCCATGTTGTTACTGGTTTACCTATTGAGCCTGACCGATTTCCATTGGAGGAAGCCCAGTCCTCCCGCAATGGACTATGCTTTGCCCTGGGGAGAGATGACTTACTATGTGGTCATGGATACGGACGGGAACGTATTGACCGACGGGATATGGAATGGCTCTATGGAAAGTTCGATGAACTCCTGGAACTAATGCGTTCAGAGTTCCCGGATACCCGCGTGGACATTTGGAATGTGGAAACAACTCTTTGTGCTTACAAGAAGTGGCACCGCGGAAAGCGTTATCCAGGATACTACATCACTCGTCAGGCGAGGGAGATCGCCTCAATGGAAAAGAAGGTAACCGAGGGTGTCGCCTGGAAAGTCCTATGGCAGTTCCGGGAGGAGTATTATCCATGGAGCCTACAGATTGAAAAGTCAGGGAACGACAATTCAAATCTCTGGAGTCCTGAGTCGACTCATGATTCAAAAGCTGACTCAAAACAACTTTCATTTTTCAAGGAGAAATAATTATGCTACGTGTAATTACAGTGGATGGGGTGTTAGGTTCGACTAGGGAAAGTGTTGGCACCGAACTGAAGTCCCAGTTACCAAAGGAAAAAGTCCTCCACTATTATGGAGACCGGATGGCTTACTGGCAGTGGTCAAAAGAGAAGGTTCTGTTATTGGCTCCAGAACATAATGCCGATGCGAAGGCTCATACCATATTACTGGACTTCATCACAAAGATGGCAATGGAAAGTTCAGACATCAGGGATGCCTGGAACAATGGGCTACAAGATATGCAATTGTGGATCATTGGAAAGTTGAACGAGGGGATCTCCCGGAAGATCCGTAAACTAGAAGCGGAGTACAAGTTTGTATACATGTGCTTCCTATTGCATAAACCTGAGCCTCTTACCAAAATGGAAAAAGAGGAAGCCTATCCTGAAGCCAAGCGCATCACAAAGACCACCCAGAACGGTCGTGTGGATGCTACTTGGCTCACCTGGAGTGAGTATGATGAAGGGAATGCTCGAGCGGTCTCCCTTTTACTCAACCGGAAGTATGGTGTTTTCCATTCGGAAGGTTACGAGTTATCAAGACTGACCAGCGCCAACAGTCAGCCTAACGTGGAGACGCCATTATCCTATCTTATGCGCCAATACTATTCTGATATAAAGCAAAGGCAGATCAACTGGTATCCAAAGAAGTATGTCCAGAAGGCAATGGATGAAGAGAAGTGGGGAGTGGAAAAGTTGCCTATGAAGGAACAGGGAAGAGTGAAGAGGCATGTCCTTGTGACGGGAACAGGACGGAGTGGGACAACTTACTTCAGTGATCTGTTGACTCAGTTAGGACTGGATGTTGGTCACCAGCGGAATGGAGACGATGGCTGTAGCGGTGCGGAGTTCGCGATAGACAACGACTGGTATCCTTGGTTCCCAGTATACGGAGGAGGCGATTGTGCCAACGTAGGTGAGCGAAGGAGTGACTACACTTATAAGCATGTGTTACATATTGTCCGCCATCCCCTGTGGTGCATCCCCTCCCTCATGAAGAACTATCCTGCTATCAACCCTGAGTTCTGGGCTGACAGTGGAGTGATGGATCCTTCTGTGATGACCAAGTCCAGCCTGATACGCAATGCCACCATGTACTATAACATCAACCGGATCATTGATGAAAGTCACCAGGCTGAATACCGTTGTCAGTTAGAACAGGTACATGATCACTGGAATGACCTGATGGCTGTTTTGGAAATGACTGGTACGCCTGATCCAGTCCTCAAGGCATCGAACCAAGCCACTGGTTGGGGACAATATGAACCATTGACATGGCAGCAACTGGAGGACGGCGTAGGTCATACCCTGGCCAACTCCATCCAGCAACAGGCAAAGGAATACGGGTACGAATAGTTTAGAAAGGAGCCAACATGAAAGTGATCGTCATTGGAGGGTATCCAGGTTCAGGGAAAAGTTACATTGTGAAGGAGGTGATAAGTAGACTGATCAATCAGGAAGGGCATATCTTTACACTTGGAAAGTATGGCAAACTTGTAACCTATATGCAAAGCAACAAAGGACTGATCATTCTTGGGAATTATTCTCCCGGAGAAACATTCCCTGGAACGGATCGGTTCCCTATGAACGTTCAACCGGAGGCTGCGGAATTCTTGGCATGGTTACAAGAGGAGAATATAATTGCCCTGAATGAAGGTAAGCAAGGGTTCACCGTCCTGTTTGAAGGGGATCGCCTGTTCAATGGAAAAATTCTCAACTGGTTCCAGCAAGCCAAGTTTGATCTAGTTCTTTGTATTGTTACCACTGAGCAAAAGTTACTGGAAACCCGTCGGAACGAACGTTCAGCCCAAAACGAAACCTGGCGCAAAGGTCGGGCAACAAAGGTTGACCGGATAGCTATGGAGTTCCCAGTTCATCATAGGTTGATGAATAATACCAAGGCTGAGTTTGAACAATCCGTGAAGGAGTTGTTGGCTGAGATCAATGGGGAATGGAAATCCAAACCAGTGCAAAGCAAGATCAAGAATTTGTGGAGGTAGGATGTTACTGGATGTATTGCTCATTGTAGGAACCTTAGAGAAATCTATTGGCAACTCAGTGAAGATAACCTTCTCTGTTACTGGGGAGGATGACAGGAGTTTTGCAAATGGATTGGAAATCATAGCAGAATGGATCGTAGAGCGGGAAGTGATAAGATTGACCCATATCATTCCTGCTTTGCAATTAGCTGATGCCAATAGTCAGACTGAACTGGAGTCTGTGATACTTGTAGAATTTGTTCACAAAGCGAAGGTGGGATACTTGAAGAAGGTAAGCGAGATAAGACAAAGAATGGAAA
>Ga0247828_10000690_pt1 | contig 11138 bp, 11 predicted proteins | sample 12C_Control_Day3_FD_192425 | JGI IMG/M metagenome (GOLD analysis project Ga0247828, IMG submission 192425) | Soil microbial communities from agricultural site in Penn Yan, New York, United States - 12C_Control_Day3 | ecosystem: Environmental > Terrestrial > Soil > Agricultural land | place... | reverse complement strand
TCCAGCGCCAGGAACGTTCTGGGAGAATAACTTCGACTGGGACACCAATGATTTCGTAGTCAACAGAAATCGCATAGGTCAGCTTAATGTAGAAGGAGGACATCGCACTGTCAAAGCCATCAAGTACATTGAGGATGGTGAGCGGTACCAGTTTGGGTATGAGATGGAGTTGAACGGTAAGTCTGCTGGTTATGTTTTCGAATCTCTTTGGGGAGTGTTGCGTTTCAAGTTCTCTGAGAACTTTGCAGTGTATGACACAGACGACCCTAATGGTCGTGGTATCTTGCTGTTTGATTGTCTTGAAACTACAGCCGACCTAACTGCACCAGCCAAGTTGTATGGAGCAGGTGTGTTCAATTATGGCTACTATCCTATGGCTGACCCTTACGGTTTCGGTGGTACAGCTTTAGTAGAAGATATCCTGATGGTTCAAATGAAGTGGTCTAAGTCAGGCGTAGGTTCTGGTGTACATAGAGCGAACTTAGGTACTATGAGGGAGCTAGTATTCACAGGAGTAGAGCGAGAATTAGTGGTGTACGCTGGATACACTTATGATGGTGGTGGTGTTATCATTCCAGGTGAATACAGAATGGCTGTATGGTTGAATGACGTGGGCGCTGCTCGTACTAAATTGTACGACCATACTCTCACCGGTCTTCCACATCCATTTAGAACTGGTAGTATCAAGGCGTTCAGAGCTACAGATGCATGGCCCCTCAAGGTAGCACAAGGCGATATCATGTGTTACGAGTGTGGTGGTTGGGCACTGTACAATGGAAATGGTAACGAAGTAGACGGTATGTTTGACCCTCTGGGGATTGATGTATGAACGACAATCTTCTTAAAGCTGCTGACAAGCTTAAGAGGTGGCGTCTTCACCCTGAGCAGATGGTGCGGGAAGAGTTTGGTGCTGAGCCTGATGGCTGGCAATTGAAAGCTCTCAGGGCATTTGCATCGAAAGACCCTAGAGCCCAGCGCATTGCAATGAAAGCTTGTAAGGGTCCGGGTAAGACAGCCGTTCTTGCGTGGATTATATGGAACTTCATGGCCTGTTATGGTAAGAAAGGCAACCATCCCAAGGGCGCCGCGACAGGTATTACCGAAGCCAACTTGGACGACAACCTATGGCCAGAACTGTCGAAATGGCAACAGCGCTCGCGTTACTTGATGGGTGCCTTTACGTGGACAAAGAGTAGAATATTCGCCAAGGACCATCCAGAGACTTGGTTCTTTTCGAAGAGAACGTGGCCCAAGTCAGGAGACGCGAGTCAACAGGCGAACACCCTCGCTGGCTTACACTCAGACTTTCTTCTGTTCGTACTAGACGAAAGTGGTGGGATTCCGGGAGCGGTCATGGCAACCGCCGAAGCTGGACTCGCCAACGCCACACCAGAGAACGGTAAGTGGGCGAAGATAGTTCAAGCTGGAAACCCGACACACCTTGAAGGTCCACTGTACGATGCGTGTAGTACTCATGCTGACTTCTGGACGGTGTTCGACATTACCGGTGACCCAGATGACCCAGACAGGTCTTCACGCATTAGCAAGAAGTGGGCGCGTGACCAGATTGAACTGTATGGTCGAGATAATCCGTGGGTGCTAGTTAACGTGTTCGGTCAGTTCCCACCGTCGTCGCTTAATGCCTTACTTGGTCCGGATGAAGTTAAGGCCGCTATGAACAGGAGATTGGATGAAGACGACTACAAATTTTCTCAGAAGAGACTTGGTATTGACGTTGCCAGATTTGGGGATGACCGAAGTGTCATCTTTCCTCGACAAGGTCTGCGAGCGTTTATTCCTGTCACATTGCGAGGAGTTCGCACTACAACCATCGCCGCAAGATGCATGCTCGCTAAGGATAGATGGGGAAGTGCTCTTGAACTCATCGATGACACAGGTCATTGGGGACATGGGGTTATCGACAATCTCTACGCGGCTGGTCATTCACCGATTGGAGTCGTCTTTAACGCACCAGCAATCGACTCTCGTTATAAGAATAGGCGTGCAGAGATGTGGCTCAAGATGGCTGATTGGATTAAACGAGGAGGTCAACTCCCGCAAGTCAATGAGCTTATCGCTGAACTCACTACACCGACCTACACGTATGTCAATGGCAAGTTCTTGCTGGAGGACAAGGACATTGTTAAAGAACGATTAGGTCGTAGTCCTGACCTTGCGGATGCGCTCGCTCTCACGTTTGCAATACCAGATATCATGGACAATCCTGATTTACCTCTTGGCTATAAAGGAAGTGAAAACAGTTTACCGAACGAATACGACCCATTGGAGGACCGTGTAGCATGACAATAAGAATACGAATACTTCTCACACTGTTGGCTATGAGCGGGTGTGCTCAGTTAGCCACAGCACAGACAGACGCTGAACGTATCAAAACACTCGAAGCTCGTGTAGATTCTCTTACTCGTGTTATTGGTCGTGGGTGGTTTCAGCCACAGCAACCGTGTGCGAGTTTGAACAACAACAGACCTGAAGAGCTTCCTAATGGTGAATACAATCTTGCATTTCGTAATCGCCAATTTGGGTGTGCGTTCAATCCTGTGGTGGAAGAACAGCTTGGGCAACGTGCTCAAATAGCAGGGTTAGCGTCGAGGGTGGGTGCAGTTGAGTCGCGGTCAGGTCTTGGACGAACTGTCAGAGCCGACTCACTCATCCTCGGCACTTGCATATACACACGACATTCAAGTCAGCTCGCTATCTGTGGTCAGGGTGATGCTAATATTCACGTAGAAAGTAATCTCAGTTCTACACAGTATCAGAGTCCACGACCGCATGTAGGTATGTGGAGCATGTCAGGTGATGGTGGTCTCAGAATAATACAGAATGCTTATCTTACTTTAGATTGTTACGAAAACGTAGACCCAACTAACGGTGTGCGTTATCAAGACTGTCTCAAGAGATTCGTAGACCCACAAAGAGAAGTCGGTATATTCGGTCCTGATTCCAGAGCCAACTTCTCCTGGAGTCGTACGAGTGTTTGTCAATTGTCTGATGATGAACGTGTACGGTACGGTGTGCCTTCGTGGGTCACACCTTTACCATGTCCACGTAAAGATTACACACAAGATGTCGTGTTAGTTATTGACCCTGATATTCGCAAGGTATCTATGGAATCATGGCAGAGCAATTGGGTGTGGGAATTTGTGCGTTCGTCATGTCGTACATGTAGAGACATACCGATACCTATTCAATGACAACGATTATTAGACCTGCCACATTGGACGATGTACCTTGGCTTCTTCATGAAGTCAAAGAATTCGATAGATTTGCCGGCTTCAACAAGTCGCTCATACCCGATGACCAGACAGTGTTGCTCACTGTTCTAGAAGGTCTGATAAGGAATCATGTTTTTCTGGTAGCAGAGCAGGAGAGTGTACCTCAAGGATTCATAGTTGGAGTGCTTGCACCACATCACTTCAATCCTGAGATACATGTACTCACAGAGTTGCTCTGGTGGGTGCGACCTGAATTTCGTGTGTCACGTGCAGGAGCGTTATTGCTTGGAGCATTCCTAGACATCGGTCAAAGAGAAGCTGATTGGATTGTGATGACTCTAGAAGCCAAATCACCAGTGAAGCCAGAAACTCTCAACAAGAGAGGATTCAGGCTTCAAGAAACAAGTTACATTCACGAGGTACAACGCTGATGGCCGCTCTATCTACTATCGCAACTGTGGCGCTAGTTGGCTCTGCTCTGGCAAGTACAACTAAGACGCTCACTCAAAGGGCACCGAAAATGCCAGACCCCCCAGCGTTACCACCTTTACCGAAGCCAGAGAAATCTAGTGGCTTAATCACCGCCGCAATGCGAAGACAGCGAGCACGCTCTACAGGCAAGAGTGGACGTGCTGGTACGTTGCTGACTGGCCCTAGCGGTATCACCACACAGACACAGCCTAAGACGCTGTTGGGGTCATAACAATGGCTTACGGAAGAGTTCGTTCACCGCTAACATTGAAGCAACGTGTTAGGTTGATTGCAGCACAAATGGAAGCAGAACGTAAATCATTTGAGCCTCATTGGAGAGAAATCAACGATTTCTTATTCCCACGTCGTGGTCGATTTACTGTACAAGATGCAAACAGAGGAGACCGACGGAGTAAGAATATCATAGACAGTTCTGCTTCTTTCGCGGCTCGTACACTGTCTGCTGGTATGATGAGCGGTATGACCTCTCCGGCACGTCCATGGTTCAGGCTCACTACTCCTGACCCTGACCTTGGTGAGTATGGCCCTGTGAAAGAGTGGCTTCACATAGTGACTCAACGAATGAACACTGTGTTTCTTCGTAGTAATTTGTATAACGTGCTTCCGATTATCTACAATGAGCTTGGAGGTTTCGGCACCAGCGCTATGGCTGTATTGGAGAGTCAACGGTCAGTTATACGATGCGTTCCTTTTCCAGTGGGTAGCTATTCTCTGTCGTTGAATGCTGAGCTTGAAGTAGATGCATTTGCACGTAAGTATCGTATGACAGTGCGTCAACTTGTTGAGATGTTTGGTCTGCAAGAAGGTAGCGACAATGAGATTGATTGGAGCAAGTTTTCACAGAACGTTAAAGCACAGTGGGACCAGCGTAACTTCGAAACATGGATTGACATACAACATCTCATTGTACCTAACACAGAGTACGATGGTATTCGTCTTCGTAGTGAGAACAAGCGGTATGCTCAATACTACCTTGAAGATGGTACAGGGCAAGATGAGGTGTTTCTTGAGAAGAGTGGATTTGATGATTTCCCTGTTCTTGCACCAAGATGGGAAGTCACAGGTGAAGATATTTATGGTACCAATTGTCCGGGTATGATGGCTCTCGGTGATATCAAGCAGCTTCAGCTTGGTGAGAAGCGTGGTATGCAAGCCATCGATAAAATGGTTAGCCCACCGATGGTTGGACCTACATCGATGCGTGCTTCCAAAGCATCCATTCTTCCAGGAGATATCACATATGTAGACACGAGAGAAGGACAACAGGGTTTTCGCCCTGCATACGAGGTGAAGCCCGATGTACAACAGCTTGAGTATAAGCAGGAGCGCATTAGATATCGAATTAGTCGCGCATTCTTTGAAGACCTGTTCTTGATGCTGGCTACTAATCCCAATATCGAAGACACTCAGAAGACTGCACGAGAAATCGAGGAACGTCATGAAGAGAAGTTGCTAGCTTTAGGTCCGGTGCTTGAACAGATGAATCAAGACCTGCTCGACCCACTTATTGACAGAACCTTCTCAATCATGCTGAGACAAGAGCTTATTCCGACACCACCTGAGGAATTAGAGGGAGATGATCTTAAGGTGGAATATCTGAGTATCATGGCTCAGTCTCAGAAGATGATTGGTCTCAGTGGTATGGAACGTTTCTCAGCGTTCGTTATCAACAATGCGGCACAATTACCAGATGCAGCTGTCATGACAGATAAGGTTGATTTTGACCAGATGATTGATGAGTATGCTGACATGACAGGTATACCTCCTCGCATTGTGCGACCAGATGAAGCTGTTGCAGTTATGAGACAGGAACGTGCGAAGGCACAGCAGGCATTGGAGCAGGCACAAGCATTGAAAGATGCTAGTCAGAGTGCAAAGAACTTTTCGCAGTCTGAGCCTCGTGGTGACAACATGCTATCTGACATGATGCGTGGTGCTATGGGTTCTGCACATATATCTGCTCCTGAACCGACGGAGATAATGTAATGCCGAACAACCAAGACTATGTTCCACCAAATGCAGCAGATACCAAACAGGTGAAGAAAGCTGGTCAACGTGAACGTAGTACAAGAGAACAGCAATTGAACGACATGCGTGACATACTGGCCATAGATGCAGGGAAGCGTTTCTTGTGGCGGCTCATGGAACATTGCAAAGTGAATGCGTCTGTATTCAGTGCTAGTGCACATATATACTATAACTCCGGAATGCAAGACGTTGGGCATTTCGTTCTCGGAGAAATCATGGAAGCCCAACCACAAGCATTCATGGATATGATGGTCATGAATAACAAGGAGAAGTTGAACAATGGTTGACGGACCCAATGGCGAGAATGGGCAGACACCCTCCACCCCATCAGCCGAAGGTACGAAAGATGGTACGACTCCTACACCTGAGACCCTTTTAGGTGGAGGAGACAAGAAGACTCCTGAAGGCGACGCGACATCGAAAGGTGAAGAGAAGACGCCTATAGGAGAGGGTGGTGAGTTGAAGGGCGACAAACCCGAAGAGAAACCTTCCGGCCAAGCACCTGAAGCTTACCAGCTAACACTCCCCGAGAATGCGGTCATCGACGACGCGACTCTAGAGAAGACAGCCACCATTGCGCGTGAGCTAGGACTTCCAAATGAGTCAGCACAGAAGATGGTCAATTTCTTGAATGAGCAGAATGCTTCACGCGACGAAGCTATTCTGGAGTCCAACAGGCCGGGAGGTGCCGAGTGGACAGCTAGGACCACCGAGTGGGCTCAGCAAGCACTCAAGGACGAAGTGATTGGCGGTTCACCTGAGAAGCTTCAGGCAAGCGTCACACTTGCTAAGAGAGCACTGTCTGAGTTCTTCCCACCTGAGGTGCAGAACTTTCTGGAGGAAACCGGTTTCGGCAGCAACCCCGCACTTCTGCGAGGACTGGCCAAAATCGGAAAGACCATGTCTGAAGGTGACATCCATCAACCTGAAGCCAGAACTCATGGTAAGGTTGCTCCTCAAGATGTACTCTTCGACAAAACTGTGGAGAAGACAAATGCGTAACACCCTCAGATGGGCAGGAGTGTTCTTCCTGTTCATTGTCGCGGCTCTGGTAGCTGTACCGTTCGATGCGGTACACGCAGCTACGAGTGCTATCGCGACGTATCATCAGCCGATGCTGGTCATCGGTGCAACTCTCGGGTCAAATGTTCTGACTCTCGCTGATTGGGCGAAGCGTCTTGACCCGGATGGTAAGGTGCCTCAAATCGTTGAGATGCTCCAGATGACCAATGAGATTCTGGATGACATGCTGTTCAAGGAAGGAAATCTGCCGACAGGTGAGCGGACCACAATGCGTACAGGTCTGCCTACCGTTGCGTGGAGGCTTATTAACCAAGGTGTTCAGCCCAGCAAAAGCACGACTGCACAGGTCGATGAAGCAGCTGGAATGCTGGAAGCGTGGTCAGAAATCGACGTGGAGCTTGCACGTCTTAACGGCAACGTCAATGCGTTCCGCTTCAGCGAGGCTCAGGCTTTCATCGAGGCCATGAATCAGGAGATGGCGTCTACCCTTATCTATGGTAACGCCAGCACCGCTCCTGAGGAATTCACTGGACTGGCTGTCCGTTACTCTTCACTGACAGCGGCCAATGGTCAGAACATCATCGACGCTGGTGGAACTGGCGCTGACAACACTTCTATCTGGCTCGTAGTTTGGGGTCAGCAGACTGTTCACGGCATTTTCCCGAAGGGGTCGAAGGCTGGACTCGACCACTTCGACCACGGCGAAGTCACGGTGGAGACTACCGCTGGTATCGCTGGCAACAGGATGCGTGCTTTCCAGGACCAGTGGACGTGGAAGTGTGGTATCGCACTGCGTGACTGGAGATACGTGGTTCGTATCGCTAACATCGATGTTTCTGTTCTTGTTCTCAATGATGCAACTTCGGCGAAGCTGTTCCAGCTTCTCACGAAGGCAACATGGAGAATTCCGTCCATCAACATGGGTCGGGCTGCTATATATGTCAATCGTACGGTTGGACAGTTCCTCGACATTCAGGCGCAGGACAAGGTGTCTTCTGGCGGTCAGCTGAGCTATGACGTTATCGATGGCCGTCGTGTCATGTCATTCCGTGGTATTCCGATTCGGACAGTGGATTCGATTCTCGAGACCGAAGCTCGCGTCACCTGATTCTCATCCACTCACTTCAACAGGAAAACAACAATGATTATCGATGCACAACTCATGTTCTCTGATGCGCAGGCTCTTGTAGCCACAGCCGCATCTACGAACATCTACGATGCAGGGAGCGACAGAAACCTGGGACTTGGCGAGCCTCTTGCCGTTCAGGTTACTGTTGACGTTGCAGCGGTAGCTGGTACGCTGACAATCTCTCTCCAGACGGATGACAACGCTGGATTTGCATCTCCGACTACTGTCGCGACCACAGCGGCTATCGCTGCTGCGGCACTCACTCTCGGTGCCAAGGTCATTCTCCCCGTTCCTCCGGACACGGCTGTCGAGCGCTATCTGCGCTTGATGTACACGTTCGCTGGAATGACCAGTGTCACGGTTACAGCATTTCTCACACCGGCCAAGCTCACGTCGTCGGAAGGTGTGTACTATGCTGACGCCATCACCATCACAGGCTGATAAGGAGCCTATAACACATGGCAACCAAGAAGAGCGGCAAGAAGAGCTCAAGCAAGAAACTTTCTCGTACTCGTGAGCGTGATGTCGATACGACTGATGTCACTGTTCGCGATGCGACGAACGCCAGAACCACACGTCGTGGTGAGAAGGTGAACGATGCTCTCGAAGATAGCAGAGCGAGAAGTGCGGCTGAGAGACCGTCCGGTCGTCGTAAGGAGAAGGCTGAGGTGGTGGAAATCACTGAAAGCAAGAAGCGTCTTCTGACCGGCACTTCAGTCAAGACCGTGAAGGCGATTCGTGTCGGATACTACGGCCACAAGCGTCGGCGTATCGGCGAAGTGTTCGAGATGCGTGTGGGTTCTGGGGAGCTTCCGTCTTGGGTCATTGACCTCAGTGATGCAGAAGCGGGTCAGGATGAAGGTACACGTGGTCTGCACTCGGGTGGACGGGAAGATGACCGTATTCGTGACGAGCGTGAAGAGCGAATCGGTGGTGTCAAGAAGTCCCGCAGAACGAAGATTGCTGACCCCACAATTATCGAGGATGCACTTCCTCTCGGTGAGGGTGGAAATGAGCGGAAGCCTGCTGGTGGCGACGAGCACGTTATCTAGGTAGGTTCAGAGGGGTTCTTACCTAGATGACACTGGGCAGGTAGTGTGGTTCACGGACCCACTACCTGTTCCAGCTACCTTCAACTGACACACTACGATGGCTACTAAGCTACAGATTTGCAACATGGCGCTCGCCCATCTGGGTGTAGGGAAAGCCATAGTGGACTTCGCTCTTGACCGCACTGCTGAAGCAGTCGCGTGTCGTTTGTTTTATGACCAAGCTGTTGCAGAAACTATGAGAGATTTTCCGTGGCCGTTTGCCAAGCGGATAGCTGAACTTACTCTTGTGGAGGAAGACCCTAACGTCGAATGGGAATACTCCTACAGGTATCCGTCCACAGCCCACAGCATTATTCGTATTCCTAACGAAGCAACTCGTGTGGATACGAGAGCCATTCGTGTACCATATACGATTGGTAGTGACGAGGATGGCAGACTTATCTATACTGACAAGGAAGACGCCTTAGTCGAGTATATCTCAGATTTGTCTGACATCGCTCCCGACACCTTTGAGTCACGTCTTACAGCCGATGTACAGGGTGCGCTCATCCTCATGCTGGCCAGTATGATTGCGCCTATGGTAACAGGCGGTGACCAATTCAAGCTGGGAGAGCGTGCTCTCAACCTGTACGCATGGCGCATTGGCACAGCGAGAGCTAATGCTCTCAATGAGATGCGGCAGGGTAACGATGAAGATGTAGACTCTGAATTTATCACGGTCAGGGAATAATGGCGAACATTGCGCAACGTAGCTTTGCTGGCGGTGAAATTGCACCGTCGCTATATGCACGCACGGACCTAGCTAAATATCACACGTCTGCTCGTACGTTGCTTAACATGTTCGTACAGAAGCATGGAAGTGTGACAAATCGTTCTGGTACAGAATTCATATGTGAGGTGAAAGACTCTACCACGACTGTACGGTTGATTGAATTCATTTTCAACAACTCACAAACGTACATACTTGAATTCGGTCATCAATACATACGATTTATCAAAGACGGTGTGCAGTTAGAAGTAGGAGGACTACCGTACGAGATATTCAGTCCATATCTTGAAGAACATTTGATGGAGCTCAGGTTCATTCAGTCTGCTGATGTAATAACGATTGTACACCCTGAGTATGCACCTAGGGACTTGTCCCGTACAGGTGACACTGCTTGGACCATTGAGACAATTGTATTCGGTGCATCTATCGGTAGTGTTGAAAATTTGTCTGCGGCTGGTGGTGTTGCGGGTGGTCCCACTTATTACGCTGTCACAGGTGTGGATGCTGTTACAGGTGAAGAGGGATTGCCAGCATTCTTTACACTGGCTGGTTTTGAGCCTGATGAAACTACACCTGTTGTATTGACGTGGGACCCTCTTAATGGTGCGGACAGATATCTTGTATATCGTTCTTCAGACGGTTTTACATACGCTCAAATAGCAGGCTCTGGTGGTACACCCACTCCGGTTGAAGACACCTCATGGGTTGATGACATAGCAGATATTACCACAGGAGTTGAAGGTAGTTGGCAAGCTTCTGCTGATTCTGCCGAAAATATCGTGATGGTAGCGGGTGTACCTACTAAGCCATTCGATGGTAGGTATACGTTCCATGGTGTTTTCATTGTAACATGTTCTGTGCAAGGTGCAGCAACAGGTAGATTGCAGGCGTACTACAGTAGAGATGGCGAGCCTGATGTTCTCGCTGGCACTGTAGCTTATGGTGGATGTATAGGTGATGGAATAAGTGGTGCTTCTTTTTCAGAGAATTTCTCAGGTGCAATCGTTGTACCAGACAATGGTTACACTGACTTTACTTTGAAAGTCGTGCCTGAAGTGTGGGGAACAAACGGAGCAGTTGGTGAAGTATATGAATGCTACGCTGATTTTAACAGTGGTCTGGCAGCGTACAAGAGAATTACGTGGAACACCATAGGCACTGGCTTTAGTGACGATGGTGCTGAGGGTGACCCGTTTTCTACTCCTCCAATTGCACGTCCTCTGTTTGATGCAGACAATAAGTATCCAACAGCTGTCACTATATATCAACAGCGTAAGCTGTATGCTAACACTGAAACAGAACCAGAATTTGTGTATGCATCTCGCACAGGTGCATATAAGAACTTTTTGATATCTAATCCTCTTCAGGATGATGATGCTGTTACGTGGTCACAAGCTGGTAGACAAGTGAAC
>Ga0247828_10000688_pt1 | contig 11156 bp, 12 predicted proteins | sample 12C_Control_Day3_FD_192425 | JGI IMG/M metagenome (GOLD analysis project Ga0247828, IMG submission 192425) | Soil microbial communities from agricultural site in Penn Yan, New York, United States - 12C_Control_Day3 | ecosystem: Environmental > Terrestrial > Soil > Agricultural land | place... | reverse complement strand
CACTGTTTCGAGTTGAGCGGCTGGAATGGGATGCCCCAGATCCAGCGGAATATGACGGGCTCTTGCTGACCAGCGCGAACGCCGTCCGCGAAGCCGGGCCGCAGCTTTCAACGCTGACAGATTTGCCGGTCCATGCCGTAGGTCCATCGACTGCCGCCGCGGCTCGGGACGCCGGACTGGACGTGGCGACAACCGGGTCCGGAAACCTGGCGGACCTACTCTCCGTTTTGCCGGCCTCGCTTCGACTGCTGCACCTGGCGGGCCAAGATCATCGGTCGGATGGAGAAGGGCGGATCGATCGCCGCATCACTTACCGTTCGGTGCCAGTGCCGGATCCCGGCCTACCGTCACTCGATGGCATGGTCGTTGCCGTTCATAGTCCGCGCGCAGGAAAGAGGCTTGCCGAACTATCCGGCCGGCGCGGCACTTCGGCGATTGCGGCTATCAGCGATACGGCCGCCACGGCCTGCGGTCGCGGCTGGGCCGAAATCGCGGTTGCCGAAGAGCCCAACGACAAGAGCCTGCTGGCCCTTGCCGCCGGGCTGTGCCACAAATCCGGCCGATGACCGCTGGCCAATATCGACAAGGCTCTTCCTGGGCGGCGAAGTTCGCGTGGGGGCTCGTGCTTCTCCTCGTCGGAGCGGCGCTTGCAACATGGGGACTGTCGCGTTGGGATTCCGGCGCACGCTTTTTCGGAGTCGGCCCTGGCCGGCCGCTGCAGGTCGTTCGACCGCCGGCGGCCACCGTCCAGCCAGCGACCCCGGCCGAAACGCTGACCGCAGCGGATGCCGCGCGGATCTCCACGCTGGAATCGAGGCTTGCGGCCATTGAAGGCCAGGCACAGGCGGCGGCCGGGTCCGCGGGTCGGGCGGACGCACTGCTTGTCGCCTTCGCGGCGAGACGGGCGATCGATCGCGGCGTCGCACTCGGCTATCTCGAGCCTCTGCTGATGCAGCGCTTTGCAGGACAGCATCAGGCGGCCATCGCCACGATCGTCACGGCGTCGCGCGATCCGGTTCGTCTCGACAGCCTGGTCTCGGAATATCAGGCGCTGGGCCCGACGCTCCGGCGCGGTGGGCCGGAAGAGGGTTGGTGGGACGGTTTCCGGCGCGAATTGGGATCGATCGTGTCGATCCATCGGGCGGATACCCCTTCGCCGCTGCCGCAGGCCCGTTACAATCGCGCGCTGGCGCGGCTCGAAGCCGGCCAGGTCGACGCGGCGCTGGCGGAAACGATGCGCCTCCCAGGTTCGGCGAGCGCGGCGCAGTGGATCACCCGTGCCCGCCGCTACATTGCCGCTCACCGCGCGCTGGACGAAATTGAGTCCGCGGCGCTGCTTGGCGGCCCGGCTATCGCAGTTTCTTCCCCAATCGGCGCCTGAAGGGGTTGGCAAGACTCCCCTGATTTGCGAATCTCCGAAATCCGCAATCCTCGGTTCAGCAGCTTTGAACTAAGGCATTGGCAAGATTTCGATTTTTAGTGGGGGCAGTTGAAGTCATGACGTTGCTGTTTAGCCGTTTGTGGTTGGGTGCGGGGATTGCGGCGATGGCGGGATTGGCCCCCGCGCAGCCGAAAGCGGCAGATCCCCTTGCGCCTTTACCGGATTCGACGGCCAGCACGGCGCGAGCGCCGGCGCCGCAGCCGCCCAAGATCGGCCCGGCTGCGTTGCGCGATCGCCTCAACAGCCTCGGCCGCGGCTTCAATGGCAAGGCCGGCATCTCCGTATATTCGATCAACGGCGGCTGGCAGGCGGATTACAACGGCACATCGCTATTCCCGCAGCAGAGCTGTTCCAAACTGTGGGTTGCGATCACGGCAATGGATGCGGTCGACAAGGGTCGCGTCAGCCTGAACGACCGAGTGACGCTGGGCCGGGACGACCTCACCCTGTTCCACCAGCCGATCCAGGCCAAGGTGCTTGGTAAGGGCGGGCATACGACGACGCTCGGTACTTTGCTCTTCTCCGCAATCACCGAGAGCGACAACACCGCCAATGACAAGCTGATGCGCTCGGTCGGCGGGCCGCAGGCAGTGCGCGACATGATCGAAGCCAAGAAACTGGGCTCGATCCGCTTCTACGAAGGCGAACGCGCGCTTCAGTCGCGGATCGCGGGCCTCATCTGGAGCCAAAGCTATTCGGTCGGCGATGCCTTCTACAAAGCGCGCAGCGCATTGCCGACCTCGGTCCGAAGGGCGTCGTTCGAACGCTATGTCGCCGATCCCTATGACGGCGCCGCGCCGCATTCGGTCGCCCAGGCCATTGCCCGGCTGAAGCGCGGCGAATTGCTCTCGCCTGCATCCACCCAGCGGCTGTTGTCGACCATGTCGCAGACCAAGACCGGTGCGATGCGGGTCCGCGCGGCCCTGAGGCCAGGATGGAAATGGAGCCACAAGACCGGCACCGGGCAGAATTTCCAGGGCCGGGTCGGGGGAATCAACGATATCGGGATCCTGACCGCCCCCGACGGCACCGGCTACGCGATGGCAATCATGACGGTGCCCAATAAGTCCGACGGCGCGTCACAGGACTTGATGCAGGCGGTGACTCGGGCCGTCATTGCCGAGCATGAGGCGCGCCGCCTTTAGCCCAGGCTCAGCCGAGGTTCGTTCCGGTATCCCGGGCCACCATCCCCGGCCGCGCAGCCAGAAGCTCGCTGGAAATACGATCCGCAGTCCGCATTGCCAGCGCGAGAATGGTCAGCGTCGGATTGGCCCAGCCCCCGGTGGGAAACAGTGAACTGCCTGCAACATGCAGGTTGGGGAATCCGTGGACGCGTCCCCAGCCGTCGGTAACTCCCCGGCGAGGATCGGCGGCCATTCGCGTGGTTCCCATATGATGGAATCCGCCGATCGGGTGCGCGCTTACAAGCTCGTCGCTGACCCAACGCTTGTCCGGTTCGGCAAGCCAGCCGGCCGGTTCGACATTCCCAAGCTCAAGGCGGCGCGACTCCCGGTCGAGCGCCGATACCAGGCCTGCAACGCTGTCCACATCGATCGCCGACAGGCGCCAGTCCAGTGCCACGCGAGGCATGCCGAGCTCGTCCTTCTCGCCGGTCAGCATGACCCTGCTATCCGGATTGGGCGCCTGTTCGGCGCGGATGACGAGCGCCAGGTCGAGGCCGGTCAAGCGCTTCATCATCCAGGGATGTAGCGGGCCGGTCAGTCCCGTATAGCCGCGTACCAGCAGCTTCGTTGCCTTCCACATCGACCGGCCTGTGCGGGTCGGAGCGGTACCATGCTTGACGTGAAGATAGGCGCGCTTGGCGAAGGAATAGCTGCCGCCGGCGGGCTGGCGAACGGCGACGGTAAGCGCCGAGTTGAGCAACCCTTCCCGCCGCTGCAGCGATTCGGCGGGTGTGATCGACGGGGAAATCTCTATCCCGTTGACCCGCCGCTTGGCGAAAGCGGACAGCCAGCGCCATTCCGCCTTGCCGACGATCCGGCCGCCACGGGCGTGCGGATGCTCCATGAAATATCGGCCGACCAGGTCATAGGCGTTGCCAACGCCTTGATGGATGACCGAGTTGGACGCGAGCAGCAGGCGCGGATTTTCGATCCCTCCGGCGGCTAGGATATAATGGCGCGCGCGAACATCGATCTTCCTGCCGGAGGGCGTCAGGACATCGAGCCGCTCGATCGAGCCCTTATCGTCGGCAACTATTACTTCGCGGACCGTCGCGTGGATCATCAGCGTGCAGCGCGGCGCCTCTTCCAGGTCGCGCGCGCGGTCGATCGTGAACCGGTCGAATACCGGGTCGAAGCTCCACCAGCGGACGGCCAATTCCTCGTTCGAAAAGCGCTGAAGCAGTGGCGGCTTTTCCAGGCGGGCGGTGTCGACCGCGCCAACGCCCAGGATCGAGCGAGCCTCGCCAAGATAGGAGCGGATATCGTCCGGGCCGATCGGCCAGCCGCTTGCCTGCACCCAATCGCGGCGTTCGAAATCGATCGCGTCATATTCCGCGCACCGGCCGCCCCAAATCGCGGTCGTGCCGCCGAAGAAGCGCAGCCTGCTATGTTCGAGCGGGTGGTAATCCTGGCCGACGATCGCTCCGCGATTGAGGTCCGCCGAGGCTTCGTCATGGTCGAATCCGCCGCTTTCGAGCAGCACCACGCTATGTCCCAGCGCGAGCAACCTGCGCGCGGCCGCCTGCCCCGCAGCTCCCGATCCGACGATGGCCACGTCGGCAGTAACGGCTTCCGGCGCGTCAACCGCGCAATCGATACGCATCTAACCCCCTGTCAGCCCAGCTAGGCCCAACGCAGCTTTTACACGGTCTCGCCGCCCCCTGTCAGCCGCTGGTGGCGCGCGGCCTCATTTTCATGGCCGACTGTGTCGCTGGCAATCCGGGAAAACCGCAGGCGCTAGCTGATTGCGCGCGGGCTGGTCCCGTCCTTCAAGGTCACCGGTACCCTCAGGTAGCGCACCCCATGCTCATCCGCCGGCGGGAAGCGTCCGGCGCGCATGTTCACCTGGATCGAAGGGATCAAAAGCCGCGGCGTGCAGAGCGTCCGGTCGCGCTCCTCGCGCATGGCCACGAACTCGTCCTCCGCGACCCCTTCGTGCACATGCCGGTTGGCGGCGCGCTCCTCGCCGACCGTGGTTTCCCAGGCGAAGTGATCGCGGCCCGGCGCCTTATAGTCGTGGCACATGAACAGCCGGGTCTCCGGCGGCAAGGCCAGCAGCTTGTGGATCGACCGATATAGGGACCGGGCATCGCCGCCGGGGAAATCGGTTCGCGCCGTGCCATAGTCGGGCATGAACAAAGTGTCGCCGACGAACACCGCGCTTCCGATGCGATAGCTGACGCAGGCCGGCGTGTGTCCCGGCGTATGGATGACCTCGATCGTCAGCCCGCCGACTTCGATGACCTCTCCGTCGCTCAGCAGCCGGTCGAAATCGCCCCCTTCCGCCTTGACGTCCGCGGCGCCGAAGATCGGGCGGAAGATATTCTGGACCTCGCGGACATGTTCGCCAATCGCGATCCTCGCCCCGGTCCGCGCCTTGATCAGCGGCGCACCGGACAGATGATCGGCGTGGATATGCGTTTCCAGCACCCAGTCGATCGTGATGCCTTCCGCTTCGGCGGCCGCAAGCAGCTCGACGATCGAACCGTCATTGACCTCCCCGCTTGCCGGATCGAAATCCAGCACCGGATCGATCGCGACGCCGTGCCGGCTGCCTGAATCCCAGACGAGATAGGTGACGGTGTTGGTCGGCTCGTCGAAGAATGCCCGAATTTCCGGATCGGCGCCCAAACCCTTCACTCCTACTCCTGCGGTGCCTGGCTTGGCGCGCCGATCGACCAGACATGGCCGAACGGGTCCTTTAGCTGGCCATAGCGGTCGCCCCAGAACTGATCGGCCAGTGCCATCACCACATTTCCACCGGCCGCAATAGCTCGGTTCCACCAGGCGTCTGCGTCATTCACCTGAAGGTGGAGCATGACGCCGGAAGGCTCGGCCAGGTCCGTTCCGCCATGATGTTCGGCAAAATGATCGTGCATCATCAGCGACGATCCATTGACCTTCAGGTGGACGTGCATCAGCCGCCCGTCATCGGACGGGTGACGCATCAGCTCCTCGGCGCCGAACGCCTTCTTGTAGAATTCGACCGCTTCCGCAGCGCGCCCTCCACCGATGGCAAGATGCGCCGTCAATCCGCCTTCCGGCTCCTGGAGATCCATGTCCATTCGACTCACTCCTTGCCTTCGTCGTCCACTACTCTTATAGGCGCCCGTCTTTCCAGATCATTGGAAGAACGAACGGCCCGGCCAGTTAGGGCTGCCGTGGCAGTTTGATAACGTCGCCCCAAGGAAACTTGCGTGGCAACAAGGAGACGAAAATGCCCAAGCTCAAGACCAAGAGCGGCGTCAAAAAGCGCTTCAAGCTCACGGCCACGGGTAAGATCAAGCACGGCGTCGCTGGCAAGCGTCACCGTCTGATCAGCCACAACGCCAAATATATTCGCCAGAACCGCGGCACCGAGGTGCTTGCCGACGCTGATACGCAGCGCGTCAAGCTCTGGGCCCCCTACGGCCTCAACTAAGGGAGCTAGCGAGACATGGCACGCGTCAAGAGGGGTGTAACCACCCGCTCCAAGCACAAGCGGATCCTTGAGAATGCGAAGGGCTATTATGGCCGTCGCAAGAACACGATCCGGATCGCCCGCCAGGCCGTCGAAAAGGCCGGGCAGTACGCCTATCGCGACCGCAAGGTGAAGAAGCGGAGCTTCCGCGCCCTGTGGATTCAGCGCATCAATGCGGCGGTTCGCGCCGAGGGCCTCACCTATGGCCAGTTCATCCATGCGCTGAAGCTTGCGAACATCGACCTCGACCGGAAGGTCCTGGCCGACATCGCAATGCACGAAGCGGAAGCGTTCAGCGCAATCATCGCTCAGGCAAAGGCCGCGCTGCCCAAGGCAGCTTAGGCTCTTAGCTAAAGAGACAAGGAAGGGCGCCGGGAGATGATCCCGGCGCCCTTTTCTTTGTGGGTCTGGGACGAAGGCTGCTGCTAGCTAGCAAGCAACCAGTAGCAGGTCGCGAGTTACTGCCCGCCGACCGCTGCCACCATGTTCGGCGAAATTGAGTCCCAGCCGTAGACGTCCTTGTTAATGGCGATCTTGCCGGCTTCGGGCAGCGCCGTCAGATAAGTGACGTAAACCGGCACACCCTGCGGGAAAGGAACGGTCAACTCCGCTGAAGTGTCTTCCGGCCGCGCTGGGCGCCCCATCATCCAGCTTCCGAAATCAGCGGCTCGTTCAAGGCGGATGCAGCCATTGCTGAGCGTGCGCTTTGCTTCCTTGAAATATTCCTTGTGCGGAGTGTCGTGGAGATAGATGCCGAGCCCGTTTTCAAACGGAAACTTCATTTTGCCCATGGAATTTGCGCCGGTCGGCTTCTGGCGAAGCAAGGCATGAGCAGTGCCGGCAGCAACCGCCTTCCAGTCGACCGTGGCAGGGTCGACGATTACCGGATTGGCCGACCAGCTATCGACCACCTCATATTTGTTGCCCTTGAGCGCGCCCGGCCCGAGCTTTGCCGCTGCCGGCGCGATGTTGAGGCGGACGAGATGATCCGGCACGTGCCAATAGGGGTTGTAGATAGCGTAATACATGACGCCCGCGAGCATCGGTGTCCGTAGGCTGTCGCCGCTCTTTGGGTCGACCTCATTCTTGCCGACGACGACTTTCATCGAATCCACCGGAGCGCCGTTGTCATACATCCACAGCCGGGCAGATGCGATGTCGATCAGCACGAATTTGCTCGACGGCGGCTTGAACCGCGCGCGCGACAAGTTGAGGGCAAGACGGGCCGACTGGCCGCCGTCTGGAAGCTTGGCCTCTTCGACGGCAGCCTGCCGGAGCTGCGCATAAACTGGGTTGAGGTTCCACACGCTGTTCATGTGCGCAGCGAGGGACGGGGCGCGGGCGGCAGTGGCCAGGATCGATTCCCCGGTTGGGGGCTTGGCGCGCACCCAATTGTCACCATAGGTCATGCCGGGGATTGGCGTGTAGAGCGACTGGACATAATCGATCAGCGACTGCGACATCAGGCGGTCGGCGCTGGTTGCGCTGTCTGCATTGCCAGCCTGGGCAGTGGCGATCGCAGCTTCAATCTGGGTCGCGAGCGCCGGCCCGCGAGCGAAGCCGTCGATCGGCGCATCGCGCAACAATTGGATCAGCGCGACCTGGGCCTCGCGGTTCGACATCCACAGCAGCGCGTCCTTTCGCGCCGAATAGAAGCGATCGATCGGCGTGAAAGCGCGCAGGATCGGAGGTGCGGCGACCACCGGCAAAGGCTCCGGTTTCTTCTTGGCGTAAGCCGGGGTTGAACCGATTACGGCGGCGAGAAGCACAAATTTGCAGGTCTGCGAAATCACAACAATTCCCCGATGTTGGCTAGTGCGGATATAGACCATCGGCTTAACCTGCGCTGCATCATTCCCAACGACTTATCAATCAAAGTGGCGAGTGTGCCCTCGATGTCACTCGTCGCTCGGTCGGGCTGTGAGTTAATGACCGAAATGGGTGGAAAGCGGACATTAGCTTTCGGGTTGGAAGCGCCGGTCCATGCGCTGATACCACCGCACTAGCTCCCAAAAGAACCCGAGTGCCAGCAACATCGAACCCCAAAAAACCCAGCCCATCATCTCAATCTGAACAGCGGAGTATTCCGGAGCAATCTCATAAGCCCGCCACGCCGTCAGCGTCGCGCCTAGCGTCGCCGCAGTAGGCAAGCGCATCGAGGGCAAGGTCATAGTTGGGCCTCCAGTCCAGCGGTGTTGTTCCATCCCACGCTAATGACCGCAATGGGTCGAAAGCGGACATTCGGCTAACGGCAGCTTTGGGTGGAAAGCGGTCATTAGGCAAAGTAGGGTGAGCAATGCGTAAGGCAGTCTCCGCCATGTCCTATTTGGCTCTCGCAGTTGCTTCGCCAGCGCTGTCGGGCATCCCAACGCCCACCTTAGCCGTGATGAATGCCAGAGCTGAGTTGGGTGAAGGACGCCAAGTTGAGCTGGACGCCCGGGTTCAATACTCCGGAGAGCTTCTCCTTTTTGACAGCGCAAAAGCCATGAGGCTCGGGCTAGTGTATCCCTACTGCATTAGTGCGGGACTTGCTCCCAGCGTGGAACATGCGAAAGCCGCAGAACTTGCTGGCAAACGGGTGCGAGTTAGCGGCACGTTGCTGCGGTACGAAAATGCACCAGACGAGCCGAACACAATATCTACCTCAACCATAATCGATGGCATGTTCTTCAAAAACTGGTGCTTTGGGCCATACGTGCTGAGGATCGAGAAGCTGACTATCGTCCAATAGGCGCCTTATGACCGCAATGGGTCGAAAGCGGTCATCAGGACGAGCAAGATTTCGCTGTCCTACAGCCACTCGGATGTGCCACGTCGCTGCATCGCCCGATGCTTCGGGCCTCGGTTCTTTCTAATCGTCGTTGAGCAGTTCGCGAGATCCCCTGTTACCCTCGCATCAACCGCCTGGGCGGTGGATTGTTACCCTCGATCGATCGCGCGCTCTCTGGAGAACCGGCGACCAGCGTGACAATGCACCGAAATTTACATCCCGCTTCCGGCGTCAACTTCGTCAAGCAGCTCATAGGCTGGAAGAGTCAGAAACTCTTCGAAACTCGGGGAAGTTACCAGCTCGTGCAGCAGGCGGGCCGCGGGTTTGAGGTGCGGCAGCTCGCCAAGTGCGGCAAGCTCATCGGCCAGCCAATCCTCGAACATGTCGAGGCTGAAGCGGCGGCCGTCGTCAAACGGTGCTTCGAACCTAAGCCATTGCCATAGCTGGGCGCGGCAGATTTCGGCGGTCGCGGCATCTTCCATCAGATTGTAGAGCGGAACGGCGCCGCGGCCGCCAATCCAGGCCGCGATATATTGAACCGCCACTCGGATATTCTCACGAGCGCCCGATTCGGAACGCGACCCCTGATGCAGTTCGAGCATCATTTGATTGTCGGGGATTACCTTCGGAATCAGGGACAGCTGGTTGGGTCCCTGCATGGACCTGAACGCGTCAAGCGCGACCGGAACCAGCGCCGGATGCGCAACCCAGGTCCCGTCATGGCCGTTGCCGACTTCGCGCAACTTGTCGGCGCGGACCTTTGCAATCGCCTCCGTATTCGCCCGTTCGTCATCCTTCACGGGAATGAAGGCCGACATGCCGCCCATGGCGAAGGCGCCGCGGCGGTGGCAGGTGGCGACCAGCCTGAGCGAGTAGGCGGCAAGGAACGCCTTATCCATCGTCATTGCCGATCGGTCGGGCGTAAGCCGGTCGGGAGAGCGGCCGAGGCGTTTGATATAGCTGAAAATATAGTCCCAGCGGCCGCAGTTGAGGCCGACGATATTGTCGCGAAGTTCGTAGAGGATCTCGTCCATTTCGAACGCCGCGGGCAGCGTCTCGATCAACACCGTCGCCTTGATCGTTCCGCGTGTCAGGCCCAGCCATTCCTCGGTAAATTCGAAAACATCGCTCCACAACGCTGCTTCGTGCCGGGTTTCAAGCTTGGGAAGATAGAAATAAGGGCCTGAACCGGCCTCGAGCGCGAGCTTGGCGCAATGCCAGGCATAGAGTCCGAAATCGAACAGGGAACCCGAGACCGACTCGCCCCGAACCGTGACGTGACGTTCAATGAGGTGCCAGCCTCTTGGGCGAACGATCAGCACTGCCGGGTTCTGACCGACTACATATTCTTTGCCGGTCGCGGGATCGCTGAAATGAAGCTTGCCCAGCCATCGGTTGCGCAGGTTGATCTGACCTTGGATCAGCTCGTTCCAAGCGGGTGCGGTCGCATCCTCGAAATCGGCCATGAAGACCTTGGCGCCGCTATTCAGGGCGTTGATGACCATCTTCGCGTTGGTCGGCCCGGTAATTTCGACGCGGCGATCGTGGAGATCGGCGGGGATCGATCCGATTTTCCAGTCCGATACGCGGATGTGACGCGTTTCCGACAGGAAGTCGGGAAGCTCGCTACGGTCGAAACGCTGCTGCCGGTCGATCCGGTCGGCTAGCAATTGCTTCCGCCGGTCATCGAACCGCTCGTGAAGCTCGGCGATGAAGCCGAGCGCGCCGCCGGACAATATTTCATCGGCCCCCGGCAGCGCTGATTCAACTGCAACCGCAACCGGCCGATCGAGAACATTGTTCATCCGCGAAGCGCCTCCTGCGTAATCACATAGCGCTTGGTCGCGCCGATGCGATCGCGGAACGTCAGCCTGGTCCATTCGGTCCGTGCGCGGAACATGTCGGGAAACGGTCCCGAAATCTCTTCGGTGCCCGGTACGATTTCGTCGAAGCGGCAATCGCGATAGTCGCCGCCCAACACCCAGTAGCGCTGTCCCATCTTCGATCTCCCTTAATGAGCGGCCGCGAATTGGGCGGCTTCGGTGGATTCGGTAAGCGCGACGGTCGATGCCTGCCCGGCCGAGATGGCAGTGGCGATGGCGTCGAAATAGCCGGTGCCGACTTCCCGCTGGTGGCGGGTGGCGGTGTAGCCGAACGCCTCGCTGTCGAACTCGGCCTGCTGCAGTTCGGAATAGGCCGCCATTCCGCGATCGCGATAGCCGGAGGCCAGTTCGAACATGCCGTGATTGAGGCTGTGGAAGCCGGCGAGCGTGACGAACTGGAATTTATATCCCATCGCCC
>Ga0247828_10000680_pt1 | contig 11240 bp, 7 predicted proteins | sample 12C_Control_Day3_FD_192425 | JGI IMG/M metagenome (GOLD analysis project Ga0247828, IMG submission 192425) | Soil microbial communities from agricultural site in Penn Yan, New York, United States - 12C_Control_Day3 | ecosystem: Environmental > Terrestrial > Soil > Agricultural land | place: USA... | reverse complement strand
GCAGGGCGCCGAGAAGCGGCCGCCCGCCGGCACGACGGGCGGCCGCTTCTCGGCGCCCTGCGGTGCCGCTGCCCTCCTTTCGGGTGGATGCCGGGTGCGGGACTGCGACGGCGGAGGACAGGGAGCGCGTTTGGTGAGGGCGCGCCTTCCGGCGTGGCGCGCGGTCGGCCGCGTACGCGGCGCCGGACGGGGCGGGGGGAGGCGGCGACACGCTACGGCGCGCGTTGCGGGTTGGTCGCGTCGGCTTCGGTCGCGTCAGAGGCGCCCTTGCAGGGTTCGCCGGTAGAGGTCGAGCGCGTCGGCGCGCGTCAGCGGGCGCGGGTTGCCGCCGGCGGTGGGGTCGGCGATCGCCATGTCGGCCATCTCGGCGAAGCGGGCGTCGTCGAGGCCGAGGCCGTCGAGCGTGTGCGGGATCCGCAGCTCGCGGCGCAGCGCCAGCACGAAGTCGAGGAAGCCCCCGAATCCGCCGGCGATCCCGAGCCAGGCCGCCAAGCGATCCATCCTGTCGCCGAGCGCGGCACGGTTGAAGGCGAGGACGTAGGGCATGAACACGGCGTTGGTCAGGCCGTGGTGGGTGCCGTAGAGCGCGCCGACCGGGTGCGAGAGCGCATGGATCGCCCCGAGGCCCTTCTGGAAGGCGGTGGCGCCCATCGCTGCGGCGACCAGCATCTGGCCGCGGGCCTCGAGGTCGGCGCCATCGTGGTAGGCCCGCAGCAGGTAGTCCTTGACGAGGCGAATGCCCTCGACGGCGATGCCCTCGGCCATCGGGTGATAGGACGGGCTGGCGTAGGCCTCGAGGCAGTGGGCGAAGGCGTCCATGCCGGTGCCGGCGGTGATCGCCCGCGGCAGGCTGACGGTGAGCTCGGGGTCGAGGATCACCTGCGCCGGCAGCATCCTCGGGTGGAAGATTACCTTCTTAGTATGCGTGGCGAGGTTGGTGATGACCCCGGCGCGGCCGACCTCGGAGCCGGTGCCGGCGGTGGTCGGGACCGCGACGATCGGCGCGATGCCCGCCGGGTCGGCGCGGGTCCACCAGTCGCCGACGTCCTCGAAGTCCCACATCGGCCGGCGCTGGCCGCGCATGAAGGCGACGACCTTGCCGCAGTCGAGCGCCGAGCCGCCGCCGAAGGCGACGACGCCGTCGTGGCCGCCGTCGCGGAGCACGGCGAGGCCGGCGGCGACGTTCGCCTCGGTCGGGTTGGGCTGGACGTCTGAGAAGATCTGCGCCGGCACGCCGGCGGCGGCGAGGACCCCGAGGGCGCGGGTGGTCACGGCCAGGTAGCGGAGGCCCGGGTCGGTGACGAATAGCGGCCGGGCGATGCCGGCGGCGGCGCAGGCCTCGGGCAGCTCGTCGATGCGGCCGGCGCCGAAGCGGATCACAGTGGGATAGCTCCAATTGGCGGAGGGCAGCATCAGAGTTTCAGGCCCGCTCGAAGCCGCGGGCGATCTCCCAGTCGGTGACCACGCGGTCGTACTCGGACTGCTCCCAGCGGGCGGCGCGGAGGTAGTGGTCGACGACCTCGTCGCCGAAGGCGGCGCGGAGCATGGTGGACTTGCGCAGCGCCTCGGTGGCGGCGCGCAGCGTCCGCGGGATCTCGCGGAGCCGGCCGGAGCGGTAGATGTCGCCGGTGGCCTCGGGCTCGAGCGCGAGGTTCTGCTCGATGCCGGCGATGCCGGCGGCGAGCTGCGCGGCGAAGGCGAGGTAGGGGTTGAGGTCGGCGCCGCCGACGCGGCACTCGATGCGGACCGCGGCGGTGTCGGCGCCGACGAGGCGGTAGCCGGCGGTGCGGTTGTCGGTCGACCAGACCGCGCGGGTCGGGGCGAAGGTGCCGGCGGCGAAGCGCTTGTAGCTGTTGATGTTCGGGGCGAGGAAGTAGGTGACGTCGCCGGCGTAGGCCAGCAGCCCGGCGACGTAGCTGCGCATCAGCGCCGACATGCCGTGCTCGCCGCCGGCGTCGTGGAAGGCCGGGGTGCCGTCGGCGGCGCGCAGCGACTGGTGGATGTGGCAGGAGGAGCCGGATGCCCGGAGGTGCGGCTTGGCCATGAAGGTCAGCGACCGGCCCTTGGCCCAGGCGATCTCCTTGGCGGCGTTCTTGGTGATGACGTGGGCGTCGGCGGCCGGGATGGCCTCGTCGTACTGGACGTTGATCTCGGCCTGGCCGGCGCTGGCCTCGCCCTTGGAGGATTCGACCGGGATGCCGGCGGCGTTGAGGCCGGTTCGGATCGCCCGGATCACCTCCTCCTCCTTGGTGGTCTGGAAGATGTGGTAGTCCGCGTTGTACGGGCTGCTCGGGGTCAGCCCGCGGTAGCCGAGCGCGTGGGCGTCGCGGAACGACTGCTCGTAGAGGAAGAACTCGAGCTCCGAGGCCATCATCGGGCGGAGGCCCAGCGCCTCGGCGCGGCGGACCTGGCGGCGCAGGACGGCGCGCGGGCCGTGCGGCACCTCGGCGTGGCCGTGGTGGTCGAGCACGTCGCAGAGCACGAGCGCGGTGCCCTCGAGCCAAGGGACCCGGCGCATCGTGGAGAGGTCGGGGCGCATGACGTGGTCGCCGTAGCCGGTGGCCCAGCTCGTCGCCTTGTAGCCGGGCACCGTCTCCATCTCGTAGTCGGTGGCGAGCAGGTAGGTGCAGCCGTGGGTCTCGCGGTGGGCGCCGGCCAGGAAGAACTCGGCCTGGAAGCGCTTGCCGACCAACCGGCCCTGCATGTCGGTCTGGGCGACGAGGACGGTGTCGACCGCGCCCTCGGCGACAGCCTGCTCGAGACCCTGGAGGGTCAGCCTTCCCCGCATGTGCGCGTCCCTCGTCCGGTGCCCGGCCCGCGTCGCAGGCTATTCAGGGGCCGGGGGGGTGGCAAGGGGGGCGCCGCCGGCGCCGGTCAGAGGCAGACCCCGTCGATCAGCACGCCCCCTGCGCCGCCGTCGTCGCAGGCGACCAGCGGCAGGGCCGCGGGGGCGGCGGCCGGCGGCGGCGGACTGGCGCACCCGGCAGCGAGCGCGACGGCGAGCATGAGCATGGCGATCCCCCGGAGCATCGCGACTCTCCCTTCGGTTGTCCAAGCAGCCTGCAAGCTCCGGCCGCGAAAAATCAAGCGCAAAGCCCGGCGGCGACTGGTGCCGACGGATCCGGCACGGCGTGCGGACGGTGACCCTTAAGATACGCGTCATCCAAGCGCGCCGGCGGAGCCTTTCGCCCGGCCCCCGCGGGCGTGCCGTTCCCCTCCTCGCGGGCGGATGCCGGGTGCGGGACTGCGACTCCGGGGGGCAGGGAGCGCGAGTCGCTCCGTGTGGTGCGGGGGCAGGATCGGAGTTTCTTTCGACCCGGCAGAACCCGGCAGCCCGGTTTGCGTTGCAGGGATACTCTAGCGTGGAGGAGGATGAAGTGAGCGTTCCGGCCGATACGTCCGCCAATGACGAGATTGCTCGCGTCGCTTACGCCATCTGGGAAGCCGAGGGCCAACCGGATGGTCGCGACCATGAACACTGGATGCGCGCCAGGCAACTGATCGAGGAGGGCCGCGCCGAGGAGGAGTTTCCGCAGGCGACGGCGGCGCGCGACGAGGGCGCCGGCGCCCCGCGTCCGGTGCAGCCGGGCTTCGAGGACGCGGCTCCCGGCATGGTTCCGGTGATGAAGGACGAGCCCGGAGCGGAGTTGCGGGAAGGACCCGGCGGCCGCTTCGCCAAGCAGCTCTCCGAGTTGCCCGAGCGGGCGCCGGACGCCGCGTCCGCGGATCACGGGATGCCCGGGCCGCAGGATCCGGATCCCGCGCCGGCCACGAATGCCGGGGGCTACGTTGCGGTCCCGAGCAGCGAGGAAGTTGCCGGGGGGGCCGTCGAGGACCACCCCAAGCCACTCGTTCCGGAGCCGCCATCGGCGCCTCGGCAGGCCAAGGTCGCCGCCGCTCCGTGATCCTGCCCGGAGGCCGGGGCCCGGGTTGATGCGCAACGTGCGATCCGGAAAGGCCGGCAGTGCCTCCCGCCGGGAGGAGTCTGACTTGGCACTCGAGGCCTACCGCGCCAAGCGCGACTTCAGCGCCACCGACGAGCCGGCCGGCACCGACCGGCGCGGCCACGGCGACGCCTTCGTGGTGCAGAAGCACGCGGCGCGGCGGCTGCACTACGACCTGCGCCTCGAGATCGGCGACGCGATGGCGAGCTGGGCGGTGACCCGCGGCCCGAGCCTGGTGCCCGGGGAAAAGCGGCTCGCCGTGCACGTCGAGGACCATCCGCTCGATTATGCCGACTTCGAGGGCACGATTCCCAAGGGTCAGTACGGCGGCGGCGAGGTGATCGTCTGGGACCGCGGCCGCTGGCAGCCCGAGGACGATCCGGTGCGCGGGCTGAAGAAGGGCCGGCTCGACTTCACGCTGGAGGGTGCGAAGCTCAGGGGTCGCTGGCACCTCGTCCGCATGGCCGCGCGCCGCGGCGAGAAGCGCGAGAACTGGCTGCTGATCAAGGGCGGCGATGCGGCCGCCCGCGGCGAGGCCGACCCCGACATCCTCGAGGAGGAGCCAGCCTCGGTGATCTCCGGCCGCACCGTCGAGGACATCGCCGCCGGCAAGCCGGCTCCGAGGAAGCCGGCGGCGAAGGCGAAGGCGGGCTCGCGCAAGGCCCGGGATCCCTTCCCCGGCTTCGTCCCGCCGGCGCTCGCCACCTTGCGGCCGAAGGCTCCGGCCGGTGCCGGCTGGGTGCACGAGATCAAGTTCGATGGCTACCGCCTGCAGGCGCAGATCCGCGGCGGCAAGGTCAGGCTGCTGACCCGCAGCGGCCAGGACTGGACCGCCCGCTTCGGCGCCGCGGTCATCGATGCGCTGGCCGCGCTGCCCGCCGGCACCGCGATCCTCGACGGCGAGCTCGTGGTCGAGGGCCCAGGCGGCGCCTCCGACTTCTCGGCGCTGCAGGCGGATCTCTCCGCCGGGCGCACCGACCGCTTCCGCTGCTATTTCTTCGACCTGCTCTACCTCGACGGCGAGGACCTGCGCCCCGAGCCGCTGGTCGCCCGCAAGCAGCGGCTGGCGGCGCTGCTGCAGGGCGCGCCCGAGCCGCTGCGGCTCAGCGAGCATTTCGACGAGGACGGTGAGGTCATGCTGCGGCACGCCTGCCGGCTCAGCCTCGAGGGGCTGGTCTCCAAGCAGCGTGACGCCGGCTATCCGGTGGGCCGCACCCGCTCCTGGATCAAGTCGAAATGCTCCGACCGCCAGGAGTTCGTGGTCGCCGGCTACATCCCCTCCTCGGTCTCGAAGGATCTCGTCGGCTCGCTGGTGCTCGGCTACCACAAGGACGGCAAGCTCTTGCACGCCGGCCGGGTCGGCACCGGCTTCGGTCGCGAGGTGGCGCGCGACCTCCTGACCAAGCTCCAGCCGCTCGGCCGCAAGTCTCCGCCGTTCCCCGGGAAGCTGACCGCAGACGCGACGCGCGGGGCCGTCTGGGTCAAGCCCGAGCTCGTCGCCGAGGTCGAGTTCCGCGCCTGGACCGCCGACGGCCTGCTGCGCCATGCCGCCTTCCGCGGCCTGCGCGAGGACAAGCCGGCCCGCGAGATCAGCCGCGAGACCGGCCGCGAGACGCCGCCCGAAGCCGCCAGGGCGCCGCGGCCGCAGGTTCGGCTGACCCACCCCGACCGCGTCTACTGGCCGGACGCCGGCGTCACCAAGCAGGGGCTCGCCGACTATTATGCCGAGGTCTGGCCGCGGATGGCGCCCTTCGTCGTCAACCGCCCGGTGGCGCTGCTGCGCTGCCCGGGCGGCGTCGAGAGCCAGTGCTTTTTCCAGAAGCACGCCTGGAAGGGCCTCAACCGCGAGATCCTGACCTTCCGCGACCCGCTCGACGACGACGAGGACCCACTGGTCGCCGTCGACGGCCTGCCGGGCCTCATCGGCCTCGTGCAGGGCGGCGCGCTCGAGATCCACACCTGGCAATCGACGCTCGATGACCTCGAGCACCCCGACCAGATCGTCATGGACCTCGACCCCGGCGACGGGGTGCCCTGGACGGCGGTTCTCGAGGCCGCCCGCGCGGTCCGCCGCCGCTTTGAGGCAGCCGGCCTCGCCGGCTTCGTCAAGACCTCCGGCGGCAAGGGCCTGCACGTGGTCGCGCCGCTGAAGCCGACCGACGCCGCCGGCTGGGAAGCGGTCAAGGGCTTCGCCGCCGCGATGGCCCGCTCGATGGCGGACGAGGCGCCCGACCGCTACGTGGCGACGATCAGCAAGGCGAAGCGCACCGGCCGCATCCTGCTCGACTACCTGCGCAACGGCCGCAACAATACGGCCATCGTGGCCTACGGCGCCCGCGCCCGCCCCGGCGCCGCGGTCTCGATGCCGCTCGACTGGGACGAGCTCGGCCCCGAAATCGGCCCGGCGCACTTCACCGTCGCCAACGCCCCCTCGCGGGTCGCCAACACCCCCGACCCCTGGGCCGACTTCCGCGCCTCCGCCGCGCCGCTGCCGACGGGCCGGCGCTGACCGCGTTCGGGGTTTGATCCCGGGCAGGTGATGAGCGACAGTTCAGCTAGCGTTTCCGGACGGTGCGGATGCCGTGGCCGGTAGAGGCATCGGCCGAGGGGCCCGTCCGGCGAAGGCGGCCGGATATCCGGGCGTGCCGGACTGGCAGCGACGCGTGCCGTCGGCGGTCCGTCGCGTTGCAACCTCCGGCGCCGGTCCCCATTGTCTCCGTGAACCGAGATCCGCGAGGCCCCCCTGCATCGGACCGAGAGCCACCGGCGCGACATCGACGGGCTGCGCGCGGTCGCGGTGCTGCCGGTGATCCTGTTCCACGCCGGCCTGCCGGCCTTCTCCGGGGGCTACCTCGGCGTCGACGTGTTCTTCGTCATCTCCGGCTTCCTGATCACCGGCATCCTCGCCCGCGACCTCGGCGCTGGCCGCTTCTCCCTCGTCCGCTTCTACGAGCGTCGCGCCCGGCGCATCCTGCCGGCGCTGGCCGTCGTGCTGCTCGCCTGCGTCCCCTTCGGCCTCGCCTGGATGTCGCCGCCGCAGCTCGCCGATCTCGCCCGTGGCACCGCGGCCACCGCGCTCTCGGTCTCCAACGTCCTGTTCTGGCGGCAGCTCGACTATTTCGGCCCGGCCGCCGAGCACCTGCCGCTGCTGCACACCTGGAGCCTCGGCATCGAGGAGCAGTTCTACCTGCTGTTCCCGCTGGCCCTCGCCGCGCTCTGGCGCTGGCGCCCGGCGCGGATCGCCGCGGTCCTCTGGCTCGCCGGCGCCCTGAGCCTCGGCCTCGCTGCCTGGACCGCCGCGCGCTACCCCTCGGCCGCCTTCTTCCTGCTGCCCTTCCGCGCCTGGGAGCTGCTCGCCGGCGCCGGTCTGGCAATCGCCGCCCCGGCCGCGCCCCGCGGCGCCGTCGCCGCCCTCGGGCTGGCGCTGATCCTCGCGGCGATGGCCGCGGTTCCGCTCGGCCTGCTGCCGGGAGTGCTGCCGCTGGTCGCCGCCTGCGCCGGCACCGGCCTGGTCCTGCGCTGGTCCGGCCCCGGCTCCGCCGCCTGGCGCATGCTCGCCCACCCGGTTCCCGTCGGCATCGGCCTCGTCAGCTACTCGGCCTACCTCTGGCACCAGCCGATCCTCGCCTTCGCGCGGATCCGCTTCGGCGATGCGCTGCCGGCCGCGACCTTGATCGGGCTCGGCGGGCTGGCGCTGCTGCTCGCCTGGCCGACGTGGGCCTTGGTCGAGCAGCCGTTCCGGCGCGCCCGCGCCGGCTCCCCGGCCCGCACGCTCGGTGCTGCCGGCGCGACCCTCGCCGTGCTGGCCGCTCTCGGCGCCGTCGGCGTCGCCACCGGCGGGCTCGCCGGCCGCCGCTCGCCCGAGGTGCAGGCGATCCTCGCCTCGGTCGCCGACACCAACCCCTGGCGCGACGCCTGCAAGACCGGCGTCACCGATGCCAACCCGGTGCACCCGCGGCCCGGCTGCCTGCTCGACGGCGCCGGGCCGGCCGTTGCCTTCTGGGGCGACAGTCACGCCGACGCGCTGCAGGGCGCGCTGTTCCCGGCGGCCGAGGCGGCCGGCTGGCGCTTCTACTCAGTCACCCGCAGCGCCTGCCCGCCCGCTCCCGGCCTGACCCGCACCGGTCCGGCCGACTCGCCGCTCTGCGACGCCTTCGACCGCGAGGTCGCGCGCTTCGTCGACGAGGCCGGCTTCCGGGTGGCCGTGCTCGCCGCCCGCTGGACGGCCGGCGTCGCCTCCGGTCCGTTCGACAACCGCGAGGGCGGCGTCGAGGGCCGGCCCGGCGACGTCCTCACCCCGATCGGAGCCGCCCCGCGCGACGACGCCGAGCGACAGGTGCTGGTGATCGACGCCTACGTCCGCGGCGTCGAGGCGCTGCTCGACGACGGGCTGCGCGTCGTCCTCGTCTACCCGATCCCCGAGGCGGGCTGGAACGTCCCCGAAGAGCTCGCCCGCCGCCGTGAGGCGAGCCGCGAGCCGGTCACCCTCTCCACCCCGCGCGCCGCCTACGACGCGCGGCAGGCCGCGGTGATCGCCGCCTTCGACGCCATCGACCACCCGCACCTCTGGCGGGTGCGTCCGGCCGAGGTGCTTTGCGAGAGCTTCGTGCCGGGCCGGTGCGTGCAGAGCTTAGGCGACCGGCCGCTCTACTTCGACGAAAGCCACCTCAACAACGCCGGCGCCCGGCTGCTGGCCCCGGCGATCGCCGCGGCGATGGAAGCCGCCCGCCGCGACGTCGGCCTCGCCCGCCGGGCGGCCGGCCCCGATCCGCGGTTCCGGCGGGTCGACTGAGGCTGCATGCCGTCGCCTACGTTGGTCTGGCTTGCGGCTGCCGCCGGAGGGATTAATCTGCCGGCAATAGTCCGGCCGGGGGGGCGTTCGCGCTGCGCCCCGCGGACACCGGGCATCCACCGCTCGGGGGGAAATCTGAAGGAGTGGAGATGCCAATGCTCGATGAGATGCACCAGCCGCCCGCCGAGGTGGTCGCCCGCGCCTACGTGGATGCCGACGGCTACGCCAAGATGTACGCGGCCTCGATCGCCGACCCGGAGGCTTTCTGGGGCGAGCAGGGCAAGCGACTCGACTGGATCAAGCCCTACACCCGCATCAAGAACACCTCGTTCGACTATCACAACGTCTCGATCAAGTGGTTCGAGGACGGCAAGCTCAACGTCTCGGCCAACTGCATCGACCGTCATCTCGCCAGCCGCGGCGACCAGACGGCGATCATCTGGGAGAGCGACGACCCGAACGTCTCCGAGCATATCAGCTATCGTCAGCTGCACGACGAGGTCTCGAAGTTCGCCAACGTCCTGCTGACCATGGGCGTCAAGAAGGGCGACCGCGTAGTGCTCTACCTGCCGATGATCCCGCAGGCCGCCTACGCCATGCTCGCCTGCACCCGCATCGGCGCGGTCCATTCGATCGTGTTCGCCGGCTTCTCGGCCGACGCGCTGCGCTCGCGCGTCGAGGACTCGGGCGCCAAGCTGCTGATCACCGCCGACGAGGCGCCGCGCGGCGGCCGCCGCACGCCGCTGAAGACCAACGCCGACAAGGCGCTCGCCGGCCTCGACGGCGTCAAGCAGCTGGTGGTGAAGCGCACGGGCGGCGACATCCCGTGGGACCCGGAGCGCGACGTCTGGCTGCACGAGGCGATGGAGACCGTCGAGGCGCACTGCGAGCCGGTGGCCTGCGGCGCCGAGGACCCGCTGTTCATCCTCTACACCTCGGGCTCGACCGGCCAGCCGAAGGGCGTCGTGCACACGACCGCCGGCTATCTCGTCTACGCCGCGATCACCCACCAGTACGTCTTCGACTACCACGACGGCGACGTCTACTGGTGCACCGCCGACGTCGGCTGGGTGACCGGGCACAGCTACATCGTCTACGGGCCGCTGGCCAACGGCGCGACCACGCTGATGTTCGAGGGCGTGCCGACCTACCCGGACGCCGGGCGGTTCTGGCAGGTCTGCGCCAAGCACAAGGTGAACATCTTCTACACCGCGCCGACCGCCATCCGGGCGCTGATGGGCCAGGGCCGGGAGTTCGTCGAGAAGCACGACCTGTCGAGCCTGCGCATCCTCGGCTCGGTCGGCGAGCCGATCAACCCGGAGGCCTGGAACTGGTACGACGAGGTGGTCGGCAAGGGCCGCTGCCCGATCGTCGACACCTGGTGGCAGACCGAGACCGGCGGCATCCTGATCACGCCGCTGCCCGGCGCGATCCCGACCAAGCCGGGCTCGGCGACCAAGCCGTTCTTCGGCGTGCAGCCGGTGGTGCTCGACGCCGCCGCCGGCACCGAGATCGCCGAGAGCCCGTGCGAGGGGGTGCTCTGCATCGCCGACAGCTGGCCCGGGCAGATGCGCACGGTCTACGGCGACCACCAGCGCTTCGTCGACACCTACTTCAGCCAGTACAAGGGCTACTACTTCACCGGCGACGGCTGCCGGCGCGACGCCGACGGCTACTACTGGATCACCGGCCGGGTCGACGACGTGATCAACGTCTCCGGCCACCGGATGGGCACGGCGGAGGTCGAATCGGCCCTCGTCGCCCATCCGAAGGTCGCCGAGGCCGCGGTGGTCGGCTACCCGCACCCGATCAAGGGGCAGGGGATCTATGCCTACGTCACGCTGATGACCGGCGAGGAGTATACCGAGGAGCTGCGCAAGGAGCTGGTCGGCTGGGTGCGCAAGGAGATCGGCCCGATCGCCTCGCCCGACCTGATCCAGTGGGCGCCGGGCCTGCCGAAGACCCGGTCCGGCAAGATCATGCGCCGCATCCTGCGCAAGATCGCCGAGAATGACTACGGCGCCCTCGGCGACACCTCGACGCTGGCCGATCCGGGCGTCGTCGACGAGCTGATCGACAACCGGATGAACAAGGCCTGACGCGGCGCCGGGGGAACCGGCGCGTGCCGCGCCGGTGCCTCCGGCGGGAGTATTTGGGGCAAGAGGAAGGCCGGGCTCAGGGTCGGCGCGGCCTGGCCCGGCGGGTCGGCTCGGCGGTGGCCGGGTCCTCCGGCCACGGGTGCTTCGGGTAGTGGCCGCGCAGGTCGCGGCGCACGTCGGCGTAGCTGGTGCGCCAGAAGCCCGGCAGGTCGGCGGTGGTCTGCACCGGCCGCCCGGCGGGCGACAGCAGCTCGACGACCAGAGGCACGGCGCCGGCGCCGACCGTCGGGTGCCGCGTGGTGCCGAACATTTCCTGCAGCCGCACCGACACCGACGGGGCCGTCCCGCCGTAGTCGATAGCGAGCGTGGTGCCGGTCGGCGCGCTGATCGCCGCCGGCGCCACGC
>Ga0247828_10000677_pt1 | contig 11260 bp, 12 predicted proteins | sample 12C_Control_Day3_FD_192425 | JGI IMG/M metagenome (GOLD analysis project Ga0247828, IMG submission 192425) | Soil microbial communities from agricultural site in Penn Yan, New York, United States - 12C_Control_Day3 | ecosystem: Environmental > Terrestrial > Soil > Agricultural land | place... | reverse complement strand
TTGCCATGTCGGTCATCTCCTGTGTTGTTGGGTTGTTCGCCGGGTCGTCGGCGTCATTCAAAGCATTACGTTCTAAACTATATCACAGCGCAGGCTGCTGTCGAAGTTGGGAGAGAATTATTTTTGGTGTTCGATGGCACTGTCTGTGAGAACCCAGTGGGAGCACAGTCTAAATTCCACTGTTCCTTGGTCCTTGACCTTGGCCCAGCATTCTTCTTCGGTGTCGGCTTCGATCCACACCTGGCCATTCACTACCCCCCTGTAGCGCACAGCCATTCCTGCCATCGTGTCGCGCAACTCTTTTACGAGTCGTATCAATACAGCGCGACGCACAAGCAGATTGTTACGGTCGGACGCAGAAAGCGCTGCTCCTTGCCGTAACAGATACGCTGGGATTTCTTTAGCCTCTATGTCCCAGCGTGACATAAGATCAAATAGATCTTCGGGCGGGTGCGTGTTCATAACGTAATCGTAACGTAAGAGTCTTTATGAGGACAATCACAATCTTGATTTCTTTTCAAAAAGTTTCCGACCCACGGTGTTAGTATGTCCGCACCGTACCGCCCAGGTTTCCCACGCGTTGGCTGCGAAGCTCGCCAAGACGCGGTGGGGCTAGATGTGATTTTTATGCATGTGATACGATACCAACACGTTTATGGTTACGGAGGTTCGTTCACTCACAGCACCGTGGGCACGGTAGGACGAACACCTCGCCAAATCTCATTTACCCACTAAAAAAGGCCCCCAGCCGATTTCTCAGCTAGGGGCCTTTGTTAGGTTTACTTCAGTTCGAGCAACGGCGATTCTGCTGCCGTCGGTACCTTGGGCTGCTTCGCATACCGCAGGAAGAACGCCGCGACGGCGGCGAGGATCGACTTGACGACGAGCACGAGCAACATCCACCAGAACGCTGAGGTGAACGGGTCGTGCTCGAGCATCAGCTGCTGCATACCCAGGCCGATGGCCAGGATAAGGTCAACGCCTACCGCCGCGTAGAACGTGCGCCATGCACGGTCGAGAGCATCGAGGAGCTTGATGCTGCTCGCTGCCGGAGGTGCTTCATGGTCTGCCATTTCTTTACTCCTTCATCAATTCGGTTGAGGTCACCCCAGCGGTTATCCACTGTGACTTTATGAACGGTTCTCAGCGTGTAGTACAGCATGATGCCCATACCGACCATGAAGCCGGCCTCAGCACTCATCACATAGAGAACCTTTGCTGGGATGTCTTTCATTTCACTGCGTTGCGTTCCAGGAACATCTTGATCAACCAGTCGAAGAAGTTCCGCAACACAGTGCCTTCATCAGGCAGCGGAACAACGATTGGCGGCGGAGGCGTCACGGGGACGACCACGGGTTCAGGAGCCTTGGGTTCCTCAACCACAATGTCAGCAACGATGAGTCGGTTCAGGTCGAAGCCTGAGCATTCAGTTGCCATGAACTCTTTGTGCAGGTGGTTGTTGAGCCGGCGGTCGTAGAAGTCGCGCAGCTCGATGGCCAGTGCCTTGGCGTTCGTCTGAATCTTCAGAGCGCGGTCGGTGTAGGAACCGTCAGCGTTCTTTTCATTCATCAGAGGATCGACCTCGACACCCACCTTGTCGTTGCCCCCAGGGCCAGCGTGGAATGCCCGGTCGCTCAGCGAGACAACCTGGATCACGCGGTCATGCGTCACGATGAAGTGAGGCGACTTCGAGGTGGACACGTTGCAGAACTCGTTGATCACTGAAGCAATCGACGGACGGGTCTCAATTGAGTTCCACCAGTGCCACACCACACCTGACGGGTTGAGCGGGAACTCCTCCCCGTAGTTGTCCCAGTGTGCAGGGATCTTCTCGACGGTAATATCTCCAACCTTGAAGATGTCCTGTACGAAGTCGTACTTGGGAGCCGTCGGTGTGGGCGGTGTAACAACCACGGGCGGAGGAGGAGCGGGCGTCGGATCGGCAGGCGTGAAGTCCTGCAGGTCGTGAGTGCCCTTGTCGCCAAAGCCCGAGGAGTGGAACCAGGTGTCGGAGTAACGTCCCTTGAACCAGAGACGGTTGCCGTCGCCGTACGGGTCGGTACCCTTGGTCGTGAACGCACCGAAGTCGAACCGGGTGTCAGCAGCCCAGGACTTGATCAGCGTGGAGTTGTGATCCGGAGCTGAACGCTGACGGATTTCCACGATGCTGTCCCGCTGGAAGCCCATGATGGGCGTGCTGATATCGCCCTGCGGCTGAACAGCAAGAACGTCCTCCCAGTACAGGGTGCATACCAGTCGGGGGTTCGAGCGTCCATACGTGGAGCTCCGGATGTTGTATCCGTCGAGGAACACTTCGAAGTGGCAGTGCGGACCAGTGGTCCACTTGCCTGTGTTGCCCGACCATGCAACGATCTGGCCCTTCTTGACCTTGTCGCCCGGGTTGAGCTTGGTCTCGTTGAGGTGGCACATGATGGTCGTCGGCAGGCCCTTGCCGTGATTGATCACGAGGCAGATGCCACCGCCAGCAGTCAGCAGCCACGGGTTGTCTGAGCCATCAGTTGTGTAGAACCATCGAGCAGCCTCGACCACACCATCAGCAGGTGCACGCAGAGGAGTGCCCACGGGCAAGGGTACGTCAATACCCGTATGGCCGCCGATGGGATTCACACCCCCTGGGCGTGTCCCATACTCTTGACTGGCGACTGAGCCTTTCGGCCAGGGCCAGATGAAATCGTAAGTCATGCCTTGCTCCTAAATAATGCGGACGTAACCCGCATGGACAAGTGGCGATTCGGGATAAGCCTGCAGGCGAACTCCGACATGCCAGTAGCCTCGAGTAAGTCCTTCGGTGAAGAACCCAATCTGGCCATCCAGTGTAGCCACGTTCTGGGGGAGCGCTTCGATGAAGGCTTCTCCCTTTGGCACGATGACGTACTGGACTCCGGTGGTCACGGTGGTAACCACGTCATCAATCGTTTTGGTCACGACGATTGGCTGGAACTCATTCGAGCCAAACATGTAGGTGTTTGTGGTCATTACGACTCTCCTAAGTCAGCGTTCCATCGTCGGGGGAGTACGGCGTCCCATTGTCCAACACGAGCGACAAGGTCGGCGGTGTATCGTTGGGGCCCAAGAGAACCTTGGAACAAGAGTTCATTTCCATTATGCGCTTCAATCGTCAATTCGCCAGCACCCGAGAGTTCAACGACGACAGACGTTTCAAGGGTGGCGTCAGCGTTTAGCGTACCTTCGCCTGACAGTGTACCCGTCGCCGTACGATGCGCCGACACAGACGCCGACAGAGTGCCAGTTGAACTGAACGACCCAGTCGCTGTCTTGTGCGCGACGGCAGTGCCCGACAACGTACCCGAGCCACTGAGCGAAGCGCTCCGTGAGTACCCGGGCTTGGACGTGCCTGTCAGTGTGCCCGAGCCACTCAGCGAGACACTAGCGCTGTACGCTGAGCCGCCCTGGGTTGCCGTTGCCGACAGCGTACCTGAACCTGACAGGCTAGCGCTGCGCGAGACACTTGGTGTGGCCGAGCTTGTAAGCGTACCCGACCCGGACAGGTTGGCCGTTCGAGCGTAGCCGGGTACTCCCACACCAGACAGAGTACCTGTTCCACTCAGTGTACCTGTTTTGGTGAACCCAACTACGCGTGTCGAGGTCAACGTGCCCGAGCCGGACAGTGTTCCGCTAGCGTTAGCCGCGGGAGTTCGTGTGCTTGTCAGTGTGCCCGAGCCAGACAGATTCACAGTGACTGAAGCATTGGGGGTCGCGGTGGCCGTGAGTGTGCCCGAGCTAGACAAGCTTGCTGATCGAGCGTACCCGGGTATCGAAGTACCCGTGAGAGTACCGGCGCCCGACAGGCTAACGGAGGCAACTTCATTCTGACCCGATGCTGCTTCCTTCAGCGAGAAGGAGAAAGCCAGCGAACCAGTTGCAGTAGCAGGAGAACTTGCAGTGCGCGTGCCTGTAGCCGCACCCGGAGTGACAGCCTGCCAGGTCAGCAAGATGCCTGCGTTCGTTGCAGCGGTCGCCTTGCCGCTAGTTTCACCCGCTTTCGCCAGCCCAGACTGCAGGCTACCCCAGGGAGTCATGAAGACACCGTTGGTTGCGCTACGAGCGCCGAAGACGTTCAGCAGCCAACCCGAGGTCGGCGTGATGGTGGGCGCAGTGTGCACCGTGATGGTTGAAGCAAGTTGAGACACAGATGAAGTGACGTCTACGAAGGTCGTTTGATCTGCACCTTGAACTCGGATGGGTATTGCGCCGACGCGACCACTTGCTGTGGTGATGGCAACGCTACCGTCGCCCGACTGCCACTTGCGATAGAACACCGCGAACTTACCAGCAGTCGAGCCGTTGACAGTAGCGGTAGATGCGAGGATGTTAGTCCAGCCCGCTGGAGTAGTGATGGCGCCAGAACTTGCATTCATGGCAACACAGATAATCGTGTAATCCCCTGCGCCGATGCCAGCGGGTAGCGCAACCGTTGTGCTGGTCACGCTACCCGTTGACTCGACGGGGGTACCCGCGGTGAATGTCAGCGCCACAGGTACACCTCCCTATCTACTTACTGTCGGGAACCACTGTCGGTGTTAGCCATGTTGCCTGAGGTCGGAACGAAGTTCCACGAGTAGGAGCCATTGTCGTTCAGGCTCATACGCAGGTGACCCCAGGTGTCGGAGAACCGCTTCTGGATGTAGGACGGGTTGTCGGCAAACGAGCGGAGGCTAATGCCACCCGTCGATACCTGGAACTGCTGCATCCCATCGGCGACGCACTGATCCGCGTTGTTCACGGGGCAGCTGCGTTCGTAGTTGTGCTGGGAACCTGACAGCAGAACCTTGACCCGGTTCTTCCAGAACATGTCGATCCATGGCTTGTGATCGAACGCCCGGTCGTGCGAGCTCGTCTTCGAGGTGAAGTATGGCTCGTGGTAGATCACAGCGAGGTGCTTGCCTGCGGCCTTAGCAGCCATCAGGTTCGCATCCATTTCGGAAGTGATCGCATTGGCCTTGGCCACGTCGTAGCGCCACAGTGAAGACGGCGCAACCAGGATGTGCCAGTTCCCCTTGTCGAAGGAGTACCAGTTTTCGTCCCGTTGGAACGTGCCCGCAGGATTGGGTCCCTGGCGCGTCGGGTCGGTAGACGTAGCGGACTTCGCTGTATCCACACACTGCCCATCCATGTACTGAGCAAGGTCGTCGTTACGGCCCGGCTGGTAGTCGTGGTTCGGTGCAGCGGTCCAGTAGGTCTTGTCCTTGAACGATCCCCACTGGGTGTGGTACTTCGAGTAGTGGTCGTTGGTGGGGTTGGTTACAGGAGACAGCCCGCAGTGACCGATGCTGTACTGGAAGTCACCCAGACCGAGGAAGTTGTCAACCGTGCCATCGGCGAGTGCTGCCTTGATGCTTGCAGCGTTCTTGCCCGAGTCACCCGTGGCCGACGTGTGTCCGCTGGGGTTCATGTCGCCAACAGCCGCGAAGTCCCACGTACCACCCGCGGGCGGATTCGTCGGAGTCGGTGTGGGCGTCGGGGTAGGCGTCGGAGTCGGTGCAGCAGCAGCCGGGTGAACGCGCACCCAGTCAACGCGCATCTCGCCGGTGCCGTCAGCCGTAGCGTCGGGGAACCAGTCAAGCTGCAGGGTCTGGCGCATTGCTGCCGGCGGCTGATGTGAAGGCTCGTCATCGCGGAACCATTCCACACCATCGACGTAGCCAACCATGCCCGAGGGCGACCAGTCAACCGCGTAGTTGTGGAACTGCGAAACGTCGAGCGTCTTGCTTGCCGAAGTCTGCGTGTTGTCGCAGGAGTAGTGCTGGAAGAACTGGATCACATTCCAGTCGCCAGTCGTTTCGGCGTAGTCGATTTCACCGTCACAGGGCCAGTTGTTGCTGGTCGGCCAGAGGATCGAGACCATATGGTACTCGTTGTCGCCGGATGCAGCGATGCGAGCTTCCCAGCGTCCGTACTTCTGGTTGGCGAACTTCGCGGACATGCCCGCGGTCGTACCATCGGCAGTGCCGTTGATGACCAGCTTGGAGCCATCGACGTTTGCCTGGGCGGGAGAACGCACACCATTGCCTGCGTGACCCGGGCTGTCATAGACATCCCACTGGGTCGCATCGGGAACGCCGGTGTAGTTGAACTCATCGCCGGCAACGGGAGCGCCCCAGTTCTGAGTGGATGCAGCAGTGGTGCCCTCATCGGCCGGAGGCGGCGGGGGAGGAGTTCCGTCGGGTTCGGTGACGACGACGAGCTGGGGCTGAAGTCCTGCGCTCGTGGTTTCCTTGGACTTGAAGCCCACCCACTTCAGGGCGTTGGTCTCAAGCTTGAAGTTGGTGTAACCACCGTTCGCGCCGACCCAAGTCGTCACGTCCCATTCGACCCATGAGCCAACAGCGAAGTTCCCCTGCTTGCCGAGCCAGGTACCCGCGGCCGGTGCGTTGTTCCAGGTTGCGCCAGCTTCGGTCCAGGTACCCACGGTACCGTAGACATCCACGAACTCAGTGGCAGTCGTTGCTGCCTCGGAGTATGCGCGGAGCTTGGCCGAGACGACCTTCTCGCCGGCGGGGACTGTTACGTTGAAGCGAAGCAATGAGTGTCGCCAGATGTTCGCTCGGCCCTCGGTGGACCATCGAACGCTGGAACCGAAATTCTCGGTGGGCTTATCTGCTTGCACGTAGGTATCTGCGGTGGGTGTGAACACGGTGGTTCCCGCTGCGAAAGCTGCTGGTACGATACTGCCGGTGAGAACTAAGGCTACTGCTGCGAGCAGCGCTACTAATGCTTTCTTCATCAAGGATCCTAGGTTTGAGTGTAGGTGAAGGTAACAGCCAGTGTGCCCTGGGTAGCGAAGGCCTGGCTGGTGATGGACGCACCGTCGAGGTACGTGCCCGCGGTGACAGCGGTGTGGACACCGATGCCGACGATGGTTGCGCCAGCGGGAATATCGAAGGTCGCAGTCGCAGTGATGACACCATTGGTGGGTGCACCCCAGGACAACGCCTTGCGAGCGTAGGCGGGAGAACCACCTGAGGGTTCGGTACCAGCGGTTGCACCAGGAGCAGTCGTGTAGACAGCCCCGTATGCAGCGTCAGTCCCGTAGTCCGTTGCAAGATTATTCTTTTCAACGGTCGTCTGAATTGCCATCGTCACTCCTAAAGAGTTGTTGTTCCAATTTCTTGTTTCGAGCTCGTAGCTCGATGATTTCTTTACGGGCGTCAGCGAGGTTACGCTTCAGCAAGTTTACATAGTCTGTCTCGTAATCGACGGGCAAACCCTGTAAGACTTCGGGCTCCGGCAGTTTTTTCTTCCTCTTGTTCAGGGCGTCGATAATCCAGGCCCCCACGCCGAGGATCAGTGGGGTTACAAGACTGACAAACAGTCCCCACTTTTCCCATTCCATGACACCCCTACGGCTGCGAAGCTCGGAATCGGCTGAGGCGTCGGCGTTCAACAAATATCTGGATAGCTCGGCAAGCAAACCCGATCAGGAAGATGCTACTGAATCCAAGCGTGTTGGTCAAGATGCTGCCATCCTCGTTGCGATAACCAAGGAGCAGATACTCGAACCAGCTAAGGAGCGTACAGAGCGTTATGCACGCCCAGAACTCGATGACGAGTGATGTATCGGGGTCACGCCTGCGAGACGCTGACAGAGTCGCGTACACCGCTGCAGACGACGATATGAACAACAGCGTCGACCACACATCGCTCATGGGGTTACCGAGGACGTTGTCGACTGTACCATTCGGGCTCAGGTTCGTAGTGTAAACAAACCCAGCGAACGCCAGCAGGCAGTAGATGACTACGGCGAGGGAGTTAGTGGGGCTTGTGATGGTAAATGGCTTCACGTTTCTCCTCCGCCCAGCAAATGATTTGAGTGAAGATTGAAACCCAGCCAAGCGCAACGAAAGCCCACACAAAGGGGCTGACTCCGTTTGCCAACGACAAGATGCCGAAGGCAATGAAGACAGCCCCAAGCATGAGCGCCGGTAACTGCGCGTAGCTGGGTTCAACGATGACGCTGATGACAAGCGCGGTGCTTGCCACCAGGAAGATGACACCCCAGGCAACTGGCGAGGCGAACACGAAGTTCGCAGCCAGCATGGGGTAGTTCAAAAACGTATCGGGGGCCGAGAGAAGTGAAGCGCCGATGCCGGCACCACCCAGAAAGAGGATGATGCCGAGCACCTGTGCAACGCCATTCTTAGCAGCCCGAATCAAGAGGTATTTCAGCCTCATGTCAGATCCCCTTCGAGAATCCACTGGTTGGTGCCCGTCTGCCGAAGCGAGACTGAGGACCACTGCGCTCGTGTGGTCAACGACCTCGGAGTGCGGAGCGTGACACCAGCACCGGGAGCGAATGTTACCTGCCCTGCGCCTGTCTGCACGACCTTGACGACGTTACCCTTGAAGAAGCCCGGCTGGGCGTTCGGGGGAACGGTCACGGTAACGCCAGTTGCAGAGTTCATTTCTACGACGCGAGCAGTATCCGCATCGTCAGCCGTGAGGGTGTAGCTGGCAGTCTGCACATTGGCCAGCACAACATCGGACAGATTCGCGTTGCCCTTGATGTAGGGCAGGTTCGAAGAGTTCGACGCGTTGTTCAGGGGCGCAGTGCCCCAGTTCGAGGCGGGACCGAAGACGTTGCTCAGGACCATCGTTGCCTGGGATGCAGTGCTGGCAATGTTGATGGCGTACCGAGCCTTGACTGTCGCGCCGCCCTTCAGGTTGAAGTTGTTGGCAATGAACGTGTTCCTCGAGATGCCGTTGCCAGTGGGACCCATGATGTGGATGAAGTCCCAGGTGTTGGTAGCCGACGTCTGCTTGATGTTCGAGAACCCACACCCAGTGAACTGGATGTCCGCGTAGCCGGCGACTGTCGAGTCGATGAGCACGAGGTGTTCAGTCGCACCCTCAATCTTGCAGTTGGCGAACTTCGAACGTGAACCCGACCCGGCGAACCGAATGTCGTTGCGGTCCGCGTCGTAGAAGTGGCAGCCTGTGACCTGCGCACTGCCACCTCCGGTCAGGAGCATGTTGTCCTGGTTCCGGAAGAAGATGCAGTGCGAGTAGTGAAGGTCAGTAGCGCCTTCGTCCAGGTGGGTACCCGCGCCATCACAGTCGCCGATCAGCAGGCTGGTGAACCGCGTGTCGTAGGTATCCCATGGAGCGGGTGCACCGTAGCCCTTGACGCGCAGACCAACACCCTTCATCTTCCAGATATGGACGTTGTGCATTCCACCCTGGCTGACCCGGAACAGGACACCATCGGTTGCCGTGCTGCCGTTGAGCTGACCGTCAAGCGTCAGGTCCTCGATCACCACACCCTGGAGGGGCCGGTCATTGGCAGCGCGCTGAACCTTGATCATCTCAGTGCCAACGAACCCGGACCCCGCGATGATGCGAGAACCGAGCGCGGCCTGAGTAGCGCCCGAGCGGTTGCCCGTACCACGACCGTAGAGGAACATGCCGTCGTACTCGATCCTCAGCGGAGCAGTGATCAGGTACGCCCCCGGAGGGAAGTACACAGCACCACCCTGATTGAGTGCGAGCTGGATCGCCGCGGTGTCGTCAGTGATGCCATCACCAACTGCACCGAAGCCCATGACGCCACGGTCGGAGCCGCCCGAGCCTGAGGTGTCACCCCATCGAGTGACGAAGGGTTCGACGCCATCCTTGAGCAGGACCTGACCGTCAGCACCACCGATGGGCAAGCCCAGGGGATTTTCCCACGTCATGTCGTAGTCGTTGTTACTGCCCTTGACCAGTGACTGACCCGCGGTACCCCCAGAGGGGATAAGGTCGTAAGCCACCATGCCTACGGTGTGGCCTCCCGACGACACCCACTTGACGATGTAAGTGGATGTTGAGAACTCGGGCGTGACCCCATCACCGTTGGCAATGAGTTCGTCCAGGGGAACGGGTGAGCCTGACGCATCGAAAAGGGCAAGTGGTGTGGTATTGGAGTAGTCGTCGATAGCAAAGACCTGACCCACGGCATTTGCCAATGGGACACCCTCTGCGTCTACGACGACCTGGGGGTAAAAGTTTGGCATGCTCTTTCTCCTAAGTAGTTACCAGCCGACAGCAATCCAGTTGATGCGGTGCCACAGATGAGCCTTCCGGATCAGTGGACCATCGTTGTAGCCAGTGGCGTAGCCATGGAGCACGTAGACCCACGACGTTTTGTTACCCGTAGCCTCAGTACCAAAGACGGGGTTACCTGCACCAGCGATCACCAGACCACCCATGGACAGAGCCCAGTCATCGCCATTTAGTGCTACCACGGTGATCAAGCCATTGGGAAAGGGCTTGGGCCAGGTGATGCGGGCGTAGCCCGAAGCATCTGATGCCTGGGCGGTTGAACCCGCCTGGATGAGAACACCCGCATTGGCTGGAGCGGGACTGGCCCCAGCGAGAGTGTTACCCGAGCCGTAGATCGTCTGGTTGGCTGTACCCCAGAAGGCATTGCCATTCCCGTCGACCCCACGTCGCCATTCAACGGAGTCCACCGCGGAGGTGCCGATGTTGATGGCAGTGCCAAGCTCATCGAGGTAGCTCTTCACAAGATCGTTGCTTGCGAATGCACCACCATTGTGAGCCCACACCCTAAGGTCGACAAACTCCTGGATAACCGAGGAGCCCGCCTTCACGCGGAGCAGAGCAATCGGCTGGTCAGCCAGTGTGCCCTTATTGGTGTTGCGAGCGGGGAGCGTCTTGTTAGGGCCACCCGTGATGATGGTGAAGACCGAAGTCGATGCACCAGGAGTCGGGTTCCAGGTACGGCGCAGAACGACCATGTCCCATCGGTCGGGGCTACCCCCGGCGACGGAGCCCAAGGCAAGGAAGGTCGATGACTCGAACTTGTCGTAGACCCCATCACCCGTAATAGAACCTGGTTTGATTTCGATGCCACGGTCGGCGTGAGCGCTAGCTACAACCTTGCAGTCGTTGATCCCACCCACGGAGTATTGTGCGGCGCCCACGTTGGGAGCCAGGGTTGCCCAAGCAGCGGCGTTTACCGATCCCGGGTAACCATAGTGCTGGTCAGCCATTATTGACTCGCTTTCAGTTTATCCAACGAACCACCCAGTGTGGAGATGGCGTTTACCACAGCGGCGTTGGGATCGGTTTTCCTGCCAATAGTGCCCGTAAGTTTCAGGCCCTTTTCTGCGTCGTACGAGAAGTCAATTTCTCGCAGGATGTCAGTAACTTGAACCAGGCCGTCAGCAACCTTCGCAGTGCACACCTGGCCAACCTTGAGTCCCGTTGGCCAGGTGTGCAC
>Ga0247828_10000673_pt1 | contig 11366 bp, 13 predicted proteins | sample 12C_Control_Day3_FD_192425 | JGI IMG/M metagenome (GOLD analysis project Ga0247828, IMG submission 192425) | Soil microbial communities from agricultural site in Penn Yan, New York, United States - 12C_Control_Day3 | ecosystem: Environmental > Terrestrial > Soil > Agricultural land | place... | reverse complement strand
GCTTCTCTCAGTCCAGTCTAGGAGGCGAGTGGGCACATCGTAGTGTTGAGCTACGGCCATGATTTCGTATAGTCGAGTAGACGGCCAAGGGATATGCGGACTTTGGAACGAACCCCAACCATCGGCAAGTGTTCCGCTCAACTGTTCGGTGTAACCCGGAACATTTAGCCCTGAGCGATCACAGCCAATCAGAAACTTCCTCAATATCTCCAGCTCAAAGGCCACTTGCCCAGCCGTTGAGGCATCAAACATCCTCCTTGGCGAGCCATAGGCGAATGAGCCTGTTCCACGCCTGCACACTGATGGTGTCAGCTTGTACTCATCACTTGGCTGACCTCTAAAGATGAATCTCCCAGCATCCCAAATAGGGTTTAGAGGGGACAAGTGGTCCAGCAATTGGCGTGCAGTGTGGAAAGGTATCTCTGTTGGATTTGCCATCGTTCCTTGGCTCCGCTTCCGTTTGGCGATTTCCAGTGTAATGGCCTTTTGATAGGCAGGCTATTGCAGTTCACTCAGGTCTATGGCCGCCCTTGAACGGACGTTAAGAGCGGTCTGCTTTTGGCCGATTCTTGCCTGTCATGAGGGCAGAAAACGACCCCATATAGCGGATCGTCGCCGCTGATGAGATGTGCCGTTCGCTTATGCCCGTTTGAAAGATCAGATCCAGCGCGCCGACGCGATTCAGGGTGTAGTTGAGCCGCTCGACTTCCGCGTCAGAATTATCGCACCGTCGATCACTTCAATGGTCAGTACGTCGCCGATGCTCAGTCCCAAGCTAGCGAGTAAGTCAGGTGGCAAGTCAATGATGACGTCGCCACTTCCATCCGCAGGATCTTGGCATTTCACTGTCCAGCGTTGGGCTTCGGTCATGATGCTAATCACACTTTGGTCGTGGCGGGAGCGATTCATTATGCGCGAAATGTCTTCGCCAGATGAAGCGTGGTGCTGACTGATGGCCTCTTCTGGCCCATCTCTGCCTGTTCGACTGACAGAAATCGGCCAGAAGCTTCCAGTCACGAATTGAACTCATGCCTCATACTGATGCCAACAACCCCTGCTGGTGTTCGTTTCCCCGGTGGCGTTTAGGCGGACGCGCTATTCGCCGTGGTCATCCGCTCTACCGTAATCGCGCAGGATGGTTACAGCTCAAGGCCAATCAACAAGCACTGCTTTCGGGTCCCCTTGACGCATCTGGGCCAGTTCAGCATCCGCCTTGGCCTGCGTCGCGTGGCAGAACTCGAAGGCGTTCTGTTTCTTGCCGGTCGGCCCCTTGGCCTCAGCCATGCACACAACAGCGCCCGGTGCGCAAATGGCGCTGTTGAGTTTGAAATCACCCCACACGCCGGGCTGTTCATGCTTCACCTTGGCAATGTAGCTCTTGAGCGAGGGTTGCATATCGCTCGCAGCCCCGGCGATCAATTTGACCGGGCTGACGCTAGCGCCGTACGTATGTTGGGTGGACAGGACGGCGGTGCAATACAGTGCACCAGTCGGGATCGCAGCCGTTACGCCGTTCGCCATCACCGTCGGGGTTACCGTTACTTGAGTCCCGCCAGGCCCCACCAGAACCGGAACGATGCTAAACGCGTTGTTTCGCCAGACTTTCAGGTTCACCCGCGAGCCGATGGACGCTTTTGCAATTGCCACCCTGAAATCGATTGAGTCGGCGATCAGCCCGTTATCCACTGCGACGATCACGTCTTGAGGCAAGATTCCGGCCTGTTGCGCACCGCTCCCGGGAACAGTCGTCAGCACCACAACCCCTGCCGGGGGTAGTGACAGGGCCATGGCCCGCTTCGGATCGATTGTGTCGATGCTGGCGCCGATCCTACCGCGAGGTAAATTGGCAAGCTGGCAATCTTTTTCAAGCCATACCTGGCTGGCCGCTTCTTTTCGAGCCGTGGCGACCTGCTTCATGATCGGCTCAGCGCTCGCCTGGTACATCGGCACCTCGCTGAGGGACATTTCGATGTACTCACAGGATTTGGAGCGATACCGGTCAGGCGTTTCCCGGGTCACCAACTTTTGCAGGTCAATGGGAGGCAGGCCTTGGGGCGCAGCGATAGTGGAGGTCGCAGGAGAGACGCTGGCAGAGTCCGCTGTCGCGACCGAGGAGACCACGTAGGCGCCGGCCGCCAGGCCCACGGCACTGGTCATTACGCTGGTGTCGACTCCACCCATGGGCAGCAGCATCGCACCGACTACCGCAGCCTCACCGAGACCGCCATCAGAGGCACAGCCAGCCAAGGCCGTGAATGACAATGCAACGGCGAGCCTTGTGCTTGATTTGAAGGCAGGAGCAGACATTTCGCTTCTCAGTGATCGATTCGAATTAATCGTGCCGCATCATGGCGAAGTGCCTTTAAGTTGTATATCGAATGCTCGTTTGCCCGGATGCCGCTCGTCTCAATCACCACCGCAGCGAAGTGCTTGGTTGAAGTTGGACAGGATGTCGGCCAAATAGTACCTTGGCTGGAGCCGCCTAGACGCCACGACCTCAGAGAAGCCTATGTCGACAAAATGCCTTGCCGCAATGCTGGCGCTCTTCCCTATCCTGGCGTCTTGCGTCAACCCCATGTACAGCTCCGCCGAGCGAGCCGAAACAGCGGAATACCTGCGCAAGGTCAAGGACCCGGCGACATACTACGCCATGGATTGTGAGACGTTGCTAGCAACCAAACGGGGCTGGGAAAAATACCCCAACATGGCGGCCGACCCCGTTAACCTTGTGATCCAACAAGTCGCCACACAACGCGACTGTTCAGCCGGCAGCGCGCCTGTGCCCAGTGCTGTTACGGCGCCTGTGACGCCAGCGCCAATGCCCGTAACCGTGTCCAATCAATCGGGGGCGTTGGGCCTGCACATCACCGCTGTTACGCCGACGGTGGCTCGGCAATTCGGCTTAGCCGCTGTCAGTGGCGTCTTGGTCTTGGGGCCATTGCCGGGAAGTGGCGCTGAAAAAGCAGGCATGTTGGCTGGCGATATCGTGTTGCAAATTGCCGGGACCTCGGTCAATAGCCCGGCCGAGCTGACCGCTGTCAGCAGCCGAATTCGACCCGGTTTCACGGCAACGCTAAAGGTATGGCGTTACCGAGCCCCCATCGATGTGCTGGTGGAAATAGGCGACTCCTCGGGCTTGGCGCCCCCGGCAGTATCGGCACCTGCGGCAACCGTCGCGCCGACGCCGAGCCTCCCCTTGGCTGCCCCCGTTACATCCACCGCGAGCAATCGCGCGACAAATACTTCGTTCTGTTTTGCCCTGTTCGAGGCCAGGCAAGTCCAGGGGCTGAGCGACTATCCATCAAGGGGCCTTATCACCCCCGTCTGGCAAGGTCCGGCCCTGAGCGGCACACCGGCTCGCTTGACCATGCCAGAGTTCCAGGCATTCACTCGATCCCAAGGTTACGATATAAAAATGCAACCGATGTTCTGCCAACCCATCGGCGCCAGCGAGCAGTGCCAGGCGCTGGGCTCGGAAAGCTTCATGCTGACCACTCGCAGCTTTACCGCGATGGTCAATTGCACCGAAACCTTGGAGGGCGTAGAAACTACGCGCGGTCTCCTACTCAAACAGTGGCCTTATCTCCAGACCACCGTGTGGCGTCCTTTGGCGGGTAAATAACTATCTCGATTACTGCTGTGAGCAGCGCAGGAATCAGGTAGGGCCGCCGCGCCTTATAACTTCTGGCCTTTTCAGCAAACAACTGAATGGACTTGAGGATTCAAGGACGAGCACGAAACCCTCGGCCGTGCCGCCCGCACGGTTGAGTTCTTCATCGGTGGCTGCGTCGGTGATTGCGCCCCGCGACTTGGTGGCGTGAGGGCCTACTCCTTTGGGCGAGCTGATTTGGTCGATGGACATTGCGTACCCTTAACAGTTGAGTCGCTTGGAACATTGTCGGGGGAGGCATGATAGACCGCTGCTTTCGGCCAGGAGCGGCCTGTCAGATCTGCCCTCGTTCGACAGAACTGCCACAATCGCAACACTAAGGTCGGACGACTTTTAGTGAGGACGGCGTGATGCGTTTACGAAAGCCCCTATCATTTACATCAACACTGACAGGCTGCGGGACCGTGCCAATGCGTTGCTCGCGGCAAAAGAAAAAACGCCTGCTCGGCTGTCTCTCCTGTTGGGGGATTACCTCTATCCGACATGCCAGTCCCCTGTTGTCTCATAGCCCGGCAAAGACCTCAATAATGCGTTGGGCGATGTCGCGGTGTTCTTCCTCCAGCGCAAAATGCCCGGTGTTGTAATGGTGGATCTGTGCTCCGGGCACGAACTCTTTGATGGCATCAGCGCCTCGCGCCGTAAAAATCGGGTCACCATCTCCCCAGACCACCAACGTGGTGGGTTGAGCCTTTCGCAAGTAAGCTTGCCATTGCGGGTACAACGCGAGGTTTGACCCGATGTCGAGCTGTAGATCCGTCATGGCTCGCCGTTTCCCAGGATCGCTGAGCGCGAAGGCATCGTTTGCCCACGCGTCAGGATTAAGGCCATTGGGATTGCGGGCGCCGTGCTGATAAAGAAACAGGTCAGTCGCCAGAACAATCCGCGCCTGGGCGGCTGAACGCTTCTCAGGCGTTTGCGGACCAACGTTTGCCTGAATCGCTTTCAGCCGCGAGGGCTCCCATCCATCCAGTGTAATCGGCGTATTCTGGATGACCAGTCCGCGCACCCACTGCGGATTACGTGTCGCAAGGCGCATTCCGACAGGGCCGCCAAAGTCCTGCATGTAGATCACCGCGCTTTTGATTCCTAACTCCCAAACCAACTCTTCCATCGATTGACCTAACGTGTCGAAAGTAAGCGGTGTCAATGGTGTTGCGGTAGGGACAGCGCTGTTTCCCATACCGAGGTAATCAGGGGCCAGCACATGAAAATACGGTGCTAGCTCAGGGATCAGGTCGCGAAACATGTGCGAAGACGACGGAAAACCAAGAAGCAGCAAAATGGTTGGTTTATGAGAATCGCCGGCCTCCCGATAAAACAGTTTGTTGCCAGCGACCGTGATGAACCGGTAGTGAATATCAGCTGCCGTCGCATGGCCGACCCACGCGAGCATCATTCCGAGCGTCAAATATCTTGCCCTTGCAGTGAAACCGTGACGGCGCATAGCGCGCTCCTCTCGTGACGGACGTATTTACTGATGAGTGTGTGGCCGCCTGATCACGCCACGGACGTTCCTGCACCCCTAGCTCGCAAGAGAATTCAGGGGAATCGGTGATCCACTCTTAGAGGTTTGGATCCATCACAATGACGCCTTGAACTTCCCTTCGCTCCAATAATGCGTGCGCCAGCGCCGTTTCGCTCAGGGGTAATGTCGCGCCGATGACTGGTCTGATCACTCCGCCTGAAACGCCATCAGCGAGGAATTGCAAAGCCTCGCGAATCAACGTTGGGCGCTGGAAGAACGTCGGCAGGTACACGCCGGCCAAGGTTTGCGCTTTGGCCATCAACCGACGAGGCGCCAATGCCTCGCCTGGCCCCCGCGTGGAGCCCACCACCACACAACGCCCCAGCATGGCGAGACACTCAAAGTTTTGATCGAACACCTCGCCGCCGATGGTTTCGAGGATCACATCAACTCCATGCCCCTCGGTCAGCTCAAGCACCCGTTCCGGCCACTGGGGAGTGTCGTAGCTAATGGCATAGTCGGCCCCGAGGCTGCGCACGAATGCGCGTCGACTTTCAGTGCTAGCCGTACCGAAAACCGTGTGTGCGCCCATGGCTTTAGCGATCTGCACAGCCAGACTGCCAACCCCCCCGGCGGCCCCTTGAATCAAAACGCTTTCACCTGACTGTAAATGCGCGCATGTGCGTAGAGCGAGAAATGCAGTCACTCCCTGACAAGGTAAACCCGCCATGGCGACGTCGTTTGCTGACTCATCCAGCATTATCAGCATGTCAGCACGGGCAATAGCCTGTTGTGCGTATGCGCCTTTGGGCATCAAGGCCATGACCTTGCGCCCGACAACTCCAGGGTCAACGCCTTCACCTGGCACCGAAATGCGTCCGACCACCTGCAGTCCGGCGACATGCGGCAGCGTGACACCACCAACGCGTGTTTCGGGCCGGTTATACATGCCCAACCGTTCACGAATATCTGGAAAATTCACCCCGATCGCAGAGGTGTCTATCAATACCTCTCCGGCCCCCGGTACGGGCGTTGGCAAGTCGACGTAATCGAGTACTTCTGGCCCGCCGAAGCTACGGAACTGAATCGCTTTCATTATTTGAAATCCTGGATTCTTCGCTCGTCAGATCTGTAGACGCAGGCCTGACTTGGAGCTTAATCGGTGGTGCGGCATGTGCTGCCGAGCAAATCGTCAGTCAAGTTTTGATTACTTCACCCCATTGAGAAACAGCGTGGCGTGTTTCAAAAACAGATCCGGGTATTGATAGATCGCGCCGTGGTTTGAATCCGGGTAGATCACCAACTGGGCGTTGGGCAAAGTCTGCTGCAAGGTCACGTCATTGACCGTGTAGAAGACAATGTCATGGCTGCCGGCAACTACCATCGTCGGTTGCTTGATGGCTTTCAGATAGTCGTTGGCGTTGCCTATCGGCGCTCCCCAGCCTGCTATGGCTGCGGCTTGCGCTGGTGCGGTCTTGCTATCGACGTTGACATCGCGATTGACCTTGCGTGCACGCAGACGGGTAAGGAACTCACGCCCGGCGGCCTGGCTTTCTGCGGTTTGGGTGAAAAACACATCCAACAGTAGCTCATCCGGTACGTCGCGTTTTTTCGCCAGGTAGCCTTGGAACTCAGGCGTCAGCGAAGCCATGCCTACGCCACTGCGAGGTGAGGAGCCGACCAGAATCAGACGACGTACCAGTTCCGGATGATCAAGCGTCACTTGCTGGGCGATCAGACTACCCATGGAAAAGCCAAGTAAATCAGCCTTGTTTACACCCAGCCGCTGGAGCAGCCCGGCGGCGTATTTGGCCATGTCCTGGATATTATTCGGCACTTCACCGCTTGAGCTGGCGACGCCGGCATTGTCGAAAAGTATGACCTCGCGATCACGGGCAAAACCGTCGATGACTTTTGGGTCCCAACTGTCGAGGTTGCCGACGAAATGCTGGAGAAACACCAGCGGTACACCACCGGCTTTGCCAAAACGGCGGTAAGCCAGGCGCGCACCATCCACTTCGACGAATTGGGTCGGCGCGGTTTGATGGGTGTATCTGGAAGCCACTTTGGGCTCTGCCGGGGTGGCGCTGGCCTGAACAGCCAGTGTCGAGCAGGCAGCCGCCAGCGCGACGAGGGCGAAGGTACGGCCCAACGCCCACCGGGTGTTGAAAACGGTCATAAAGATATTCCTGATAAAGACGGTGGGTGTAAGGTCCGCCCCGGACGGCTTGCCGATGGGGGCGGAGCAGGATCAAGCGGGATTTTTCACGCTCGGGCGTTGCTGTACCTTGGTTTGCCAGGCCAGGAGCGCGGTGCACTCTTCGGGAATGGCGATAGATGCGAACCCCGCGAACACAAGCCCCGCAAGTACGGTGATGTCGGCCATGGAGAATTGCTCCCCGGCGATATAGGGCTGGCTACGCAGGACCTGATCGAAGTACTTCATTCCGTCGACCGCTCTGGCGCGTTGACGGTTACCCCAATCGACACGCCCTTCCCATTCCGGACTCTTGTATGGCTGCAGTGCAGCACCGAGTCCCGGCGTGGCGTGGTGGAAGTAGATCCCGACCGGATCGGCCAGCTCTGACTCCGCGCGTTTCTGCATCATATGAATGATGGCCTTCTCCTTCGGCGTTCTGCCTGTGAGAATCGGATCGCCGTCCAGATTGTCCAGATACTCGGTGATGGCGGTGCATTCGGAAATGTTGGTGCCGTCATCCAGTTGAAGAACGGGAACGGTGCCCAGCGGGTTGATGTTCAGGAATGCAGATTGCTTGTGCTCTGCTGCGGGCAGATCAATCTTGATGAACTCCACTTGCGAGTCCAGGCCTTTTTCAGCCAGAACAATGCGCACACGCAGAGGATTCGGAAACCCGGGAATATCGAAAACCTTCATACAAACGCTCTACCTATCTATCTACCTATCGATAGGTATAAACTACGGCATGCATATTTTCACTGTCAACATCTATCTATCGATAGGAAGGTAAATTTGTGACGACGGATACGCGAGAAACGATCATGCAGGTCGCCCGAACCATGGTGCAGACCCGAGGTTACAACGGCTTGAGCTTTCGTGAGCTGGCCAAGGAGGTAGGCATCAAGAGTGCGAGCATTCATTACCATTTCCCCACCAAAGGCGACCTGGGTGCCGCGCTGGCCAAGCGTTACACCGAAGATGGTCTTAAGTACCTCGAGGGTTTGCGGACCAATTCCGATGACCTTCGCGTCTGGATGAAGGGATACACCGACATTTTTCGCCTGGCGCTGGTGAACGACAACCGCATGTGCCTTTGCGGAATCATGTCTGCCGAATTCGACGACCTGCCGCCGGAGGTTAGGACAGAGGTCGAAGCCTTTAACTCACTCAATGTCCGCTGGTTGACGCAAGTGTTGTCCGTTTGCCGGCCGCAGTTGAGCCAAGAGGAACGACAGCAGCAGGCGCTAGCGATTTATGCGGCTGTAGAGGGCGCTCAGTTGATCGCGCGTGGGCGTGACGACATCAGTGTTTATGACCAAACGATCGAGACCTATCACTCGGTGGGCCTGTTACCTTAGCTTGCAACCACTCTATTGGCGGGCGATAGCCACAGAAACCACGACATTCGCTCGCCTCTCCCCCCGCCAGCCCCTCCTCTAACTCATGCGTGCTTGATTCCCTCAAGCGCTGAAGAACTCGTTGACAAATATGATGTTCGTCATTTAAAAATATTACAGACATCATACAAGCCATAACCACTATGCAGTCACAAACCAAAAAGAGAGAAGAACGATGACAAAACCTACCATTCTCGTTACCGGTGCCACCGGTTTCACCGGCCGGAGAACCGTTGAAATATTGCGCGAGAACAAACACGCGGTACGTGCGCTCGTCCGCACGAACGATGATAGAGCGGCGCGATTGCGCAAATTGGGTGCCGAAGTTGTGGTCGGGGACCTGCTGGACTTGAACGCTGTTCGGGCAGCGCTTGAAGGAATCAAGAGCGCCTATTTCGTTTATCCCATCGCACCTGGCCTGATTGAAGCGACTGCTTACTTCGCTCTCGCTGCAAAAGAAACTGGGGTAAAATCCGTTGTAAATATGTCTCAGATTTCCGCACGTCGCGTGGCCAAGAGTCACGCGGCCCTTGATCATTACACTGCAGAGCGAGTGTTTGACTGGTCGGGGGTGGATGTAACGCACTTGCAACCGACATACTTTGCACAGTGGCTGATCTATCCGCACTGGCGTAAACATATCGTTGAACACGGAGAAATTCGCTTACCGTTTGGCTCAGGTCGTCATGCCCCGATCGCAGCAGAGGACCAGGCTCGACTAATCGCTGCCATCCTGGAAAATCCGCAACCCCACAAGGGCAAGACTTACCCGCTACACGGTCCGGTTGAACTGAACCAACAGGGTGTAGCTGACGAAGTCGGCAAAGTCTTGGGTCGTGAGATCAAGTACGTGGCGATTACACTGGATCAGTACCGCCAGGAATTGGAGAGTGATGGCCTACAGCCTTTCCTCATTCAGCATCTGCTGGAGGTTGCGAAGGACTACCAGCATGGGGTGTTTGAGGGTGAGGATTTCATCATTGGCGAAGTCACCGGACAGCCACCGATGACTGTTCAAGCGTTCGTGAACTTGCACAAGGGGCTATTCAGCAGATAACGCCCTTTTCAGGTTGCGGTAATTGACCGCTTTGAGTCGGGTTAGCGACCTCCGATCATTGTGACTGAGCCACCCTTGTCCTCCCTCAACGTGGAGGACGAGCCATGAACATTATTGCTAAAAACACACATCAGCCTTGGAACAAGGGAAAGCTTGTCGGGCAGAAAGCCCCGCTTCGAGTTAGGGATATCTGGGCCATTCGGATCAGGCTCCAGCTTGCGGAGAAGACACGGGATCTGGCGCTTTTCAACTTGGCTATCGATAGCAAACTGCGTGCCTGTGATTTAACCAAGCTGCGTGTTAGGGACATTGCTCATGGGGACCTGAATCGCCCCGGATTCTCTAGACACCTTGCAAGCTCATTGCGTAACGCTTTTCAAACTCTACCGGTGACAGCTGATTGTTGAAACCATGACGGCGTTTTGCGTTGTAGAACATCTCGATGTAGTCGAACACATCGCTACGAGCATCTTGCCGCGTGGTGTAGATTCTCCGCTTGATACGCTCCCGCTTTAGAAGCTGGAAAAAGCTCTCGGCTACGGCGTTGTCATGACAGTTGCCTCGGCGACTCATGCTGGCAACCAAATTATTCGCCTTCAAAAAACTGCGCCAATCGGTGCTGCTGTACTGGCTGCCTTGGTCGGAGTGAACCATCACCTCCTGTTTCGGCTTACGCCTCCAAACCGCCATCAATAACGCATCAATGGCTAGATCACTGGTCATCTGCGACTTCATTGACCAGCCAACGACCTGACGAGAAAACAGATCCAGCACCACAGCCAAATACAGCCAGCCTTCGTACGTGCGAATGTAGGTGATGTCGGTGACCCACACTTTGTTGGGTTCTACGACATCGAACTGGCGCTTCAGTAAATTGGGTGAGGCGACTGCTGGCTTACCTCCGTACTTTCCAGGGCGTCGTCGATACCCTGTCTGAGAGCGCAGCCCCTCAAGACGCATCAGCCTCGCCACACGATGCCGACCACAATCTTCACCGACCTCGCGAAGATCATCATGGATTTTGCGATAGCCATACACTCCGCCACTCTCCAGCCATGAATGCTTAATCAAACCCAGCAATCGCTGATCATCTTTAGCGCGTGCAGATTGCGGCTCAGACAACCAGGCGTAATAACCACTGGGATGGACTTTCAGCGTCAGGCAAAGCCGTCGAATGGAATAGTCGCCCGCGCGCTGCTTGATAAAGGCGTACTTCAGCCGCACTCCTTGGCAAAGTACGCGGCGGCCTTTTTTAAGATGTCTCGCTCTTCAGTGACCCGCTTGAGTTCCGCTCGCAGTCGACGCAGTTCAGCGTGCTGGTCATCGTCTTGCTGCCGTTCTTCTTGAGGTTTGCTGTAGCGCTTTATCCACGCATAGAGGCTATGCGTCGACACACCAAGACGGGCCGCTACGTCAGCGACGGGAAGCTTCTTTTCGGTCACTTGATTGACCGCTTGGGTTTTGAATTCTTCGGGATAACGCGGGTTGCTCATGGCACCTCCTGATTGGCCTCATTTTAAGGCATGGAGGTGTCTACGAAACCCGGGGCGATTCAATTGGCCCTCCAGGTGTGGACA